>Ga0209487_1003231_pt1 | contig 12870 bp, 12 predicted proteins | sample Poulit2012_FD_187524 | JGI IMG/M metagenome (GOLD analysis project Ga0209487, IMG submission 187524) | Agricultural soil microbial communities from Georgia to study Nitrogen management - Poultry litter 2012 (SPAdes) (version 2) | ecosystem: Environmental > Terrestrial > Soil > Agricultural land... | reverse complement strand
TGTATAACAGTCGCATTTTTTTGTAATGCTAAAGAAGCCAAGCCATAATCTTGGGTGATTAAGAGATCACTCTCCATGATCACCGCCATGATTTTATAATCAACGGCTTCATTTTCGTCATCTACATAGATTTCTTCTACAAAATCTTGATCTATAGGTTGTGAAAAATGAGCATAACTTTTAATTATTTTTACTTGACACTGTTTCTTTTCAGCAATTATTATGATTTCTTGCGTCACCGGACAGGCATCAGCATCGATATAGATAATCATATAACATTCTCCCCCTATTAATTCTTATGAGTTAGATTAAATTCTAAACAATCGTTTACCGATATATATAAAGCAGAGGTCTTATTTTAAAAAATTCATGCATGCTACTTTTAATAATAGCAAAAAAAGGAGGTTGAAGACACATTGAGAAATTTTAAAGCTGGAGATATTAAAACACTGAGAGTTAAAAAGCAAATGACAGACGGTTATCTAATCGGTGACAATTCCGCTGACGTTGTATTAAAAACTGATGAGAATCGATCGATTGGAGATCAGGTTGATGTTTTCCTTTACAATGACAAAAACAACGAACTAAAAGCAACATTGGAATTACCTAGTGTGCGTTTTAACGCATTTGATTGGGCTGAAGTTCTTCGAGTGATCGATCATTTAGGTGTATTTGTTAAGATCGGAGAAGAGATCGATGTTCTTTTGTCGAGTGATGATCTTCCAGAACATAGACATGTTTGGCCAGTAGAAGGGGACCAAGTTTATGTGTCATTAAAGTTAGATAAGAAAGATCGTTTGCTAGCTGATCCTGTAAAAGAAGAAGATTTTGAAGGAACTTGGCCAGTAGCGCCAGAGTCCTTAGATAATAAAGATATATCAGGTCGAGTCTTCCGCTCAGGACGTGAAGGTGCAGTGATGATCAGTGAAGATGGGTATAGAGGATTTATTCATCACAGTGAACAGATAAAAGAGCCGCGAGTCGGAGAATGGGTAGAGGGTCGCGTGATTAAAGTTAAAGATGATGGCACACTGAATGTGTCATTATTTCCAAGAAAACAAGATGCTCAAGCTATAGATGCAGAAATGCTTTTAGATTATCTTAAAGAGCATGACGGTGAAATGCCGTTTGATAATAAATCTGATCCTGATAAGATCCAGAAAACTTTCAAGATCAGTAAATCTGCCTTTAAACGTGCAATAGGAAAACTATATAAAGATAGACTGATTGTGCAAGAGAATGGAAAAACGCTGTTAACTGAAAGAATTGATTCTGATCGATGAGTAAACATAGGACAAAAGTCGTATTATACAATGTTTTAAAGTTTTTCTTCCTATATAAGTGTCTATTCATACTTTATTAATCAGAGTACAAAAGTTTGAACAGCCGTCCTATAGGAGCTATAATAAACCTGTTTGAAATTCAATTGAGTCTTTGAATAGTGCTTGTTATTAATTAGGGGGGGTGCGATGAATGAGTGTGAATACAATAGAAAAAGTTCAGAGTATCGAGCGTCAAGCGACAGAAATCGAACGTGAATATGAAGAGAAGTTGCTCGAAATACAAAAGAGCACTAAAAATCATATTGATGAGATGGAACAAACATTAGACAGTAATCTAGCAAAATTCAAAGAAGAGCAAAAAAATGAACTAGATGAAAAGTTAAAAGTCGCAGAGAGTAAATCTCAAAAAAAAATGCAAGAACAGATAGAACAACTAGAGTTTAATTTTAATAAGAAGAAAGATAAGTTGGTTGCAACGGTGGTCGAGGAGGTCATGAGTAAGTATGGCAATAGTTAAAATGAAAAAACTGACTCTGATATCCTTTCACGAACAGAAGGATCAGTTATTAAAGTCAATTCAAGCACTTAAAAATTTTGAGGTTGTAGACTTACCATCTACCGATCTTGGAGATTACGACGTCTCACCAAAAGAAGTTGAACAATTAAGAACAACCATCAAAGAATGTGAAACACGAATTGATCAAATAAACAGTGCACTTTCTTTTCTTCAATCCTATCTACCTAAAAGCTCTCTTTTAGAAAAATTACGGTATGAAAAAAAAGAATTCACACTAAAAAGTTTATCAGATGAAGTTGCAAAGTTTTCTCCTAAAGATCTTAGTGATGATTTATTAAATAAACAGATTGAACTTGAAAATATTGAAGAGCACATCAAGGATCTTCAGGAAGATGAAGCTTTTTTAACAAATTGGAAAAAGCTGCATTTCAGTCTGGGAGAGATCGAGAAAACAAACTATATAACGGCAAAAGTCGGGACAGTACCACAACATAAAAATAATCAATATATAAATGAATTAATCAAGTCAGACGCTTTATATGTCGAAGAGATTTATCAAAATAAAGATGATCATGGAATCCTAATATCTTACGACATTACAGCAGAGGAGCACGTTCAACAAATACTTAACGAGTCTCATTTTGATGATTTAACAACTCAATTTGATGAAATACCAGGTAAATCGCTCAAAGCAATTAAGAAAAACATACAAAACTTAAAAAGTAATCAAAAAAAGATCAAGTCTGATTTAGAAAAAATGCGTGAAGAAGAATGGCAATTAAAGCTTGCTGATGAATACTATCATGCAAAATTTGAAAGAGAAAAGTCCAAATTATTTCTCGCCGATGAAAATCATTTATTTATTATGGAAGGATGGTTGGAAGAAACAGAAGTTGAATCATTTAAGACAGTTTTGAATGAGACAATTACCAGTGAGAACCATGCCTTATTGGTTGAGGATGTAAAAGAAGAAGATTATGGACGAGTACCTACAAAATTGAACAACCATGCTTTAGTTGCACCATTTGAAAACATTACAGAAATGTATAATCTTCCGAAATACAATGAAATTGATCCAACGCCTTTTCTTGCTCCGTTTTATTTTGTGTTTTTCGGTATGATGGTAGCTGATTTGGGTTACGGTTTACTGTTATTTTTAGCTACATTGTTGGCTTTAAAGTTATTCAACTTTAATCCGTCAATGAAAAAGAATTTGACGTTTTTCCATTATTTATCTTACTCAACAATGCTATGGGGTCTTATTTACGGATCCTTTTTCGGTGTATCCTTACCGATCGTCTTAATATCGACGTTTGATGATGTCATCACCATACTGGTTATATCCATTGTTTTAGGATTGCTTCATATATTTGTTGCTCTAGGAGTAAATGCATATATGAAAATGAGAAATGGAGATAAATATGGAGCCATTGCAGATGGTTTTGGTTGGATCGCCATATTACTCGGGCTAATAATCTTAGCTTTAGGATCAATGGTATTTGAGAACCAATTACTGACCCAATTTGGTGGTGGACTATCGATTTTAGGAGTGTTGGGAATAGTCATTGCTTCAATGTTAGGTTCTAAAAATAAAGCACTGGGATTAGGTCTTGGTGTGTACAATTTATACGGTGTTACTGGATATATTGGAGATATTGTAAGTTATTCTCGTCTGATGGCATTGGGGGTTTCAGGTGCAAGTATAGCTGTTGCGTTCAACATGATTGTAAGCTTCCTTCCACCAGTAGGTCGTTTTACAGTTGGGATCTTATTATTTATTCTTTTACATGCATTGAATATGGGCTTAACAATGCTTAGTGCATATGTGCATGGTGCTCGATTAATTCTTGTTGAGTTCTTCGGTAAATTTTATGAAGGTGGCGGTAATCCGTTCAGGCCACTTAAAGCTTCAGAGAAATATATTCAAATAAAAAATCAAATTGAACAACAAAGAGATGGAGGAATTTAATTATGCAAAGTTGGTTACAATTTTTTATCGAAAATAATGGTGGTTTAATTTTTTCAGCACTAGGAATTGCAATTGCGGTTGTATTTACTGGATGGGGTTCAGCTAGAGGGGTAGGTATGACTGGTGAAGCAGCAGCTTCATTAATCAAAGAACAGCCAGAAAAATTTGGTAAAGCCTTAATCCTGCAATTACTTCCAGGAACACAAGGTTTATATGGATTTGTTATTGGTTTCTTAATTTACACCAATTTGGATCCAAGTATGTCATTAGGTGATGGAATGTATATGATGCTAGCAGCTTTTCCTGTTGCATTTACTGGTATAACTTCCGCTTTTATTCAAGGTCGTGTGTCAACAACAGCTATTCAGATTTTAGCCAAAAGAGAAGAAGAAAATACGAAAGGGATTATTTTCTCAGTTATGGTTGAAACTTATGCCTTATTAGGCTTTGTTATTTCCTTCTTACTTGTATAAGGATAAGAAAATAATAGTGAGAGGATGAAATATATGGATGATATAAATGTTTTGTCCAAACAAATTTTGGAGCGAGTTAAAAAAGAAGGACAAAGCAAATTAGATGAACAGCAACAGAAAGCTGATCAAGAAATTGAAAAAGCTCGTCAAAACCTTAAGAGTAAAGAAGTGCAAGAAAAAGAAGTGATTGAACTTGAATTAACTAATCACTACGATCGACACATTCAAACAATCACAAATCAAGAAAGAATTCAATTACTAGCTAAGAAACAGGCACTATTAAATAATGTATTTGAAGAAGCTGTGATCGAGATTGAGAAGTGGGATGAAGATCAATTTGCTAACTTATTAGCAGGTGTTTTGAGTGAGATGGATGAGAACAAAGAGTTGATCTTAGTTATTGCTGAGCGTTCCACTGCTCTGTTCGAAACAGAACAAGTGAAAGCAGTTTTAAATGATTTTCCTTTTGTTAAATTGTCTGATCGAGTGGTTAAAAATAGAGCTGGATTTATCTTAGAGCAAGGTGGAATCGATTATAATTTCACTTTTGATGCTTTGATAGACGAGCTAAAAAAAGAATTTTCTCCACAACTTGCAACCTTAGCATTTCAGAATAATGAGTAAGGGGGGAGATTAAATGCAAGATACAGCTTATAAAAATATAAATACACAAATACGCGTCTTCGAATTGAGTTTATTTAAGCCAGAAGACTTTGACAAAATGCTTCGAGCAGATAGTCTTCGCAGTGCTTTAGACCTTTTAAAAGGGACACCTTATTATTTTGATGAAGAAGAAATCTTACAAACAAAGAACTTTGATCAATTTTTAATGACTCGTTTAAAAAATGTTTATGATGAACTTTATGCGCTGACACCTGATAAAGAAGTTATTCAAATTTACTCGTTACGCTATTCTTATCATAATTTGAAAGTATTACTTAAACAAAAGATAAAAGAGATCGAACTAGAACACTTATTGATTCCAATTGGGAAAGATTCTATTTCTACTTTGAGAAATTTAGTTAAGACTGGGCAATCAGAAATTTTGGACCCAATCATGGTAGAAGCTGTTCAACAAACCCTGGAGGATTATGATACTTTCGAACGAATCGAAGCAGTAGATGTCTTTATGGACACATACTATTATAAGCATATTCGCGCCATTTCAGATAAGTTAAAAAATGAGACTATTTCTAAAGTGATTGACGTTATGATTGACCTTGATAACTTATCAACAGTTGTGAGAAGTATCAAACAAAATAAATCTCGTTCTTTTTTACACACTGTTCTTTCTAGTTCCGGTTCGATTTCTAAGCAGGAAATTATTGATGCGACTGATGAGAACGGAGCAAAAGCTCTTAGTGAATTATATTTAACTAAACCTTATGCCGATTATTTAACTGACATTTTGGAAAATAATCACAATATCAACCCAATGGTTCTTGATCGAGTGATTGAAGAGATCATTCATGATTTTATGGATGAAGCCAAATTTCAAGCTTTTGGTCCGATGCCAGTTGTCGCTTATATCTTTGCCTTAGAAAAGGAAATTACGAATCTACGCTTAATTCTAGTGGGTAAAGACAATCAAATTGATGAAGCAACTTTAAGAGAAAGGATGCGACCTATTTATGGCTCATAAAATTGCAGTAGTTGGAGACAAAGATTCGGTTCTTCCTTTTAAAATAATCGGGTTTGATGTCTTTCCAGTTAATACTAGTCAAAAAGCCAGACAAACGATTGATTCATTAGCAGAAGAAAACTATGGTGTTATTTATCTTACAGAAGCGATTGCGAAAGATATCCCAGATACGATTAAACGATATGATGCTAGAGTTCAACCAGCAATCATTTTAATTCCAAATCATAAAGGATCACTTGATATCGGTAAAGAACGAATTCAGAAAAATGTAGAAAAAGCGGTTGGACAAAATATTTTATGATAGGGAGGGGACTTATTTGAAAAAAGGTACAATTGTTAAAGTTTCTGGTCCTTTAGTTATGGCAGAGGGAATGCAACATGCGAATATTCAAGACCTTTGTTATGTAGGGGATTTGAAACTTGTAGGTGAGATTATTGAAATGCGTAATGATGTCGCCTCTATTCAAGTATATGAAGAAACATCTGGTCTTGGACCAGGGGAACCTGTTGAAACAACTGGTGAGGCCTTATCGGTCGAATTAGGGCCAGGCCTTGTCTCTCAAATGTTTGATGGTATACAACGTCCGTTAGACCATTTTAAAGCTGAAACGGAGAGTAATTACTTAGTCAGAGGTGTCAATCTTAAAAGTTTAGATCGTGATCAAACTTGGTCGTTTACTGCCACAAAGGCCGTGGGTGACGAGGTTCAGCCAGGAGATATCGTTGGAATAATTCAAGAGACAAAGGTCATTGAACATCGAATTATGGTTCCACATGGAGTGAAAGGTACTCTTAAATCGATTGAAAGTGGTGACTTTACTCTAGATGATATTGTCTATTCTGTTGAAACAGAAGATGGTGTTAAAGAATTAACGATGTTACAAAAATGGCCTGTTCGTCGCGGACGTCCATTTAAAGAAAAATTAAATCCAACTCAACCGATGATCACCGGACAACGTGTCATTGATACATTTTTCCCAATAACAAAAGGTGGCGTTTCCGCTGTACCAGGACCATTTGGTGCAGGTAAAACAGTTGTCCAACACCAAATTGCTAAGTTTAGTGATGTAGACCTCGTTGTCTATGTTGGTTGTGGTGAACGTGGAAACGAAATGACAGACGTATTAAACGAGTTTCCAGAGTTAGTTGACCCTAATACCGGGGAATCATTAATGGAGCGAACGATTTTAATTGCCAACACATCAAATATGCCTGTTGCAGCAAGAGAAGCTTCTATTTATACAGGGATTACCATCGCTGAGTATTTCCGCGACATGGGTTATAGCGTTGCGATTATGGCTGACTCAACGTCTCGTTGGGCTGAAGCATTACGTGAGATGTCAGGACGTTTGGAAGAGATGCCAGGTGATGAAGGGTATCCAGCTTATTTAGGAAGTCGAATTGCAGAGTATTATGAACGAGCTGGTAAAATTCTCACAGTAGGATCAGAAGATCGAGAAGGTAGTATTACCGCTATTGGGGCTGTCTCGCCTCCAGGTGGAGATACATCAGAGCCAGTGACCCAAAATACATTACGTGTCGTAAAAGTATATTGGGCACTTGATTCAACACTTTCACAAAGAAGACACTTCCCAGCTATTAACTGGTTGACGTCCTATTCGCTTTATCAAAGTGAAGTCGGCGAATATATGGATCAGGAATTAGGTGTGAGTTGGTCAAAAATGGTTCAGCATTCAATGAACTTATTACAAGAAGAATCTGAATTAGAAGAAATTGTCCGTCTTGTTGGGGTTGAATCACTATCTGAAAAAGACCGTTTAACAATGGTTATTGCTCAAATGTTAAAAGAAGACTTTTTACAGCAAAATGCTTTTGATGATGTCGATACATACACCTCTCGTCAAAAACAACATTTAATGCTTGACTTAATTTTATCATTTGAAGAAGAAGCTCGAGAAGCAATGAAACTGGGTTCTTACTTCCAAGAGATTATGGATGGGACTGCAGATATTCGCGATGAAATTGCTCGAGTTAAATTTATCAGTGAAGATGATATCAAACAAATTGAAGCACTTAAAGAAACAGTTAAAGAAACAGTTCACAACATTGTTGCTACAGGAGGTATGACAGAAAATGCTGAAGGAATATAAAACAGTCAGTGAAGTGATTGGACCTCTTATGGCAGTTGAGCAAGTTGAAGGCGTGAAGTATGATGAGCTCGTCGAAGTTCAAATGCAAACAGGTGAAATACGTCATGGTCAAGTCCTTGAAGTAGATGGCGATAAAGCTATGGTTCAAATTTTTGAAGGACCGAGTGGTATTAATATTAAAGATACAAAAGTTCGCTTTAGAGGTAAACCTCTTTCATTAGATGTGTCTGAAGATATGGTAGGTCGAGTTTTTGACGGAATGGGTCAACCAATAGATGATGGTCCTGATATTATCCCTGAAGATAACTTAGACGTGAATGGTCAAGCAATTAATCCAATTGCACGTGATTATCCAGATGAGTTTATCCAAACGGGTATTTCAGCCATTGATCATTTGAACACACTCGTCCGTGGTCAAAAACTGCCGGTATTTTCCGGCTCAGGGTTACCACATAAAGAATTAGCCGCTCAAATTGCAAGACAAGCAACTGTTTTAAATAAAGATGAAAAGTTTGCTGTTGTTTTTGCAGCGATGGGTATCACATTTGATGAGGCAAACTTCTTTATGGAAGATTTCCGTAAAACAGGAGCGATTGATCGTTCAGTCATGTTTGTTAACTTAGCGAATGACCCAGCAATTGAACGGATCGCCACACCTAAAATGGCATTGACTGCTGCTGAATACTTGGCGTTTGAAAAAGATATGCACGTTTTAGTCATTATGACTGATATGACATATTATTGTGAAGCTTTACGAGAAATATCTGCTGCTCGACGTGAGGTACCTGGTCGACGGGGTTATCCAGGGTATCTTTATACAAATCTTTCAACGCTATATGAGCGAGCAGGTCGATTAATTGGAAAGGAAGGCTCCGTGACTCAAATTCCAATTCTTTCAATGCCTGAAGATGATATTACACACCCAATTCCTGATTTGACGGGTTATATTACTGAAGGACAGATTATTCTCGGTCGTGATTTAGACAATGCAGGTGTTCAACCACCAATTGATGTTCTTCCTTCGTTGTCCAGATTGAAAGATAAGGGTACAGGAGAAGGGAAAACACGAATCGATCATGCACCGACGATGAACCAGCTATTTGCTGCATACGCAAAAGGTAAAGAAGCGAAAGAGTTAGCAGTCGTCTTAGGAGAGTCTGCTTTATCTAAAACCGATCGATTATATGTAGAATTTACAGATCGGTTTGAAGAGGAGTATATCAATCAAGGATTTTACACAAACCGTTCGATTGAAGAATCACTAGATATTGGTTGGAAGTTGCTTTCGATCTTACCGAAATCTGAATTGAAACGAATTAAGAATGAAATGATTGATGAGTTTATGCCGAAAGGAGAGTGATAAGGTCATGGCGAGATTAGATGTCAAGCCAACACGGATGGAATTGTCCAACCTTAAAGACCGACTAGCTATTTCAACTCGGGGTCATAAGCTTTTAAAAGATAAACAGGATGAGCTCATGCGTCAGTTCATCTCTTTGATTCGAGAGAATAATGAATTGCGTTCAGAAGTTGAAGAAGAACTGACGAAGTCTATGCGTGCTTTTGTTGTCGCTAAATCGTTATTAAATGAATCTTTTATCGATGAATTATTTGCGATACCAAATACGTCCGTTACTTTAGATATTCAAGAGAAGAATATTATGAGTGTCATTGTTCCTCAAATGGATTTCATGGTCGATGAAGCAAAAAAAGAACCGGAAATGCAATACGGATTTCTTAATTCGAATAGTGAATTAGATCAAGCTATTGAACGAATAAAATCGATCCTACCGAAATTACTCAAGCTTTCAGAAATTGAAAAGACGTGCCAGTTGATGGCAGATGAAATAGAAAAGACTCGTCGAAGAGTTAATGCACTTGAGTATTTGACAATTCCAGAGTTAGAAGAAACCATTTACTATATCGAAATGAAATTAGAAGAAGATGAACGCGCTAATATTACTCGAATCATGAAAGTAAAGGATATGGGCTAATATTTAAGATAAAAACCATCCATGTGAATTAAATGGATGGTTTTTTAATTATCAAGCACCTTTATTGACACCAAGTCAACTTATGATTAAAATAGCTATTAATATAAATCTAGAAAAATTCATATTTTTCTGAATATTTTCTTAAAAAGGTGGTGTCAAAGCATGGATAAAAAGAATAAGTATCAGGCTAAGATTGGTGATTGGGTCAAACTTAAATCTAGTAAGGGTGAGTTGATCAGTGGCTATATTGAAAAAGAAGCTAATGAAGAGGATTTTTTACAGTTACGTGTTGTAGCTAGTGAAAATCAACTGATCTTAGGCCAGAGTATTCGAGTTCAAATGCACAAAGTTAAAAAGCAAAAAGATAGCGAATATTACAGCGTTGGAGAATTGAAACAACTTATTGACCTCGCCTTATTAACAAACGATAAAGCATGGTTTGACTCATTGATGAAAAAATATCAAAAATTAAAAGTTGAACAAAAATAAAACAACGCCCTTAAAAAACACTAGTGATTTCTTAATCCTAGTGTTTTTTGTTTAAACTACAGCTACTACTCATTTTGATTGACAGTACAATTAATATATGTTTAAAATTAGATTAGCACTCTTGATCTGCAAGTGCTAAAAATTTTTAAAGGATGGTTTTAACATGGCAAAACAACAATTTGAAGCTGAATCAAAACGACTTTTAGATCTGATGGTTAATTCCATTTACTCTAAGAGAGAGGTATTTTTAAGAGAATTAATTTCTAATGCAAGTGATGCGATTGATAAAATGTATTATCTTGCCTTAACTGATGACTCAATTATTTTTGATCAAAGCGATTATTACATAAAAATAGACATAGATAAGGAGAATCGCAAATTAACAGTCACAGATACAGGTATTGGGATGACGAAAGATGAGTTATCATCCAATTTAGGTGTCATTGCTAAAAGTGGTTCACATGACTTTAAATCTGAGAATGAAATTAAAGATGGCCATGATATTATTGGTCAGTTCGGTGTGGGCTTCTATGCTGCTTTTATGGTGGCAGATACAGTTAGCGTCCGTTCTAAAGCGCATGGTGAAGATCAAGCTTACCAATGGTATTCTGAAGGTGCTGATGGATTTACGATCTCAGAAGACGATAAGGAAACAGTTGGTACAGAGATAACCCTAACAATTAAGGAAAATCATGATGACGAAGATTTTGATCAATATTTAGATGAAAATATCATTCAATCAATTGTTAAGAAATATTCTGATTTTATTCGTTACCCGATTAAGATGGAGCTGTCAGAACAAAAGCTGGTAGAAGATACTGAAGATGAATATGAAACCGTTATTGAAGAAAAGACTGTCAATCAAATGGTGCCAATTTGGAAGAAGAACAAATCCGAGTTGACAGAAGAAGACTATATACAGTTTTATGAAGAAAAGCATTATGGTTTCGATAAACCGTTATCATACATTCATACTAGTGTAGATGGGAATATCCGCTATCAAGCGATTCTCTATTTACCGGAAACAGCTCCGCATGATTATTACTCTGCTGATTATGAAAAAGGTTTAGAACTCTATTCTAATGGTGTATTAATTATGAATAAAGCAGCTGAACTCTTGCCTGATTATTTTAGCTTTGTCAAAGGACTTGTTGACTCAGAAGATCTGTCCTTAAATATTTCTAGAGAAATGCTTCAGCATGATCGCCAATTGAAACTCATTGAAAAAAATCTGACTCGAAAGATTAAGCAAGAATTATTGAAGATGTTGCGTAATGATCGAGAGAAATATGAAAAATTCTATGATGCTTTTGGACGTCAATTAAAATTTGGAGTCTATAATGACTTTGGTCAAAATAAGGATACGTTACAAGATTTATTGCTTTTCTATTCGTCAACTGAAGAAAAATTAACATCTCTAGAAGAGTATGTTGAGCGAATGAAAGATGATCAAGACACAATCTACTATGCGACAGGCGAAACATACGCAAAAATTAAACAATCGCCAAAAACTGAAATGATTCAAGATAAAGGATTTGAAATCTTATATTTAACAGATGATATAGATGAATTCGCTATAAAAATGCTAGCTGACTATGATGGAAATTCCTTCAAATCTGTTTCAAGTGGTGATCTCGATTTTAAAGATGATGAGGCTGATGATATAGAAGTTACAGAAGATGAACAAAAAGTTTTTGATAAAATGAAAGAAATTTTATCAGGTAAAGTGACTGATGTACGTCGTTCTAAACGATTAAAATCTCATCCTGTGGTTTTAACGAATGATGGTGAAATATCGATAGAAATGGAAAAAGTGTTAAGTATGATGCCAGATAATCAAGGCATTCAAGCAAATAAAGTATTAGAAGTTAACGCAGAACATGCTATTTTTAAAACATTAAAAGAATTAGTGACCACAGATGATGAAAAAATGGTACCGTACACAAATATTTTGTATAATCAAGCGTTGTTAATTGAGGGGTTACCAATTGAGGATCCTTTAAGTTATACAAATGATATCTGGGAAGTTTTAGAGTAAGCAATCTTTAGCAGGTAATCATGTATAATTTTGTCGAATAGTGACACCCTAATGCCATGGAGGTGTTAGGGTGGAACATTTTAAATTAATGACGATTAAATTTATCGCAACATTTGTTTTATGTTACTTAGTTTTAAATTTAGGCTATGGCTTATCAATTGGCCAAATACTGCTGATCAGTTTATTAAGTTTTATCACCTATTTCATCGGAGATCTTTTTATCTTAGAACGGACAAATAACTTTATTGCAACGCTCGCTGATTTTGTACTTAATTTTTCTGCCATCTTCGTATTGTTGCATTTAATGGATTTTCTAGGTGATCGATTAATGGCTTCTTTTATTACGGCATCAGC
>Ga0209487_1003230_pt1 | contig 12871 bp, 10 predicted proteins | sample Poulit2012_FD_187524 | JGI IMG/M metagenome (GOLD analysis project Ga0209487, IMG submission 187524) | Agricultural soil microbial communities from Georgia to study Nitrogen management - Poultry litter 2012 (SPAdes) (version 2) | ecosystem: Environmental > Terrestrial > Soil > Agricultural land... | reverse complement strand
TGCGAAGCTTGGTGGCTTTGTTGCAATTTGTGTAACATAATATAATTTCAGCCGTTTTCCTTTGTGGGTTGGGGCAGGGTGTAAGGCAATAGCGTCCATTATAACGTCATTTAAAATATTTGTAGATATTCTCTTTGAATGACTTTCACTAACTAACTTAATCATTGGTAGTAAGGTATGAAGCCGTCGTTTAGTCTTAGCCGATAGGAAGATTATAGGAGCATAGTCTAAAAATTGAAAATGCTGTTTAACATTTTCCTCAAAGTCTTCCATCGATTGCTCCTTGGAGTCTATTGTATCCCATTTGTTAACAACTATAATTACGGCTCTTCCCGCTTCATGTGCATAACCAGCTACACGTTTGTCCTGTTCTTGGATACCCGTTTCAGCATCAAGTACAAGCAAGGTCACATCAGAGCGATCAATTGCTTTTAATGCCCGTAATACACTATATTTCTCTGTTGTTTCATAGACTCTTCCTCGTTTTCTCATGCCTGCTGTATCTATAATTACATAGTCTTGATTATCCCTACTTAGGGGCGTATCGATAGCATCCCGCGTTGTTCCGGCCATATCACTTACAATAACCCTTTCTTCATTCAATATTGCATTAACTAAAGAAGATTTTCCAACGTTTGGGCGCCCTATTACACTAAAATATATTGTATCTTCATCTCTTTTACTTTCAGTTGTCGTAGGAAAATGTTTAATAATTTCATCAAGTACGTCACCAATTCCTAGACCATGGGCACCCGAGACGGGATAAGGATCCCCAAAACCTAAGGAATAGTACTCATAAATATTTTCTCTTAATTCTACTGTGTCTATTTTATTTACCGCTAAAACAATTGGTTTTTCAGAACGGTATAAGAGCTTTGCTACTTCTTGATCTGTCGCTGTAATTCCATCCCTACCATCGACCACAAATAAAATAACATCAGCTTCTTCTATTGCTATTTCGGCTTGATGTCTTATTTGCTTTGCTAAAGGTTCATCACCAATTTCAATACCGCCCGTATCGACTATATTAAATAACGTAGTAACCCATTCTGCTTCAGAATATATTCTATCTCGGGTAACTCCAGGAGTGTCTTCTACAATTGAAATACGCTCCCCTACAATTCGATTAAAAATTGTAGATTTCCCAACATTGGGTCGGCCTACAATAGCTACTGTTGATTTTTCCATGAAAGGTACTTCCTTTCTCTTAAACGTTTATTATGTATCAATAATATTAACAAATATCATATAATTTAACAATTATAGAAAAGTTCCCATAAGAAAATAGAGTTTTCCCAAATTCGGGAAAACTCGATTTCCATTATTGTTTTTTATATTTATCAAGTTGGTCACCAATCATATCGCCTAATTGAAAACCAGATTCTTCACTGCTATCATATTTTTCTATTTCTTCTTTTTCTTCATCTAATTCTAGCTCTTTAATACTTAGAGAAATTCTCTGTTCTTCAGTATCAATGTTTAGAACCTTTACATCAACCTTTTGCTCTTCTTCTAGAACTTCATCGGGCGTTCCAATATGACGGTTCGCAATTTCCGAGATATGAACGAGACCTTCAACACCGGGAAATAATTCAACAAAGGCTCCAAAGCTAACGAGTCTTTTAACGGTTCCTTCTAAAACATCCCCGGCTGAGATTTTCTCATCAATATTGGACCATGGTCCGGGCAATGTGTTTTTCCTAGATAAGGAAATTCTCTCGGCTTCTGCATCTACTGATAAAACTTCCACCTCTATAGTTTCTCCCTCAGAAACTACGTTGGAGGCCTTTTCTACATGCTCATGGGCTAATTCCGAGATATGGACCAGGCCATCGACACCTCCAATATCTACAAAAGCTCCAAAGTCTGTTAATCGTTGAACCGTACCTTCTATCACTTGTCCCGGTTCTAACGATTCTAAAAGTTTCGCTCTTTCTTTAGCTTCTTCCTCTTCCTTAACAGCACGATGGGATAAAATTACACGATTTTGATCTTGATCTAGTTCAACAACTTTAACGGATAAAGTCTTATTTAAGTAATCGGAGAAATCCTCAACGAAAAACGTTTCCACTAAGGAGGCAGGAATAAATCCTCTAACTCCAACGTCGACGACTAATCCACCTTTTACTACTTCTTTTACCTCTGTTTCAAATACTTCATTTGACTTAAACTTTTCTTCAAGATCCACCCATGCTTCTCTAGCTTCGAATGCTTTTTTGGAGCAAATTACTTCATCATTTTCATCAATTTTAATAACCTCTAAAGTTATTTCTTCACCTTCTGAAACGACATCGCTTGTCTTTTCAATCTGAAGACTTGATAGCTCACTTATCGGAACGATTGCTTCGGATTTATATCCAATATCAACCAAAACTTGCTTTTCCTCCACTTTTACGACTGTTCCAGAAACCTCCATCCCAATCTCTACTTCAAGTATTTCATTTTTTGTTTCTTCCATATATAGCCCTCCTAGGTACAATCCAATCACTTTTACATGATTAAATAATAATTAAAGTTCTTAATTTAATTTCTTATAAATTAAGTAAAATGTCAAGAAATTATAAGATATTCTTCCAAATTATATAAGTGTTTTTAAAATTTAAAGTTTAAAGTTTAGTTTTTATAATGTCTAACATTTTTTCTACTACTTCATTTATAGATAATGAGGTCGTGTCAACTTCTATAGCATCACTCGCTTTTACTAGCGGAGAAGCTTCACGCTCACTGTCGATTAAATCTCTTTGTTCTATTTGCTTAATAATAGTTGACAGGTTTGATTTAAAACCTTTATTCAAATTCTCCTTATGTCTCCGTAAAGCCCTTTCCTCAACAGAAGCTATTAGGAAAAATTTACAGGTAGCATTAGGCAGGACATGGGTTCCTATGTCCCGACCATCCATAACAACATTTTCATTTTCTGCTAATAACTGTTGATGTTCTACCATCTTTTCCCTAATATTTTTATGTTGGGCTACGATAGATACATTAGTTGAAACCTCTTCTGAACGAATATCTAGGGTTACATCCTTACCATCTAAGATAACGAGTTGATATTCACCTTTATTTTTTAATTCTATTTTTGTTTTTGACAAGAGTTCTTCCAACAAATTTGGATTTTCTATATTTATTCCCTTTTTAAGGGCTTTCAATGTTAAGGCCCGGTACATAGCGCCAGTATCAATATATGTATAATTTAATTTTGTTGCAATTTTCTTGGCGACAGTACTTTTCCCTGCAGCTGCAGGTCCATCAATTGCTATCGTAATGGGTGAACTCATGAAATCTTATCTTCCTCTCAAGAGAAAATCTTTACTATTAATTCATATCATACATTAATTTCAGTTAACTGTCATTTCTTTTCTAAAAAGCTTTCTTGTTTTCGCTGTTCTCTTTCTTTTTTAAAGCAAAAACTAATAATCCTTTGCTGATCCTCTCCATCTAGATTGATGAATTGTAATGAGGCTATTGCTACACCGTTATTTAACTGTTTGTATCTAATAAATCTAGCCTGAGTAAAAATGTAGTCGTAATTATTTTCTTCCGTTTTTAAAACAAGCGATAAATTTAGGAGGATGTCTTTAGTAAAGGATCTATCTTTTATAATGATAGACACACCACCGCCACTAATATCTCTGGTAGTTGTAGTAAATGGAGGGAAGGTATCTTCCGAGCAATGTACAGCTAGATCAACTACTGCTTCAACCCGAACGTGTTTTCGTCTTTGAATACGTATATGCTCTTCCACCGGAGGTAAATATAAAACAAGTGTCGGTATCGATGTTAACTTTCGCTCAATTAAATAGGATGAAAACTTAAAGACATTTTGATTGTTTTGATACGAAACATAAAATGTGAGATCCTTCGGTAAAAAAACTGTTTTATTTGTTTCATCACTAATTGGATAATCGATATATATTCTGTCCTTAAATATATCTACTAATTTACATCGGTACTTTGATGTTTTATAATCATCCCTTTGAATGCTTATGTATAACGTGTCACCTATTTTCATATCCCTATATTTCCTCCCCATGTTTTAATACCCTCTTATTATTATATAAAATAATAAAGGGAAAGAAAATTTTTCTCTCCCTTTATCAAGAATTTAAAATAATTGTGAGTAGTCAATCTCTGTACCTGTCAATCGCTCAATCTTTTCTTCCTTACCATCCATTGCATTTATATATATACGATATGTTTCATCATTATAAACTCCTAAAAATTCATAGGTTAAAACTTCTTCGTCAAAGTCATTGTCAATTATAGCTAGCGATTCCTTTTGAATTTCTATGTTTTGATTAATTGCCTCCTTTGCCTCTTCAACAGAAATTGCCGGTTCTTCTATATCTCTTTTATGGTGATTTCTTAAATAGTTTTGGGCCGCAAAGCCTAGTACATCTCCATTATCTAGGGCTACTTTGACCTCGATTGAATCAGGGTATATTGTTATATCGTTTTCCTCGTAAGCGAAAGAGTATACACCAATATGATCGTACTCACTACTTTGAAATACCTTCATATTCTCATAACCAAAATTCTTCAAATATTGCTCGGCCTTTTCCAATCCTTTGTTTAAACTTAAACTTTTCTCTTCCATAGGGCGTTCGATTAATAAAGATAATGGATTGCCACCATATTTGGAAATGTCAATATGTGCAAAGGTATTTTCATTATCATAGCTTATACTGTAAATGGGGGTTTCTGCACCATCTCCAGACTCACTGATTGATAAATCACTGTTTGTTGGTGCATTAAATATCTCCTTTGCCTTTTTTAATGCTGTTTTTTCATCAATAGTATCGCCTTGAATTTGTTTATATTCCTTTCCTTCCTTTGTATCAGAAAATAATGGTGAGTCTGTATATCCATCTGCAAAGCCTTCCACCTTTTTTTCTACTGTTTTAAATCCATCAATAATTGTATTGTCTAAAGGTTCATCCTCTGTAGCTAAAGCGAGCTGGACATCCATCCATCTTAAATTGTTTTTCAAGGCCAAATATTGTACTTGACGTAATTCATTTTTTATATCCCCTGCCTGGTCATATAGGTCGTGTAAAGTATCTATCTCCTCTTCTGTAAGGGGAGTCGCCTCTAAATCCCTTACAGCTGTCCGATAAGTAAAGTCACCTATTTCGGACAAAAACTCTTCAGTTTTACTAAAGGGAAGCAATGTAAGGGGGAGTTGACTAACATTTGAATGGGCCTCGGATGTTAATCGCCATACTTCAACGAGTTGTGGAGATAGTTGCTCGCTAGAATTCATTGCTAAAGAAATCCCTATTTTGTCATGTAATAAATCTAAATGATACGATAACTCATGAAAAGCCCGTTGATAAGTATTCTCAGCTTGTATTAATATTGCATTTTTTTCTTCATGTTCTTTATATCCCCATATACTAACGGCAAAAGTAGTTATCGATAATATTCCAATTGCTATCCATCGAAACATAATTAAACTCCTTTATATTTTATTATTTACAGAAAATATGTTTTCCTATTTTCTTAATTTGCGGCCTCGTCCATATCCAAGCTGAGGTTGCAGTATCGGGATTAAAGTAATATTGGGCATTACCCGAAGGATCCCAGCCATTTATTGCATCTAATACTGCTTTTTTCGCAGTATCGTTTGGAGTTAACCATATTTGACCATCAGCGACCGCTGTAAATGCTCTAGGTTCAAAGATAACACCTGCAATTGTATTGGGAAAGGTTGGACTTTGTAGTCTATTTAAAATTACTGCTGCTACCGCTACTTGACCAACATAGGGCTCACCCCTAGCTTCACCGTAAACAGCATTCGCCATTAATTGAATATCATTTTGAGAGAAGCCCTGTGGAACATTTAGTGCTAAATTATCCGACTTATTTTCTTCGGTATCATTTTTTTTCGTTCCACCGTAATGGGTAAATTTTTTGCCTTTGTTGATCTGCTCTTGAACGTATTTTTTGTCGTATTCAGTCACTTTTAATAGTTTATTTTTAGTCGATTCTCCAGCAATTCCATCTATGTCTAGTCCAAATTCATACTGAAAGTTCCTTAGCGCCCAATAGGTCCCCCAACCAAAAACCCCGTCAATTTTACCATTATAAAATCCGATGTATTGAAGCCTTGATTGAAGTTCTATTACGTCATCACCTACAGCACCATGCTGAATAACTTGCGGACTAAAACCATGAACCTTTGACTCCTCATTTACCGTTGTTAAAATTAATCCTAAAAAAGCAATGATTAATAAACTGTTTCTAATAAATTTATTCATTAGCCTTTCTCCCTTATATATTTGTTATGTTATTGTGGGAAGTATTTAATTTTTTATACAAAAAAACTCCTATCAAATAATTGATAAGAGTAAAAGAAAGGTGTTTATATTATTATACAAGGCCTCTATAACGTGTTGCCTCGGCTATTTTTCTAATTCCCACCATATATGCCGCTAGTCGCATGTCGATGTTGCGACTTTCTGCAGTATCAAAAATATTATTAATGGCTTCTATCATTGCTCTTCTGAGTTTTTCCTCAATCTCTGCTTCAGGCCAATAGTATCCTTGTCTATTTTGCACCCATTCAAAATAGGAAACTGTTAAACCACCGGCTGTTGCCATAATATCAGGTACAATCAAAATCTCTTTGTTAGTTAAAATTTCTGTCGCATTTAGTGTGATAGGTCCGTCCGTTGCTTCTACGACTATCCTTGCTTTAATATTATCAGCATTTTCTTCCGTGATTTGATTGCCGACTGCGGCAGGCACTAATATATCGCAATCAAGTTCAAGTAAATCTTTGTTAGAGATTGTATGATTAAATAAAGTTGTAACAGTCCCAAAACTATCCCTTCGATCAATTAAGTAATCAATATCTAAACCATCCTCTTCATAAAGTGCGCCGTGGGCATCTGAAATTCCTATCACCTTTGCCCCATTATCATATAGATATTTAGCTAAATAACTTCCCACATTTCCAAAGCCTTGCACAACTACTTTTGCACCTTTTAATTCTAAGCCTTTCTTCTTTAAAGCTTCTTCAATACAAATCGTTATGCCTTTAGCCGTCGCCGTATCATGACCGTGAGAGCCACCTAATACTAGGGGTTTTCCAGTAATAAATCCCTTTTGATTTGATTCATTAATTATACTAAATTCATCCATCATCCAGGCCATAATTTGGGGGGTTGTATAGGATTCGGGAGCTGGTATATCTTTTTCTGGGCCAGAAATTTGACTAATAGCCCTTACATATCCCCTACTTAAATTTTCAAGTTCCTGATAGGATAGCTCCCGCGGATCGCAAATAACTCCACCCTTTGCACCTCCAAAGGGTAAATTCATTATACCTGCCTTTAAACTCATCCATATGGCCGAGGCATTAATTTCATCTTCAGAAATATTTGGATGAAACTTGATTCCGCCCTTTGTCGGGCCAATAGCATTATTATGTTGTATTCGATAGCCAGTAAATACATTCGTTGATCCATCATCCATCTTTACCGGTATTTTTACTTTTAACCTAGTTTGGGAGTCCTTTAATAAATTGTACATATCCTCGGAATAGCCTAAGCGTTTTAAGGCATTATGAATAATTGAGCGAATGGACTCTAAAACTTTTGTATTATTTTCTTGGTTAATGCTCTTGTCTGTATAGTGCATAAATTATAACCTCCTGTCAATAACCGTAAGGGAATCGTTAAATTTTTAAAACAAATTAAAATGATCATTTGTAATTAGCACATATAAAATTATTCCAATCAATATAATTACAAATAAAAATCTTAATAATGATTTATTTAAAGGAATACGAAGGAGTTTTTGTTCTTGATTATGTACTTCCTTTCTCGGTGGTAAATTTAATACATCCATTTTAGGTTCGTCATCTTTATATATATGTAAGTGATTTGATTGTTCTCGCTCAATTTCCTCAAACAACTGCTTTAATTCATCGGCTTGATTCACTTTATTTTGTTCATTAGGTTTTGACAATCAAAACACCTCACTTTTCAAATCTTATAATTAAACCCAGTACAAAATCAACTATAAAATGGACAATAATAGTAATAAGTAAATTTCCAGTTATTTCATATAAAAAGCCTAAATAAAAACTAATAATTACAATGGATATTAATAAGATTGGCTTCTTTAAATATCTAAAATGCACTAAGGCAAAAATTGTACTGGCAAAAATTAGGCCGAAACTTGTTTGGAGTAATCCTCTAAATAAGATTTCCTCACAAATAGCGACTACAAAGGCTATCTGAAATATTTCCCAAACGCTACTATTCTTAAACAGTTTTTCGTTTATTCCTCCGTCATCTAGGTGTTTTTTGGGAATAAGATATTTCATAAATAAATTAAAAAGAATAATAATAAAACCTGGAATAACACCATAAATCATTATTTCTTTTATATTAAAGGAGAATAATGTGATCCAGTCACTAAAATGCTCAAATAGAAAAAGGCTGAGGGAAAGAGCAAGGATAAAAAATAACAACTGACTTCGGAATAATGCTTGCAATAATTGTTTATGTGTAATGTTTTCAAGAGTAAAATTTGAATTCATATTAAACTCCCGTTAATAATAATTTTGATAATTTTCTTCTCCAATTTAATTCGGCTGATTCCGCAATTGATTTAGCTTCTATTGGTTGCCAATCCTCAATAGAAAATCCACAATTTGAACAACATACTACAAGGTTTTCATAATTAGAATCAAAATAATTATAAATATAGGATCTTAAACAACTTTTTGACTGTAACCATTGAAGCATATCCATTAATTTATTTGTTTTTGTTTTATGTCTAATATTTATGTGAAGTAAAATATCATTAATAAAATTAATAATACATTGTTCATCTTCAATTATCCGATTATTATTTATTATACCATGTTTTTCTAAGTGATAATGTAAAAATTGTAAATGAATTTCATTGTTCCTTACAATAGTTAATAAATTACTTTTAAGAGAATGATACTCCTTACGCTTGTTTTGTAATAAGAAGTATTCCAATTGCATAATACTATCTCGCTCCGGAAATCTTTGATGAATTATATGTTTTTGCAAAGATAAATCAGCTTGATTATATAAGACAAGCCCTAAGCTAGGAAGTCCATCTCTACCAGCCCTTCCAACCTCTTGACTGTAAGATTCTAAATCTATAGGAAAATGATAATGGATCACTTGGCGAAGGTTTTGTTTGTTAATTCCCATTCCAAAGGCACTTGTACAACATATGACATCTATTTGGTCGTTCATAAATTGCTGTTGAATAGTTAAGCGATCAAGACTATCCATCCCTCCGTGGTAAAACGAAGCTCTTAGATAGGGTAATCGTTTCCTAATTTCTTCAACTACAAGCTCACATTTTATTCTACTAGAAAAATAGACGAGGGTAGGCACTCTAAATCTACTTAAAACATTTATCAATCGATCAAGTTTCTCATCTTCATTGTTTAATGACTCCACGGAAAAGATTATATTTGGGCGATCTACAGAAAATATATGTCTTACTGCTTGAGGACGATGTAAAATATCTAAAATATCATCTTGTACTTCTTTTGTTGCTGTAGCTGTTAATGCTAATATCGGTGGATTACCCAAGTGTGTAATAACGTCCTTTAAACGCAAGTAATCCATTCTAAATTCATGTCCCCACTGGGAAATACAATGAGCTTCATCAATTACAAATAAATTAATATGTAATTTTTTCAAACTATTTAATAGGAGGTTATGTTGGATTAATTCCGGTGAAATATAAACAATCTTATATTTTGATAAATTTGTATAAATATCTTGGCGATCGCGCCAAGATATAAAACTATTTAAAGCAACTACATCGCGAATCCCCCTTATTTTAAGCTCTCTTACCTGGTCAATCATTAATGAAATAAGAGGCGTTATTACAATCGTTGTTCCTTCCCTCATTAATGCAGGTAATTGATAACAAAGGGATTTTCCCGATCCTGTAGGCAAAACTCCTAAAACATCCTTGTTTTTTAAGACATCCTCTATAATTTCCTTTTGACCAGTTTTGAATTTGTCATACTGAAAGTACCTTTTTAAATAAGTAAATAGATTATTTTTAGTTTTCATCAATATTCATCCTTATTTTGATTATATTTCGATAAAGCTAGGCGAATTTCAAAATAAGTTATTTTGTCATTTACTTTGTCCTTTATTTGCTTTAATTTAAAGGTGTTGAGCTCTTCCATTACCTGGAAAATTTCCTTTTTTGTAGATTCCGATAAAAAATCATCAAAGGGAAAGCTATGATCATATAAAGATATTTCAACAATATGATCTTGAATCGTGCCCAGACGAAGCTTTCGTATTTTGGCAATTTGCTCAATATTATGTCCGAGCTTCAACAACTCAAAGGTTCTCTTAGCCGAATTGGTTACAAGTCCACCCTTCTGTTTACTCGGTAACATTCGGGCTAGTACATAAAATCTATCAGGATTTTCAGTGACTATGTCCATCATCCTATGAATAACTTTTACTAAAATTAGTTGGATGTCTACGGGCGTATATTTGTATTGATCAGATAGTTGATAGATACTTTGTCCATAAATTTTATAGCCGGTTAATCGATCAATAAAAATATTTGCCTCTTCGTCTGATAGCTTTTCCCCAATTAATAATAATTCCTTTTCTAACTGAAGTAAGTTTTCATCTAATTGATCTTTTATTTCGTGATATACTTGCCTTGCCCAAAGGGTATATTGCCTTTCCTCAACGATGGGAATGTAATTATAATTATTTTTCTTACTGTTCGTGAGCATTTGGATAAATAAAAGTAATCTTTTCATAAACTGCTCATCCCTCTGGTGATACTTGATTCCATTAAAGTTGTGTATTTGTATATGTTTATTTTTATCTAGCCATTCATTTCCTCGATTCGTAAGCCGAACAAAATCTCCATTTCCGCCCTTTAATAAATTAGCCTCTTCATATTGGTTAATAATATTTTCATAAAAGGAGATCTGGAGTCTCTGTAATATTCCATAAAAGGCATTTAAATTGTACATGTGGGCATCTTGAACGGTTTGTATCGACTTTTTACCGGTTAATAAATGATAAATGGCTACAGCAGTTCTTTCGTTATTTATTTGCTTTATTGAATGTAAGATAATTTTTTTAAATAACAATTTTAATTTTCTCCCCATAAGTTTTCTAACTATCTATTAAGAAAATTCATTTGGAATTGTTATGTGAAAAGTTGTTCCTTTATTCAGTTTACTTTGGACAGTAATTATACCTTTATGGGCTTCAACGATGTTTTTTACAATAGCAAGACCTAAACCTGTACCTTTTTTATTCCCGTTTCTCGTTCTTGCTTTGTCTACTTTATAAAATCTCTCAAAAATAAAAGGTAAATCTACCTCAGAAATTCCGATTCCATCATCTTTTACTTCAATAAATAACTTTTTCTCCGTATTTTTCACTGACACATTTATTTTACCCTTCGGCTGCATATGCCTTATTGCGTTATCAAGGAGATTTGTTAGAACTTGTTCAATTTGATCTTTATCTATAAAAGCTATTTCGGACTCTAAATCTTCTGTAATGTTTAGTGTTAATTCTTTTTCAGTTATCACATTTTGAAATTTAGTTGACACTTTACTAATTAATGGAGATATCTCAACTGGTTTAACTTCTAATTTTATATGACCTGCCTCAATTCTAGCGAGGTCTAATAAGTCATTAACGAGTCTGGACATTCTCATTGCTTCGTCATGGATTATCCTTGCTAATTCATTTTTATCCTCTCTTGTTTCAGCAATATCATCTATAATTGCCTCACTATAACCTTGCATTAACGATAAGGGCGTTCTTAACTCGTGGGAGACATTAGCGACAAAGTCCTTTCTTAATTTATCTAATTTTCTCTCCTCGGTCATATCACGGATTACCGCAACAGCACCTCTAATAAACTTTTGATCATATAAAGGCGTCATTATTATGACAAAGTTTCTTCCTTGAATCGATATTTCATCAATGGCTTCTTGCTCCTTTGTAATTACTTCATCTAACAATTCTAAAATTTCATTAGGTAGTTCTAAATTACTATTCTTTTCGAAATACCATGAATCTAAAAATTGCTGTGCTGGAGGGTTGATTACTATTTTATGGCCTTCCCTATTTAAAGTAATTACTCCATCAGCCATTGAACTTAATATACTAGATAATTGTTCCTTTTCTTGTCGTAAAGCAGTTATATGAAAATTTAATTGTTTACCCATTTGATTAAAGGCGAGGGCCAGTTCACCAATTTCATCGTTTGTTAAAATGGGAACCTCATTATTGAATTCACCTCGAGTTAGTCCAAGGGCGGCCTCTCTCATTTTGATTAAAGGGGCTGTTATTCTGGTTGATAAAAAGAAAGCAAAAAATGTTGTTAATATAATGGCAATACCTGCTGCGAGAAATATGATCCTAGTTGTTTCTGCCTTTGTTTGCTCGATTACTTCTAAGGACTGATAAACAAAAATTGCTGCATTCTCACTTTTAACTGGTATTCCTACAATCATAACCTCTACATTACTACCTGGTAAAACCCTTTGTCGGTAAATTGCTTCATTTCTATTCAGCACATCTTTAAAAGGGACATCACTTTTAAACCAACTATGTTCGATAGAAGATAAATTACGATCATTTGCTTCTGAAACAATCATTTTTCCGTCTTCAAACATAATTATTATTTGGGTTGCAGGATCTTTTACCCGTTCGGTAGTTTCAAAAACAACATCTTCTTCTTCCTCTTGTTGAAGGATTGAAGATATTTTAGTCGCAGTTTGCATCATACCTTTTTCCGCTTCTTGGATATGGAAGTTTTCGAAAAATTCTAGAAGGAGAATTGTTAAAATAAATAATACAAAAGA
>Ga0209487_1003229_pt1 | contig 12874 bp, 10 predicted proteins | sample Poulit2012_FD_187524 | JGI IMG/M metagenome (GOLD analysis project Ga0209487, IMG submission 187524) | Agricultural soil microbial communities from Georgia to study Nitrogen management - Poultry litter 2012 (SPAdes) (version 2) | ecosystem: Environmental > Terrestrial > Soil > Agricultural land... | reverse complement strand
GCTTCCTGAAACCAGGGTCCCTCTACTGCCACAAACTGTTACCAGACTCACCAGGCTGGGTTTCGAAGTTCGAGTGCCGCGTGGGCTGGGCAGCAGCCTCTATCTGGCTGACAGCGCCTTTGAGGAAGCCGGAGCCCGGCTCGTCGAGGCTTCAGCCGAACAGCTCGCCGCTGCCGACGTGGTGGTGCGCCTGAACCCGCCTTCGCTGGAGGAGGCGGGCGCGCTGCGCGAGGGCAGTCTCCTCGTCTCCTTCCTCGACCCCTTCAGGAACCCGCAGCTGGTCGACCGGCTGCGCCACAGCGGTGTGAACACCGTGTGCATGGAGCTCATTCCCCGGTCGACCTACGCGCAGAAGATGGACGCGCTGTCCTCGCAGGCGAGCCTCGCCGGCTACGCGGCAGTGCTGACGGCGGCCGAGAGGATCGACAAGGCTCTGCCCATGATGTCCACCCCGGCCGGCACCATAAGCCCCGCCCGGGTGTTCGTGATCGGCGTGGGCGTGGCCGGCCTGCAGGCGATCGCCACAGCCAAGCGGCTGGGGGCCAGGGTCGAAGCGTACGACACCCGCCCGGTGGTCGAGGAGCAGGTCCAGTCGCTGGGAGCTAAGTTCGTGAAGATCGACGTGGGGGAGACCGGCCAGACAGAACAGGGTTATGCCAAGGAACTGACTGAGGAGCAGCTGGAGATGCAACGACAGCAGATGGCGCGGTTCTGCGCCAACTCGGACATTGTCATTACTACCGCCCAGGTGTTCGGCCGCCCGGCCCCCAGAATCGTCACTGCCGAGATGGTTGCCGGCATGCGCCCGGGCAGTGTGATCGTGGACCTGGCCGCCAGCACCGGCGGCAACGTCGAGGGCACGGTGCCCGGCGAAGAGGTAGTGCTGGAGGGTGTGCGGATCGTGGGACTGAACAACTTTCCCGGGCTGGTTGCGCGGGATGCGAGCCAGATGTACTCGTCGAATGTCGCCAACCTGCTCGAGCATGCCTTCGATGCAGAGAGCAAGCGGCTGAACCTGGATCCCGGGGATCAGGTGATGAGCAGCGCCCTGCTCACCGCAGCCGGTGAGATCCGCAATGAGCGGATCCGGGAACTCGTGGAGGCCGGAAAGTGATCCTGCTGCTCTTCATCTTCATACTGGCCCTCTTCCTGGGCTTCGAGCTGATCACGAAGGTGCCCTCGCAACTGCACACGCCGCTCATGTCCGGCTCGAACGCGATCAGTGGCATCACGCTGGTCGGTGCGCTGGTGGTGCTGACTGCCGACACGGGTACCGTGGGAACCGTTCTGGGCACGCTGGCAGTAGTCTTTGCGACGATCAACGTCGTGGGCGGTTACGTAGTCACCGACCGCATGCTCTCGATGTTCAGGAGCCGGGAGAAGTAGATGAGCGTCCCCATTCAGCTTGCCTATATCGTCGCATCCGTCCTGTTCATTCTGGGCCTGCGCATGCTGGGGCGCGCCAGTACAGCCCGCCGGGGCAACCTCGTATCGTCGGTGGGCATGCTCGTCGCCGTGGTGGCCACTCTCCTGCAGGGCGGCCTCGACTACACCTGGATCGTGGGTGGCGTCATCGTTGGTGGCGGCATTGGCCTGCTGGCCGCCCGGAGCGTCCAGATGACGCAAATGCCTGAGATGGTCGCGCTCTTCAACGGCTCCGGCGGGATGGCCAGCCTGCTCGTCGGCTGGGCAGAGTTCCACAACACTCCGCTGGCAGGCCCCACCTTCAGCAACATCGCGATCATCTTTGCCGTCCTCATCGGGGGTGTGGCATTCACCGGCAGCCTCGTCGCGTATGCCAAACTCGCGGAACGCATCCCCGGCCGGCCCATACTCTTCGCCGGTCAGCAGCCGCTCAACGCCCTGCTGCTGGGACTGCTGCTGATCGTGGCCATTCTCTTCCTGTTTTCTCCGGGCGTCGCCTACTCTGCCCTGCTGGGCGTCGTGTTCCTGTCGCTCGTGCTGGGCGTGCTGGTGGTAATCCCCATCGGCGGGGCCGACATGCCGATCGTGGTGTCGCTCCTCAACTCCTACTCCGGCCTGGCGGCCAGCGCCGCCGGTTTCGCGATCGGCAACACCGTCCTCATCGTGACGGGTTCACTCGTTGGCGCCAGCGGGCTCATCCTCACGCAAATCATGACCAAGAGCATGAATCGTTCGCTCGCCAACGTGCTGTTCAGCGGGTTCGGGGCGACTGCCTCTGCCGGCCGGGAGGTCGAAGGGGAGGTCCAGCCGCTCTCCGTGGAGGACGCCTACTACATCTTGGAGGCCGCCCGTAACGTCCTGGTCGTACCCGGCTACGGGATGGCGGTCGCCCAGGCGCAGCACGCGGTGCGCGAGCTTGCGGAACTCCTAGAGGAGAATGGGGCACAGATCCGCTACGCCATCCACCCCGTCGCCGGCCGCATGCCCGGCCACATGAACGTGCTGCTGGCCGAGGCCAACGTGCCCTACGAACAGCTCGTCGAGCCCGGTGATGTCAACCCGACGATGGACACGGTGGACGTCGCCATCGTCATCGGCGCGAACGACGTGGTCAACCCGGCCGCCCGCGAGGACGAATCGTCGCCGCTCTACGGCATGCCGATCATCAACGTCGACGAGGCGCGCACGGTGTTCGTGCTGAAGCGCAGCATGAAGCCCGGCTTCTCCGGCGTGGAGAACGAGCTCTTCTACAAGCCGAACACGCGGATGATCTTTGGGGATGCGAAGGCGACTGTCTCGGCCCTGGTCACCGAGTTCAAAGATGCCGTCGCTGCATAAGCAAACGACGCAGTATGAGCGGCCCCCGGTCATGGCACCGGCGGCCGCTTGCGTTGCCAAGCCCCTGCTCCGAGATTCGCCACTGCGGCCGGGCCGCTGCCTAGGGTCGGGGGATGACAGAGTGGGTGGCAGTCATAATGGCCGGCGGCCGGGGCCAGCGCTTCTGGCCCCTGTCCACTGAAGAGCGTCCCAAACAGTTCCTGGACCTCGAGGGCTGCGGCCGCACCCTCCTGCAGGCGACCTTCGACCGGACGGTGGCGGCCGTGGGCGACCGGGGCCGCGTGCTGGTGATGACCGGCGAGCGGCACGCGCCCCTGGTCGCCACGCAGCTGCCGGAGCTGTTGCCGGACAACCTGCTGGTTGAGCCCTGCGGCCGCGACACCGCGCCGGCGGTTGCACTCGCCGCGCTGGAGGTCCGTAACCGTTTCGGCAACGTGGTGATGGGGGTCTTTCCGGCCGACCACCGCATCGTTGACGGCGATGCATTCAGGCTCAGCTGCTGCGAGGGGGTCGAACTCGCGGCGGTGAGCGGCGGCCTGGTCACCTTCGGGATTCGCCCCGCCTATGCCGCCACTGCCTACGGCTACATCCAGCGGGGCGCGCCCGTCCTTAATGGGCACCGGGTGGACAGGTTCGTGGAGAAGCCTGACCTGGCACAGGCGCAATCGATCTGGACGCGGCCGGATTACTCCTGGAACAGCGGCATGCTCCTCGCCCGGGTGGGCGAGCTTCTTGGCGAGATCAGGGTGCACGCGCCCGGCCTGTACGAGCCGCTAGTCGCCGCGCATGAGAGCGGCACGCTGCGCGACGTGTTCCCGGGGCTCACGCCCATCAGCTTCGACTATGCGGTCCTCGAGCACACCCGGCTGGCGCTGATGGTGGAGGCCCGTTTCGACTGGGACGACCTGGGCGACTGGAACGCGCTCGAGCGCCTGCTCGAAGCCTCGATCGACGCCGCACCGCCCGCCGGGAACGGCGCCACGAACGTGGTGCTGGGGCAGTTCAGGGGCCGGGACCAGCAGGGCAACATCCTCTACCTGGACGGCGACCAGGACGAGGTGCTCGTCCTGGTAGGAATTCACGACGTGGTGATAGTGCGCCGCGGCGGCACGACCATGCTGGTGAGCAAGGACAGGGTCCAGGACATAAAAACCGTCCTGAGGGACGAGCGGCTGGCCAACCACGTCTAGGCGCCGATGAGGCGCCCGGACGTGGTTGGCAGGGGAGAGCGGAGTTCCTGGCTAGCGGCACCGGGCAAGCCTGGCCCGGTAATGCCGCTAGGCGAAGTAGCGGTAGAGGAGGTTGCCGCCCTCCTCGGTCACCGAGTCGGGCACGGTAGGTCCCGCCAGGAGCTGGGACAGCTCGCCAATGAGCGGGCCCGCCGCGACGTGATGCGCCTGGGGTGCCCCCTTCCGCTCGAGGAAACTGATCTCGCCCTCCAGGTCCGCGTACTTGCGCTTGTAGCGGATAAGCCCCTCCTGGTCCCAGTCGGTAAGCCCCAGGTCGAGCAGCTCGCAACCTGTCTCCCGCGCATACTCGATCGCCGACCACATGAGCAGGTCGTTGGGCCGATGCTCCAGGCCGGGTGCGTAGGAGGCGTTGAACTTGTAGTAGAGGCGGTCCTTCCAGCGCAGCAGCAGCACGCCGCCAATGGTGCGCTCCCCGAAGTGGGCGAGCAGCAGGACGCCCTGGTTCCGGGTCAGGAAGTTTGCGCTGATACTCTCGAAGAAACGGAACGGCTGAGCGAGCAGCCCATACTTGTACTTGCGCACTGCGAGGTGAAGGTCGTAGAAGGCGCGCACTCCCTGACCGTCGCAAACGCGCGTGACGGTGACGCCCGCCCGCTGCGCCTTGGTGACGGCCCGGCGTGCCGACCCGTCCACACGCTGCCAGGCCTCTTCACCGGTGGGCAGGATGGTTACTCCGTGCCAGCGCGCCCTGCCCGTCTTTTCGAAGCGCTCGTCATCCACGGGGGCGGTGCTGCGCCGGCAGCGTAACTTCAGCACGGGTGAGAGCCGCAGGAACTCGCTGCTGACGGGTTGCCATTGCGAATCGTCTTCCACCAGCGGGTCGCAGTAGTCCGAGAACGGCATGGATACGATACGCCGGCCCCGCACATCCTCGATGAGGCATACGGACATACCGGCGACCGGGCGGTCGCCCGGGTCGAGCAGTACCGCGGCCTCCGGAGTGAAGCCGTAGGTGTCCCGCAGGACCCTGTGCCAGGCGGGGGCATGGAAGACGTCGCTGTCCAGCTCGTTCACCAGCTGCTCCCATAGCGGGTCGTTGCAGGTGTCGATACCAGTGCGCAACCTCAGTTTCACGCTCACCCCGTCCCTCACCATTCGCCCTCCCTGATAATGGCGTCGTCCACGTAAATGATCACTTCTGTCGGATCTATGGCGTCCGTATAGTTGTCGATACTCCACTGAATGGAGTCGGTTATTGCCGTCTGTACGTCCTCCAGGTCGAACAGGAGGACCCCGTCCTGCCACAGGGCTATACGGCCGTCTTCATTTACGGACCGACGAGCATAAAGCTCGATGTGTACCCACTCCCCGATGGGAATCCGCATCGACCGGCCGGGCAGCTGGTTGTGGTAGGCAACTTCGTTCAGGGCATCCCACAGGTACAGCCGCATGTGCCCGTCGCGGCGCCCGTGGACATTGACGACCCAGGTGGGCTCGGGCCGGCCGGACTCGTCTGGCGATTTGAACTGCATGATGTTCCACCAGTTGGCCGAGTGGTAGCTCTTCGGGAAGTAGTACCAGGCAGAGTAGTACGCGCTCTCAGCGTCCTCTGCCCATCGGAAAATCCTTGCAGCCTGGCGCATTCCCCCGAAGGCGTCGTAGATCCCCAGGACGAGGGAATGCCTGCCACTGCGCGACGCCACCTCGTGGGTCACATATACGTAACCGGTGCCCGTATTGAAGACCGCCTCGCCCTGGCGCCAGGTCCACTGGGACAGGTCTCCCGTCTCGTGGTCAGCTTCCCAGAGGACCCTTCCAGGCTCGGGCAGGCCTTCGCCCGCCGGGCCGCGCACGTTGCCTTCCCGCTGGCTCGAGGAGAGGCTGCAGGCGGTGATCAGGAGCAGGAGGACACCCACCGCACGCAGCTGCTGGCTGCGGTTCAGGGCCATGCTGGTGCACGTCTCTTCTCGCGCCTGGCGCTGAGCTGCTCGTAGGCGGCGATGAGCGGACCTTCGGAAACTCTCCAATCCAGATGGGCGAGCGCCCGTTCACGTGCGATGCTGCCCATTCGTTCCCTCAATCCGGGATCCTGGGCGAGGCGCAGCAGGCACGCGGCAAACTGCGCCTCGTCGTTGGCGGGGGCGTAGAGTGCGGCATCCTTTGCCGTTTGCCGGTGCTCCGTAAGGTCGAAGGCCACGACCGGTTTACCCAGAGCCATGTATTCGCCGACCTTGATCATCGTGCTGCGGTCGGTGAACTCGTTCCTGGGATCCGGGACTACGCCCACGTGAACGGACCGCAGGTGGCGCAACAGTTCGCTGCGGGACACGTAGCCGGTAAAAGTTACCCTGTCGTCCAGCCTCAGGCTGCGGCATAACTCCATGAGGCTGGGGCGTGCCTCACCCTCACCGACCAGCCAGCAGTGGAAATCGTCGTACTTCCATCTGTTGCGCAGTTCGGCAAGTGAACGCAGCAGGTAGTCGATCCCATCCTGGTTTCCCATCTGTCCCACGTAGCCGAAGAGGACCCCAGCGCGGGAGCGCAGGTCCGGGTCGGGCGGGCCCGGTGAGAACAGCTCAGTGTCGGGACCGTTGCGCACCACCGTCACCCGCTCTGGCGGTACCCTCCCGCGACCCGTGGCGATTGCCCGGTAGGACTCGTTCGTCGCGATTACCAGGTGAGCAACCCGGAAGGTCAATCGTTCGCAAAGCAGCAGGGCCCGCTTTACCAGGCCGCTCGAGCGCCCCGGGAAGCGGGCCTCGTACATCTCGGGCGAAAGGTCGTGGTGATCGAAGACGAACCGCTTGCCCAGTAGCCGGTAAAAGGCTCCCAGCGCGAAGTAGATTTCCGGCGGGTTATGGACGTGGAGTATGTCGAAGCCTTCGCGGCGCAGAACGCGGAAGGAGAGGAACGTTGCCCAGAAGAGGGCCCAGCTGTACTCTGCCAGGTATCCCAGCATGCCGCCTCCGGAAGGCCCCGCCGGGTAGCGGTACACGCGAACACCCTGCACCCTCTCCCGGCCATGCTGTTGCCAGGCCCTCGGCGCGACTACCGTCACCTGCCAGCCGGCCCTCACCAGCGATGTTGCCTCGCGCCGCACCCGGGTGTCCTGCGGGTAGGGGTTGTTCTCGAGGAGCATGAGGATGCGTCTACCAGCAGATCCCTTCATACCCACTGCGCACCTCCCCGTCCTTGGCGACCCCGGCGAGATCCACCAGGAGCTGGTCCTCGCGTAACGTCTGCGGAACTCCCGTAAACCTGGGATCGTCCCTGGTTATCACCACCACCTCACTCTGCTCGACCACCTCGGTGATGTCCTTTTTCAGCCGGCAGGCGATATGTGGGGCTTCGCGGTCCAGATACTCCCGGTTGGTGCCGGTGAGCCTGGCCAGCTCTACCGTCTCATCGAATACGGTCACCTCGAAACCCTTGCCAAGGAGTGTCTCGACGAGGATGACGCTGGGACTCTCCCGCAAATCGTCGGTGCCCTGCTTGAAGGAGAGGCCCAGAACGCCCACCCGGGTGCGGCCGCGTGCCTGGACGAGACCTATGCCCTTCTGCAGGTGCCGCTCATTGCTCGGCAGCAACGACTGCAGGAGGGGTAGGTCCAGATCCAGCTCCTTCGCGCGGTAGGCGAGTGCCCGCGTGTCCTTGGGCAGGCAGGAGCCGCCGAAGGCGAAGCCTGGCCGCAGGTAGGCGGGGGAGATGTTCAGCCTGGTGTCCTGGCACAGTGCATCCATGACCTTCACGCCATCGACGCCGTGTGCCTTGGCGATGCTGCCGATCTCATTGGCGAATGCGACCTTCAGTGCGTGAAAGGCGTTGTTGGCGTACTTGAGGATTTCAGCCGAAGGAATGTCGAGAGTGATGAAAGGGGCTTCTACCCTGGAATACAGGCTGCGCACGGCATCGCCGCTGGGCTCGTCCAGTTGTCCCACCACGACCTGTCCCGGTCTCAGGTAGTCACGTATAGCGCTGCCCTCACGCAGGAACTCTGGATTGACGGCCAGACCAAAGTGCACGCCGGCGCGTTTGTCCGAGGCCTCCTCGAGCGCCGGCCGCAGCACCGTTTCGACAGTGCCGGGCAGGACAGTGCTGCGGATGACGACTACGTGGTAGGAGTCCTTCTGTGCCAGCTCCCGGCCAATCTGGCGAACGACGCGTTTCACGTAGGAGAGGTCCAGGCTGCCGTTGCCATTGCTGGGAGTCCCGACGCAAACGAGGCTCAGGTCGGTCGCCGCTATCGCGTTTGCTACGTCGCAGGTGGCGCGCAGGCGGCCCGCGCCGGTGGCTTCGGCGATCAGCTCGTCCAGGCCCGGTTCGAGCACCGGACTTGAACTCCGTGCCAGCTGCTCGACCTTAAGGGAGTTCACGTCGACGCCAACCACCTCATGCCCGTGATGGGCGAGACACGCAGAGGTCACCGTTCCCACGTACCCCAGCCCGAACACGCTTACTCTCATACGACTGCCTCCCCACGGAATTGTGCCGCTGCAGGTTCAGGCAGCGCCGCTTGATTGTCGATGAAGATCTGTTGCCACAGCTCGATGCTTGCGAGGCCCCACAGGGGGATCGAATGGTCCGCAAAGCCTTTGTCGTGCTGGCTCAGCAGGCGCTGGATGTAGCCAGGATCGAACAGTCCCCGCCGCCTGACGGTGTGCGGGTCAAGAAGGTCGTGCAGGAAGGAGCGGGCGTCCTGCCTGAACCAGCGTGCGATAGGCATGGGAAAGCCCTGCTTGGGCCGCTCCAGCACCAGGGAAGGGAGATAGCGGCTGGCGGCCCGCCGCAGGAGATACTTCCTCTCCCGGCCACGAACCTTGAGGTTGCGTGGCAACCGGGCTGCGAACTCGACGAGGCGGTGATCGAGCAGCGGTACCCGCGCTTCGAGCGAGTTGGACATGGTGAGCTTGTCGCCGCGCAGGAGCAGAAAATCGGGCAGCCACAGCTTGTTGTCCACGTAGAGCAGCCTCTGGACTGCGTCGCGGTTGGTGAGGATCTTCAGGTGGTCGCGGAACAGGTCTGCCGCTCCGCCAGGAAGTGTGCGCTCCCGGAGGTCCGGCGACAGAAGCTGCTGAAGCCTGCGGTCGTCGAATAGTGGAAACCAGTTGGCGAAACGGCGGCCTTCATCGCTATGAGACAGGGCGTAGAGTGCAATTTTCTCGCGGCGCAAGCCGGGTAGATGGTCACTGAGCGCAGGAGTAACGCCCCTCAGCAGGGGACCGAACGGCCGGGCCAGTGGGTAGGCTGCCTCGCCGGGATAGCGCGCATAACCGGCGAAAAGCTCGTCGCCACCCTCGCCGGTGAGGACCATCTTTACCTCCCGGGCGGCGAGGCCGCTGAGCAGATGGGTGGCTACGGTGGACTGGTCGGCAATGGGCTGATCCAGGTGGTAGATCACCCGGTGGGCCTCTTCAACGAACTGCCGGGCGCCCATCCGCACCTCCTGGTGCACCGCACCCAGCTCCCTGGCAACCTGTCGGGCGTAACCTAGCTCGTCGGCGCTGTCCCCGTCCTCCGTCTCGAATCCGATTGAAAACGTGCGCACGTCGTTCGTCAGGTTGCGCCGCATCAGGGCCACCACCAGACTCGAGTCGAGTCCGCCGCTCAGGAAGGCGCCGAAAGGTACGTCGCTGCCCATCTGCTCGGTTACGGAGTCGTTCAGCAGGGAGTCCAGCTCCTCCAGCGCTTCCGCTTCGGCCCGGTGGCCGGCAGGTCCCACACCATTTCCAAAGGGCAGGTCCCAGTAGCGGTGCGTCTGGATCGTTCCTCGCCGGGCGACCAGGCAGTGCCCGGGCGGCAGCGAGTTGATGCCCCGGAACAGGGTGCGCGGCGCAGGAACGTACTTAAGCCCCAGATAGAGGCCAAGCGCCTCGTGATCCATGGCTGGCCGGATGGCGGGGTGGCACAGCAGTGCCTTGATCTCGGAGGCAAAGATAAGCTCCCCATCCAGCTGGGTCCAGTAGAGCGGCTTCACCCCCAGACGATCGCGTGCGACCAGAAGCCGCTCCTGATGCCGGTCCCACAGAGCGAAGGCGAACATCCCCCGCAGGTGTGCCAGGCAATCGTCCCCATACTCCTCGTACAGATGCACGATTACTTCAGTGTCGCTGCGGCTGGTGAAGCGGTGTCCGGCGGCCCGAAGTTGGTTCCGCAACTGCCTGTGGTTGTAGATTTCGCCGTTGAATACGAGGAGTACCGATCCGTCTTCGTTTGCTACGGGCTGGTCCCCACCCTCGATGTCGATGATCGACAGGCGCCTCATACCGAGTGCGACGCGCCGCTCCACATGACAGCCAGCGTCATCCGGCCCCCTGTGCTCCAGCCTGGCGAGCATCCCGGTCAGGATCGGGCCAGTTTCTCGTTCGCTTCCGTAGATTCCAGCGATCCCGCACATGACTACTCGCCCCCCCTGGGTCTTGAGATGACGGCCGCGCCTGTCCCCGTCGTCACTGCCACCGGCGTCCGGTCGCCCACCGCGTTTCCCGCGGGTACCGCTGCCTGCCCGGCTGCCGCCTCTTCGAGTGCAGCAAGTGTCGCCGCAGCATTGCGGAGTGAGAACTCCCGTTCGGCAATTCCTCTGTTCCGCAGGCCAAGTTGCCGCCGCTTGCTCGGTGCCTCCTGCAGGTAGTTGATAGCAGCAGCCAACGCAAACTCGTCGTTTTCCGGAACGAGCACTTCGGAGAGGACTTCCGGAATCCCGGCGTGCCTGGTCGTGATGACCGGCTTGCCCGCGGCCATCGCCTCGGCAATGGCCGTCGGAAACCCTTCCTGTATGCCTGACGAGTCGGTGCGGCAGGGAAGACAAAAGGCGTCGCAGCGGTCGTACAGCGCACTCAATGCTGCATCCTTCAGGGCGCCGAAGAAGGCGACCTGGTCCGCGACCCCGAACTCACGTGCGAGCTCCGGGACATCCACGGGCAGTTCGGGTCCGGGCCCGCCCACGATCCATGCTTCGACCCCTGGGCCGGCGTGCCGCAGGGCACGAAGCAGGGTTTCGTGGCCCTTACGCTCTGCGAAGAATGCGACTGTCAACAGCGCGAACCGCTTGCGGGGTCTTAGCCCATCCGTGTCAACGGCGATCCGGACGACATCCACCCGGTCCCCTGGAGCCTTGAAGCGCTCCACCAGGAGTTTCCGGTTGTGTTCGGTCACAGTCAGAATCCGCTGGGCGGCAGCCAACGCCTCCTGGAACAGCCCCGGATTGGGATTTGCGTAGAGCTCGTAGGCGTGAATCTTCACCACCAGCGGCAGGCCGGTGAGCAGCTTCAGGTAGTAGGCGATGAACAGTTTTCTGTCCCCGAAGGTGGCGTAGAGGACGTCCGAACCGGCTGCCTCTCTCAGGTTCCCGGCCGCCAGTACCAGCTCGGCCAGAGTTCCCGTGTGCAGGGCCTTGAGGAGCAGGGCCACACTTGCTTTCGGCCTGGTAGCCAGGGTGCGGATGAAACCGCCAAGCAGCCGGAAACCGGGGGTACGAAGGAGACGCCAGGAATCCAGCGCGGGGTAGAGTCCGGGGCCTGTCTTGGTGGGAAGCAGGGTTATGTCTGCCCCGCTCCTTTCCATCTCCCGCAACTCCTGATGGACGAAAGGCTCGACGCCTCGCTTCAGTGAAGCGACTACCAGGAGTTTGAGAGGCTCTGGGAGCGCCATGTTTCACCGCCCTTCGTCCGGACGCTGCCGGCTTCCCCTTGCGTCTGCAGGAGGTGCAGCAGGATCATGGCCAGGTAGCGTGGGTAGGAGCGGTTGTCCCGCAGCAGGCCGTAATCGTTGCGCGAGTAGTGGAAGCCTCCGCTGGGCAGCTGCGAATCGAGCACGTGCGCCATTGCCAGCTTGCCTGCCTGAATGACCGGCCCGACCTGCAGCTCATCGCCCAGTCCCAGTGCCGCACCGAGAGCAGCCGCATGGTAGAGAACGTGGCGCTTGTCATCGTCACAGGCATATGTCGCTTCGCCGCGTGGACTTACGCCCTTCATGAGGAAGGGCAGGATGCGCGCCGCTACCGAACGGGCCCGGTGATCTCCCGTGTCACTGGCATAGCTGGCCAGATCCAGGCAAATGAACGCGTTGTACTGGAAGCATTGGAAGTGGGTCATCACCCTGCCTGGGCTGGTGCCGGGCAGCGCATAGGGTAGTTCGCCACTTGGGAGTTGGGCGCGCTCCAGAAAGGCCACCAGGGCTTCTGCCGGTTCCAGGTAGCTGTGGTCGCCAGTCGCAGCTGCGAGAGTCGCCAGGAATCGCAGGTAGAACGCGGTGTTGTTCGGAATCCGGGCCCCGCCCTCGCGGGCGAAGTAGTTGACCGCCAGCGTGCCGTCGACCTGCTGGAAGCCGATTTCACGAGTGACGAAGTCGTGCCAGGCCAGGGCCGATCGCAGGAACGGCTCGGTACCGGTGTAGCGGTACGACTGGACCAGTCCCAGCGCTGCCCAGGTACCCTCGGCAGTAGCGACCCTGCCTCGCCACTCGGGATTCGGATAGGCCCACCAGCCTCCGGACTCCTGCCTGGCTATCGTCCGCCGGGCAGCCTGGCTGGCCAGGCTGCGATACATTTCGTTGCCCGTCATTTCGTAGAGCCGCCAGTTGGCGAGCATCCAGTAGCCCTGCCCCTGCATGTAGACGAGATCGTCGCTCCAGTTGAAGCTGTCCAGGTAGCTCTTGACGAAGCGGCCTATGCGGTAGTTGAGACGGATACCGGGATCGGGTCCGCGCAGCAGGCCGCCCTTCAGATGGGTCCGTACGAGGTAGTTGTGCAGCCGGAGTGCCGCTAAGGCTGTCGCATCCGCGCCCCCCTGGCCGGCGGCGTTCATCCGTTCCATCCGAAAGTCCCCTCCCGTTGGACCGCGTCCGGTGCGAGGACGGAGTAGTAGGCGCGAGCGGTTAGCCGGGCCACCGCTGTCGGCGAGTTCCTGGTGGTAATTCGTTCTCGT
>Ga0209487_1003227_pt1 | contig 12881 bp, 11 predicted proteins | sample Poulit2012_FD_187524 | JGI IMG/M metagenome (GOLD analysis project Ga0209487, IMG submission 187524) | Agricultural soil microbial communities from Georgia to study Nitrogen management - Poultry litter 2012 (SPAdes) (version 2) | ecosystem: Environmental > Terrestrial > Soil > Agricultural land... | reverse complement strand
ACAGCGGCCCGGACAGGCCCTTGGCCTCGGGCAACATCGCATCGGCGGGCAACCGTACGTCGTCGAGCACCAATTCGCTGGTGACCGAGGCGCGCAGCGACATCTTCTTGCCGATCTCCGGGGCGGAAAAGCCGGGCGTGCCGGCGGGGACCACGAAGCCGCGCACCCCGTCCTCGGTCTGCGCCCACACGATCGCCACGTCGGAGACCGACCCGTTGGTGATCCACATCTTGGTGCCGTTCAGCACCCAGTCATCCCCGTCGCGCACCGCCCGAGTGCGCATCGCGGCCGGGTCGGAGCCGGCCTCGGGCTCGGTCAGACCGAAGCAGCCGATCGCCTCCCCGGCGGCCATCTTCGGCAGCCACTCCTGCTTTTGTTCCTCCGACCCGTGCTTCCAGATCGCGAACATCGCCAGCGACCCCTGCACGCTCACGAGCGAGCGCAGCCCGGAGTCGCCGGCCTCCAGTTCCATGCAGGTCAGGCCGTAAGAAGTGGCGCTCATCCCGGCGATGCCATAACCCTCCAGGTGCATGCCCAGCGCCCCGAGTTCGCCCAACTCCAGGGCCAGGTCGCGCACCGGCATCTGCCCGTCCTCGAACCATTGGCCGATGTTCGGTTTGATCCGCTCGGTGACGAACTGGCGAACCGAGTCGCGGATCGCCACCTCCTCCTCACCGAGCAGCGATTCCGTACCGAACAACCCCAGCGGGGTGGACACCTTTGCACCAGCCATGGCCCTTGCCTCCAACGGCAGCGATAAACCGAACAGTGTTCGGTAGCAAACCACACACTGTATGGTGATGCAACCCCGGGTGCCGCACCGGGGCCAGGCACATTCTGCGGCGCAGGAGAGGAACTGACCCATGGCCCGCCCCCGCACCCCTCGGCTCAGCAAGGAGCGGATCCGCGATGAGGCTTTGGCCATCGTCGATGAACACGGCCTCGCGGCGGTGACCATGCGCGCCCTGGCCGAACGTCTCGGGGTGCAAGCCTCGTCGCTGTACAGCCACTACCCCACCAAGGACCATGTGCTGGATGCGATCGCCAACCGACTCGTCGCCGAAGTGGACACCAGCGGCTTTCGCCACGGGTGGCGCGAGGGGTTGTTCACCTGGGCGCGGTCGTATCACGCGGCGCTGGCGGCCCACCCCAATGCGGTGCCGTTGATCGCCGCCGGCGCCGGTAACCGGGAGCAGTTCCTGGCGATGGCCAATGAGGTGCACGGCGGGCTGGTGGGCGCGGGGTGGCCGCCGCGGCGGGCCACGGAGATCTCCGGGGCGGTGAAGTATCTGGTGATCGGGGCGGCGACCACCCCGTTCGCGTCCGGGTTCGCCGACGACATCCAGGTGTACCTGGACCGCTATCCGCACCTGCACCAGGCCCACCGGTTGCGGGCCGATGCCGCGCGCATTGACCGGGACAGTTTCAATCTCGGTCTGGAATCGCTCATCGACGGTCTCGGGGCCGGGCCGGAACCGGCTGCTGCCACCACCGCTGCAAGCGCCTCGGCGGCCGGGAACGCTTCACCGAGTCAAAAGGACGACGACGGCGCAGCCAGAGAAGCGTAGGACGGCAGCGTCCGAAGCCCATCGCGGCGCGCCGAACGTCGCGACTGGCGGCTAGGGGTTCAGAAGCGGAACCAGAGGCCTCGAGCCAGCCGCAGACTACCCCTGCCGCGAGAGTTCAGCGTGACCGGGCCGATCCTCCTCGACAGGCTCAGTCCCCGTTTGGACATGTTCAGCATGGTGCGTTTGCCGATCCTGCGGCGCCGATAGAACACCAGACCCATGAGTCTCTCCTTCGTTGATCCCAGATGGTGCACACGCTAGCCGGAGGTACTGACATGGCGTTCTCCATCCCGCCCCGGACATCTGATCGAGGCTGCAACAGCCAGCCGGGCGGGGCACGGCGGCGTGAACTACTCAGCGTCGGGCTCGCCCAAGAAAAGCGGTCGAAGACCGTTCGCGTTCAGCCCGAAGACCCTGGCCTTCGACCCTGTTTCACCACTTTGCACGCGCTCAACTCAGCCGCTCGAGTCTGATGCGCTTGTCGCGTGCCACCACGGCGCGCCGCGATCGGCGCCAGGCCAGCGACAGGTCACCCCGCGACGGCGAAGGACGCCCGGCCGGTCACCCCACCCGGATGAAGGTGGGGTTAAAGCGCCAGATCGGGCTCTCGTGCAGCAGTGTGCCGGGGTTGCGGGCCGCGATGTGGTTGCCGTTGCCGGTGTAGATCCCCACGTGCCCGGGCCACCACACCAGGTCGCCCGGCTGGGCCTCGGCGGCGGAGACCACGTAACCGGCGTGGCGTTGTTGCGCACTGGTTCGCGGCAGGGTGATGCCCACCTGGGCGAACACGTGCATGGTGAAGCCGGAGCAGTCGAACCCGGCAGGGGTGGCGCCTCCCCACACGTAGGGCACGCCAACGTATTGGCGGGCGACGGCGAGAATCGTGTTGCTGGAAGCCGGCGCCTCGGTCTGGGCGGGGGGTGGGTCTTGGCCGGAGGGCCCGTCGAGCGCGACCGCTGGGGCGGCCATGAGCGTGAGGCCAAGACCTGCGCCGAGGATGACGATTCCGGTGCGTCGCAGCGCGCTGCGTAGTCGGTTTCTGACCTGATCGTCGCTGATCGGTTTCGTGCGGCACCAGTGCCGCGCCGTGGGGTGAAGCGCCATAGCCATCTCTCCGCGGGTTTTCCAGGCTAACCCGCGGTGTCAAGATCAACCAGCGATTGACCACAGGAAATTCATGGGTCGGTCACGGCCCGGCGCGTCACCAGTGATCTCCTGGTCTCCTGATCTCCTGGGCAGCCTGCGGCAGGTGCCCGCCGAAGGTGAAGCGATCGGGCGGGACGGGCACGCACGAGGAACCGCGATCAAGCACTCAGAGCCACCATGGGCCCGCCCCCGCAGATGGGGACGGGCCCATGGAACGTGCCGCTGCAACGACTGCGGACGCACGTGTGCGGCTGATCGGCCGACTTCCTGGTTGATCGAACGCTTTGGCCGGGTCGGCTTGTCGCTCGCTCGATGACCGGTCGGTCGACGCCTGCTCAGTGAGCGCCGGCTCAGGCCACCCGGATGAAGGTCGGGTTGTCGCGGTAGATCGGGCTCTCGTGGAGCGCGGTACCCGGGTTGCGGGCGGCGATGTGGTTGCCGTCGCCGGTGTAGATGCCGATGTGTCCGGGCCACCACACCAGGTCGCCGGGCCGGGCTTCGGAGGCGGAGACCACCTGGCCGGCGCCGCGCTGGGCACCGGAGTTGCGCGGCAGGTCGATACCCACCTGGGCGAACACGTAGGCGGTGAAGCCGGAACAGTCGAACCCGGACGGGGTGGACCCACCCCACACGTACGGGGTGCCCACGTATTGGCGGGCGGTGTCCACGATCGCGTTACCACTCGGCGTCGTGCTGTTGGATGCCTGCTGCGCGCTGGCCACCCCCGAGCGCTGGCCATCGCGAGAGGCAGTGTCCCCGCCGCGCTGCGCGGAGGACTCCCCGGAGGCACCGGGGATGGTGAGTTCGTCACCGGGGAAGATGAGCGCATCGGCGCCGAGGTCGTTGGCGTCGATGATCGCCTGGACGCTGGCGCCGTACTCGGCTGCGATCTTGGCCACGGTGTCACCGGATTCCACGGTGTAGGTGGCCGACTCGCTGCTGGCGCTAGCGGTGCTGGTGCTGGCGGAGGCGTCTGATGCGGCGCTCGGGCCCGGATCATACGCGGTGGCCGCGGGGGCCACGAGCCCGAATGCCAGCCCGGCGGTGGCAACGCCAACCGTGCCGCGACGGGCCACCTTCGAAACCTGGATGTCGGATAAGAAGGTGATGGGACGCACGTCGGCACGGTGCCGGGCGCGCGAATGGGTACGTAGTGTCATGGTGTTTCTCCGGTCGCCTACGGGGTTAGCTGTCGGGTTCGGGTCGGGTTACCCGGCCTGGCCGTGGCCAGACTTCACCCCTAGGGGCCAGCACGCTGGTCCCCACTTCATGGGTCCCCCGCCCCTGCCAGGGCGGTCATCGGCCGCGGGCGATGGCAGGGTTCGGCGTCCGCCCGCGGGCTTCCCGAATGAGGAAGCGCGGCGACCGTAACCCGCCCTGGAAGCAGATGTCACGGTTCGGTAACATAGATCTCATTCTGGTAACGCGGAGGTCTCGCCCGCGACTGTGCGCAGGCCCGTCGGGCGCCGCTCCCATGCCGCAATAGAGGTGCCTTCGCCGCTCGTCGCTGCGGCGAAATTGGCGGTATCACCGGACGCGCAGGGGCGCCAGCGGAGCACGACGACGACGGGTCGGCCGCCAGAACCGGCACCAAGCCCGGGCGCACTGCGGGCAGCGGATAGGCCTCGGCGCTCCGACGCGCGAAAGGGCGAACACAGCCGTGTTTGGCCGGACTCCTCGCCATGCGGCCCCACTCCGCCGGGCCCGCATGAAAGCCGTTCCAGGTGCCCGTCGCTTCCGATCGGATCCAGCGCTAACTGCTGATCGAAACGCACCCGCGGGCGCACTGCGCGGCGTTACCGTGAGGCTCCGATCCCTCGAGCCTGGCGGGCGGTCGTATGAGAAAGCGGATCTACATCGCGGTCATCTGTGTTGCCTTCGTGCTTGCCGGTTGCGCCGCCGAGGAACTACAGCTCCCGGAAGTAGGCGAGCCGGAGACCGGTGGCACAGAACATGCCGCGACTCTGATTCGCACAGGTGATGCACAACGGAATGAACGCGGACCCACCCCGGTCTATGCCGGCATAGACAACCTGCGGGAGGATTTCATCGCTGCCGGTGGCGCATGCGCCGAGTGGGACCAGGAGAATCACGAGGACGTCTCACTCCAAACCGGTGTGTGTAACGAGACCACGGTGCTGATGGTGTTCGGTGCCGCCGAGGACACCGAGGAGGGCGTTGACACTCTCCAGTCCGAAGGCGCCCACTTGCTGGTGGGAAAGAACTGGCTCGTGGGCGCGGAATCTGCAACCACCTTGCAGTACGTCCAGAGCCACGGTCTCGGGGGCCGATACCACGCCGGCGCCGCCCCTTCTCAAGGGTCGGGGCCGTCAGCGCCTGCTTATGTCGTTCCGGACGGTTGGGCGGATCTGACGGATTCGAGTCTGCACGACGTAGCCATCTTCCACCCCGACGCAACCAACGGCGTCGTGCTCACGCTGACCGTGAAGCGTACACCTGCGGCTAGGGCGGACCTTGATGTGGAATTAGGTGAGGTGCTCTCCGAAGAGCATTCCTATGAGCACCTCGAGGTAACGTACGCGCCTGCGACCACCGCCGACGGCCATGTCTCCAGCGCCGGCTTGAGTTACTCCTACACCTCGGTTGACACTGGAGTGACCCACGGCGCGATGTTCCTGTTTGACGGTTGGGTGGTCGAGATTCTCGGAGCCTCCTCCAGTTCCGCCGCCGATGTGCTCAGCGCTGAGGTGGAAGACGGGACGGTGCGCGACTTCCTGGAGAACCTGCACCTCGATGATTTGTAACGCGACGAAGGTGGCACCGGGCGACTCACCGTCACAGCCCCGCCTCCCGCCGCGTCCGCGCGTTGGCGTGCACCGACCACCGCGGCACCCACCGACCAAGGGCTGCGATCACGGCGAAACTCAATGCGCCCATAGACACGATCCCGGCGGCCACCGACCCCAGCGCCGCCCCGCCGGAGACCACCAGCGGCCCGGCCGCTCCCCCGGTGTCGGCGAACAACCGCCAGATCCCCAGGTACTGCGCCCGCTGCGCCGGCGGGGCGGTGTCTGCCCCGAGCGTCATCAAGATGCCCGACCCGATGCCGTTGCCGAATCCCAGCACCATCGCCACCACCGCGATCGCCGGCAAGCTGGACGTCAGCGGCAACATCAGCATCGCCGCGCCCATCACCGCCATCGACGGGATCGCCACCCACAACCGCCCGAACCGGTCCATTACCTTGCCCGCTGGGTAGAACAGCAGCATGTCGATCGCCCCGGATAACCCGAACACCACCGAGGTCGCCGAGGGGTCGAATCCCAGCGATTCGGTCCATAGTGGCAACACGGTGTTGCGGGCCCCGCGCACCGCGCTCACCCCGAGCACCGCGATGCCCAGCGTGAGGAACACCCGCCCGTGGTCGCGCAGGATCGATCGCATGCTCGCCCCGGGGCCGGCGGAACGTGCGGCGGCGGTGTGCGCCCGGGCAGGGTCGGGTACGGCGAGCACGACGACGGCGGCCGCCAAGGAGGTCAGCACACCTACCCAGTAGGCCCGGGCGGCTTGCTCCGAGCCCGCCATCGCCAGCGCGCCCACGAACGGGCCGAGGAACAACCCGATCCGGGCCACGCCTCCGAGTGTGGACAGCGCCCGTGCGCGGCGCAGCGGGTGGATCACCGCAGTCAGGTAGGACTGCCGGGCCAAGCCGTAGACCGCATCGCACGCCCCTACGAGCAACACGCCGACCGCGAGCGTCGCCAGGTTGGGGGCGAGAGCCAGAGCAGCCATGGCTGCGACGGCGAGCGCCGAGGCACCCACCATCGCGGCCCGGTCCCCCACCCGTGCAGCCAGCGCCCCGGCGGGCACGTCGGCGAGGATCTTGCCCACCGCGAGCAGTGCCACCATGATCGCCCCGGTGGCCAGCGAACCGCCCAGCCGGGTGGTGCTCACCGGGATCATCGGCATCATCGCCCCCACGCCGATCTCGAATAGCAGTGTGGGCAGATAAATACCCGGCAGCAGTCGCCGGAGCGAGATGGCGGTGCCCGGGTCCTTGGCAGTCATGTTCTGTCCATCCTGCCGCAGCGCTGCGGGAGGCGGGGACGGAGGGCGGCAATGGCCCACCGGAGCCGAATCAAGGTCCTTTGCGTTGCGCTATGTGTAGCGGGCGCCGCGTTCGGTACGCCAGACCGCAGTACAAGGGCGCCTGAGCCTCACCTATCACGTACACGCCCATCCGCCCCAGGTCTATCGAGGCTGCGATCGCCGGTTTGTCGCGGATGGTTTGCCCTGAACGACGCGCCGATGTGGGCTCGCCCGCGCGTTAATCGCGGTATCTTGCGGGAGCTTTTGGTGTTGCGCGGCGCGCGCATGGCCCTGGACCTCGACGGGCGAAGTCGCGCACAGACGCACATTTGTGGGCGACGGCGCATTACGCGTTATTGCGGCACCTCGCCGAGGAACTGGCGCTCCAGTCGAGATCCTGAAGCCGTGAGCCCCGCGGATACCTTGAACCATTACGCCTGGGCCGACACTGTGTTGGTCAATCTACGGCCCTGGGAACCGATGGCATGGACGGTACTGTCCAAACACTTCGAGGTAATGGGCACCGGTCGGCACATCACCGGAGCGCTGTCCGGGGAGGCGGCGCGGATTCTGGCTGACTCCGGGGCCGGGCACGTGGTGTCCCTAGGACGCAGTACCGCCGGTAAGGCGTAGCGCCGTCTTAGGATTCGCTGGCTTGGGATTCCTGGTCGCCCTGAGACTCGTCGTCTGCGGGGGACTCGTCCGCGTCCGGCTTATTACCTTCGTTTGCTTCGGGTTCGGCCGCATCCTTGCCCGCGGCTTCGGCGGCCTCCGTTGCGCTGTCTGCGGGCTCTGCGGGCTGGTCTCTCTCCGCCTGTTGGTCGCCGTCGCTGCTCTCATTAGTCGCGTCAGGTCCAGCGGAATCGGGAGAAGCGTCGCCGTCACCTTCGTCGTCGTCGCCTTCGTCGTCATCCCGCTCCACCGCCTGGACGACTTCGAGTTCCAGATCATCCAGGTGCGGTTCGGACTGATTCCACTCCCCGCCGCGGCGGCGCACGTCGGTCTCGGAGTGCGCGCCACAGCCGTGGTCCAGGGAGACGACCTTGCCGTCGTCGGGTGACCACTCGTTCGCACATACCCCGAACAGGTTGCCCATCGACCCGGCCAGCGGGATCACGAACCCGCAGGAGGCACAGTCCGCCCCGGCTTTGCGGGAGCCGGTGGTGTCCGGGCCACGGGAGGAGTTGTACCAGCGGGTGGCCGCGGCATCCAGCGCCTTGCGGTTCATCACCCGGTCCCGGCCCAGGCCCAGTTCCCGGATGGCGATGCGGTCCGTCTCCTCATCGCCGGTGGCCACGTAGCCGGGTTCGAGCCGTTCGTCGTCGGGAATGTAGGGCAACCGGTCGGTGGCGCTGACGTCCTCCGGGGCCAGCCGGTCCGACCACGGCACCCACGCCGGGGCCAGCAGCGCTCCCTCACCGGGCAGCAGGCCCGCTTCGCTCACGCTCGGGGTGCGCGAGCGCGGTGGCCGGGTGAGCGTGACGAACCAGCGCCACCCCGCATAGCCCGGGGCGGTGGTGGCGAAGTAGTGGGTGCCGATCCGTTCGCCCTCAAGTTCGAACCCCAGGTACTCCCCCAGGTCACTGCCGGCCTCGGCGGCCGCTGCTTGCCGGGCGAGTTCCACCGCGCCTAGCAGCACCGCGTCCTTGGTGGCGCGGCGGGCGGACCCGGTGCGCTCGGGAGCGAGGAATGTCTCAGGCGTCGAATTCATCGGCCACCACCCGTAGGAGTCGAGCAAGGTTGGCCGCTTCCCGTTTCTCCGGGTATCGGCCGGTGCGCAATCGCCCGCCGGCCCGGTCCAGGGAGCGGATCAGGTCCTCCACGATCGCGGCCATGTCCTCCGCGGGGCGCCGTTTGGCGCGCACCACCGAGGGAGCCTGGTCCAGGATCTCCACACTTAGCGCCTGTAGACCCTTGCGGCCGGCGGCCACGCCAAACTCCACGCGGGTGCCGGGCCGAGGCGCGGGGGTATCGGGCGGGAGGGCGGAGGCGTGCAGGAACACCTCATCACCGTCATCTGAGGCGATGAAGCCGAAGCCGCGGTCGGCGTCAAAGAACTTGATCTTGCCGGTGGGCACCCTAAATCCCTCTTCTGTGCTGAACCTAGGCAGGATGAAACCCGCCGGAATCCGATTGCTACCAGACTAACCCGCCCGGGAAGGCCCTGACGAACAAAAACCCGCCCCGAAGCGGCACCGGTGGCCGCCGGAGCGGGCGCACCTCACAGTCGGTGGTTGTCTGGCCAACCGTAGAATTGTGCGGATGGCCACCCACCCCGTGCACACCAATTTTGCGGCACCCGCTACGCCAGCGGCCGGTGCGGATCTGGCTGCGCAGTTGCGGGAGTGGGACGACGAGCACTTGGCCCGGCTGCTCGGGTTGCGCCCGGACCTGGCCACTCCCCCGCCGTCGTCAATCACCGCCTTGGCAGCCCGCGCCGGCTCGCGAGCCTCGGTGACGCGCGCACTGGGTGAGGTGAACCGGCCCGCCCTGTTGGTGGCCGAAGCCCTGGCGGTGCTTGGATCGCCAGATGCTCCAGTCGGGTTGGACGCGCTAGCGCTCGCGCTGGGGCTTATGCCCGACGTCGTTGCCGGGACCGACGGCGATGCTGGGCCCGACGGCGCTGCTGAACTCGACGATGGTTTTGCTATTGACGACGCGGTGCAGCAACTGCGGGACCGCGCGCTGGTGTTCGGCGCGCCGGGCGGATGGTGGTTGGTGGAGGCCGCGCGCGACGTGCTGGCCGATCAACCACTGGGGCTGGGCCCGTCACTGCAGGTGCTTGGCGTGGACGCAGCCGAGGGGTGGCCGACCACAGCCGCGGCGGTTCAGGAGGTGCTTGCCGACGCGCCCGAGGGTGCCAGGCGTGCCGTGGAGGCGTTGATGTGGGGGCCGCCGGTGGGCTCCTTCGAGCGGATGCCGCCCGCCGTGGAGTGGCTGCTGCACGCGCGGGTGCTGCATCGCCTGTCGGCAACGCAAGTGGTACTGCCGCGCGAGGTGGGGCTGGCGCTCCGCGGTGACCGGCTGGTGCGCGAGGTGCCCCTGCGAGCGCCGCTGGCCGAGGTGCCGGTGCGCGACGATGCGACGGTGGCCGCGGAGTCCGCCCACGCCGGGGAGCAGATCCTGCGCGAGATCGACGTGCTCGTGCGCGCCTGGTCCCAGGAGCCCGCGCCCGTGCTTCGCACCGGCGGCCTGGGGGTGCGGGAGGTCAAGCGGGTCGCGGAAATGATCGACGGCGATTCCGCCCGCGCCGCACTGGTGGTGGAACTGGCGGGCATGCTGGGTCTGTTGGGCCAGCACATGTCCGCCGACGGCACCGTTTGGGCTCCCACTGCGGTTGCCTTGGACGATGAGCCGCCACCGGTGCCGCAGCGGTGGGCCGCCCTGGTGCGCGCGTGGCTGGACTCGGCCCGCACACCGTGTTTGGTGGGCACCCGCACCGACAAGGGCGCACTGCGTGCTGCGCTGGCTGCCGACCTCCAGCGCAGTTGGGCGCCGCGACTTCGCCGTCGGGTACTCGAGGCGCTGGCGGCGTGGCCGGTGGGGTCGGCCCCGTCGGCCGAGGAGGTACAGGAGCATCTGGCGTGGCACACCCCGCGCTCCGCCCCGCCGGTAGAGACGGTGGCCGCGGTGCTGGCCGAGGCGGAGGCGTTGGGCCTCACCGGGGCCGGGGCGCTGAGTCGTGCGGGGCAAACGCTCGCGCAGGCCACCAGCGACGCTGCGAACGCGGCCGTGCACGCCACCGTGGCCACTGCTGCCGGCGCGCACGCGCCGATGGTCGGAGACGAAGGTGACCCGACGCTAACTACCGTCACCGAGGCCTTCGCCGCCGACCTGCCCCCTGCGGTAGCGGACCTGTTCATCCAAGGCGACCTCACCGGCGTCGTGCCCGGACGGCCTGATCCTGGGTTGGCCTCGGTGCTGGAACAGGTCGCCGTGATCGAATCCCGCGGGTCGGCGCTCACGGTGCGGTTCACGGCCGACTCCCTCCGCGGCGCCCTGGACGCCGGGTGGAGCGATGAACAGATACTGGAGCGCCTGCGCACCTATTCGCGCACGCCCCTGCCCCAGCCGCTGGAGTACCTGGTGAGTGACACCGCGCGGCACCATGGGCACCTGCGCGTGGGCCGGGCCCGGTCGTTCCTGCGCGCCGAGGAGGAAGGCGCGCTGGCTGCGCTGCTGGGGGATTCGGAGTTGGACGGTCTCGGGTTGCAGTTACTCGCGCCCACAGTGGCGATCGCCCAGGTGGGTCCGCAGGAGTTGTTGGACGCGTTGCACGGCGCTGGTTATTCAGCGTTGGCCGAGACGTTGGACGGCCAAGTGGTGTCCATGCAACCGCGGCAGGTGCGGGCCACACACCCGATGCCGGCGCCGCCGGTGAGCGCCACCGCCGCGCAGGACTCGCGCACGCTGGATGAGGCGATCGCGCAGATGCGCGCCGGGGAAGAGCAGGTGGCCGGTAACGGGCACAGCACGGACCCGGTGTACGCGCTGGAGTTGTTGCGCCGGGCGGCTCAGGGCGGGCAGGACGTGGAGTTGGTGATCGCCGGATCGGCTGGGGCTGCCCAGCGCCACCGGGTGCGCCCGCTGAGCGTGGCCGGCGGGCGCGTGCGGGTGTTGGACGTGGGCCGGCAGACGGAGTTGACGGTGGCCGCCCACCGGATCGTGAGCGTGGGGACGTCCTGAGTGTCAGGGACGGCGCAGGTGTGCATAAATAGCGCACAATTCGCGCAGGGCGTTCGGCGCGCCCAACTTGCCATCACCCCCGGCACGCGTCACACTCATCCCGGTCGGGGCTATTGCCCCCTGCCTACAGTCCTGCGTAGGGTGACGGCACGCTGTTCCCGACCGCCCGCATCGTGGCGGGCCGTAAAGGAGTGCACGTGCGAAGGAGAACCCGACCGCTTGCCGTGATGGCCTCGCTCGCCCTTGCCGCCACCGGCGTGATCGCCGGCGCCGCCAGCGCCTCGGCGGACACCGTCACCCGCTGCATCGGCACGGCCGGTGAAGTGACGGTGGCAGGCGACCTGGTGGTGCCGGCCGACCGCACCTGCGTGCTGGAAGGCACGACGGTGCACGGCGACGTACTGGTGCGATCCGGAGCGAACCTCGTGGCCACCGACGCCACGTTCTCCGAACGCGTGGTGGTCAACGGCGGCGCATTCTTCGACGCCACCGACACCACCGTGGGTGGCAACCTGGTGAACAACGGCGCCTACGGCATCTACCTGGACGGCACCGAGGTCGAGGGCAACTACCTGGGCCGGGCCACGGAGGACTCCACGTTCTTCTACAGCACCGACGCCGCCATACAAGGACGCCTCGAGGCGGTTTCCGGGGATGTGTACCTGGAGAGCACCGAAGTGGGCCGGTGGGTGAACACCGAAGGCACCACTTACACCGACGTCATCGACTCCACCATCGACGGGGAGTTGACCGTGGCCCACAACCCCTACGGCGCCTCCATCTGTGCTAGCGAAGTGGACGGCACCACCACCTACATCGGCAACGGCGGCGTGCAAGCGGGCCCGGGCCTGTGGTTGACCGACTGCGAGGAAATCAACTACTTCGGCGCGGACGTGACGATCTCGGAGTCCACCGGGCAGGTGGACCTCAGCGGGTCCATCATCCGCGGTGACCTGAGCGGCACCGACAACGAAACCAGGCCCACCGGTTCGGACAACCGCATCCGCGGCGAAGCCGGCGAGCAGTTCAAGAACCTTCGCCCAGCATCGGACATTTCCACGCCACGATTCCAAGAAGACGACGACGTGCGCACCCCGGACCGGGTCCGCACCGACCGCGACGACCGCCGGGCAGATGCCATCGCCCACGGCGCGGATCTGGGCCCGGCCGGCCTGTAAGCCGCACTTGCCGGGGGCGCTCGTCCGGCCCACTGATCACGCTTGCGGCGCGCTGAGGGCTTCGCGCGCGACTTCACCTAGGCCGTCGGGCAATTGCACCGACGCTTATGTTCGTCCGCGGCTTGGCGTGCAATCGCATTCAAAGGCACCGGTTAGGCTGATTACGGCCCATTTTCCGCATAGTGCAAAGGTCGCTGACGTCCTCGTTGGTCCTGCATGTCACTGGTGCTCGCCCCAACTTCCCCAAGGCCGC
>Ga0209487_1003226_pt1 | contig 12892 bp, 5 predicted proteins | sample Poulit2012_FD_187524 | JGI IMG/M metagenome (GOLD analysis project Ga0209487, IMG submission 187524) | Agricultural soil microbial communities from Georgia to study Nitrogen management - Poultry litter 2012 (SPAdes) (version 2) | ecosystem: Environmental > Terrestrial > Soil > Agricultural land... | reverse complement strand
GGTCGATGGACGCCGAGCGGTTGGCCCTGTCGACCGAGATCGTGGTGTACCTGGCGCTGCACCGAGAAGGCGTGCATCCCACCGTGCTCGCCGGGGCGGTCTGGCCGGGAGGCGTCACCACCAACGTGCGCGAGGCCTCGATCGAACGGGTCCGCGACTGGTTGGGCACGGACTCGTCCGGGGTGCCTCAGCTGCAGCAGGGCACCGACGGGCACCTGTGGTTGGGGCCGGAGGTCGTCGTCGACCTCGATGTCGTGACCGGGCTGCTCGAACAGTCGCGCCAGGCCGCGACGGCCGACGCCGAGCGCGATGCCCTGCGCGCCGCGTTGCGCACCGCTCGCGGCCCGATGCTGGCCGATCGCCCGCGGGGGCGGTATGCCTGGATGGCCCGGGTACGCCTGGAGCGGGCCACCGCCGACGTGCTCGTCGACGCCGCGCACCGGTTGTCCGTGCTGTGCGAACACCAGCCCGATCCCGACGGCGCCGCCGATGCCGCACGTGCTGGTCTGCGCATCCGTCCAGGCGACCAGGTGCTCTGGCGTGACCTGATCCGGGCGACCGGCGGTGGACCGGATGACCCGGACACGCTGGCAACGACGGTGGCGGAGATGACCCGTACCCTGGCCGAACTCGGGCAACCACGGCTCGAGCCGGAAACGCTGGCACTGCTGGAAGAGCTCGCCCCCGGGCTGGTCGTCGAGGAACCACATCCTGCGTAGTGGTCTGCGTAGTGGAGGTAGGGCATGCGCATCACGTTGACGGTGACCGACCCGCAGCGAGGCACCGTGGTGGACATCTTGCTGGACGCCGAGGAGGGGACACCGCTCGGTGAGGTCGGCGATGCCCTCCGACGTGCCCTCGGCCGGGAGACATCCGGACATCAGCAGAGCGTCTCCGGAGTCGACGCCGACCCCGCCGTGGTGTCACTGGCCGATCATCGGCAGAACCGCGGCGCCGAGGGACTGCTGGAAACCGAGACCACGACCCTCACCGATCCGTCGACCGAGCTCTATGTCGGCGGATCGCGGCTCGACCCGGCGACAGCCCTCGTCGACAGCGCGCTGCGCGAGGGGTGCATCGTCAGCCTGGGCGACCCCTCCGGGGGCGTCCTTCCCGAGCCCGAGGGCGTGGTGGAGATCCGCGTCGTCAACGGTGCCGGTGCCGGTGTCGTGCACCGCTTGCGCCCCGGTGCTGCCGAGATCGGCACGGCTGCCTCGTGCCTGGTGCGGGTCGAGGACCCCGCGGTGCCAGCTGTGGCTGCCGTGGCCCAGGTCGGCGTGGACGGATCAGTGCGCGTGGCGCCCGGCTCCGCTGATGTCGAGCCATTACTCGATAGGGAGCCACTGGCAGCAGCGGCCCCCTGGCACGACGGCGCACAGTTGATCGTCGGCGGCGTCGTCCTCGAGGCCGCCACTCCGCAGCCGCCGAACGCGGCCCTCGAACCGTCCGAGGATGGCACCGGCTGGGACTACAACCGTCCGCCGCGGCTCCTCCCACCGGAGCGCCAGACCAAGTACAAACTTCCCCACCCGCCACAGGAGGCCGGAAAGCGGGCGATCCCGATCATCGCCGCCATCGCACCGCTGATGATGGCGATCGTCATGGTGACGATCATGGGGAACGTCCGCTACCTCGCCTTCGGTCTGATGACCCCGATGATCCTGATCGGGAACTTCTTCTACGACAAGAAGAACAAGAAGACCACCTACCGCGAACAGGTGGCAGAGTACGAACGGACCAAGGGCGAGGTCGAGGGCGACGCCAACGAGGCGCTGCTGCTCGAACGCTCGGACCGACGCTGGGATGTCCCGGACCCCGCCAGTTGCCTGCTCATCTCCACTGGACCCCGTGCCCGCTTGTGGGAACGACGCCGCGACGATCCCGACCACCTGCTGCTGCGCGTCGGGCTGGCCGACCAGCCCAGCGAGGTGGTGCTCGAGGACCCCGAAGCGCTCGAGCACCGCCGCCTGGTCACCTGGGACGCATTGGATGTGCCCGCCACGATCCCGCTGGCCGAACGTGGCGTCATCGGCATCTCCGGTGCTGATGACTTCCCGCAACGGACCTCGGCCTGGATGCTGTCCCAGCTCGCCGTCCTGCAGAGCCCGCGGGATGTGCAGTTCGTCATCCTCACCCAGCCCAGCGCGGAGGCCTACTGGTCCTGGGCCCGCTGGTTGCCGCACATCCGCCCGACCAACGGCCAAGACACCGTGGGGCTGTTCGGTGCCGACACCGAGAGCCTGGCTCGCCGCATCGCGGAGGTTGGCGCCATCATCGAGGCCCGCACCAGCGCGCTGCGGGAGAGCCGGTCCGCGACGTTCGAGGACCCCGACATCGTCGTGGTGCTGGACGGAGCCCGCAGGCTGCGGTCGATGCCCGGTGTCATCCAGATCCTCGCCGCCGGACCCAAGGTCGGCGTCCGCACGATCTGCCTGGACACCGACGAGCGGCTGCTGCCCGAGGAGTGCAACGCGGTCGCGGTGCAGACCTCCAGCGGGCTCGAGGTACGGCAGCAACGAGTACAGCAGACCGAGCAGGTCCGTCCGGACATCACGCCCTGGAAATGGTTCCAGCGGGTCGCACGCGCTCTTTCCGCGATCCGGGACGTCACGGACACGGGAACCGACAGCAGCCTTCCCAGCGGGTGCCGGCTGCTCGACGTCATGGACCTGGAACCGCCCACGACGGGTGGTATCGCTGGGCGATGGGCCACGGGCGGCCGTACGACCGAGGCCGTCATCGGTGCCTCGATCGACGGTCCGTTCGCCCTGGACCTGCGCAAAGACGGTCCGCACGGGCTGATCGCCGGTACCACCGGCTCGGGGAAGTCCGAGTTGCTGCAGACCATCGTGGCCTCGCTCGCGGTGGAGAACCGACCGGATGCGATGACCTTCGTCCTCGTTGACTATAAGGGAGGTGCGGCCTTCAAAGACTGTGTCGAGTTGCCGCACACCGTCGGAATGGTCACTGATCTGGACACCCATCTGGTGGAACGGGCGTTGATCTCGTTGGGTGCGGAGCTGCAGCGTAGAGAGCACATCCTCTCGGCAGCCGGGGCGAAAGACATTGAGGACTACACCGACATGATGGCGAAGAACGACTTGGCGCCCGTGCCGAGGCTGCTGATCGTCATCGACGAGTTCGCCTCGATGGCCCGCGAGTTGCCGGACTTCGTCACCGGACTGGTGAACATCGCCCAACGAGGGCGCTCGCTGGGTATCCACCTGATCCTGGCCACGCAGCGTCCCTCCGGTGTCGTGTCCCCGGAGATCCGGGCGAACACCAACCTGCGGATCGCGTTACGGGTCACCGACGCGTCCGAGAGCAAGGACGTGCTGGACTCGCCGGAGGCCGGTGCCATCGCCAAGAGCACGCCCGGCCGTGGGTACGTCCGGCTGGGTGCGTCCTCGTTGGTGCCCTTCCAGGCCGGTCGGGTCGGGGGTCGGCGGCCGGGTGAACAACGCCAGGATCCCGATCCGCCGTTCGTGGCACCGATCGACTGGGGGGAGCTGGGCCGGCCGGCGCCGACCAAGCCGAAGAAGAAGGAGGCCGAGACCGACGCCGAGATCACCGATCTGAAGGTGCTCGTCGAGGCGATCCAGGACGCGAACGCACAGATCGGTGTCCCCGCTCAGCACAGCCCATGGCTGCCCGCTCTGCCGGAGGCTCTGCTGCTCGACGAGCTCGAAGAGCAGTTCCCCGACCTGTCCGAGACGGCGCCCGAGAGCCCCTCGCTGCGCCCCGTCCCGTTCGCTGTCGAGGACGTCCCCAGCGAGCAGGCGCGCCGCGCCTCGGTGATCGACCTGGACACCTTCAGCCATCTGTACGTCGTCGGCTCGCCGCGGTCCGGCCGGTCTCAGATCCTGCGCACGATCGCGGGCGGGCTGGCCCGCCAGGTCGGCGTACCGGACCTGCACGTCTTCGGCCTGGACTGCGGTAACGGCGCCCTCCTCCCACTGACCCACCTGCCGCACTGTGGCGCGATCGCGCAGCGCACCCAGACGGAGCGAGCCAAGCGATTGGTCGAACGGCTGAGATCCGAGACGACGAGCCGGCAGGAGCTACTGGCCACCGGTGGGTTCGCCGACATCACCGAACAGCGTGCGGGTGTGGCACCGGAGGAGCGGCTTCCCCATCTGCTGTTGCTGATCGACCGATGGGAGGGTTTCACCGGCAGTCTCGGCGAGGTCGACAACGGCAGCCTGACCGAGGCCGTGCAGACGATGCTCCGGGAGGGCGCGAGTGTCGGTGTGCACATCATCATCACCGGAGACCGCACCCTGGTCTCGTCGAAGATGTCGGCCCTGTGTGAGCGCAAGCTCGTGTTCCGGCTGTCCGAGCGCAGTGACTACTCGCTGGCAGGACTGGTGGCACGCAAGATGCCCGAGACGATGGCCCCGGGTCGGGGATTCTGGTCCGACGGCGCGGTCGAGGCCCAGGTCGCGATGCTCAGCGCGGATGAGTCCGGAAAGGCGCAGGCGGCCGTGCTCGAGTCGATCGGGGCCGAGGCCGCCGAGGCCGCGCGGGAGGTGCCGCGTTCGCAGCGGCCGTTCCGGGTTGACGTGCTACCAGCCAAGCTCGGGTTCGACGACGCCTGGTTGATGCGGGAGGAGGCCCAGGACCGTGCGCTGTGGGGCATGATCGGTGTCGGTGGCGACGAGCTGGTCGCGATGGGCCCGGACCTGAACGGGAGCCCCGGAGGTTTCATCGTCGGGGGCCCGCCGAAATCCGGGCGCAGCACGCTGCTGCTCACCATGACCCTGTCGTTCCTGCGCCAAGGAGGCGAGGTCGTGATCCTGGCCCCACGGCCCTCGCCGTTGCGCGAACTCGACGGACGCGAGGGTGTGCGTGCGGTACTCACCTCGGACTCCTTCGGCACCGACGATGTCTCCGGGTTGTTCAAGGGCACGGAGCCGATCGCGCTGGTGATCGACGACGGCGAGTTGCTCAAGGACGTCGAGGCCAAGGACTGGTTGAAGAAGTACGTACGCGCTGTCAACGACGAAGCCGACCTCGGGCTCGTCCTCGGCGGCAACTCGGCCGACCTCGGCAGCGGGTTCAGTGGCTGGCAGGTCGATGCCAAGAAGAACCGCGCCGGTGCCCTGCTCTCGCCGCAGGCCATGACTGAAGGCGACCTGATCGGGGTCCGGCTCCCGCGCAGCGCGTACGGCGGAGCGGTGCAACCCGGGCGGGCGTTGGTGAACTTCGGTAGTGGTGAGTTGCACACCGTCCAGGTCCCGATCACCACGCTGGACTGACTCGGGCGAGTGCTCAGCGGCACGCGGGCCGTGGCAGCGCCAAAATGAGTGGGATTGGTGCAGGTAGGTGAGGTATTGCAATGCTGCTCTGGCGACAGTGCGTCCGCTCACCGCTGTCGGTTGTGCAGTAGGTATGCCGTCACATACCGACCAATGAGCAGACCCCGACGCCAGGTGGCGCCGGGGCCTTGAGCGCGGTGCGCAGCCGTTCAGGCTCCGCGGATACCGGACGCGAGCTGCTCGTCCGCGTCGCCGAGGGTCTGTGCTGCCTGGCGGAGGAACCCGCCCATGCCCTCCAGGCCACCGATGACCTCGCGGGCACCGCTGTTGAACTCCTGGTAGGACTCGCCGAAGGCCCCGGAGGACTTGTCCGTGACGTATCCGCCACCGATGAGCTCGTCCACAAGAGCCTTGAGCTCGTCGAGCTTGCTCTCGATCTCACCCTGCCCGTTGGCGAGCCGGTCGGCCGCGCCGTTCATGTCGTCAAAGGTGACGTTCAGGTTCGCCACTGTCATACCTCCCGGTCAATCGTCGTGATGACAGCCCAGACCGTACCTGTCCGATCGGATCACGGCATGTTGAATTGGGCGGAATTCTCTGACCAGCCGGTTCAGCGGCGATGTCGGAACCTCGTCCGGGGTTTCAGGTCGCCGCTGGCGCGAATCATCGCTACCCTCGGTGGCGGAGTTGTCCGGCGCGAGCTGCCACACATCGGCGGGGGACGGAGTCAGGGTGAGCGAGAAGTTGGCCGTCGACACCGACGCCTTGAACCGGGTGGCCGATCGTCTCTCCTCAGCACGGCAGTGTTTCGGTGGTCCGGAACGGGTCACGATCGGTCTCAGCGACGAGGAACTCGGCTCCGACCAGGTGGTCACCGCCTACGACGAGTTTCAGAGCCGGTGGCACCGACGCAGGGTGGTGCTGTGCGACGGCATCGACAGCACATCGCAGGCGGTGCGCGGTGTAGCCGAACGGTTCGCCACCACCGACGCCGAGATCGCGACCCGAGCGCAGAGCATCCGATGACCAGCACGAAGATCGCCGTGTACCCGGGGTGGGACTTGCTGGGCTTCGACCGCGACCCGCTGCCCGGCGCCCCCGATGCCATCGAACGAGAAGCAGGCCGGCTGGAGGAAATCGCCGACGATGCCGTGCTGTTCCGGCACGACGTCGAGGCCGTCAACAACGATCCGGACCTGTGCGGCTGGGTAGGTGACTCCGGCGATGTCACCCGGGAGCGGTTGCGTTTCCTACCGCCACGGTTCGTTGGCATGCAGGAGGCACACGAGGCGTGCGCCGGAGCCCTGCGCACCTGGGCCGCCGCACTACGCCGGGGACAGGAGCAGGTGCGAGAAGCCCTGGAGCAGGCACGGGAAGCGCAGCAGGAGATCGACGAACGTGACTCCGATTCGGAGTTCCGGCTGATGAGCGCCGACTCCGGGACGATCGCCTGCGGCCCCGGTTTCACCCCCTCCTCCGGCTCGAACACGCTGGGCGCAGTGGAACGCGCCGAGCCGGTCGAACCGACCGTATGCCCGCCGGCTCCCGACGCCGAAGAGCGACTCGAGGCAGCGCGAGCCAGGGCACGTGCTGCGGTCGACGAAACCGAGACGGCCGCGAGGACCGCGGCACGAGAGATCGAATGGGCCAGCACCGGAGAGCCGGAGTGGCAGGTGTGGGAGCCGACGACGAGCGACCCGCGTCCGACGACGAGTGCCCAGCCTGCCGGGACCTGACCTGGTGCATGAGCAGCAAGCCGGTCACCAGGGAACCAGCCTCGAGGCCGGCAACCTCACCCGGGACGAGGCCCGGCGGCGCGCCCGGGCGATCGCGGTCGAATCCTGTCACGTCGATCTCGACCTGCGATACGCCACGGACCCGATCGTGGAAACCTTCCGGTCGGTCAGCACGCTGCGGTTCACCGCTCGGCCCGGAGACGCCACCCACGTGGACCTGATTGCGCCCATCGTGGATCGGGTCAGCCTGAACGGCGTCGGACTGGATCCCGAGGCGGTCTTCGACGGGTACCGGATCCAGTTGCCGGCACTCGAACGGCACAACGAGTTGCAGGTCGAGGCCCACTGCGCGTACAGCCGCACAGGGGAGGGGATGCACCGGTTCGTGGATCCCACCGACGGGCGGACCTACCTGTACACCCAGTACGAGCCGGCCGACGCCCGTCGGGTGTTCGCCTGTGTCGAGCAGCCCGACGTCAAGGCGTCGTTCGCTTTCACGGTACGGGCACCGCAGGGTTGGGTGGTCCGCTCGAACAACGCTGGCACTCGGGTCGACGACGGTGGCGCCGGCGACGGGGCACGCTGGGAGTTTCCGCCCACACCGCCGATCTCGACCTACATCACCACCGTGCTCGCCGGGCCGTACCACGTGGTCGAGGACGAGTGGCGACGCCAGTTGTCCGACGGCACGGAGCTTGTCGTGCCGCTCGCGGTCCTGTGTCGGGCGTCGCTGGCCGCACACCTGGACGCGAAAGAGATCTTCGCGATCACCCGTGCGGGTCTGGACTTCTTCCACGACACCTTCGATGTCCCCTACCCGTTCGGGCGTTACGACCAGGCCTTCGTGCCGGAGTACAACCTGGGTGCCATGGAGAACCCCGGGCTGGTGACCTTCACCGAGGACTACGTCTTCCGCTCGACGGTGACCGCCGCGGAGCACGAGTCCCGAGCCAGCACGATCCTCCACGAGATGGCGCACATGTGGTTCGGGGACCTGGTCACCATGACGTGGTGGGATGACCTGTGGCTCAAGGAGTCGTTCGCCGACTACATGGGCACCCTCGCCACCGCGGAGGCCACCCGATTCCACGAGGCCTGGACCACGTTCGCGGTCCAGCGGAAGGCGTGGGCCTACCGCCAGGACCAGTTGCCCACGACCCATCCGGTCGTGGCCGACATCACCGATCTCGAGGCGGCGAAACTGAACTTCGACGGCATCACCTATGCCAAGGGGGCGAGCGTGCTCAAGCAGTTGGTCGCGTTCGTCGGGCAGCAAGCCTTCGTCGAAGGAGCGCGGACCTACTTCGCCCGTTACGCCTACGGGAACACCACGCTCGCTGATTTCCTGACGGTGCTGGAAGCGGCCTCGGGGCGCTCACTGTCCCGCTGGAGCGAACGGTGGCTGCAGACCGCTGGACCGAGCACGCTCGAGCTCGAGATCGAGGACGATGGTGCTGGAACGGTGCAACGGGCGGTCGTCCACCAGTCCGCCACTGACCCGGCCAGCGGCCGATCGGTGCCACGACCGCACCGCCTGGCGGTCGGCTGCTACGACGTCGTGGACGGTGCCCTGCGGCGCACCCGGCGGTTCGAGTTGGATGTCGACGGTGAGCAAACAGAACTGACCGCGCTGCTCGGTCAGCGTCGGCCGGACCTCGCGCTGATCAACGACGACGATCTGACTTACGCGCTGACCCGGCTGGATCGGAGCTCACGGGAGTTGGCGGCTCGGCATGTGAACGACGTGCCCGACAGCCTGCCTCGGGCGTTGCTCTGGTTCGCACTGTGGCACGACGTGCGCGAGGCGCGCTGGCCGGCGACCGAGCTGATCACCGCTGTCGCCCGTGCCGGCGCCCACGAGACGCACCTCGGGCTGCTGACGACCCTGCACGCCCAGGTACGAACCGCGTTGCCCCACTATGTGCCTGCCCACGCGCGGGACCAGGCCCGGACCGAGCTCAGTGCCGCCGCCTGGGAAGCCGCCACGAACGAAGCCGCTGACCAGAATCGCGTTGTGGCGTGGGCGCGGCTTGCGATCACGACCACCGACGCGCGGCGTCCGAGCGCCGCGGCCCGGCTGCGTTCGGTTCTCGACGGTACGACGCTCGTCGACCTCGCAGCGGACGTCGACATGCGGTGGCGGGTCTGGATCAGCCTCGCTGCCGCTGGGCAGACCACGTGTGACGACCTGGACGCCGAGCTGGCCCGCGAGGACACGGCCGCCACGCGCCGGGCTCATCACACCGCCCTCGCCGCGCGCCCCACAGCGGAAGCCAAAGCTGCCGCCTGGGACGCGGTGGCCGAACACGACGAGCACCCGAACGCGACCGTCAGCGCGATCATCCAAGGCTTCGCGCGCCCCGAGCAGCGACATCTCACGGAGGCGTTCACCGACACCTACTTCGACAAGCTGCGGACCTGGTGGGCCACGCGGTCGATCGAGATAGCCCGACGTCTGGTCGTCGGACTCTACCCTGGCGCACAGGATGCCGAGACCGACGAACCGGCCGATCACCCGGTCGTGCGAGCTACCGACCGTTGGCTCACGGCCAACTCCGATGCGCCAGGGGCGTTGTGTCGGTTGGTGGTCGAACAACGCGATGACCTGACGCGCTCATTGCGGGTGCAGCGTTGTGACCCGACGTTGTGGGGCTGAACTCATTGTCCGGCGTGCCGGACAGTGAACGACGAGCTGTATGCGATACTGAGTGTTGGTGTTTGGACCGGACATGTACGGCCCAAACATTTGACGACGTCCTCGCCGGATTGCCGTCACCACCACGTTTCGCGTCGGTGCCCGCGCTGGTACCGGACGCGGACGGGAGCGATGGTGTCGCAGTGCGGCACGGCACGCTCGCCAGTCTTGACCGCGAGTCATCGACGTGATGCACGCCGCGGCGCGAAGGCGGAGCGTGTCGACGTGCGAACGGTGGACGTCGACGGACCAGACTTTCCGTCGTGTCAGCCGACACGGCGGTCCACAGATCCACAGATGTTCCCGGCTGGTGAGCAGTACGCATGAGTTTGAGCGGCGCCCCGGACCCAGGGGACTGACGGGAGAGAGACCCGCATGCCCGAGCACGACTCGACAACAGAACAGCAAGACACCACGCAGGACGCCACCCGAGACACCGTTTCGGAGGAGTCTCCTGCTGCTCCGGTGGCCAAAACGGCCCGGAAGCGTCAAACGAAACGAGCCACCGCCGCACCGGTGTTCGACACCGGTGCCGGGGATGCGCAGGCCGCGACCGCCGAAGCCGTGGTCGCCGGATCCAGCCCACCGCCGGGCTCCTCGGCCGCGCCGGCGTTCGTCGCCCCCGAGGTGGTTGAGCCGGCTCCACGCCGTCGTACCAGTGACACCGGTTCCGGCGACACGGACACCGGTGGCACGAGCAGTTCCGGCGCCGGCGACACGGAAGACACGGGCAACACCAGTTCCAAGGACTCCAGTTCCAGGGACACGAGTTCCAGGGACTCTAGTTCCAAGGACTCGAGTTCCAGGCAGACAGGTGGCACAGGGGCCAAACCGAAACCCTCGGGGGAGTCCTCTTCTTCCGACGGCTCGGACGACACCACGTCCGGAGATGACGCCCACGCCGACACATCGGACACCGAGTCGGATAGCGACCAGTCCGCTTCGCGACGGCGTCGTCGGCGACGGGGAGGGCGCGGCCGCCGCCGCGGACCCGAGGACTCGACCACCGACGAGGAGACCTCGGGGGGCGAGCGTCAGGCTGATGACGCTTCAGATGATGACGGTGCGGCAACCTCTGACACCGGCAACGCCGGCAACGCCGGCAATACGACCAAGACCTCACAGACGTCCAAAAGCAACAAGAGCACCAAAAGCAACAAGGGTGCCAATGGCGCGAAGACCGCCAGTACCGACACCACCGAGGATGCCTCCGACGAGGCGTCCGAAACCCACGCGGATAGCGATGGGAACGGCGACAGTGACGGCGACGGCGACACCAATGGTGGCTCCCGACGTCGGAGGCGACGTCGCCGCCGCACCGACGGATCGGATGGCGACTCGGATGACACCTCGGCGGGAACCGGCGCTGACGAGGTCACCTCGGTCAAGGGTTCTACCCGGGTCGAAGCCAAGAAGCAGCGCCGTCGCGAGGGCCGCGAGGCGGGGCGTCGTCGGCCACCGATCGTCACCGAGTCCGAGTTCCTCGCCCGCCGCGAGTCGGTGGAACGCGTCATGGCCGTGCGACAGCAGCACGATCTCACCCAGGTGGCGGTGCTCGAGGACGACGTCCTGGTCGAGCACTACGCCAGCCGCGCGTCGTCCCAGTCGCTGATCGGCAACGTCTACCTGGGACGGGTACAGAATGTGCTGCCGTCGATGGAGGCGGCGTTCATCGACATCGGAAAGGGTCGTAACGCCGTGCTGTATGCCGGTGAAGTCGACTGGGAGGCGCTCGGTAAGGCGGACGGGCCCAAGCGCATCGAGGAGGCCCTCAAATCGGGACAGTCGGTCCTGGTCCAGGTCACCAAGGACCCGGCTGGGCACAAGGGAGCCCGGCTGTCCGGCCAGATCAGCATCCCCGGCCGGTTCGTCGTGTACGTTCCGGGTGGCTCGATGAGCGGTATCAGCCGCAAACTGCCCGACACCGAGCGCTCCCGGCTCAAGCGGATCTTGAAGCAGGTTGTCCCCGACGACGCCGGCGTGATCGTGCGCACTGCCGCCGAGGGTGCCAGCGAGGAAGATCTGACCGCCGACGTCACGCAGTTGCGCACCATCTGGGAGTCGATCCAGAAGAAGTCTTCCGGGAGTTCTCCGCAGGTGCTGCATCGCGAGCCAGAACTCGCGACCAGGGTGGTCCGGGACCTCTTCAACGAGGACTTCTCAAAACTGGTCGTCTCGGGAAAGCGCGCATGGGACGAGATCGGTGAGTATGTGCGCAGCGTGGCCTCGTCGCTTGCCGACCGGGTACAGCCGGCCGAGCCGGATGACGATGTCTTCTCCTCGATGCGGATCGACGAGCAGGTCGCCAAGGCGCTGGAACGCAAGGTGTGGCTGCCCAGCGGGGGCTCGCTGATCATCGACCGAACCGAGGCCATGACGGTGGTCGATGTGAACACGGGCAAGTTCACCGGTTCCGGCGGCAATCTCGAAGAAACCGTTACCCGCAACAACCTGGAAGCCGCCGAGGAGATCGTGCGTCAGCTCCGCCTGCGGGACATCGGCGGGATGATCGTCATCGACTTCATCGACATGGTCCTCGAGGCCAACCGAGACCTGGTGCTGCGCCGGCTCGTCGAGTGTCTCGGACGAGACCGCACTCGGCACCAGGTTGCCGAGGTCACCTCGCTCGGGCTGGTCCAGATGACCCGCAAGCGCATCGGAACCGGCCTGTTGGAAGCCTTCAGCGAGCCGTGCGCGGAGTGCAAGGGACGCGGGGTGCTGCTGCACGATCACCCGCTCGGCCAAGGCGACGGACACACCGGTGGTGAGGGCTCAGGGTCCTCCGACTCCGATCGTTCCCGGGGCGAACGACGGGGACGGCGTCGACGCGGCGGTGGCGGCGGCGGTGAGTCCCAGTCAGCGGGCGCGTCGAAAACCTCGGAGAGCTCGGTGCGCAAGTTGGAGTCCAACGCCGCGCCCGAGTTGGCCTCGCCGGCGGACCTGCGACCTGTCACGGACCCAGACACGAAGGACCCAGACACGAAGGACCCAGAAGCAACGGAGGCAGATTCGACCGGTGCTGACGCGACAGACAGGACCCCGGCGGACAAAACCCCTACCGATGGGGCCCCGCCGCAGGACGAAGGGGACGAGCCAACGAGCTCACAGACCTCGACGGCCGCGGTGCCACCCCGGCGTCGTCGTCGTGCGCAACGGCCCGCCGGCGGGCCAGAGTCGAGAACAGTGCCCTCGGGACCCGCCCC
>Ga0209487_1003225_pt1 | contig 12893 bp, 8 predicted proteins | sample Poulit2012_FD_187524 | JGI IMG/M metagenome (GOLD analysis project Ga0209487, IMG submission 187524) | Agricultural soil microbial communities from Georgia to study Nitrogen management - Poultry litter 2012 (SPAdes) (version 2) | ecosystem: Environmental > Terrestrial > Soil > Agricultural land... | reverse complement strand
ATGGAGAAATCTTTAGAACGATTTATGAAAGTATGGCTTTGAAATATCGTAACGTATTCGACGAAGTGATGGAATGTGTGGATCAACAATATAAAAAGGTTCATATTGTTGGAGGCGGTTCCCAAGCAGAAATACTTTGTCAAATGGTAGCTGATGCATCTCATATGGATGTAGTGGCAGGTCCTGTTGAAGCCACTGCTATCGGTAATAGTATTGTACAGTTGATTTCACAAAAAAAAATTAATAATATTTTTGAAGGAAGAAAAATTGTTCAACGTTCATTCAATGTTAAGTCGTATCAACCAATAAAAAGTGAAGCTTGGGATGCGCAATATAACCGGTACAAAAGTATATTAAAGCTTATGAAATAAGAGGAGTGTAACTGAAAATGTTGAAAAAAATACCTCAATCTTTGTCACCTGAATTAGTAAAAACTTTAATGGAGATGGGTCATGGAGATGAAATTGTCATAGGGGATGGAAATTATCCTAGCGCGTCTCATACGGATAACTTAATTAGATGTGATGGGTTAATGATACCTGAGCTGTTGGAATCTATTTTAGATTTATTACCTTTAGATACTTATGTTGATAGTCCTGTTGTATTAATGGAAGTTGCTAAAGGAGATACTTATCAACCGAAAATATGGGAAACTTATAAAAACATCTTAAAAGAGTCAATAATCGACAATAGTAGTATCGAGTATACCGACCGCTTTTCTTTTTATGAACGTAGCAAAAAAGCGTATGCAATTATAACAACGAGTGAAAAATCACTTTATGCAAATGTTATTTTGAAAAAAGGTGTAATTGAATAAAGAAAAGAGGTGAACCTAGTGGACAATGATATTATTTTAAAAATGACCGATATTAAAAAGAACTTTGGTATTGTGCAAGCATTAAAAGGAGCAAACCTAGAATTAAGAAAAGGTGAAGTACATGCTTTAATGGGAGAAAATGGAGCTGGCAAGTCAACCATGATTAAAGTCCTGACCGGTATCCATCAAATAGATTCAGGGAAAATTGTATACGATGGAAACGACGTTATTTATAAAACTCCAAAAGAATCTCAAGAAGCTGGTATATCTGTTGTGCACCAAGAGCTTAATATGATGAACGATTTGACAGTTGCACAAAATATATTTATAGGCAGAGAAAAAACGAAAATGGGTTTGTTTACTGATGATCATGCTATTAATGTAAAAACAAAAGAATTATTTAAAATGTTTAATATGAAAATGAGTCCAAAAGAATTAGTCGGAAACTTAACTGTAGGAAGACAACAAATGGTTGAAATTATTAAAGCAGTTTCGATGGATGCTAAAGTTGTTATCTTTGATGAACCTACTACGTCACTTACTGAAACAGAAACTGAAGAATTATTCAAGATTATTGAAAATCTTAAACAGCAAGGTATTGCAATCATTTACATCTCTCATAGAATGGATGAGATATTTGATATTACGGATCAAATAACAGTAATGCGTGATGGTGAATATATTGGACAAGTTACTACAAAGGAAACAACTAAAGACCAGCTTATTAACATGATGGTCGGTCGTACTGTTTATGAAGATCCCAAAGAGTTTTCTGGAGTTAAAGATGGTGCTGAAGTAGTATTAACTGTTAAAAACTTGAATAGAAAACATGCAGTGGATAATGTTAGTTTCGATTTACATAAAGGAGAGATACTCGGGTTCTCAGGTCTAATGGGCTCTGGTAGAACTGAGGTTGCCAGACTTATATTCGGTGCTGATTCAAGAGACAGCGGAGAAATATTTATACATGGAAAAAAAGTGGATATTAAAAAGCCAGAAGATGCTATCAAGCATGGAATTGGATACTTATCAGAGGATAGAAAACAATATGGTGTTGTAGTCGGCATGAGTGTAGCTGATAATATCGTTCAACCATCACTTGATAATTATATAAAAAAACTTTTAATAGATGATAAACTAATCCATCAAACTAGTGAAGAGTACGTAGAGAGCATGAAAATTAAAACAAGCTCTACACACCAACTATTGAAAAACTTATCTGGAGGAAATCAACAAAAAGTAGTTATATCGAAATGGTTAGCTCAAGATAATGATATTTTGATTTTTGATGAACCAACAAGAGGGATAGATGTTGGTGCAAAAAGTGAAATTTATAGTTTGATGAATGAGCTAGTGAAAGAAGGTAAATCCATTATCATGATTTCTTCAGAATTAACAGAAGTACTTAGAATGAGTGATAGAATCGTTGTCATGTGTGAAGGTCTTAAAACAAAAGAGCTACCTATAGAAGAAGCAACTCAGGAGAGTATTCTACACTATGCTACGGTTAGAAAAGGAGAAGACACATATGAATAACAAGTTTGGAGTTAAACAAACATTAGGTAAAGTCGTAGGCTCACAAAAATTTATTGCAGCAATAGCTTTAATAGCTATTTATGTATTCTTTGCTATTTCTAGTAATTCATTTAGATCAATAGATACACTTGTCAGCATCTTTGATGCATCCTATTATATTGGATTCTTAGCGATAGGTGTTACTTTTGTAATTATCACAGGTGGTATCGACCTTTCAATCGGTACTGTGATGATGTGTTCAGCAATTATAGGGGGTGTTTTATTTCATTTAGGTTTACCAATGTGGCTTGTCTTAATCATGATTGTTGCAATCGGTTCACTATTTGGTCTTGTAAACGGTATACTTGTCGCGCGATTTAAACTGCCACCATTCATTGCGACTTTAGGTACGATGATGGTTGCACAAGGGTTAGGTTCAATTATTTCTAATGTGCAAAGTGTTACCTTTCCTTTAAGAGGTGTGGAAGAAGGTTTCTATAAAAGCATCTTCCGATTAAGCAATAACTTCCCCATGGGGATATTCGTATTGATATCTCTTGCAATATTGGCATCTGTTGTCTTAAATAAAACAAAATTAGGACGCTATATCTTTTCAATAGGAAGTAACAGGGAAGCGACTCGCCTCTCTGGTGTAAGCGTTAATAAGTGGGAAGGATCTGCCTATGTTATTAGTGGTATGTTTGCAGGAATCGCAGGAATTGCTTATGCGGCAACTTATACAACGATCTTACCTGGTGAGGGTGCCGGTTTTGAATTAGACGCAATTGCAGGTGTTGTAATTGGAGGAACTTCATTAAGTGGGGGTGTTGGAACAATATTAGGAACTTTAATAGGTGTGTTTATCATGAGTGTACTGAAAGTAGGTTTACCTTATATTGATTTACAGCCACATTATCAATTGTTTATTACAGGTATTGTTTTAATTATTGCAGTGTACTTTGATGTTCGAGGCAGACGTAAAAAGTAGCTTCAAAGATTCTTAAAATAGATATCTTCACAATACAAAGGAGGAAGATTAAATGTTTAAAGAGATAAAGAGAGTTTACCTTTTATTAGTATTAGTGTTAATGATTGGGGTATTAGCAGCTTGTGGTGGAGATGACACTGATGAGGCGAAAGCTGACGACAGTGGGAAAACGGTTGAAATTGTTGCAAAAGGATTCCAACATGACTTTTGGGTAGCAGTTAAAGATGGTGCAGAAGAAGCTGCGGAAGAATATGATGCATCTATTAATTTTGTAGGTCCTAAAGATGAATCAGCTATATCTGAACAAGTAGAAATGCTCACAAATGCTGTAAATAAAAATCCAGATGCAATCGCATTAGCAGCATTAGATTCAAGTGCTTCACTAGGAGCTATTGAACAAGCAATTAATAAGGAAATTCCGATTATTGGTTTTGATTCTGGTGTTCCTGATGCTCCAGAAGGTGCTATAGCAGCAAATGCATCAACAGATAATTATGCTGCGGGAGAACTAGTAGCAGAAAATACTTTCCCAGAAATTCAAGAGCAAATTGCCGATGCGGATGGAGATACACGCATAGGTGTTATTGCTCAAGAAGTTAACTCTATGTCTATAACGGATCGTACAAAAGGATTCATTGATAAAATGGTAGAACTGGCTGAAGGTGAATTAGGAGGTGGTTCTGTAGCAGTTACAGGACATGATAAATTATCAAATGAAGTTTCGCAAGACGATGCTTCATTAATAATTGAAACAAGAGTACCTGCTGAAATATCCGATTCTGCTGGACAAACCGAAGCGCAGACATTACTTAATAAAGATGATTTAATTGCAATTTATGGTTCAAATGAATTTTCTGCAAAAGCAATAATTAACGCAGACAATGCAATGTCTGACGATAAAATTGGACCAGATAAAATTGTTGCTGTAGGTTTTGATTCTGGTGCACTTCAGATTGACGCCATAAAGTCAGATCGTTTCTTCGGTTCAGTTACACAAGATCCAATTGCAATCGGTTATAATGCAGTTGAACTGGCAATAAAGGCATCGAATGGTGAAGAAGTTTCAGATGTTGACACAGGTGCTAAGTGGTTCAATTCATCGAATATTGATAGTGATGAAATCTCAGCTATTATTTATGAATAAGGTGAAGTAATTTATTTTTTAGAAAAACTGTCATTGTAGAGAGGTACATTTAATTTAAACACATGTTTTGAGTATACTCTCTACAAATGCTGTTTATTAGTATATTAAGGAGACGTTAAAATGACACGATTACCAAAGGTTGGTATCAGACCTACGATTGACGGAAGACAAATGGGCGTAAGGGAATCTCTAGAGGATCAAACAATGAAGATGGCAGAAAATGTAGCTAAATTAATTGAAAGTACGCTTCGTTATCCAAATGGTGATCCTGTTGAATGTGTGATTGCAGATTCAACAATCGGGGGTGTGAAAGAAGCATTAGATTGTAAAGAGAAATTTAATCAAGAAAATATTGGTTTAACAATTACTGTTACGCCTTGCTGGTGTTATGGGCTTGAAACAATGGATTTAGATAATCGTATTCCACATGCTGTTTGGGGATTTAATGGAACAGAAAGACCAGGAGCAGTTTATTTAGCAGCAGTTATCGCAGCATTTGCTCAAAAAGGAATTCCGGCATTTGGTATTTATGGAGAGCATATTCAAGAAGCAGATGATGAGGAAATTCCTGAAGATGTCGTAGAGAAATTAATTCAATTTACTAAATCAGGTTTAGCTATGGCCCAAATGAAGGATCAATCGTATCTATCAATGGGAAGTGTTTCAATGGGAATAGCTGGTTCGATAGTAAAGGATGACTTTTTCCAAGAGTATTTAGGTATGAGAAATGAATATGTTGATATGTCAGAATTTACTCGTCGGATCAATGAAGAAATATATGATAAAGAAGAGTTCGGAAAAGCTTTAAAATGGACAAAAGAAAATGCGAAAATAGGATTTGATAAAAATCCAGATGAATTGAAGTTTACTGAGGAAGAACATGAATCTAATTTAGAAACAGTTGTTAAGATGGCTCTTATCGGAAGAGATTTAATGGTAGGTAATGAGAAGTTAGCCGAAATGGGTTATGACGAAGAAGCTATGGGACATAATGCAATTGTGTCAGGCTTCCAGGGTCAACGTCAGTGGACAGATCATTTCCCTAATGGGGATTATATGGAAACAATGTTGAATAGTACATTTGATTGGAATGGAAGACGCGCACCATATATTATGGCAACAGAAAATGATAATAACAATGGTGTTTCGATGTTATTTAACTATTTACTAACAAATACGCCACAAATATTTGCTGATGTTCGTACTTATTGGAGTCCTGAGTCGGTTAAACGTGTTACGGGACATGAGTTAGAAGGTAGAAGTAAAAATGGGCTTATTCATTTGAAAAATTCAGGTGCTTCTGCACTTGATGGGATAGGAATTCAAACAAAAGACGGTAAGCCAGCTATGAAGCCATTTTGGGAAGTGACAGATGAAGAAGTAGACTTAATGATGGAACATACAGAGTTCCACCCAGCTGATAAGCAGTACTTTAGAGGGGGAGGATTCTCTACAAGATACTTAACAAGAGGTGGCATGCCTATGACAATGTCACGAATAAATATTGTTAAAGGCTTAGGACCAGTCCTACAAATTGCTCAAGGGTATTCTGTTGACCTGCCTCACGATGTACATGAAACTATTGATAATAGAACAGATCCAACGTGGCCAACAACTTGGTTTGCACCGAATTTAACCGGTGAAGGTGCATTCAAAGATGTATATAGTGTAATGGACTTCTGGGGTTCTAATCATGGAGCTATCTCTTATGGTCATATTGGCAGCGACTTATTAACTTTAGCGTCTATGCTAAGAATTCCAGTGAATATGCATAACGTTGATGAATCTGAAGTGTTTCGTCCACATGTTTGGTCAATGTTTGGAACACAAAATATAGAGTCAGCTGATTTTAGAGCTTGTAGTAACTTTGGACCAGTATATAAATAACATAGTTGAAAAGCTGTCGCTTATTAATAGACGGCAGCTTTTCAAATCATAGTTCTTATGATTACCTCTATTTTCTAGTTCCAGTTATGTGAGACTATTTTGTATTAATTGGAGGTATTACTATTGAAGTATGGGTATACGATTGGAATAGATTATGGTACTGAATCTGGAAGAGTTGTTCTTGTTTCACTAGAAAACGGTGAAGAAATAGCTGAGCATGTTACTCGCTATAAACATGGAGTAATCGAGGAAAGACTTCCAGGGTCAAAAGTAAAGTTAGATAGTAACTGGGCACTTCAAAACCCACAAGACTATATTGACGTTTTAAAGTACTCTATTCCAGCAATATTAGAAAAGACAAAGATTGACCCAAAGGGAATAATTGGCATTGGACTTGATTTTACATCTTGTACAATGCTTCCAATTGATAATAAAGGTATACCTTTATGTTATAATCCAGAGCTAAGAAATAATCCTCATAGTTGGGTGAAGCTTTGGAAACACCATGCGGCACAAAGTGAAGCAAATAAGCTGAATAAGATTGCTATGGAGTTAGATGAAGCATTTCTACCGAGATATGGAGGAAAGATTTCTGCTGAGTGGATGATTGCGAAAATATGGCAAATCTATAATGAAGCTCCAGTTATTTATGAAAAAACAGATAACTTTATTGAAGCGGCAGATTGGGTTGTTCTACAATTAACAAATCAGCTCGCTAAAAATAGTTGTGGAGCTGGTTATAAATCCCTTTGGCATAAAAAAGATGGGTTCCCTAGCGATAAATTCTTTAAAGCACTTGATTCAGGTCTAGAAAAACTTGTTGATACAAAGTTGCATGGAAATGTTTATCCGCTCGGTACAAAAGCAGGTGAACTTACAGAAGAGATGGCGGCAATAACAGGCTTGCAAGAAGGAACAGCGATTGCTGTTGGTGTTATAGATGCACATGCATCTGTACCTGCAATGGGGGTTGTTGAACCAGGAAAAATGGTGCTGTCTATGGGAACTTCTATCTGCCACATGGTTTTAGAAAATGAAGAAAAACATATAGAGGGAATGTGTGGGGTTGTTGAGGATGGTATAATCGAAGGATTTTATGGTTATGAAGCAGGGCAACCTGCAGGTGGCGATATTCTAGCATGGTATGTGAATCAAGCTGTTCCAGTATATGTAGAAGAAGCTTCAAAGGAAGAGGGAATATCTGTTCATCAATGGCTTGAAGGAAAAGCAGCTTCATATGAGCCAGGAGAAACTGGTCTTTTAGCACTTGATTGGTGGAATGGAAACAGGTCTACTTTGGTAGATACAGAATTAAGTGGATTACTAGTAGGATTAACATTACAAACAAAACCTGAAGAAATTTATCGCGCACTTATTGAGTCACTAGCGTTTGGAACGCGTAAAGTTATTGATACATTCGTAGATGGTGGTGTATCAGTTAATGAATTATATGTGTGTGGAGGGCTTCCACTAAAAAATAAATTATTAACACAAATATATGCTGATGTAACAAACCGAGTCATAAAAATTGCAGACTCTAACCATACACCAGCAATTGGATCAGCGATGTTTGGTGCTGTAGCTGCCGGTGCCTCTGCAGGTGGATTTGATCATATTAGAGATGCATCAAAAGTGATGGCACGTGTAAAAGAAGAAGTAATTGTACCAAATAAAGAAAATGTAGTTTTATATAATAAACTATATGATGAGTATTCAAAATTATATGATCTTTTTGGTAAAGAAGATAATTTAATGAAGCGACTGCTAGCTTTGAAAAGTATGGACTGATTAAGAAAATATATTCAAAACGAGTGTATATAATAGGAGGTTTTTCGATTGGTAAAAAATCGTTGGGAAGATAATGAGAGTAAAGTAGCAACAGGATTAGACGAACTTGTCTATCGATCAAATATAATTGGACAAGACCGTTCGGTAGCCAATTGGGGCGGCGGAAATACATCGACTAAAACGACTGTAAAAAACTTCAAGGGTGAAGACGTTGAAGTGATGTGGGTAAAAGGAAGCGGTTCTGACTTAGCTACAATGACCGCAGAGAATTTTACAGGATTAAAACTAGAAGATATAAAGCCAATTATGGAAAGAGAAGATATGTCTGATGAAGAGATGGTCGATTATCTGGGAAATTGTATGATTGACGCTAAACATCCTCGTTCATCGATTGAAACATTATTACATGCATTCTTACCATATACGCATGTTGATCACACTCATCCCGATGCAATTATTAGCATCGCTTGTGCAGACAATGGAAAAGACATAGCTAAAGAAGTTTATGGAGATCGCTTTGTATGGGTACCATATATTCGTCCAGGATTTAAGCTTTCTAAAATGATTGCTGAGGGTGTTACTAATAATCCAAAAGCAGAACTTGTTATTATGGAAAAACACGGACTTGTAACTTGGGGTGAGACATCTAAAGAAAGTTACGATAATACAATCTCTGTTATTCAAGAAGCAGAATCTTATATTGAGAATAAAGAAAGCAGTCAAACGTTATTTGGCGGAAATAAACATGAGGATTTATCTGTAGAAGAAAGAGAGGAATTATTAGCGCAAGTATTACCAGTGATTCGTGGACAAGTTAGTGCAGATCAAAAGATGATCGTTACTCACGATAGTAGTGAAGAAGTTATGTCATTTATCAATAGTAATGATGCAAAAAAATTGAGTCAGGTTGGAGCAGCATGTCCAGATCATCTTGTACATACAAAGCGTGCCCCTCTTTATATCGAGTGGGATCCTTCAACAAAAGACGTTAATCAATTGATTGAAACAGTTAAAGCAGGTATTACTTCTTTTAAAGAAGAATATGAAGCATATTTTAAGCGTAACCAATCAGAAGAAGATGAAATCGCGGAAACAGCACCGCGTGTATTATTGATTCCAGGTGTAGGAATGATTAATACAGGTAAGAGCTGGTCAGCAGCGAATATAAGTGAGTCGCTTTACCACCGTGCAATTTCTGTCATGAAAGGTGCAACAGCACTTGGTAATTTTATTTCATTAAATGAAGCAGAATCGTTTGCTGTTGAATATTGGCCACTTGAGCTATACAAGTTAAGCCTTGCGCCTCCAGAGATGGAATTCTCGCGTCAAGTTGCATTTATAACGGGTGGTGCAGGTGGAATTGGAAGTGCTACTTGTGAACGATTCTTATCTGAAGGTGCACATGTAGTCGTAGCTGATATTAATTTAGAAGGGGCAGAAGAATTAGCATCTGAAATTAATAACCGATATGGTGAGAATCGTGCGCTAGCTGTGAAAATGGACGTTACAAAAGAAGCAGAAGTGATCACAGCAATAGAAGCGGGAATTCTAAAATACGGTGGTCTTGACGTAATTGTTAATAATGCGGGGTTGGCAAGCTCAAGTCCCTTTGATGAAACGACAATGGATAATTGGAATTTAAATATAAATGTTTTAGTCACAGGTTACTTCCTTGTTGCGAGAGAGGCCTTTAAATTGATGAAACTTCAAGGTGTTGGTGGTAACATGGTGTTTGTAGGGTCGAAAAACTCTATCTATGCAGGTAAGAATGCAGCTGCATATAGTACAGCAAAAGCTGCTGAGGTCCATCTTGCAAGAACTGTTGCAGCAGAAGGTGGAGAGCATGGTATTCGAGTCAACTCAGTTCTTCCAGATGCTGTTATCCGAGGTTCAAAGATTTGGGACTCGAACTGGAAGGAAGAGAGAGCCTCATCTTATGGAATTGAAGCGGATGAGTTAGAAGAGCATTATCGTAAGCGTACGATACTGAACGTAAATATCTTACCGTCAGATATTGCAGACACTATTGCATTCTTGTCATCATCAAAGTCTTCAAAAACAACTGGTTGTATGATAACAGTTGATGGTGGAGTACCAGCAGCGTTTACTAGATAGTTATTATAAAATAAAGGTTTAATATAAAAAATGGGAATAGAGCAAATCAAGGTTGTAAATGCATAAGTTATTTATAACTAGATATTTGCTTTATTTTCTAATAGAAATAATATAAACAGAATAAGAAAGCAGGTTGTTCCCATGTTTGTTGCAGAGAGACAACGAAAAATTGTGGAAATAGTAAATGATAGAAAAAGTATTAGAGTATCGGAACTTAGTGGTATATTCTCTGTAACAGAAGAAACAATCCGTAGAGATTTAGAAAAGTTAGAGAGAGAAGACCAGCTTAGTAGAAGTCATGGTGGGGCACTGAGGAAAGAAAAAGTAGAACAGAATGAAATTCCATATTTTGAACGTGAAATTACGAACATAAATGAAAAAAAGGAAATAGCACTCTTAGCAGCGAAGCAAATAAAGAAGGGCGATAAAGTAATCCTAGATGCTAGTTCTACTGCTTGGTATATGGCCAAGGTATTAAAGGATATGCCAGTAACAGTTGTGACAAATTCGATAAGAGTTGCCATGGAGCTAAGTACTAAACGCCAAATCACTGTGATATCAATTGGTGGAACCTTGTTATCTAAATCATTATCCTTTGTAGGCCCGCTAGCTGAAACATCATTGAGTAATTATCATGTTAATAAAGCATTTATTTCCTGCCATAGTTTCCATTTGAGTTATGGAATAAGTGATTCAAATGAATTACAGGCAAGAATTAAGAAGAAAATGATAGAATGTGCAAAAGAAGTTTATATTATGGTCGATCACACGAAAGTTGGTCAGCAAGCTTTTGCATACATCAATAGTACAAGTGTTATTGACAATGTTATAACTGATAGCAAAATTAGCAATACTCATTTAAAACAAATAAAGGAAAGTTCGCTTCATTTAATTAAAGGGAATGGTGAATCTAACTTATAGGCACGAGATAATATCTAATTATATTAGATCAAAGCTTCTAATTGTTAACCCCGTGGTGGTTATAATAACGCTTTATTTGAGGGTGAAAAATTGATTCTATAGATGAGGTAATTATTTCGATCAATGAATTTAATTGATCTTAATCAATGGAATGGGCGCTTCGTTTAAAATCACTAGCTTAACATATAAAGTCTCGCTTAATAAAAACCAATGAAAGGATATAGTTATGAATAATAAAAATACAAAGGAAATTGTTTTAATAGGTGCCGGTATTATGAGTGCTACATTAGGAACATTTCTTAAAGAATTAGAGCCTAGTTGGAATATTACTTTATTTGAAAAGCTAGATCAAGCAGCAGAAGAAAGTTCTAACGAATGGAATAATGCAGGAACAGGACATGAAGCATTATGCGAATTAAACTATACAGTAGAAAATAAAGACGGTTCTATTGATACAAGTAAGGCAATAGAGATATATGAACAGTTTCTAATATCAAAACAATTTTGGTCTTATCTAGTAGAAAAAAATAAAATTAAAAATCCACAAGAATTTATTCGACCGTTACCACACATAAGTTTTGTACAAGGAAAAGATAATATTGACTTTTTAAAGAAACGGTTTAATGCATTATCTAATTTGCCAATGTTTACAGAGATGGAATATACAGAAAATCCACAAAAGTTAGCCGAATGGGTTCCTTTAATGATGAAAAACCGCAGCAAAAAGGAAGAAATAGCAGGAACCAAAGTAAATGCGGGTACAGATGTTAACTTTGGAGAACTAACACGCAAACTTATAAAAAATTTAGAAGAACAAAACAATGTAGCTGTTCATTATAATCATACAGTAACTGGCATAAATCGTATAAATGACGGATCATGGGAAGTCCAAGTACGTAATTTTGAAGAAGATACATTGGAACATCATAAAGCAAACTATGTATTCATTGGAGCAGGTGGAGGGGCTATCCCATTATTACAAAAAACAAAAATTCCAGAAAGTAAGAATATTGGAGGATTTCCAATTAGCGGCGAATTTTTAGTTTGTGATAATCGTGAAGTTGTTCAACAACATCATGCGAAAGTATATGGTAAAGAACCTAAAGGAGCTCCGCCCATGACAGTACCACATCTAGATAGACGACGTATAAAAAACAAAGACACCTTATTATTTGGACCATTTGCTGGTTTTGGACCGAAGTTTTTAAAGAAAGGTTCAAATACAGATTTATTAAGTACGATTAAACCAAATAATGTCATGACATTGTTAGCAGCAGGAGCGAAAAACACTCCATTGATTAAGTATTCTATTCAGCAATTACTAATATCAAAGCAAGAACGAATGGAGGAGTTGCGTCAATTTGTTCCTGATGCAAAAGATGTAGATTGGAAATTAATCACAGCAGGAAAGCGCATACAGATCATTAAAGATACAGATGATGGAGGAAAAGGAGTTATTCAATTTGGAACAGAAATAATCCAATCAGAAGATAGTACCATTGCTGCATTATTAGGAGAATCACCAGGAGCTTCTACCTCGGTTGCAATTATGTTGGATGTGTTAAAAAGAAGCTTTCCGCAATATATAGTATCATGGGAGGAAAAAATAAAAGAAATGATTCCTTCTTATGGGGAATCGTTAGCAAAAAACACTTCATTGCTAAAAGAGACACGTGATTCAAGTTCAAGTATACTTTCTTTAACAGATGATACTCAAT
>Ga0209487_1003224_pt1 | contig 12895 bp, 16 predicted proteins | sample Poulit2012_FD_187524 | JGI IMG/M metagenome (GOLD analysis project Ga0209487, IMG submission 187524) | Agricultural soil microbial communities from Georgia to study Nitrogen management - Poultry litter 2012 (SPAdes) (version 2) | ecosystem: Environmental > Terrestrial > Soil > Agricultural land... | reverse complement strand
TAGCCTCTGAGGCATCCTACGATTGTCCGAAGCTGATACCCGCCACCAATCACGTCGCGCTGTACGCCAACGGAATCGCGTACAGCGCGTTCGACGACGTCGTAAAATCCAAGCGCTTGCGGCAGGTGGCCTGGTCTTAGGCGTGGGCGCCTCGGCCACCGTGGCAGCGTGGACGGATGAAGAGTTCGCGTCGGGAACGTTTCAGGCCGGCCAGTTCAATATTGAGGCGAATGTCGACGGCACGTGGCAAGGTTCAAACACCATGCAGTTCGACGCGTCAAATATGTTCCCGGGGGCTACCGCATATGCGCCGGTGGTCGTGAGCACAACTCCTGATACCACCGTCGCTGGTGTAGTGACCGTGGCCGCCTCCGGGGGTGAAGGGGCTCTAGCGCAGCACCTCCAATACCGGGCTGTGGCCACCGAGCTCCCATCCCGTGGCACGTCTTTCACTTGCGATGCCTCCAACTTCACCGATGGGGCTGATTATGTATTCGGTTCAGGATCTGGATATGTGGATCTGGCAAGTGCTCCGACTTCGGAAGCTGCGCATCCTGTGGCCGCAGGCGGCAATGACGCGGTGGCCTACTGCTTCGAGGTGCAATTAGCACAAGATGCGCCCAATGATGCGCAAGGTACTTCCGCCGATCACACGTGGACGTTCAATGCACGCTCACAGACCGAAGGCTCAGGATAAATCATGCGTGCTCGCCTGGGCGACCTCATCCTGTCACTGCTGGCCATAGCCGGTGGTATTTGCATACTCCTGGTGGTCGTGGGGCTGACCATGAACATCTCCATCATGATGTTTCGCACCGGATCGATGGAGCCCACCATTCCGGCCGGTTCGATTGCGCTGGTTCGTGAAATCCCCGCAACTGAGATGAACGAGGGCGATGTCGTCACCGTCGACCGCGGAAACGATCTGTTACCAGTTACCCACCGAGTCACCGAAATCACTGACGTTGACGAGTCGACCGGCGCCGTAACCTTCGTCATGCGCGGTGATGCCAATGACACCGACGACCCGGAACCCTATACCACCGAGACGGTTCGGCGCGCCTTTTTCTCGATCCCCGGTGCCGCACCGGTCATCCAATGGTTCCAGAGCCCGCTGGTGTTAGGCGGCCTCACGCTGGGAGCGACGGCGTTAGTGATCTGGGCATTTTGGCCGCGCGATGACGAAACCCCGAAACGTGAACGCCGTAGTGCCCACGCTGCGCCGGCTTTCACCTTGCCGATCATATTTATGCTAGCCGCTCCCCTGGCTGCCGAAACGCACACGACCGAAACGCTGCACGGTGACTATCTTCGTCTGCGCTCAAGTGGGGACGCCGAACGTATGACAAATATGGCGCCGGGCGACTCGGCCACGTGGGTCGTGGATATCTGGGCCGATGCGCCCGAGCCGGGGAACATTGAGATAGCACTGAGCGCGACGGGTCAGCTGGCTTCCCACCCAGATGCTCTGACCACCGAAGTCACCACGTGCATGCCACACCCCGAGCTGCGCACCGAATGCGCGGAGCATTCCGAACCCGACCGGCACGTGGTCGAGACCAATCGCCTCGCACTCAGTGAAGACCAGTATCACGTGGGCACCATGAGTTCAGAAGAAACTCGACGGGTCTTGGTGACCGCAACACTTGCAGATGCCCTCCCTGACGAGGTGCAAGATACCAGCGCCTCGTTCCGTCTCATCGCTACCGGTCATGGCGAACAGCTCAGTATCACGCCGGATCCAGAAACCCCAGCTATCGCCGTACCTCGCGAGCAAAACGACGCAGCTGCTGGCCTTGCGGGCACTGGTTTCACCGGCCAGCAGTGGCTCATCTTTGGGGCCATGGCTCTTATCGCCGGGGCCATCATAAAGACAGCTGCCCGACGCAACCGTCCAAGGCGCACGCCCGGCACTCGATCTTGAGGCTGTTCGGTGGGTCCGGGACTGCTTCAATAACCGATGCTAAGAGACGCGCCTCAACGTTGCATCTCACCACTTGAGGTCGGTGCTCGGATTAGGGTGTTGGTATCGCTATATCGCTGCCTTCGAAAGCTCACCCATGCACGAGACCCAAGATCACCAACAACCACAAACACCCGAGCGAAATCCCAGCGTGCCATGGTGGAGTCCGCGTGATCTGACGCCAGGCTATTTTGCACTGGTCATGGCATCCGGCATTATCTCGGTAGCCTGCTACCTGCTGGACTTCATGGTCGCATCGACGGTGCTGCTGGTCATCGCAGCAGTTGCCTACCTACTGCTGGTCGCGCTAAACATCTGGCGATTGCTCGCGCACCGTTCTGCCTTGGCCGCGGATTTCACCGACGTGCGACAATCGTTTGGGTTTTTCACATTCGTCGCCGGCACCGGTGTGCTCGGGGCACGGCTAGCAATGTCCGGCTGGTGGACTGTTGCGTCCATCCTGCTCATCATCGCCGCGGGAACTTGGCTGATCTTAGGTTATGTGATCCCGGTGGTAGCGGTGCTGGGCAAAACCGAACGACCGATCACGCAAGGCGCCAATGGCTTGTGGTTTGTCTTGATCGTCGGAGCGCAATCAGTAGCTGTCCTGGCGGCAGCTTTGGAACCCGTCCTCGACAACGCCCGAAATTTATTAGCTATCACGGCGGTATTCGCATGGTCTCTGGGCCTGGTGTTGTATGTCGCGGTCGCGGTATTTGTTGCGCTGCGTCTCATGACGTTTCGGCTCGATCCACGTGAATTCAACCCACCGTATTGGGTCTCAATGGGTGCCGTGGCCATTACCGTTTTAGCGGCGGCACGCATCGCAGAAATGTCATCGGCACCCATGGTCGATGCTACCCGTGGCCTAGTAGCAGGTATCGCGGTCCTGATGTGGTGTTTCGCCACGTGGCTGATCCCGCCATTATTTGGCGTGGGCATCTGGCGTCATGGCATTCACCGGGTGCCCCTAATATATGAACCAAGTTTGTGGAGCATTGTGTTTCCGCTGGGCATGTACTCAGTAGCGGGTATCTACTTAGGCCGGGTCAACGAATTACCTATTGTAGAAACCGTTGGTTCCTGGTGGCTTGTGGTAGCGATTGCCGCCTGGGCACTGACGTTTATAGCCATGGTACGAGCGATCATCCGCCGGATTCTACACCGTCCCTGACGTGACATACCTATCAAAGAGTCTCGAAATTGGGTCTCAGACCCTGAAAAAGGAGTAACCTGGATTTATGTTAATCGGCGTTCCTAAAGAAATCATGAATAACGAAAACCGCGTTGCGCTCACTCAAGGAGGGGTGCACGAGCTGGTCGAGGCTGGCCACACGCTGCTAGTGCAATCTGGCGCCGGCGTGGGTTCCGGGATTACTGATGAAGACTACCGTGCTGTCGGCGCAGAACTTGTCGATGAGGCGGCTGAGGTCTGGGAACGCGCCGAAATGATCCTCAAAGTCAAAGAGCCCGTCGGCGAAGAACTCTCGCTCATGCGTGAAGGACAGATCCTGTTTGCCTACCTGCATCTAGCTGCCTCCGCGGAGTGCACCAAAGCGATCCTGGACTCAAAAGTCACCGCCCTAGCGTATGAGACGGTGACTCGCGGCCGTGCCCTGCCGCTCCTGGCTCCGATGAGTCAGGTCGCTGGTCGTCTCGCCCCGGTCTCCGGCGCATACCACCTGACGCAGTCGCAAGGTGGCTCCGGAGTGTTGATGGGTGGCGTTCCCGGCACTCGCCGTGCCAACGTCGTCGTCATTGGTGGCGGTGTTGCCGGTGAAGCAGCCGGTGTTATCGCCGCCGGTATGGGCGCAAACGTCAAAGTCATTGATCTCAACCTGGAGCGTCTCGCTGAGCTAGAACAAATTCACGGTTCCAAGCTCGATACGCTGGCCTCCAACAAAATGAATATCGCCGAAGCCGTAGCCGATGCGGATCTTGTCATTGGCTCGGTGCTCATCCCCGGTGCTGCGGCACCGAAACTTGTGACCGCCGAAATGGTCGAGCAGATGCGCCCCGGTTCTGTCCTGGTGGATATCGCGATCGACCAGGGTGGATGCTTTGAAAACTCACGCCCGACAACGCACGAGAATCCCACCTACATGGTGGGCGACAAGATTTACTACTGCGTTTCGAATATGCCCGGTGGCGTGCCGCAGACCTCGACCGCCGCACTGACCAATGCGACGTTGCCATATATTCAGCGCATCGCTTCTCAGGGCTGGATGAAAGCGCTCGCCGCCGACGAGGGTCTGGCATCGGGTTTGAATGCTCACGACGGCAAGATCACGCACCGTGGAGTCTTTGAAGCGATGCTGGAGAAACTCCAGCTCACACAGAATCACGATTTCCGGAGTGTGCAGGACATCCTGGCCAACGTTTAGACTCGTGCCGCTGCGGCAGCTCGCCGTGCCTTCCAGGGCCGTTCTAGTTCAGGTGGCCAGTACCGTTCGAGCTTGCGACGTTTTCCGGCAAGAACTGCGACCCAGCCGAGGCCCGTCATGAGCGAGACCCAGAGCCAACGAGGTGGACCGGGAGCCTGAAACTTTCCCTTCTCGGAAAGTAACGCCACCGCAAGCATGTCACGTGGCATATCCCACCGGTTCGCACCATCGTCTGAATAGAGTCCGAACAGTTCCCGGAGACCCCGTTCAAACAGCGCGGCTGGAGACGCCGAAACGACTGCCACAACATCCTCCGTACCCAGATTGGCGGGAAAATGCCATTCGCTGGTTATCGTAAACTCTTCACCTGGTCCAAGTGGGTGCGGCTGTCCATTGACTGTCAGGGTGAGCGTTCCAGACCGAACCTCGAATTTCTCCCACCCGGGGTGCCGATGTTCGATGACTTTGCCGCTGCCCGCTGGCGAAAAGTATTCGAACGTCACCGAGTCGGCCTCAGCGTCACGACTGATGAAACGAATGATCTCTCCGGTAACAGCATTGTAGATCTCATTCCATTGTGAAGTTTTCATGATGCCCACCATTCACATGTAGTGTGGCTTCCGGTCCAGAGACCTGAGTTCCTTAAGAAGTCTTTAGCCTCAGCGCACCGAGGTAGGAGACTATTTACCAGTATATTTGCGCTGGTATCGTCCTCACAACGGCAATGTCCAACATCAAGCTATAAACAACAGACGGGTGCCGCACTTGCTAGCACGACACCCGTCAACATGACGTTTCTTTTGACCTACTGCCCCATTGCCACTTCCATAAGGTCTTCTTCGGTCACCAACTGGTCTTCGGTTGGTCGTTCTGGGATGTCGACTTCCTCATCCCAGGTGAATTCCATACGGGTGCCATCTTTGGTGATGCGTTCCAACCGTGGAGCTTCATGATCCGAAACGACGCCGAGGAACTGGGTCGCTTCGCCATTCATAATGGCCTGGTCACCTTCACCATCAATGGAATAGAACCAGCCGGTGTCCTCGGTTTCCATATCGAGCTGCATGTAGCTACCCTCTTGCTGCAGCTCATGGAAGTTAAAGCCGGTCACCTCATCAGTCTGATCGGATTCGGCAGCAGTACGCATCTGGTCGAGCAACTCGCTCACATCGACGGTCTCGGCGTCACCAGGGTATTCCTCACTCATGTCGAGGTATTTGCCTTCGAAAGCACCCATCATTTCTTCAACTTCGGCTTGGCTGACCTCTGGGAGGGTCGGGCCCATGGCTTCGAAGAGCATATCCATGGAGACATACACTTCGTCACCAAAGAACGACATGATCGGGTCTTCGTCTTCACCCAGACGGATGGCAGTGGCCGATTCATTCAACGACCCATAGATTTGCAGATCGGTGAGATCTCCACCGAGCATGTCTTCGATGATCGCTGCGTCACTGGCCATAGCTTCCGGCAGCACAGCAGTCATTGCCATGGCATCAGAGGCAGCCATGGACTCCCACATCGCCTCCTCGATATCGTCAAATGCGGGGACATCGGATGCGCTGGCGGAACAACCAGTCAGCGCTAGGCCGGCGATCGAGGCCGCAGCAATTCCGGTTTTTATGGATCGTGACATATCTGTCCTGTTCTTTTCTTCGGTTGCAGTGATAAGAGGCGTCATTCCAGCCAAAACAGCTTCCAAGTCTAGACCCTAGAGTGGTGTGAGCTGGCACAAATGACGGCGGGTGCCGCACCGTTGGAGTACGACACCCGCCGTCAGGCTTCGGGGTTGACTAAACGTTAGACAGTCGTTGCAGACTCGACCGCCTGGCTGGCAATCTTGGATTCTTCACCAACCCGAGCACCGGTGGGGACCTTGCGGTCAGCGCCCTCTTCAGTCACGAGCGGGTAGACACCCGATGCGTCGTGGGTTTCGCGCCCGGTGACCGGTGGGTTGAACACGCACGCCATGCGCAGTTCGGTCTGCGCACGCACGGTATGTTTTTCATGGCCATCCAGCAGATAAAGCGTGCCATCTCGCAGCTCGTGCACTTCACCAGTTTCCTCATTGGTGAGGGTGCCTTGCCCCTGGACGCAGTACACGGCCTCAATGTGGTTTTCGTAGTGGAACGTTGAGGTGGTACCGGCATAGATCACGGTGTCGTGCATCGAAAAACCCACGCCCTCGCGGGCCAGCACGATCCGGCGCGAACGCCAGGTCTCAGCCTTCACGTCACGTTCGGTGTCATTGAGGTCTTCTAAATTGGTTACGATCAACGGTGTTCCTCTCTTAGGCGTTGGCTTTGGCTGGTTGGCCAAATACCAAGGTGATGTCTTGGCCGGTCACTTCGCTGACGCAATCGGCAAGGATATTCAGTCCGCGTTCTAGTACCACCAGGTCGATGTTCAGCGCTGGCATCAGTTTCAGCACTTCGTCTTCGGGGCCGGAGGTTTCCATCAGCAAACCCTTTTCGAAGCCCATGGCTGCGATCTTGCCTGCAAGTTCCACATCGTCAAAGCGCAGACCGGTCAACAGGCCGCGACCTTTGACACTGGTCCCTTCGACCTCGATGGCGATCTTGGTCAGGGCGTCTTGTACCATGTCGATGACCTTGGCCAGGTGTCCGTTCTGGAAAGAGTCATCAGCCCAGTAACGACGCAGCGCCGCAGTACCGGTCACGAATGCCGGGTTATTCCCGCGGAAGGTGCCGTTGTGCTCACCCGGTGCCCACACATCAAGTTCAGGGGTAAACAGGGTCAGCGCCATGGGCAGACCGTACCCGGAGATGGATTTGGACAGGCACACGATATCGGGTTTGATGCCGGCTTCTTCGAAGCTGAAGAACGTTCCGGTACGACCACAGCCTGCCTGCACGTCGTCAACAATCAGCAGGATGTCGTGGCGTTCTGTCAACTCGCGCAGACCGCGGAGCCAGGCGGCGCGTGCAGCGTTGAGGCCACCTTCACCCTGGACCGTTTCGACGATGATCGCGGCTGGTTTATCGACGCCCGACCCGGAGTCCTCCAGAACGCGTTCCAGCCACAGGAAGTCTGGGGTCTCGCCGTCAAAGTAGTCATCGTATGGGATCTTGGAGCTGTTCGTCAGGGGCATGCCGGCCCCCTGGCGCTTCATCGAGTTCCCGGTGACCGACAGTGAGCCGAGGGTCATGCCGTGGAATGCATTGGTAAAAGACAGGATGTGCTGACGGCCGGTAACTTTTCGGGCCAGCTTCAGCGCGGTCTCGACGGTGTTGGTTCCGGTTGGTCCAGGGAACATGACTTTGTAGTCAAGGTCGCGTGGATCCAGGATGATGTCTTTGAATGCCTGTAAGAATTCGCGCTTGGCCGGGGTCATCTTATCCAGGGAGTGCACCAGCCCATCGGAGCTGAGGTATTCCAGCAGTTCGGTGCGCAGTTCTGGGTTGTTGTGGCCGTAGTTGAGGGCACCGGCGCCGGCGAAGAAGTCGATGTATTCTCGGCCTTGTTCATCCGTCAGGATGGAGCCGGAAGCTTTGGTGAAGACGGTTGGCCAGCTGCGGCAGTAGCTGCGCACCTGTGATTCTGTGGTTTCGAAAATGGTGGTATCCAATGCGGATTCCTTTCTGGGGTTGATAAACGTTTTTGGCACAGCGCTGCTGCGCAACAACATTGAAAAATTACAGAAACTTAGTTCACGACTGTCAGCTGAGGAGTTTTCCGGCGACGTTGTCGTACGAGTTCTGGCACGAGCGGGCCTATGCGATGCAGATACTCGGTTTCGTGCTCATCCGGGTACATCTCGGGGGTGAAGAGTGAAGTGACGTTGTGCTCTGCTTCGTGACGCTGCGCTAACGAGGCAAAGAGTTGCTGTGAAGCGGCATTATCGTCGGTCACGGTGGTTTCAAGGTGTTTTACTCCGGTGGTTTCCACCAGGTAATCCAACATGCGACTTGCTAGGCCGCGGCCACGAGCTGCTCGGTCGACGGCAACCTGCCAGACCATCAGGGTGGTGGGTTCGTCTGGGCGCAAGAAGCCGGTGACAAATCCCATCAGTTGCTGCTCTTCTGTGACACCAACGACGCTTGTCTCGGCAAAGTCACGGCACCACAGTAAGTACTGATACGAAGAATTGACATCCAGGACCCCTGTATCGCGTGTCAGATGCCACAGTCCTGCCCCATCGGACAGGGTCGGCCTCCGCAGATTGATAGCGAAACCGGAATGATCATTTTCATTAGCGGAATGAAGCATGGGTTCCAGAATAGCGAACTGCGAGCGCTTGGCAACCGGCCCACAGAACGATCGAGGGTCCAAGAACGCCGAAAAGGCGGCAGTGAACTTCGACGCATCGCCGCAAGATATCGCGGATGCGGGGCGGTGAACTTGGAGGGCGCATCATCCGGATGCCGTTATAAATTCGTTACAGTTTTGTTATCAGTTCGTTATCTAGGTGAGATCCGAGTGGGCCACTTATTCGGCGGTGCTATTCTTCGTGCCGGGTGGGTGAGGTGCGTTGAGCTTGAAATAAATCCCGATGACGCGCACAAGCCAGCAAACCGTGGCCGCAATGATCGCGGCCGTGAGACCGTAAACGTCGGCGAGTAGTGCAAACACGGTGATGGAGGCCGCCAAGAGTGCGGGTATCGCATAGAGCCCTTCACTCATGACGGAGGGTATTTTGCCAACCAATGCATCTCGAAGAGTGCCACCACCGACTCCGGTAATGGTGCCAAGAATGATCGCTTGCACAGGACCGAGCCCAAACTCCATGGCTTTACTTGCGCCGGTCACAGCGAAAACACTCAGCCCGACGGCATCCAATAATTCAATCGGTCCGGTCAGCCTGCCGAGGTATTTATGAAATATGAAAGCGATCAGTGCACCACCGGCCGCAACCGCTAGATATCGCCAGTCTCGGAACGTAGCTGGTGGTACGTCATCTAACAACACGTCTCGAATAATGCCGCCACCCAGTGCGGTGATCATTCCGAGGGTAATGACCCCGACGATATCCAAGCGCGCTACCCGGGCGGCGGTGAAGGCTCCGTTGAGCGCGAACGCGAAGGTTCCTAATAAGTCCAACAGGAGTCGCAGTATATTTTCAGCTTCCATGGGATGACCAGCCCATTTGTGACGATCGGTATGGCACGCTCATCGCTCTATTGTCGCTGTGATAGCAAGACGAAAGCAATGACGTCGTAGCGTGTCCCGGTCACACGTTAGAAGGCGCTCAAATTTCAGGGAATCGATGAAGGTCAGTGTTTGAAATGCACGAAGAGTCGGCCGTGATTTTTGCTGTCCTTTTCGATGCGATGGTAGCGGGGTTTAATGTCTTTTCGTTCCAGAAAGCGCAGGACTCGTTTCTTTAATGCGCCACTGCCCTTGCCCGGAATGATCTCAACTTTCTTAGCGCGTGTTGCTTCGGCCTCAGCGATGATGTCGTGTAGTGCTCGATCGAGATCGCGGTTCTTATTGTAAATATCATGCAGATCCAGTTTCAGACGCATAGGCTCCTCCCCACCCTTCCTACGATATCGAGGAACGTGAGATTATTCCTCGGGATAGGAGAGCTCATAGGTCAGGCGGGCAAACTGACCGACTTGCTGTACTTTCACCAAAGTGGCCTGATCGGACTCCAAACGGTGAGTCAGCAGCGGCGCACCTGCCCCAAGCGCCACCGGGGCGACGCTAAAAACCATTTCATCTAGCGCCCTGGCAGCGATAAATTGCGATGCGATACCTCCACCGCCGACCACCCAGATGATGCCATCGCCTGCTAATTCTTGGAGTTTCGGGAGCGCGTCTGCTACGTCCCCGGAAAAGAATTGCACATCGGCGCCTTCCGGAGCAGCCAGTTGGCGGGTAGTAAAGACGACGACGGTCGAAGGCATCGCTTCGTTCCACACGTTCATATTTTCAAGCCCGCCGAGTTCACGCAGCACCCACTCATACGTCGTAGATCCCATCACTTGCACCGCGGCCTTCGGGGGCGCCAGCTGTGGATCTTCACCGCCGGGGACGGCAAATAACCAGTCAAGGGAATGCTGCTCGTCGGCAAGATACCCGTCGAAACTTGTCGCTGTTTCGTAAACAATCCGTCCCATGGGCCTGACGCTAACCCACAGCGTTTCGTCGACACAAGACAACGAAAATGTGCACGAGAACCCCCTGGTCACACCGTTGTGCATTGTTCTCATGATTGCCACGCGTCGTGAGCACCCTGACCGGGCAGGGCTGTGCGTTCCGCAGCTGCATGGTGTTTTCGGGAAGTGATTCCTATGATGGTGCCACTGAATCTTCCTCGCTCCCCTTGGAAGGAGCTTCCACCATGCTGCTGAGCGTCAATCTTTTCATGAGTCTTGATGGAGTAAGTCAAGCACCCGGTGGCCCGGATGAAGATACACGAGGCAGCTTCACCAATGGTGGCTGGCTCATGTCTGTCTGGGATGAAGGCTGTGGCCAAGCGGTATCACGGTGGTTTGATAACTGCGGTGCGCTGCTCTTGGGACGGTACACGTACGATACGTTTGCTTCGTACTGGCCTAAGATCACGGATCCCGATGATCCAGTCTCCGGGCTGATCAATAACAATCAAAAATACGTGGTGATCTCGTCACCGGTCGGTGATGCGTGGGCTGAGACCACGACCGTGCTCGGAGATGATTTCCTCGACGAGATTGCCCGACTCAAGGGTGTCTCGGATTCCAAAGAACTTCAGGTCCACGGCAGTATTCAATTGGCCCGCACGCTGCATCAGGAAGGCATGGTCGACCTGTACCGGTTTTTGGTGGTCCCGGTGACGATTGGACCAGGATTCGGCATCTTTGATCAGGGTGGGCCGACGTATAACATGCGCGTCGTCCACGGAGTTGTAACCCAGAACGGTATTTACGACGTCGAAATGACGCCTCAAGCATTCGAGGGGCGAAAGACCGTCGCCATCGACGACGGCAAAGAAGTGGTGATTGAAACGGAACAGAAAGCACCCGACGCATGATTCTTGAGGAGGAAATGCTGCAAACCTTCCGCGCTCAGGCCAATGTGCCACATACCGGCATAAAGATTCATGGTGGGGCGCTGCAAGCATGTGTGATTGAATCGGCGCGCAACCCATTTGAAATACACCGCTGAGAAAGGGCGAGTATGACCGTGTATGCAAGTCTGAGCCTTTCACTTGACGGCTACTACACCGGTCCAACCCCCAGCCCACTGCACCCCCTCGGACACGGTGGCGAACCATTACACGATTGGTTCGCGCACAACGGTACAAGTCGGGAACATATTCAGGCCAGCGACATCCTGAGCGAAGAGATGCAGCGGCTCGGGGCAATGGTTATGGGCCGCGACAGCTACGAGCACGCCCAAGCGGAGTGGGGTGAGCACCCGCCGTTTGAGGTACCAGTTTTTGTCGTCACGCACCGAGCCCAAGCGGATGACGTCCGCGAGGGGACGACGTTTCACTTTGTCACCAAGGGATTTAGTGACGCCCTAGACCGTGCCCGCGAAGCTGCCGGCCCGCGGGATATCGGTATGCACGGTGGAGGTGCGATTCGTCAGGCGCTGCGCAATGGGACGCTTGAGGAATTGCAGTTGCACCTCGTGCCGATCTTATTGCGCAGCGGACGCCACCTGTTTGAAAGTCTGAGCTACGGGAACATTAACTTCAAACAAGATCGAGTGGTCGCTGGGCAAGGGGTCACGCATCTTCGCTACCGGGTTCGGTACGGCTATTTTTCTGGTACGCCGGGACGCTTCGTTGACGAATAGGTCAGGCACGAGAACGTCGGGTTGTCTCAGTGACAAAGTCGCAGCGCTTCAATGATCGCGTCAGCTGCCTGGTGCATGACGTCGAATGTGCTGTCTCCCACCATGCTCAGTACTGGTTGGGAGATCCCCTCGAGGAGCTGCGGCAGTGGAGCCGAATGAAACCACGCCAAAGCTTCAGCATCAGCGCGTAAACTCTTGGCATGGGCAATGAGGTCTTCCCATATCGGAGAAGATTTCAATTCCTGGGCAAAGTCCCGGGGCATATCCTTGATGAAATACTCCATGGCACCCGTAGGGTCTTGAGCATCCAGCAGGACGATATATTCCGTCGCCCATGACCGAACCTCGGCAGCCGTACCGATCATAGGTACCTCCCACAGGGCGGTCCCGAGCCGTGCACCGCGTACGCGATCGTGTCGCCGTGGTTGGTCGTCAGCTGCTGATCCATTCAGACCTCCCGCACCGAACCGATCGTGTACCGCGAGGCTATGTCTCTCGCAGAGGTTCGTCAAGGGAGTTATAGGAGACAGTGGCTCTCAAAATACGCGAGGATATTACCCTGCAGAGGGCCTTGGACGGAGGACCAGTGTCTGCTCGGTGGCGTCGTCGGTAGCTTGCACAGAATACGGCCACGGGTAGTGGTTGCCGGCCGCCCAATCGTCGGCCTGGTCGACATAATGTTCGTGGTAGGCATGACCGCTGGCGCCGGTGAGGTTCTGCCACATCGACCGATCCCAGTTGTCGACGTCGACCACCATGCGCATTGAGGGCACGGTTGCGGTGGCATAACCGGCATCGAGTT
>Ga0209487_1003223_pt1 | contig 12900 bp, 11 predicted proteins | sample Poulit2012_FD_187524 | JGI IMG/M metagenome (GOLD analysis project Ga0209487, IMG submission 187524) | Agricultural soil microbial communities from Georgia to study Nitrogen management - Poultry litter 2012 (SPAdes) (version 2) | ecosystem: Environmental > Terrestrial > Soil > Agricultural land... | reverse complement strand
CTTTGACCCCGAACAGGTCGGGGGTCGACGGGCCCGATTCGTCGGTCAGTTCGTTCCACCTCATGGCTCAATTCGAACATGTCTTCGAATCCAGGTCAAGGGTGGAGGGCACCCGTCGGCGGTGACGAAGGTGAACGGTCCGAGGTGCGCCTGTGACGAGGTCAGGACACACGCAGACCCTTGAACTGACTGCGATGGAACACGAGGGCTTCGGGCCCTTCCTCGCTGCGGGTGCCGAGGATCTCCAGCAGGGCCACGGTGTGATCGCCGGCTGCGAACTCGCTGTAGTGCCGGGTCCACAGCAGGGTCGAACTGCCCGGGATGGTCAGGGCGCCATCGGCGCTGACCTCGGGGTCGACGCCGCTGAAGCGTCGGGCGTGGTCCTTCGACGCGAGCTGCCTGGCCAGCGCCTGCTGTTCCGTGCTCAGCAGTGAGATGCCCAGTTCGGTCGCCCGGCGCAGTGCGGGCCAGGTGGTCGAGGAATTCTGGATCGCGACGCTGACCAGCGGAGGGGCGAGGGAGACCCCGGCGGTCAGTGTGGAGGCCACGAGGCCGACCGGGGCTCCGTCGACCTCGGCGGCGATGAGAGCGACTCCCTGGGGAAAGCGGGAGAACGTCTCCCGGAGGGCTTCCGGCGAGGCTGGGTCCACCGCCGCAGGGCACATGTCTGCCACTGTCGTCACTCCTTCACCGCAGATGATGTGTTGAGCGATCCGGATCACAATCCGCCTGTCACGGGGTCGGAGGATCGCTACAGCTGATGTTCGTCGTTGCCGCCGATCTTTGCAAGCCGCAAGCCCGGCCTGGAGTCTCAGGCGTCACAAGGCGGCACTGTGTGACACGAAGTGACCGATGGAGGCGAGTCGTGACGCGGTGCGTCTCCGGGCTCGGCGTCGGCGCACGGATTGTTCAGCGAAACAGGTCACCTCGGCGCGTCCGGATCGCAGGCGCGGTCGTCTGCACGATTCGGTCACAGGTGCCGTGGTGGCCGCCCGGCGACGCCGTTGCCTCGGGCCGGTGACGAGGCCGCCCGCCGGTGACGAACTGTGACGGTCGTGCGAGCCCGCTCCCGGTGCCGAGAGCATACTGGTCGACTGTGACTTCGACAGACGACCGCGCCGATTCGGCGCAGACATCACCCGCCCCCGCGCACGCACCGTCTGGGTCCGCTCCGTCGGGAACGGCCGACCCGCAGTCCCCGCGGGTTGTGCGCACGGCCTCGGACATCCACGCGGTGCTCGCCGAATTCGGCTCCCAGGGAACGAAGACGACGGCTGTGATCATCCTCGCCCTCGGCGGAATCTTCATGGACGCCTATGACTTCTCCTCGTTGGCCTTCGGCATCACGGCCATCCAGGAGCAGTTCGGCCTCAGCGGGTTCATGACCGGACTCGTCAATGCCTCGATCATGGTCGGCGCGGTCATCGGCGCCCTCTTCGGCGGCTACCTCGTCGACCGGTTCGGCCGTTACCGGCTGTTCATGGCCGATATGGTCTTCTTCGTCGTGGCGGCGCTCGGCTGCGCCGTGGCCCCGAACGAATGGGTGCTCATCGTCTTCCGCTTCGTCATGGGCATCGGCGTCGGACTCGATCTCCCGGTGGCCATGGCCTTCCTCGCCGAATTCTCCAAGCTCAAGGGCAGAGGCAACCGCTCGCAGCGTGTCAATGCCTGGTCACCGGCCTGGTACTTCGCCACCGGTGTCGGTTACCTCGTCGTCCTCATCATCTTCGTCACCCTGCCCTATGAGCAGCACGCGATCCTGTGGCGCATCGTCGTCGGATTCGGTGCCGTTCCCGCACTCATCGTGCTCCTCGTGCGCCGTCGCTACCTCGCAGAATCTCCCGAATGGCTGGCCAACCAGGGGGATCTGCGGGCCGCCGTCGATGTCATGCGCTCCCACCACAACCTCGATGTCGAACTGGCACCGGTCGAGGATCGGGACCCGACCGCAGCTTCGGCCGAGCCGGTCAAGGGCGGAAGGTGGAGCGGGTTCGCCGAACTCTTCGCACCGCGTTACCGAGTGCGCACCATCGTGGCCCTCTGCGTGTCCGTGTTCTCGACCTTCGGCTACAACGCCGTCGCCTACGGCACACCGCTGATCATCACCACCCTGTTCCACCAGACACCGCTGATCACGATCGTGTCCTCGCTGATCATCAACCTCGGCTTCGGCACCATCGGAGGCCTGCTCGGGATGAGCATCGTCAACCGCTTCGGCACTCGCCGGCTCACCCTGTACGGTTTCGTGATCCAGGCGCTGTCGCTGGGGCTGCTGGCGATCGTCGGCATCCCGAACGGGGCCCTCGTCCTCGTCTCCGTGGCCATGCTCTCGGCCTTCGTCTTCGCCCAGGCCGGCGGTCCGGGTGCGAACCTCATGAACTACGCGACACTGTCCTATCCGACGAGGCTGCGCGGAATCGGCATCGGGTTCAATCAGTCCGTGCTCCGGGCCTTCTCGATCGTCTCGCTCATCATGTTCCCGATCCTCGCGGCCTCCTTGGGCACGGGCGTGTTCTGGATCGTGGCCTGCGCCCCGCTGGCCGGGGCCATCGCAGTGGGCATCGTGAAATGGGATCCGACGGCCCAGGACGTCGAAGCCGAGAGCTGAGGTTCAGTCGCCCTCGCCCTGAGCCTCATCTTCGGCGAGCCGGGCCAGCCGTCTCGAGTGCTTCTCGTGCTGGTCCTGACTCGTCCTCAGATGACTGGCGGCCAGGGTTCCCGCCTGCGCCTGGTCGCGTCGGGCGATCGCCTCGAAGAGCTCAGCGTGCTCGGCGGCGACGACATCGAGATCATCGTGCTGGCTCAGCTGCCAGCGCATCCGCGAGTCGAGCAGCGCTCCGATCTCGGCCAGCAGCTCATTGCCCGAGAGCTCGGTGACGATGGCGTGGAACTCGGCCGCGCACCTGTGAGCGCCGACGACCTCTCCGGCCTCCGACAGCTGTCGGCCCTTGAGCATCGTGGCCTCGAGGCGGGCCAGCCCCTCACGGGTGTGCCGCTGGGCCGCCAGCTCGAAGGCGAGCACGTCGAAGACCGTGCGCACCTCGTTGAGGTCGGCGATGTCGCTGGGGGAGAACACCCGGACCGTGGACCAGGTGTTCGGGCGGTTCGTCACCAATCCTTCGGAAGCGAGCTTCTTCAGCGCCTCCCGGATGGGCACGCGGGAGACACCGAGCTCGGTCGCGAGATTGCGCTCGACGAGCTTCTCTCCCGGCTGCCGGTGGCCATCGATGATCTCGTTGCGCAGCACCTCGGTGACCCGCACGGTCTCCGAACGCGGAGCCTCATCTGTCATCTCGGGAACCTCGCTTCACTGCGCGCGCCGCATCGCGGCTCCGAGCGTGTCGAGCCCGACCGACCCGAGGTTCAGAGCCCGGGTGTGGAAGGCCTTGAGATCGAAGTCGGCCCCGGCGGAGGCCTTCGCCTCGTCGCGGAACTGCTCCCACAGGCGCTGACCGATCTTGTAGCTCGGAGCCTGACCGGGCCATCCGAGGTAGCGGTCGAGTTCGAAGGCCAGGAAGGACCGATCCATGGCCACGTTGTCGGTGAGGAACTGCCAGGCCTTCTGCCGATCCCAGATCCCGCCGCCGAGGCCGGTCGGGGCCTTCAGCCCGAGGTGGAAGCCGATGTCGAGGACCACGCGGGCCGCTCGCAGGCGCTGCGAATCGAGCATGCCCAGGTAGTCGCCGGGGTCGTCGAGGAACCCGAGATCGGCCATGAGCCTCTCCGCGTACAGCGCCCAGCCCTCACCGTGCCCGGACACCCAGCACATGAGGCGGCGCCAGCGATTGAGGGTGTCGGAGACATAGGTGGCCTGACCGATCTGCAGGTGATGGCCGGGCACTCCCTCGTGGTAGACCGTCGTCTTCTCCTGCCAGGTGGCGAACTCGTTCACGCCCTCCGGCACCGACCACCACATGCGACCCGGGCGGGAGAAGTCATCGGTCGGGCCCGTGTAGTAGATGCCGCCGGTGGCCGAGGGCGCGATCATGCATTCGATCGTCCGCACGGGTTCGGGGATGTCGAAGTGGGACCGGCCGAGCTCGGTGATCGCCTCGTCGGCGGCCTGCTGCATCCACCTCCGCAGGGCCTCGGTGCCGTGCAGGCTGCGCTCGGGATCGTTGTTCAGGGCCTCCATGACCTCGAACAGATCGGCTCCGGGCATGATCCTGGCGGCCACCTCACGCTGTTCGGCATCGATGCGGGCGAGCTCCTCGAGCCCCCATTCGTAGGTCTCGTCGAAGTCCACCTCGGCGCCGAGGAAGTCCCGTGAGTGGAGACCATAGTCCTCCCGGCCGCAGGCCTCGTTCTCACCGGCGGCGGGCAGCAGCTGCGAACCGAGGAAATCGGCCAGGTCCGATGCGGACTCACGCGCGGCTTCGGCACGGGCGCTCAGATCCGAGCGCAGAGGCGCAGGGGCCTCGGTGGCGTCGGCGACGAGCCGGTCGAAGCTGCTGCCGGGTGCCGCCAGTGCGCGAGCCTGTTCGATGACTTTCTCGATCTGGAGCCGGGCGGCGACCCGGCCGTTCTCCCGCGCCAGCGTCAGGGACTCCTGGTAGCCGGCCAGCGAGGTCGGAATCGCGGCCAGGGTGGTCGAGATGGTCTCCCAGTCCGCGACCGTCGAGGTCGGCATCAGGTCGAAGGCGTCGCGGGCCTGCTGCAGCGGGGACTCGATGACATTGAGGCTGGCATGCTTGATCCCGGCGTCGAAGGAGTCCCGGTCGACTCCGAGGCGATCGCGCATCGCATCGACGGTGACGAGATCGACCTCATCGAGCTCGGATCCCGCCGCGGCCTCGTCCAAGCGTGAGAGCGTGTCCACGGTGAGATCGTTGAGTGCTGAGAGACCGGCGGGGGAGAAGTCATCGAAGCCGGTCGCGCCGTCGAGGCCCAGATAGAGGGCGAGAGAGGGGGAGAGGGCGAGCATGTCGTCGACGTAGTCCTCGGCGACGGCGTCGACGGCGGAAGGGATTCTCTTCTGGGTCATGGGACCCACCCTATCGCGATCTGCGTCACGTTCGAGATGGACCGGAGCCCGTCCTCGGCCCGGACCGGTTAGTCTGTCTCTGTTCCCGACACGCAGCAGAAAGTGAGACCGATCTCCAGTGGCAAGAGCGAAGCTGTGGACGAAGGATTTCATCGTCGGAATCGGTCTCAACCTGTCGATGTCGATGGTGTTCTACCTGCTGATGACGTCCATGGCCGGCTATGCCGTGGCCCGGTTCTCCGCCGGCGAGGCGGCCGCCGGATTCGCATCATCGGCGTTCGTCCTCGGCGCCGTGGTCGCCAGGGTGATCACCGGTAAGTACCTCGATTTCATCGGCCGTCGCAGACTGCTCATCATCACGATGGCGGTCTCGGTGCTCGCCTCGTTGGCGTACCTGGTCGCCGACAGCCTCACCGTCCTCATCGGTCTGCGGATCGTCCACGGGATCGCCTTCGGGGCCGGCAACACCGCGATCATGACGGCCATCCAGAGCATCATCCCCGCTCCCAGGCGGGGTGAGGGCACGGGCTATTTCGGAACCGCCACGACACTGTCGACGGCGCTCGGGCCCTATCTGGGGGTGGTCCTTCCCCGCGAGTTCGACTTCGCGATGCTCTTCCTCGCCTCGGCGTTCATGTCCGTCATCGCCCTTCTGGCCTGCATCCTCATCCGACTCCCGGCTCAGGAGCTCAGCGACTATCAGCGGCGGACGAAATGGCATCTCAAGCTCGCCACCCTCGTCGATCGGGACGGATTGCGGATCGGTTCGGTCATGCTGCTGGCCGGCACCGCCTATGCCGCCGCTCTCGTGTTCCTCGCCGGCTATGCCGCCGAGCACGGTGTCGCACCCGCTGCCTCTCTGTTCTTCGTCGCCTTCGCCGTGGCCTCGCTGGTCGCCCGCCTCTTCGTCGGCCGACTGCAGGACACCCTCGGCGACAATGCGGTGATCTTCCCGGTCTTCGCCTGCGATATCGCCGGCAACATCCTGCTGGCGCTGTGGCCGACGATGCCGGGAATCGTCCTCGCCGGAGTGCTCATCGGCCTCGGCTTCGGCTCACTCATGCCGTGTCTGCAGGCCATCACCGTCAAATCGGTGCCGATGAATCGCGTGCCCGTTGCCACCGCGTCCTTCTTCCTCCTCCTCGATGCCGGTTCGGGCGTCGGTCCAGTGATCCTCGGAGCCCTCTATCCGCTGACCGGCGGCAGCGGGATGTTCCTCGTCTGTGCCGGCCTCGTGGTCGCGGCCATCGGCGTCTACATCGGGGTCCACGGACATCGCCGAGGCGGCCGCCCGGGAGAGGAGTTCCTCGCCTGAGACGCCCGGTTCCACCGCCGTCGGGATCGAGATAGCCTGAAGGGGAACCGCATGGTGGGCTCTCGCCCTCCGCCTCAGCGCCCGTTTCTCCGGAGGACCAGAATGAAGTTCGCGCTCGCTCAGATCAACTCGACCACCTCGGTGCCCGAGAACCTCGACAAGGTCCGCACGTTCACCCGTGAGGCCGCCGAGGCGGGGGCCCGGTTCATCGTCTTCCCCGAAGCCACGATGTCGGCCTTCGGCCCGGGCCTGCGTGCCATGGCCGAGGAGCACGCCGATTCCTGGAGGGCCGCTCTCAAGGGGCTGGCCGCCGAAGCCGGCATCACCGTCATCATCGGCGAATTCGGCGCGGCCGCCGATAAGGTCATCAATCTCCTCGCCGTCTACACTCCGGACGGCGACCGCCGCGACTATGCGAAGATCCACCTCTACGACGCCTTCGGATTCAAGGAATCGGACACGGTGGAACCGGGGGAGGAGCCGGTGGTCATCAGCATCGACGGCGAGGACGTGGGTCTGGCCCTGTGCTACGACATCCGCTTTCCCAAGCTCTTCGCCGAACTCAGCCGCCGCGGCGCCCGGCTGGCAGTGGTCGCCGCCGCGTGGGGCGCCGGGCCCGGGAAGGTCGAGCAGTGGGAGATCCTCGCCCGGGCCAGGGCGCTGGATTCGAATATGTTCGTGGCCGCACTCGGCCAGGCCGATCCCGAGGTCTCGGGGGTCGAGGTGCCGGAGAAGGGCCCGACGGGCGTCGGGCACAGCCTCGTGTCCGACCCGTTCGGTCATGTCCTCAGCTCGCTCGACGGGGCCGAGCGCCTCGAGATCGTCGACCTCGAACTGTCCGGTGCGGACAAGGCCGCCGAGGCGGTCCCGGTTCTGGCCAACGCGAAGCTCGGGTACTGAGTCCTGCCGAACCCGGGACTGTGACCAGAACCGGGGCCCTGCAGAAGCGGTCGGGGGCTGCGAACAGGGTGTGAGTGTGCCGCAGAACACTCGATTTGCACTTGAGGCAAAAATGCACGGAGTGCAACAATAGTCTCATGTCATTGAGTTCGAACAGTCAGCCCTCGGAACCGGCAGAAGGGCTGCGTGAGCGCAAGAAGCGCGAACGCGGTCAGGCCCTGCGCAGCGCCGCCATCGATCTGGCCCTGGAGAAGGGCTATCACAACGTCACGGTCGAAGACATCTGCGAACGCTGCGGAGTCTCCCGTCGGACCTTCTTCAACTACTACTCGTCGAAGGAAGAGGCCCTCCTCGGCCGTGCGGACACCGTGTTCGACGAGGAGGACCAGCCGGCGATCGAGGAATTCGAGGCCGGAGGGCCCCACGGCAGCCTCATCGCCGATCTCGAGCACCTCCTCGGCCTCATCGTCGCCACTCGGATGAGCAAGCGCGACGAGGTGCACCGCTACCACCTCATGCTCAAGCAGGACCCTTCGCTGCTGCAGCTGCAGATGTCGCGGATGGGCAACAACGAACGCCTCTTCCGCCAGATCATCCAACGCCGCCTCGACGGCAGGCCCCGCTCCGCCTCGGCGCCGGCACCCGCCCTCCATGAGGCGACGTTCGACAGCTCCGCCGAGGACGATGAGCCGGTCTCGCTGAGGGCCGAGGCCGTCGCCGCACTGGCGATGATGGCGCTGAAGGCGACGTTCACCCGGCTGCGCAGGTTCGAGGGCGATTCGGCCCCCGTCATCGAGGGGCTCTTCACGGAACTGCGCACGATCTTCAAGGAGGAATCGGCATGAGTGCTGCACCCGAGACAGCGGAGAAGGCACCGATCGTTCTCACCAAGAGAACGATCATTCTGATCTTCTGCGCCCTCATGGCCGCGATGTTCCTGGCCACACTCGATCAGACGATCGTGTCCACAGCGATGCCGACCATCGTCGGCGAGCTCGACGGCGTCGAGCACCAGGCCTGGCTGGTCACGATCTACCTGCTGGCGATGACCATCGTCATGCCCCTCTACGGCAAGTTCGGCGACATGTGGGGCAGGAAGATCATCTTCCTGGTCGCGATCGCGATCTTCGTCGTCGGCTCCTTCGGATCCGGTATGGCGCAGAACTTCTGGGAGCTCATCGCCTGGCGCGGGTTCCAGGGACTCGGCGGCGGCGGTCTGATGATCCTCTCGCAGGCCATCATCGCCGACATCATTCCCGCCAGTGAGCGCGGAAAGTACATGGGCCCCCTCGGCGGGCTGTTCGCCATCTCGAGCGTGCTCGGGCCGGTGCTCGGCGGTTTCTTCACCCAGCACATGGACTGGCGCTGGTGCTTCTGGATCAATGTGCCGATCGGCATCATCGCGTTCCTCATCGCCCTGTTCGCTCTGCGTCTGCCCAGTCACAGGTCCGATCAGAAGGTCGATGTCCTAGGCATCGTCTTCATGGTCGCAGCGACCTCGCAGCTCATCCTCGTCACCAGCTGGGGCGGGCACGACTACGACTGGAACTCGCCGACGATCATCTCGCTGATCATCGGGACCATCGTCGCCGCGGCGCTGTTCGTCTTCGTCGAGTCCAAGGTGTCGAATCCGATCATCCCGGTCGGGCTGTTCAAGAACCCGACCTTCGTGCTCTCCACGGTCATCGGCCTGCTGCTCGGGCTGGGCATGTTCTCCGCGATGGCGTTCCTGCCGACGTTCATGCAGATGGCCGCGGGCACGGACGTGACCGGCTCCGGACTGCTCATGCTGCCGATGATGGCCGGTGTCATGCTGACCTCGATCGTCTCGGGCATCATCGTGTCCAAGACCGGCAAGTACAAGATCTATCCCCTGCTGGGCACCCTCATCGCCGGGGCCGCACTGGCGTGGATGACGACGATGACGGCCGAGACCTCGATGGTCCTCATCGGCTTCATGATCTTCACCATGGGCTTCGGTCTGGGACTGGTCATGCAGATCATCGTCCTGGTCATCCAGAACTCCGTGGCCCCGCAGCTGGTCGGCACCGCGACCTCGACGAACAACTACTTCCGTGAGATCGGGGCCTCGGTGGGCACGGCGCTGTTCGGTTCGATCTTCACCTCCCGGCTGGCGGACAAGATCTCCGAGGCGATGCACGACCTGCCGGCGAATGCGGCCAATGCCGCTGCCGGCGCCCCATCGACGGACTCTCTGACCCCGGAGTCGGTGGCGAGCCTGCCTGATCCGGTCCACGACCTCGTCGTCAACGCCTATGCCGATGCTCTGGCGCCTTCGTTCTGGTACATGGTCCCGGTCTTCCTCGTCGCCTTCGTCCTGGCCTGGTTCCTCCCGCAGCTCACGCTCTCCGATGTGGCCGGAATGGTCGCTCGCGGTGAGGCCGTCTACGGAGAGGACATGGGCGGTGCCGCACGCGGGGTCGCCGACTCCGGGCAGGCCGACGCCGCAGGCGCAGCGTCCGAGGGGCACGCGCGGCTGGCCACGATAGCCGTCGAGGAGGAGACCGGCACGATTCGGGTGGTCACCGAACCCGGTGCGGATCCGGCCAAGGACCAGTACCGGCTGAAATAGTCGCCGACTCCCGTGCTCGAGGACCGCTTGAGCCGCAGACGTGCTGAGGGCGCCGACAGTCGATCTGTCGGCGCCCTCAGCGCGTCCAGCAGCGATTCAGCGCCTCAGCGTCTGGGTCCAGGTCGGGGGCAGACGCCTGCGCACATTGCGGCGAGGGGCGCTGAAGCCCGCACGGTCGTTCTTCTTCGTCTCGAGCTCGTCGTCGGCCGCGGCCTGATTGGCCGCGTAGGCGCGAGCCACCTGACGGATCGCGACCACGGCGGCCACGGCCGCGGCGCTGGCCATCTCGTCGCTGATCGGTTCACCGTCATCGGAGTGCACCTGTGACCGGCTCTCGACCGATGGCACCCGAAGCGTCTCGCCGGACTCAGGATCAACCTCGGTCTCGGTCTGCGCGTGCTCACTCATAGGGGGATATTACCGTGCTTGCGGGCGGGAGCATCAACGTGCTTGTTCTTCAGCGCCCGCAGCGCCCGGACGATCCTGTTGCGCGTCTCGCTGGGTTTGATGACGGCATCGATGTAGCCCTCTTCGGCGGCCAGGTACGGGTTGAGCAGAGCGTCCTCGTAGTCCTGGATGAGCTCGCTGCGCACGGCCTCGACGTCCTCACCGGCCTCCTCGGCGGCCTTGAGCCTGCGCCGGTAGACGATGTTCGCCGCACCTTGGGCACCCATGACCGCGATCTGGGCGGAGGGCCAGGCGAGGTTGATATCGGCCCCGAGCTGCTTCGAGCCCATCACACAGTAGGCCCCGCCGTAGGCCTTGCGGGTGATGAGTGTGACCAGGGGGACGGTGGCCTCACCATAGGCGTAGATGAGCTTGGCCCCGCGGCGGATGATGCCGCCGTACTCCTGATCGGTGCCGGGCAGGAACCCGGGCACGTCGACGAAGGTGAGGATCGGGATGTTGAAGGCATCGCAGAGGCGGACGAATCGGGCCGCCTTCTCGGAGGCGTCGATGTCGAGGGTGCCTGCCAGCTGCATCGGCTGGTTGGCGATGATGCCGACGCTGGCTCCCTCGACCCGGCCGAAGCCGGTGACGACGTTCGGGGCGAACAGCTCGGAGACCTGGAGGAACTCGCCGTCATCGAGCACGGCGGTGACCACGTCGAGGATGTCGTAGGGCTGCGAGGGCGAATCGGGCATGAGAGCATCGAGGGCCTCGTCCTCAGCGGTCGGGGTCAGATCGGACTCGAACTCATCGGCATCGGCCGGATCGAGATTGTTCTGCGGCAGGAACGAGAGCAGATCGCGCACATAGTTCAGTGCGTCCTCCTCGTCGCTGGCCAGGTAGTGGGCGTTGCCGGAGACGGTGTTGTTCGTTCGGCCGCCGCCGAGCTCCTCGTGGCCGACCGACTCACCGGTGACGGTCTTGATGACGTCCGGGCCGGTGATGTACATGTGGCTGATCTGGTCGACCATGATCGTGACATCGGTCAGGGCGGGGGAGTAGACGGCTCCGCCGGCCGAGGGGCCCATGATCAGCGAGATCTGCGGGATGACGCCGGAGGAGGCGACGTTGAGGCGGAAGATCTCGGCGAACAGGGCGATCGATCCCACGCCCTCCTGGATCCGCGCTCCGCCGGAATCGTTGATGCCGATGATCGGGCAGCCGAGTTTGAGCGCGAGCTTCTGGACCTTGACGATCTTGCGCCCGTTCGCCTCGGCGAGAGATCCGCCCAGCACCGTGAAGTCGTGGCCGAAGACCGCGACGGTCTTGCCGTCGATTGTGCCCAGACCGCAGACGACACCATCGCCGTCGGGACGGTTGTTCTCCATCCCGAACTGGTGGTTGTGGTGGCGGGCGAATTCGTCGATCTCCTGGAAGGAATCGGCATCGAGGAGAGCGGTGATGCGCTCACGGGCGGTCTGCTTGCCGCGCTTGTGCTGATTGTCCACCGAGCGCTGGTTGCCGGTGTGGGCAGCGTCCCGACGCTGGGTGAAGTGCTCGATGCGCTCGGCTGTGGTCCGTGGGGTATCCGTCATACCTCCACAATAACGACGCGAACGCCGATCATTGTGCACTCCCACCAAAAGAATCTAAAGTGGACTGGTGAACAGCCAACACAATCCTCTTCTCGTCGACGCCGACTCCGTCCTCCGCGCTGCCGCGGACCGCGGACTTTCACTTCCGGGGCTGATCTGGGACGATACCTGCTCTTCCACGAATGACGAGCTGGCGCGTCTGGTGCGTGACGGTGGCGCCGGCGCTGAGCAGCCGGCCGAATTCACCATCCGCGGCACCGACTTCCAGAACTCCGGGCACGGTCGCCTTGGCCGGACCTGGACGGTCCCGGCCAGGCGGTCGCTGACCTGGTCGATTCTGCTCACGCCCCCGGCCGGATTCTCGCAGTGGGGGTGGATTCCGCTCATCGCCGGTGAGGCCGTTCGCGCCGCCGTCGCCGAGGCGGGAGTGCCCGCCGTGATCAAATGGCCCAATGATGTGCTCACCGAGGACGGGAAGAAGCTGTGCGGGATCCTGGCCCGGATCGAATCGGGTGCCGGCGGCGTTCGCGTCGTGTTGGGGATGGGGCTGAATACACGCCTGGAGCCTGCTGATCTGCCGCGGGCCGATGCGAGCTCTCTGGCCATCGAGACCGGCCTCGACGGTTCAGAAATTGATCATGAAGCGTTGTTAGTCTCAATCCTGAGCACATTGATCCCTTGCTACAGAGAGCTGACCGACTATGGCGACGAGGATTTCCGGGACAGTCCCACGGCGCAGAGAGTGCGTGAGCACATGGTGACGCTCGGGACGAAGGTCAGGGTGGTCAGGCCCGACGGTTCGGAACTCATCGGCATCGCCACGGGTCTCGACCACGGTGCGGACCTGATCATCGACGACCGCGTCTCGGTCAGCGCCGGCGATGTGCATCATCTGCGCCCGGTCTCGGTGTCGACCGATCCCGACCGGGGTGAGAGTCGATGACGCCGGTGTCCGATTTCACCGCCGGGTTCGATATCGTCGACCCCGAGCGTCTCGGTTCCGCCGAAGTCGGTGAGCACGATCGCGATACCCCGACGCGGTCCGATGGCGACTCTGATTCCCGGGACGCTGGGACTGCGCAGAGGCCTCCGCAGCAGGACACGTCGCAACAGGACACTTCGC
>Ga0209487_1003221_pt1 | contig 12902 bp, 11 predicted proteins | sample Poulit2012_FD_187524 | JGI IMG/M metagenome (GOLD analysis project Ga0209487, IMG submission 187524) | Agricultural soil microbial communities from Georgia to study Nitrogen management - Poultry litter 2012 (SPAdes) (version 2) | ecosystem: Environmental > Terrestrial > Soil > Agricultural land... | reverse complement strand
GAACAGCGCCGCTGGCTCCAAGAGCGGCTGGAGAGCGGCTGGCAAAAACCGGAGCGCGATGAACAACTGCGCATCCTGCGCCGCCTAAATGCCGCCGAAGCCTTCGAAACGTTCCTGCAGACCAAGTACGTGGGCCAAAAGCGATTCAGCCTCGAAGGTGGGGAATCGCTCATTCCGTTACTCGACGCCGTCCTTACTGGTGCGGCCGAAAACGGGCTGGACGAAGTGACCATCGGAATGGCCCACCGCGGACGGCTCAACGTGCTGGCGAACCTGGCCGGGAAGTCTTATGGCCAAATTTTCCGCGAGTTTGAGGGCAACCAAGATCCACGCTCCGTGCAGGGCTCGGGCGATGTGAAGTACCACCTGGGAACTGAGGGTACCTATACCGCGCAGTCGGGCGCCGAAACACAGGTTTACATGGCAGCCAACCCCTCGCACTTGGAAGCGGTCAATTCCGTGCTGGAGGGAATCACGCGCGCCAAGCAGGACCGCATTGACCTGGGTGAGGGCGGGTTCTCCGTCCTTCCCGTGCTCGTCCACGGGGATGCGGCCTTCGCGGGCCAGGGCGTTGTTACCGAGACGCTAAACCTGTCGCAATTACGCGGCTACCGCACCGGCGGCACGGTTCACGTGGTCGTGAACAACCAGGTCGGCTTTACCACCGGCCCCTCGGCTTCCCGCTCGTCGATGTACTCCACCGACGTGGCCCTGGGCTATCAAATGCCCGTCTTCCACGTCAATGGGGATGACCCCGAGGCGTGCGTCGCAGTTGCCAAACTGGCGTTTGAGTACCGCGAGCGCTTCAATAAGGACGTCGTCATTGACATGGTCTGCTACCGGCGCCGCGGCCACAACGAGGGCGATGACCCCTCGATGACGCAGCCGCTGATGTACAGCCTGATCGAATCGAAGCGCTCGACCCGCAAGCTCTACACCGAGGCCCTAATTGGCCGCGGTGATATCACGGTTGAAGAGGCCGAGCAGGCGCTGCGGGATTACCAGCAGCAACTTGAGCGCGTGTTTACCGAAACGCGTGAAACCTCTTCAGATACCGAAACCGACCCGGAGGCCATCGCCGGTCTGGAACGCCCCGAATCCCAGCGGGAGGACGCCGGCACGATGGTCGGGTGGTCCACCGCTGTTGATCGCAGCGTCATTGAGCGCATTGGTGAAGCCCACGTCAAACCACCGGCCGGCTTTAGCGTGCACTCCAAGCTCGAGCCGATGCTAAAGCGCCGGGCTGAAATGGCCCAAAACGGCGGCATCGACTGGGCCTTTGGTGAGCTGCTCGCCTTCGGATCGCTGCTGCTGGAGGGCACGCCGGTTCGCCTGGCTGGTCAGGACTCGCGCCGCGGCACATTCGTACAGCGCCACTCGGTGCTGCACGACCTGCGGACGGGGGCTGAGTGGACTCCCCTGCTGTACCTGTCTTCAGATCAGGCCAAGTTCTGGGCCTATGACTCCTCCCTGAGCGAATACGCCGCCCAGGGCTTCGAATATGGCTATTCGGTCGAACGCCCCGACGCGCTGGTGTTGTGGGAGGCCCAGTTTGGGGACTTTGTCAATGGCGCCCAGACGATTATTGACGAGTTCATCTCCTCGGCGGAGCAAAAGTGGGGTCAACGCTCTTCCGTTGTGCTGCTGTTACCGCACGGATATGAGGGCCAGGGGCCCGATCACTCCTCCGCTCGCCCGGAGCGGTTCTTGCAGATGTGCGCTGAGAACAACATGATTGTTGCCCAGCCCTCTACCCCGGCTTCGTATTTCCACCTGCTGCGACGTCAGGCTTACGCCCGGCCCCGGGTTCCACTGGTGGTGCTGACTCCGAAGTGGATGCTGCGTCTGCGGGCGGCAGCTTCGGCCGTCGAAGACTTCACCAACGGCACCTTCGAAGAGGTCGTTACCGACTCGGCAGTGCCCCCGCAACAGGCCAAGCGCGTGCTGCTGTGCTCGGGCAAGGTCTATTGGGAGCTGATGGCCCGCCGAGAAGCAGATAAGGACGACACCACGGCCATCGTGCGCCTGGAACAGCTTTACCCGTTGGAAACTGAGAAGATCGCTGAGGTCTTAAAGCCATACGGTGATGCGGAGCTAATTTGGGTGCAGGATGAACCGGAAAATCAGGGCGCGTGGCCGTTCATCACGGTAAATCTGGCGCCCGAGCTGGGACGCGAGATCGGTTTGATTTCCCGCCCCGCCTCAGCCTCTACTGCAACCGGTACGGTCAAGGCACACCAAATTGAACAGGCGGAACTTCTAAACCGCGTATTCCCGAACTAAGGAGCCCAGTGTCTAGCCACCCCCTACCTCGCATTTGTGTGATTGGCGACGAACTTGTCGCCGGAGTTGGTGATCCACGAGGATTGGGCTGGGTGGGACGCGTCGCGGCCCGTACAGCGGAGCCGCGCCCGGAGTTCTATCAGTTGGCGGTCCCTTCGGAAACCACCTCGGGCCTATTTGGACGGTGGGAATCCGAAGTGGATCGCCGCTGGCTGCCGGAGGCGGACAATCGCCTGGTCATTGCGCTGGGTTCAGCTGATGTGGCAGCGGATTTATCACTGGCACGCTCGCGCCTGAATCTGGCGAATATTTTGGACGCCGCCCAGGCGCGGCGGATTCCCACCTGCGTGGTGGGTCCTCCACCGGCCGACCCAGAAGATGCGGCGCAAATTTCGGAACTATCTGCCGCGTTCCAGGATGTCGCCCAACGCCGCCGCGTTCCCTTTGTTGACACTTTCACCCCGCTCCAGCCCCATGAGCAGTGGAACGCCGACACCGCATCTAACCCGACGTTTCTACCCGGCCAAGCCGGCTACGGACTCCTCGCCTGGCTGGTGCTCCATTCCGGGTGGCACGAATGGCTGGGGCAAGAGACGCCGTCCTAAATCCGTAGCGTTTAAAAGCCGAGCACAACTTTTCCAAAAGCGTCCCCGCTGGCTAGGTACGAAAGCGCCTGCGGTGCCTCGTCTTTGTTCCAAATGGAATCAATTACGGGGCGCACGCCGGTTGTGACGAGGAAATCCACGAGTTCTTCTAACTCGGTGCGCGTTCCCATTGTGGTGCCCAAGATGCTGAGCGAGCGGAAAAATACGCGATTTAGTTCTGGATCGGGGCTTTGACCCGTGGTAGCGCCAGCGACGACGATTTTGCCACCGGGCTTTACCGACCGCAGCGAGTGTTTCCAGGTTGCTTCGCCGACCGTTTCGACCACGGCATCAACCTGTTGCGGCAGGCGCGCTCCGGTTTCGAAAGCGTCGTGCGCGCCCAGTTCGATCGCTTTTTCGCGCTTTGCCTCCGACCGGCTCGTGACGAATACGCTTAATCCCGCGGCGCGGCCCAAGATGGTCGCGGCGGTGGCAACTCCCCCGCTCGCGCCTTGGATGAGTACGGCCTGGCCCGGTCTTAGCTGCCCCACTTTGAAAAGCATCCGGTAGGCAGTTAAGTACGCGGTCGAAAGACAGCCGGCGGCGGGCGCCTCGAGTTCTTTCGGGCGCGCCACCAAATTTTGGGGTGGAACCCAGACGTAGTCCGCAAGCGTGCCGGGATACTTTTCGCTCAGCAGGGTGCGCTGGGGGTCCAGCGTTTGATCGCCAACCCACCCGGGGGCATTGATCACCGTGTGGACTATCACCGCATCGCCGGCGTCCGTCACTCCGGCTGCATCGGTGCCCAGCGTCATCGGGAGCCGGTCCGCGGGCAACCCCAGGCCGCGCAGGCTCCACAGGTCATGGTGGTTCAGGCTCGCATTTTGGACGGCAACCCGCACCCAATTATCCGGAATGTTTCCGGCGCGCTCAGGCGCATCTTGCGTGATGGTCAGGCCCGCCAGCGGGTCCTTGGGATCTTGAGACGTTACCTGGACTGCATACATGCCTCCAGGCTATGGGGCGGTGATGATTTTCACATCCCGCGCATTTTTGTTATGCGATGACGCCCGCGGCGCGCAGCGCGACGATGAAGTCCTGCGGGCGAGAAGAAACGGCGTAGGCGTCCTCGAAAGCGACAATTCCGTCGCGCACTAATTCAAGTAAGTGCTGATCGAAGGTCCGCATGCCGTAATAACCGCCCTCAGCGATCATGTCGTGCAGGGTGGCGGTGAGATCGGGCTCAACGATGGCCTCGGCGGTGCGGCCGTTGTTCAACATGATCTCACTGGCGGCCACCCGCCCGACGCCTTCGATGCGCGGCAAGAGTCGCTGGGAAACGATCCCGCGCAGCGAAGCAGCCAGCGACAACCGCACCTGCTGCTGCTCATGGGGTGGAAAGAAGTCAATGATGCGGTTAATGGTTTCTTGGGCGTCAATTGTGTGCAGCGTGGACATGACAAAGTGGCCGGTCTCGGCCGCCTGCAGCGCCGCGCGCACGGTTGCGACATCGCGCATTTCACCCACGAGAATTACATCGGGGTCCTGGCGCATGGCCGCGCGCAGCGCCACGTCAAAGTCCGCTGTGTCCTGATACAGCTCACGCTGGTTGACTATGGCTTTCTTATCCGTGTGCAAGACTTCAATCGGATCTTCAATGGTCACGATGTTGACTTCCCGCTCGACGTTAATAACGTCAACCATCGAGGCCAAAGTGGTGGTCTTTCCCGAACCGGTGGGGCCGGTAATTAAGACAATTCCGCGCGGTTCGAGCGAGAGGTCGCGGATCACGGCGGGCATACCCAGTTCTTCCAGCGAGCACGGCGCGGCAGCGACGAGGCGAAATACCAGGCCAATTGTGTTGCGGGCTTGATAGGCATTTACGCGAAACCGCCCCACCCCCGATAGCGACATGGCGAAATCCGCTTCGTGGGCATGCGTGAAAGCATCGCGCAGGTCCGGGCGCACCACCTCATCAAAGATTGCCGCGGTGTCTTCGGGACGCAATTCTGCGAATTTGAGGCGCCGCAGTCGGCCGTCAATGCGCACGCGCGGCGGACTGCCCACCTTGCAATGCAGGTCCGATCCCCCGGCCGCTACTAAAGACTGCAAGAGTGGAATGACCGATACATTCTGATCCGTCTGAGCAGCCTGAACAGTTTGCTCACCGGGCACTGCACTACTTAGAGCGGCACTACTTAGAGCGGCAGCGTTTGAATTCTCACTCACGCTCTTTTACATCGGCTGACTTCGCAATAATCTTAAGTCGTATGCGACGATAGACCTTCTGTTTATTGATACCGCTAGAAGTTTTAAAGGAGACGCTCATGTCCAAGCGTGGCCGCAAGCGTAAGAGCCGTCGCAGCAACCCTGCAAACCACGGCGCGCGTCCCTGCTCATAACGAGTTGGCGCACCCCAAACCGAACAGCAAAGAGCCGCGAGCCCACCGGGTCGCGGCTCTTGCTCTACTACTACCTATTCGATTATCGAAATGCTCTCCACAATGCGGACACGCAGCGTTTCGGGCGCGCGGGATTCGCAGGACCGACGAACCAGAGCTCGGACAATCTGCTCAAGTTTTTCCTCCACCGCACACGGATCACAGCTTGCGACGTGATCGCGAATTATGCGAGCTTCGGCGGGTGTAACTTCTTCATCGAGGTACGTGTAGAGCTCTTCAAGACGCCGTTCGCAGTGGGCGCGCTTGCTTTTTTCACTCATCTTCGGCCCCGTCCGTCACAATTCCCCGCTCACGGGCATAATCCGTCAACATGTCTCGTAAAAGCCGGCGTCCCCGATGCAGCCGTGACATCACAGTTCCCACCGGAGTTCCCATAATCTCGGCGATTTCCTTATAGGCAAACCCCTCGACATCGGCGAGGTAGACCGCGATTCGAAACTCCTCAGGCAGGTCCGCCAAGGCGCGGGTCACATCCGAATCTGGCAGTCGGTCAAGCGCTTCAATCTCCGCCGAGCGCAACCCGGACGGAGTGTGCTGCCGCGAGCGCGCAAATTGCCAGTCTTCAACGCCCTCTTGGTCCGTTTGCTGCGGTTCGCGCTGCTTCTTGCGGTAGGAGTTGATGAACGTGTTCGTCAAAATTCGATACAGCCAGGCGCGTAGATTTGTGCCGGGCCGGTACTGGTGAAAAGCGGCAAATGCCTTCGCATATGCGTCTTGAACCAGATCTTCGGCGTCAGCGGGGTTGCGCGTCATGCGCAGGGCGGCACCATAAAGTTGATCAAGATAGACCAGCGCGTCACGTTCAAACCGCGCAACCCGTTCTTGCGCGGTTTCCTCCTCGGAAGCGCGATTAACAGTTTCTGAGGTCTGATCAGTCATCACGTTCCAGCCTAGCCCCGCGGGGTCCACCGCACGAAATGGCACTGGAGTACCCTGCGGCGTTTGCCCACTTTGTGGCCGTGTCAGTGTCTGCGTAATTTTTCTTACCTCCTCGCGCTGCCGGGCCCGCCTAGCTGCCGGGACCGTCTACTTGATTACAAAACTGGTCAGGCCATCTGTTTGGTTACAACAGTGCTTGAGCGGCCTACATTCCCAGCGCCTGGCCGACCTGCATTCCGGCGGCACCGAAAACCAGTGGGCGAGAGGCGCCGTCCTTACTAAAAGGCAGGGGCCGCCCTCGATAGAAAAAGCCTGCGTGAGGCGCGCAACGGGCTCCTCCCCTCGCGAAAAGTTCCAGAACGTAGTAGCAATGGAGTATGTCTTTAGTGCGTCGCATTGCCCGCCCCCTGCTGGCATCAATTTTTATTACCGAGGGTATTGACACCCTGCGGCATCCCGATATGCGCGTGGCGCGCGCCGAGCCTGCCCTGGAAAAGGTAGAACAAATGGCCGAGCCGCTCGGGGTTTCCGTCGATGCGAAAACCGCTGTGCGCATCAATGGCGCCGTGATGACGGTTGCCGGAGGGCTATTGGCTATGGGCAAAGTTCCGCGCGCCGCGGCGACCGTGCTAAGCGTTTCTTTGGCAGCCACAACCGTGGTCGGCCACCCATTTTGGAGCTTCAAAGACGCCGAAAACCGCCGCACCCACCGCAAAGCGTTCGCGCGCAATCTGGTTTTTCTCGGCGGACTGCTGCACGCGGCTGTTGATAAGGACGGAAAGCCCTCTCTCGCGTGGCGCCGCCAGCACCGCAAGGAAGTGCGAGCGAAAAACGACGACTAGCGCGCGCACAAGTCCAAAGCCGCAAGTTCTATCGGGCTCTCGGCTCGATAGGGTCAAAGGCATGACTGCTGTTGCCTGGCCTGCCCCGACTGCTTCCGCTCCCTTGAACGCCACCGTGGTCGTTCCCGGATCTAAGTCGCTGACCAATCGCTATCTGGTTTTGGCGGCCATTGCCTCCGGCCCCAGTACCCTGCGCATGCCACTGCGGTCGCGCGACTCGGAACTGATGGTCGGTGCGCTGCGGGCTTTGGGCGTTGAAGTCTCCGGTTTTGACGACCCGGCATCTGAAGAAGTTTGGAAGCTGACCCCGCCCACCAAATTCACGACGCCGGCGAATATTGACTGCGGGCTTGCGGGAACTGTCATGCGCTTTGTGCCGATTTTAGCGGCGTTGGCAACCGGCCCCGTCGCTTTTGACGGCGATGAACGTGCCCGCGAGCGACCAATGGGCCCAATTATTCAGGCACTGCGCGACCTGGGCGTGGGCGTCGATGATTCGGACCGTGGTGCGCTGCCGTTTACCGTCCACGGAACCGGATCGGTTGCCGGCGGCGAAATTTCCGTGGATGCCTCGGGTTCTAGCCAGTTCGTTTCTTCGCTTTTATTGGTGGCGCCCCAGTTTGAAAATGGTGTCACGGTGCGGCACACGGGATCGGTGCTGCCATCGGTTCCGCACATCGATATGACGGTGGAAAACCTGCGCGACCAGGGCGTGCGCGTTGACGTTGAGTACCGCGATGATGACCCGTCCTCGCCCGTGGCTTGGACCGTCCACCCCGGCGCGGTGGAACCGCTGATTTTGGACGTCGAACCCGACCTGTCCAATGCCGGCCCCTTTCTCGCGGCTCCAGCAGTAGTCGGTGGCTCCGTGACCGTTCCGCGCTGGCCAGCCAAGACAACCCAGGGTGGGGACCGCATGCGAGATCTGCTGGTGCAGATGGGGGCGCAGGCCGAATTGACCGATGCGGGGCTGACGATCACCGGCACGGGGGAACTGAACGGCATTGACGTGAACATGCACGACGTGGGCGAACTAGCGCCCACAATTGCGGCGGCCGCGACCCTGGCGAATTCGCCATCTCGGCTGCGCGGCATTGCGCACTTGCGCGGCCATGAGACGGATCGTTTGGCGGCCTTAGTCACTGAGATTGAGCGCCTGGGCGGAAGCGCGCGCGAACTAGAAGATGGGATTGAGATTTTCCCGGGATCCGACCTGCACGGCGCCCGCATGGAGAGTTACGAAGACCACCGCATGGCGACTTTCGCGGCGATTTTGGGCCTCAAGGTGCCCGGCATTGAAATCGTAAATGTGGAAACTACCGCCAAAACTCTGCCAAATTTCAAACAGCAGTGGACTGACATGCTCGCGGGTAGCAGCGCATGAGATATCGCGACTTCGATGAAGACGATGTGCCAATGCGGCCATCACGTCGAGGATCGCGCCCGCGCACCAAGCGGCGCCCCGAATACTCCGACGCTGTACCCGGAATGGTGACGGCTATTGATCGCGGGCGCATCACGGTGCTGTTGGAACCAGATGAAAGCCGGGATAATGGCCGAGGCGGCGGCAGCCGCGAAGTAGTAGCCATTAAGGCCCGCACACTGGGCCGTAAAGCTCTCGTGGTGGGCGATGGCGTGTCGGTAGTTGGGGATATTTCCGGGCGCCCCGACACTCTGGCCCGCATCGTGCGCATCTCGAAACGGAGCACAACGCTGCGGCGCACTGCCGATGACGACGACGCTTATGAGCGAGTGATCGTCGCCAATGCTGACCAGTTAGTAATCGTGACAGCACTGGCTGACCCGGAGCCGCGCCAGCGGATGGTTGATCGTTGTTTGGTAGCGGCGTTCGACGCGGGCATGGACGCGCTGCTGTGCTTGACCAAGGCAGATCTGGCACCCGCTGAAGAGTTTGTGGCCCCATATGAGGCACTCAACGTGCCATACGTAACGACATCGCTGGCTGAAGATGGCTCGATTATCGGCGTCGATGCGGTGCTGGACCATCTGCGTGGCAAGGTCAGCGCCCTGGTGGGGCATTCGGGAGTGGGCAAATCCACCCTGGTTAATGCTTTGAGCCCCAGTGCGGAGCGAGAAATCGGCTCGGTCAACATCACCACCGGCCGCGGGCGCCATACATCCACTTCGGCCGTGGCTTTCCCGCTGAACGATGATGCCGGCTGGGTTATCGATACCCCCGGTATTCGCTCATTCGGGCTCGCCCACATTGATCCGGACCGCATTATTTCGGCATTTACTGATTTAGCGCCGGCTACGACGATGTGTCCGCGCGGGTGCACCCATGACGCGGACGCGCCCGGATGCGCTCTGGACGGCTGGGTAGCCGAGGGCAACGCGGGCGCGCACGGCAAACAGCGGCTGGATTCGCTGCGTCGCGTATTGGCGAGTCGGTCCGAGACGGACTACTATCGCCCCGCGGCGCGAAGTATCCCGCAGCTCTAGTTACCCGCGGGACTTCTCCGCGGGACCGGCGGGAATTGCGGTTCACCGCGGGCCAGAATTGCGGTTCCCCGCGGGCCTGCCGGGATTTTGACCCCCATAACGATACGGTCAAAGCATGATGATGCGCGCTGGATACGCCGATGACCTGCAGTTGGCTCATGTGCTTGCCGACCAGGTCGATGCCTTAACGATGTCCCGGTTTCAGGCCATGGATTTGCAAATTGAAACCAAACCCGATGCCACGCCGGTAACGGACGCGGATCGCGCCGCTGAGGAATTGATCCGCGCGCAACTTTCCCGCACCCGCCCCCGCGATGCCGTGATTGGAGAAGAATTCCCGCAAACGGGCAACTCCTCGCGCGAGTGGGTGATCGACCCAATTGATGGAACCAAGAACTTTTTACGCGGCGTGCCAGTGTGGGCAACGCTGATTGCTTTACTCGTCGATGATGAGCCCGTTGTCGGACTAGTGAGCGCACCGGCGCTGCATCGTCGCTGGTGGGCCGCTTCTGGCAGTGGCGCCTGGACTGGCCGCTCCTTATCGAAGGCCAAGCGGATGGAAGTTTCCGCAGTCCAAGACCTTGCCGATGCTTCCCTGTCCTATTCCAGTCTGTATGGCTGGGAAGACCGCGGAATGCTCGCAAACTTTTTAAACCTCACCAAACAGGTGTGGCGTACGCGCGGGTTCGGTGATTTTTGGTCCTACATGATGGTGGCCGAGGGCGCGGTTGATTTTGCGGCAGAGCCAGAACTAGCCCTGCACGATATGGCCGCTTTAATTCCGATCGTGCGGGAAGCGGGCGGTGAATTCACGTCGGTAACCGGTAAACCGGGCTGCACGGGAAGTTCCGGTATGGCTTCAAATGGGCATTTGCACTCCGCCGTGCTGACTGCGCTAAACGCCTAGGGTCTAAGCGCTGCCCTTTCAGTCACGTCAAACCACAGTAGATCGAGCTCATCGGCTTGCTGGCGTGCCTGCCCATCGTCCTGCATCGCCCGCGCAACCACTTTCCGTGCCGCAGCGGTGTCTTCGTCGACGTGAAAACTGACCATCTCGATTTCGCTGAGCGGGTGGCGCAGGTCCAGTGCGCTGGGTGAATCGGCCCCGGGCATGCCGGCCCGCGCGGGTCCGGTGGCGTCTTCCGGTACGTCGGCAGCAATGACCAGGCGCCGCGGCGTGGCATCGGGAGCGCCCGCAAGCAGGTCCAGCGAGGTGTCGGCAGCGGCCAGAAAAGCGGCGTATTCCAAATCCTCGTCGTCATATGACTCGGCTCCGCCGCGATTGAGGGCTTGGCGCAGTTCCGGCGTGACGGCATGGACGATCCGCCCGCCGGCACCAAACTGTTCATCGTGAAGTTCTTGCAAGGTTGCAGGTACGTAGATGCGCATAGCTCCCAGTTTGGCCCAAGTGGCCAAGAATGCATCCGCCGACGCGCTAAATCGCTACCGCCGACGCGCTAAATTGCTAACACGGGCGCGCTAAATCGCTACCGCCGACGCGGGCTTTACCGCGATGTTCTTCAGTTCATCCACCAGCGCGGCCATCGCACGAGACGCGTCCGACTGGGGCGCAATTTCAAGGACACTTTTGCCCTCCAGCAGCGCGGTGTCGAAGGCTTCGCGATCATCCGGAATCGTGTGCACGTTCGGTACTGCGGCGTAGCGCGCCAAAATCTCGCGGATAGACTCGCTGGCTCCGGCTCCCGCGACCGACCGGCGCACACGCGTCACGGCAGTGACCAAGTGCTCGGGTTGCACTACCTGGCGCAGTTCTGCCAGGCCGCGCACCAGTCGCGGGATTGCCACCGGGTCGGCCTGCCCTACCGCTACCACCGCATCGGCGGCGCCCAGTGCCGACAAAGTCGCGCCATTGCGCTGCGGTGCGTGAGTGTCAAATGTCAGTTCCTCATCGCTTTCCAAACTGAAACCGCAGTCAATGATCGTCCAGTGGGCGCTGGCCCGCGCGATTTCCCATAGGTGGCCCAAAGCCGTGGGCATCAACTCTGGCCAACGATCCGCGCGCGGGATTCCCACAAGTGCGCGCAGGTTCTTTGAAATACCCGCCGCGTGTTCCAACAGACCGTCGGGAGTTAGGGTCCCGCGCCCGGCCGCCCGGGTCGCCGCAATCAGCCCGGATGCCTCATCGAGCAAGCCCAGTGCAGGGGCGATCATTCCGCCATAGGGGTCTGCATCGATCAACAACGTGCGCGCACCGCGCGCCGCTAAGTGACTGGCTATTTCAATTGCAAAAGTCGTTCGTCCCGGGGCGCCCGCTGGACCCCAGATCGCCGCAATTTTCCCGCGTGAGTTTAGTGCGCCGTCCGCAATTATTTCTTGGTCGCGTGCGCGTGACCGTGCCCGCCATTCTTGCGCGGCGGTGATTGCTTCGGCGACGGTCCCGGCCACCGCAATGCCCATCTGCGTTGCCACGCGGGCTAGCGGTGCGTGATCGGCGGATTCGACGAGCAAGATGATTGTGCAGCCTGTGACGGTGATGCCGGTAAGGAAGTCCAGGTCGATGGGGCAAAACTCAGCGTGCAAAATTGCCAACTGCCCCACTCCGGCCGTGGCGGCAGCGGTCAATTCGGGCCCATCGCCGCAGCGGCGAGTGATGGTAAAGCCGCGGTCAGCTTCGAAGCCTTGCAAAAGTTCAACTTCTTGGGCGCCCCGGGCGGCTACCAAAACGGTCGTCGTCACGGTCGCGAGCCACCTAAATGCTGCACGAGTTCCACCGCTCCCGCACTCGATTTTGCGTCCAGCACGACCTTTAAGTCAGCTAGCGGCACTAAAACCGTCACGGCTTTGCTGCCCGCGATACTCAGCGGGCCGCTATCTTCACTAATCGCGCTCACCTGCAGACCCTCCGCCAAAAGGCGCGGTTCGTCATCGCTATTGGTATCCGAAACGTGCCACAGATCGACCGTTCCTCCCACGGTCAGCCCGTGCTCGCTTCCGGCCGCAACTGAGATCGTCACGGGTCGCAGACTGGAATTTGGGGCATTAGTCAGTGCGGCCAGCGGCACCAGCTCACCCGCCGCAATCGGGCGTGTCAGATGCGGCTGGTCCTGCCACCAATCGGTGTCGGTGATTTCGGGAGCCAGATAGTGACTTTCATAGTCGGGAATGCGTACCTCTTTAGTTACCAGGTTGCCCGGCTCCAGGGCACTTCCCTCCAGCAACGGCCCGGCCGCGGCATAAACCGACACGGTGTTCGAGGCCGCGTTGACTATCAAACTCCCCAGCCCAATGCCCAGGGCCATCAGCACCAGGCCCGTAATCAGCCGCGGATCGCGCCATCCGGGTTTGCGCAGTCGCAGCGCAAGCGAATCATCCGGCCACGAATCCCCGGCCGCACCATTGGGCTGCGGTGCGGCTTGGAAATTAGGCGC
>Ga0209487_1003220_pt1 | contig 12903 bp, 11 predicted proteins | sample Poulit2012_FD_187524 | JGI IMG/M metagenome (GOLD analysis project Ga0209487, IMG submission 187524) | Agricultural soil microbial communities from Georgia to study Nitrogen management - Poultry litter 2012 (SPAdes) (version 2) | ecosystem: Environmental > Terrestrial > Soil > Agricultural land... | reverse complement strand
GATCTAATCAAGCGCCAATTTAAGAACTTTTGTGGTATAAAAAACCAGCATCGGCTATGTATAGCCAATGCTGGTTTATCTCCTATTGTTTATTCATTTTTATTCGGATCTTGATCCGAATCTGAATCGAGTTCATCGATAATTTCCTCTTTCATTTCCTTTTTAAGATCTTCATACATTTCTTCTTTGAAATCTTGTAATACTTCGCCTTTCATCTCATCGTAGACTTCCTCTTTTACATTATCATACACTTCATCCTTTACGTCCCCGAAGACTTCGTCATAGACATTGTCTTTCATATCATCATAAACTCCGTCCTTAACTTCATCGAGAAATTCGTCGCGGAAATCTTCTTTTACTTTCGAATCCCGTTTCTTCCTTCGCACTCGTTTATGAAGTCGCCAATCTCGACCAAGCATAATTAATAATGCGGCAATCATAAAGAGCATCACAATCGAAAAGGGAAGGGCAGCTACAAGTGATGCAGTTTGTAATGCTTCTAATCCACCGTTACCAGTTAATAATAATACGGCTGCGGTAGAAGCTATGAGAATCCCCCAAATTATTTTCACACGCATACTAGGATGGAGACTTCCTTTTGATGTCATCGCTCCTAATACATAGGTCGCGGAGTCTGCTGACGTAATAAAGAAAATAAAGATCAGCAATACAGACAGGACACTTGTAATCGCGCTTAATGGCAATTCACTTAACGTTGCAAACAGTGCCAGCTCAACATTACCGGTTACGAGTTCAGCTAGTTTACCGGATCCAAATCGTTCGATATTTAAGGCGGTTCCTCCAAAGGCTGAAAACCATAAAATGGCTAATAATGAAGGAACAATCAACACCCCACCCATGAACTCACGGATTGTTCGACCACGGGATATTCGTGCAATAAAGAGACCCATAAAAGGAGCCCACGAGATATGCCATGCCCAGAAGAAAATGGTATTGGTACCGAGCCATTCACTTTCTGAAAAAGGTGTTAATGTTAAGCTCATTGGAATGACATTGGAAATATAGCCACCAAGTGTCGTCACAAAATTCTCTGCAATAAAGAGAGTGGGCCCAATAGCAAGAATAAATAATAGTAAAATTCCAGCGATGATCATATTCACATTACTTAATACTTTTATACCTTTATCAATACCTCTTGCTGCGGAAAGGATAAAGAGAACCGTAACCACAATAATAACAATAATTTGTACCCAAGCATTATTAGGAAGTGGGGTAAGATAAGAGAGTCCGCCCGTAATCTGCATGGCACTCAATCCAAATGTAGTTGCCACCCCCGTACATGTTGCTAATACGGCTAAAATATCGATTGTTTGTCCGATTTTTCCATCCGTATTTCTACCTAGGAACGGATAGAATGCGGAACTCATTAATGCGGGTCTGCCTTTTTTAAATTGAACATAGGCAAGTGTTAATCCAACAAGAGCAAATATCGCCCACGGGTGTAATGCCCAGTGATAGGCTCCATATCGGAGACCAGCAGTTGCTGCATCAAGTGTTCCTGCTTCATAGCCAACAGGTGGATCTAAATAGTAGAGGACAGGTTCTGCTACACCCCAGAAGACAAATCCAACACCAATACCTGCGGAAAATAACATGCCGATCCATGAAATCCATGAATAATCTGGTCGATCATCGGGCTTCCCTAAACGAATATTCCCATAAGGACTAATGGCGAGAACAATCGAAAATAAGACAAAAAATGCCGTAATGAGCATGTAATACCAACCAAATTTATCAATCATCCAAGATAATGTGTATTCAGCTGTAGATGTTAGCGAACTGGGAGAAATCGTACCCCAGATGACAAAAGTTAATACGAGGAACGCGGAAATATAAAATACTTTACCTAGTTTGTCCTCGGATCCTTTTTCGTTATTTTTACTCATGATTTTATTCTCTGTGCAAATTAATGAATTTCATAATACCCGTTTAGTGCAACGTCGATACAACATAAATTTTCGTTGAACCGTTCTTAACTATATACTGTATCGATGTTGCTGGTTTTGGAAATTAAGAAATTCACTCAAATAGATGCACAGAAGTTTCCCCCCTTAACTTATGTATAAAAGTAGTATACCCCATTTGGGATTGTTCGTAACCAATAAATCAATAATTCCTGCGAATGATGGATATGCCTCATCTATTAATGAAGTTCATAATCTCTATTTATAGCGAAGTGACATAGCTGGTTACGGTAATTATGAAATTCATTCATATAACCATTCATTCGTATTTACGTTTTCATTCGGTTATGCTAATAGAAAGCGTTTATTAACACAACATATATGTAGCAGTATATGTCGTATTATGGAGGCTGATGTAATGTTAACAAAGAAGGTGATGATTTGCACGTAACGATTGAAGTTATTTTTAAAATAGCACAAGGGATGGAAACATCATTTCAATCTGAACAAATGCCTATTGAAACAGCAATTCCTATAGCTGAGGAATTCTTGAAAACAAAACACATGAAGAATCTCTGGTTTAGAGATGATCATGATGGGCGCTGGTCTTTGAAAGAGTTGAAAAAGTATAGAGCGGGAATTCAAGAGGAGCCTCATCATCTTCAGGTTTATTTCGATGGGGGATTTGATCATGCAACAAAACGGGCTGGTTTAGGCTGTGTCATTTATTATGAACAAAACAATAAGAAATACCGACTTCGAACGAATGCTTTCGTTGAGAATATGATGACGAATAATGAAGCGGAATATGCAGCACTCCATTTCGCGACAAAAGAATTAGCCAGGTTGTCTGTCCAACATATAGCGGTTACTTTTATTGGAGATTCTATGGTTGTCATCAATCAACTAAAGGGGGAGTGGGCTTGTTACGAGGAGCGCCTGACGAGATGGGCTGATCGAATTGAACACGAATTTGATCGACTAGGGATCAGCCCAACATACAAACTAATTCCGCGGAAGCAAAATCAAGAAGCAGATCGATTAGCATCTCAAGCTTTACATGAAATTTCAATTGAGGGTACAAAAGAGATTGATTAAGTAGCGAAAAGAGATAATAAACATGAATGTTTGCGAAGTATACTTAGGAGGGAGATCTCTTTATATCTAAAAAGGCAGTTTGTACATCTTGATCGACTATGTTATGTTTGAATTATCAGTCAAGTTTATTACACGAGATAATGTAAGGGCTTTCATCTTGGTGTTTAAACCATTCTATGATATTCTTGTTCACATTCATTGCATAATCAAGTTATTAGCAACGATACAGTAAGGGTGTATCGCTACTATATATATTAATAACTAAAAAGAGGATGGGGGACTAGGTAATTCATGAAGAAAACAAGGTATATTACGGATATTGATCGAATTAAGCAGATTCCAGAGGAAGAAAGAGAAAAGCTCAAAGCCATTACTGATAAATTTGTATTTCGGGTGAATGAATATTATTTGGAATTAATTGATTGGGATGACCCAAATGATCCGATTAAAAAGCTCGTAATACCAAGTACGGACGAGCTTGAAGACTATGGAAGATGGGATTCATCGGATGAAGATACGAACTATGTTGTGCCAGGATGTCAACATAAATATACAACAACAGCTTTATTGATTTGTTCGGAAGTCTGTGGCGCTTATTGCCGGTATTGCTTTCGTAAGCGGTTGTTCCGAAATGATGTGAAAGAAGCGATGGCTGATGTAGACCCAGGGCTGAAATACATTAGCGAGCATCCTGAAATTAATAATGTGCTTTTAACAGGGGGAGACCCGCTTATTCTTGCTGCTCGAAGACTGGATATGATCTTTACCCGACTTCGAGAGATTGAACATGTGAAGATAATTCGTGTCGGGTCAAAATTACCTGTTTTCAATCCCATGGCTATTTATCAAAATGAAGAATTACTTGAAGTGATTCGGAAGCATTCTACCCCAGAAAAACGGATTTATATTATGGCCCATGTCAATCATCCACGCGAACTAACGGAAGAAGCGATGAAATGTTTTGCAGCCCTTCATGAAGCAGGTGCGATTGTCGTGAACCAAACTCCCGTTTTAAGAGGAATAAATGATGATGCCTACGTACTTGGTGAATTATTGGACAAGCTATCTTGGGCAGGTATCACACCTTATTACTTCTTCATTAATCGTCCGGTTAGAGGAAATGAGGAGTTCGTCTTACCACTAGAAGAAGCCTATCACATCGTTGAAGAGGCAAAAGCAATGACATCTGGACTTGGCAAACGCGTTCGGTTATCGATGAGCCATACGGCGGGTAAAGTAGAAATATTGGCGATTGAAGATGGAAAAGCATACTTGAAATTTCACCAAGCACGGGATGGTGATTATGGTAAATTTATGATTCTTGATTGTCCGAAAGAAGCGGCCTGGTTTGATGATTTACCTGGGAACGAAGCTTATTGGAAACAACCTGAGAAGAAAGTGGATGATGTTGTCTCCGTAAATGACATGGATGATATACCGAAACAACGGATGCGCCGACGAGCACCAATTACAAAATAAATAGATTAAAACCTTTTTATAACCAAGTGTAAAACTAGGGATTGATTGTGTTTAGTGCGTGATTACGCTTCCATTATGTTGTGAATACGTGAAATAGCCGCCTATTTATTTGATTCCGGTCTTGACTTACATTTATCAACATGCTAACATTTTAATTAATCAGAATTTTTTGAAGCGAATTAAATAATTTCTTATCCAGAGAGGTAGAGGGACTGGCCCAATGATACCCGGCAACCATTAAATGAATACCATTTAAAAGGTGCTCCATCCAGCTAAGCAATATGCTTAGGAAGATAAGAGGAGAATTGTCATGAACGAACCTCTCTATCTTTATTATAGGGAGGTTTTTTTATTTATTTAATCGTCTATCAGGTTTATGAATTTCATTCAGGTATTTGCTGATAGGGAAAAAACAATTACATATGTTCTTATCTAGAGAGGCGGAGGGATTGGCCCGATGACGCCCGGCAACCATTAAATGAGCAATCATTTAAAGTGGTGCTAATTCCAACAGGATGTTTTTATCCTGAAAGATAAGAAGAGATCGATTTTGTCCATCCACTCTCTTCTTATGAAAGAGAGTTTTTTTATGCAAAAAAATAAAGGGGGTTGTAAATATGAAAGTGGGAAGAAGAAAAACATGGCTAGGAATCATTGGCTTCGTACTATTATATATGACTGGGTGTTCGACGAGTTCGGAAGCGGGAGACAAGCCGGAGGAAATAAGACTTGATTATGCATACTATTCGCCAACAAGTCTCGTTCTGAAAGAGTTTGGGTGGCTGGAAGAAGCGTTTGCCGATGAAGATATTGAGATTGAATGGGCATTGAGTCAAGGAAGTAATAAAGCATTGGAGTTTTTAAATAGTGATAGTGTCGATTTTGGTTCTGCAGCAGGGGCAGCAACACTCCTATCGAAAACAAATGGAGCACCAATTAAGAATGTATATATTTTTTCTAATCCAGAATGGACAGCATTGGTTGCCAATGAAGAATCAGGAATAGAAGCGGTTGAAGATTTAAAAGGCAAAAAAGTAGCGGCGACATTAGGAACAGATCCGTATATCTTTTTGCTTCGGGCATTGAACGAGGCGAATCTATCCGTTGCTGATCTTGAAATTGTGAATATGCAACATGGGGATGGAGCATCAAGTTTATTATCAGGTTCTGTTGATGCATGGGCAGGACTAGATCCTCACATGGCTAGACTGGAATTGGAATCGGATGCCGCCCTATTTTATCGAGAAATTGATTTTAATACATATGGTTTTCTAAATGTTCGAGAAGAATTTGCGGAAGACTATCCAGCATATGTAGAACGAGTGATTGATGTCTACGAGAGGGCAAGAGAATGGGCGGAAGAAAACCCGCGCGAAACGGCCGAGATATTAGCTAAAGAGGCAGGGATTCCTATGGAAGTAGCGGAGAAGCAATTGGAGCGAACCGATTATGCAAATCCAATCCCAGGGGAGGATCATGAGCAAGCGTTAATCGAAGCTGGAAAGGTCCTTCAGGCAGGCGAAGTGATTGATGAACAAGTTGAACTGGAAGAACTGATTTCTGATTTAATCGAACCTCAATTTGCGGAAGAAATCATAAAAGAAGAAACGAAAGGAGAGTGATTCATGATGGGTAAACAGGAAGCAGAAGTGATGACCATCCTTGATCAGGAGCAAAAGGCCAATAAGAAAAAGGAGAGAAAGAGCAAAAGATTTGATCCTTCAGCGATTCTACTTGGGAGTGTGTTCCCGATTCTTTTAATCCTTGCTTGGGAAGGTGGTAGCCGGGTTGGCTTCTTTCCAGCTTATCAATTACCAGCACCGACAACCATTTTAGAGACCATCAAAGGGTTATTCGATAATGGAACCTTATGGGGACATATTGGCATTACAACCTATCGCGTCTTTGCAGGTTTTCTTATTGGTACGGTCGTAGCTGTGCTTCTCGGTTCATTGGTTGGTTTTTATCAAACAGCGGAGCAATTGCTCGATCCAATGATTCAAGCATTTAGATCGATTCCATCGCTCGCCTGGGTCCCTTTGTTTATTTTATGGATGGGGATTGGCGAGCCGTCAAAAATAACCATGATCTCACTCGGGGTTTTTTTCCCGGTTTATTTAAATATCGTGAGCGGGATTGTTGGAGTGGATCGGAAGTTAATCGAAGTAGGTAAAATGTACGGATTAAATTCAATTCAATTGGTGACACGGATTATTTTACCGGCATCGTTACCTTCTTTTCTCGTCGGATTACGTAGTGGGCTTGGTCTAGGGTGGATGTTCGTTGTTGCTGCTGAATTGATGGGGGCAAGCGAAGGGCTTGGTTATTTACTCGTGCTTGGGCAGAACACGTTATCACCGGAAACAATTTTAGCAAGTATTATTTTATTTGCCGTGATTGGCAAACTATCTGATGGTCTCTTAAAAGTTATTGAAAAGCGTGCATTGCACTGGCAAGACAGTTTAGGAAAAGCATAAGGAGAGATAAGCATGGGGCTGAAATTAGAAAATGTGAGCCGGACATTTGCGGATAAAACAGTAGTGAAGAACATCACACTAGCAGCAAAATCAGGTGAGATAATCGGGATATTAGGTACGAGTGGTTGTGGCAAGAGTACTTTGTTGCGCGCCATATCAGGATTGGATCAGGATTATGATGGGCACGTGTTTATTAATGATCAGCCATCACGTGGGATTCATGAACAAACGGGTTTCATTTTTCAAGAACCGCGGTTATTACCATGGTTGAATGTGATGGAGAATATTACGTTTGGGTTGAAGGGGAAAAAGCAAGCGAACATCATCATGGCGGAAAAGTATTTAAAACATGTTGGTCTGGACGATCATGGCGCCCTATATCCACGGCAGTTATCGGGGGGGATGGCACAACGGGTGGCGATTGCCCGTGCCCTTGTAACCTCACCAGAAATCTTGTTATTGGATGAGCCGTTTAGTGCACTTGATGCGTTTACAAAAATGCAATTACAAGATTTGTTGCTCGATATTTGGAAAATCTATCAATCCATCATCGTGTTAGTGACCCATGATATCGATGAAGCGATTTATTTATGTGATCGGATTATCATCTTGCGAGGCGAACCAGGCGAAATTACACGTGAAATTACCATCGATGAAGCACATCCACGGGAGCGTAGCAGTGAGCGCGCCGCAAAGTTGAAAACGACTATTTTAGAAAGTCTTGATTTAAATAAAACGAGTTCAACGAGCACATCATAAAAAAAGGGGACTTAATCATGACGAATCAGGTGAAAAATGAACAAGCAATTTTACCACTAGCGGGACCTTATAATCTTCCCAACTATGAAGAAGTAAAAAACAACTTTAGCTGGGACGATGCCGCGCAGGAACTTCATTTTAGAAAGACAGGCAAGGTAAATGCGGCCTATGAAACGATCGACCGCCATGTAGATGAAGGGTATGGGGATAAAATAGCGCTGCATTATGTGGATGGAGACGTGAGGGAAAAGCTAACCTTTAAGGAAGTAAAAGAAAAGACAGATCATTATGCGGCTGTCTTATTACAGCAAGGTGTGAAAAAGGGGGACCGTGTCTTTGTATTTTTGCCTAAAAACCCTGCCTGTTATATTGCCATATTAGCCGTTATAAAAATGGGGGGAATTGCGTGTCCATTATTTGAGGCGTTTATGGAAACCGCCGTCAAGGATCGGATCAATGATTGTCAAGGATCGGTATTGATTACAGATGAGGAACTTGTGAAGCGGGTGAACAGGAAGGAAATCCCTTCACTAGAGCACGTTTTATTTGTAAAGGACATCGAACATACACCTGCTGATCGAAACGAAACAGAGCTTGTTGAATGGGTTGATCTTGAGGATGGGTTCCTCATTCATTATACGAGTGGTTCGACAGGTAAACCAAAAGGGGTTTTACATGCCCACCGAGCGATTATTCATCATTATGAATCGGGGAAATGGGTGTTAGATGTGCGTGAAGATGATGTGTATTGGTGCACGTCACATCCAGGTTGGATAACGGGAAGTGTTTATGGATTATTCGCACCTTGGTTACACCGAGCGACAATTGTGATTCAAGGGGGCCGCTTTAAAGCGGAGGACTGGTATGGTCTAATTGAAGAACTTGGAGTGACCACATGGTATAGTGCGCCAACCGCATTTAGAATGCTATTGTCGACAGGTTATTTATATGAAGATTATGATCTCTCTTCATTACGTCATGTGCTAAGTGTCGGAGAACCGCTCAATCCGGAAGTCATTCATTGGGCATGGGATCATTTAGGTGTTCGGATCCATGATACGTGGTGGATGACCGAAACAGGTGGGCATTTGATTGTTAATCTCCCCGCCGAGAAAATCAAACCCGGTTCAATGGGGCGTGCGTTTCCCGGGATTACTGTCGGGATTTTAGATGAGGAAGGAAATGAATTATCAACAGGTGCTGTCGGCCAGCTTGGAATTCGTACAAATTGGCCTGGGTTAATGAAGGAAATCTGGGGAGACCAAGATAAATATGATACTTATTTTAAAGTGGAAGGATGGTATTTATCGGGGGATCTCGCGTATCAAGATGAGGAGGGATATGTGTTTTTTTCAAGTCGTAGTGATGATGTGATTCATTCTTCAGGCGAGCGCATCGGTCCGTTTGAAATTGAAAGTAAGCTTATCGAACATCCGGCTGTAGCGGAGGCAGGGGTTGTCGGGGTTCCAGATCCTGTACGAGGTGAATTCGTGAAAGCATTTATAACGTTGCGAACTGGCATTAGCGAATCGGAATCATTGTTAGCGGAAATCCAGTGGTTCGTAAAAAATAAGTTAGCAGCCCATACGGCACCACGGGAGATTGAAGTGTTGGAAGAACTACCGAAAACAAGAATTAGCGGGAAGATTTTACGGAGAGAATTAAAAAAACTGGGGACAAAATAGATACAATGAAGTTCAGGAAAGGAATAAAATAATAACTTCTTTACTCCCGTCAGCCCAACTGCTAAATTTATCCAGCTCATTCATAAAAGTAAAAACGGAGAATCCAATCGATTCTCCGTTTTCATGTTTACAGTCGATAGGGCGCTCTTCTTCATCTATCTATTCCCGATGAGTTTGTGAGGTGGGCTCCTGATTTTCCATCGCATTCTCTAATAGGTTAATTTATCCAAAAGAACACTTGTTCTTCAGTGTGTTCTTTGCTACTATAAAGGGAGAAGAACATCGCTGGTCATTCCTCATATTCGTAAAGGATGTGTTTAGATGGAACGTTTTATTTCAGTCCGTGAAGGTGAAGAGACCTATTGCGAAAGGGAACAAACTTTGAAAAGGTTATTTGATCTTCTTTTAGAGGGCATTAAACAATCAACCAATCCAACTCAAACAAGATTCATTCACCATTATTTAGATAAATTATTATTGCTAAGTCCTGAAGAAAGGGATAAGCTAGTAATAGAAGTAACTCAATTCGATGGGCTAGAAAATGTTGTTGAACATTTTAAACGACATGATCAGAACGAATCATAATCTGAATCATACTCATCCATTTGACAACTTAGATGGGGGACTAATCTTGCGTAATAATGAAACACTTTCTGCAAATCGATTGCAACAAAAATCCGCTTCTATCTTTCTGTTAATCGGTGTTATTTTAATAGGCTCGAATTTAAGAGCACCTTTAACGTCCGTCGGATCCTTAATTTCCTTCATTCGCGATGATTTGGGCATTACGAATACAATGGCAGGCTTAATCACAACATTACCTTTACTTGCCTTTGCCTTTCTTTCGCCTTTTGCGCCGAAAATTGCGAATCGAATCGGTATGGAACGAACGATTTTCTACGCGCTGCTTGTTTTAACAATCGGCATTATGGTTCGCTCCTTCTTTGGAACGAGCTCCTTATTTATTGGAACCATTTTAATTGGTCTAGCCATTGCGATTGGCAATGTTTTGTTGCCGGGGCTCATTAAAATGAATTACCCTCTAAAGATTGGCTTTATGACCGGTATTTATGGTGTGTTTATGAATATTTTTGGGGGCATCGCATCAGGTATAAGTGTCCCACTTGCTTCGATCAAAAATGTTGGCTGGCAAGGTTCTTTAGGTTTCTGGGGAATTTTCTCGTTGATTGCGCTATTGGTTTGGATTCCACAACTACGAAAACCAAGCGAGTCCCCAAAAGCGACGAGTCGCACAGCGAAATCTAAAGAAGGAAAGAGTATTTGGAAATCGCCATTAGCATGGTATGTTACGTTGTTCATGGGGTTGCAGTCACTTATGTACTATACGTTAATCACGTGGTTACCTGAAATTCTCAGTGTGCACGGCTATAGCTCAAGTGGCGGAGGTTGGATGCTCTTCCTCATGCAACTATCCCTCATTCCGATGACCTTTATTATCCCGATCATTGCGGAGAAAATGCATGATCAAGTCGTCGTTAGTGGCATAACGGCATTATGCTTTATCATTGGGGTACTAGGATTATGGATCGGGTTTAAGCCGTTCTTACCGATTTCCGTTATTTTAATTGGTGCCGCTTCTGGGAGTGCTTTTAGTTTGTCCATGATGTTCTTTGGTTTGCGGACAAATAATGGGCAACAAGCTGCAGAAATGTCAGGAATGGCTCAGTCCTTCGGTTATCTTTTAGCCGCATGTGGACCCGTTCTATTTGGTGCTTTACATGATTTTGTTGATGGATGGAGACTCCCATTAGGATTATTAATGGTGCTGTCAATCGTGATTTTATTTGCCGGCATTCAAGCGGGTAAGAATCGTGTGATTGCCGAATAATAGGCATCTCTTTTCTAGATGCTGCACCAGGTGAAAAATAGATCCAAATGATAGAGAGGATGAGGTTATTGCTAGAGAAGCTCGGTGTACAACTGATAAAGCTTGATCTGCCCTTTAGGCTGAACCATGTGAATTGTTTTCTTGCTGAAGGTGAACAGGGATGGGCCGTCATTGATGCTGGATTACATAATGAAGCAACCGTAAAACGATGGGAACAAGCATTAGCGGGAAAAGTAGTCACGGATTTATACGTCACCCATTATCACCCAGACCACTTTGGGTATATTGGTGGTTTGCAACATAAATTGGGTGAAAACAGGGGAATTACACCACGTGTCTCCATGAGTAAAGTTGATGCTGAAGCAGGTTTAAATGCCTGGTCAGACCGTTTTGTGGAAACCTTTCCTAGCCATTATCAGGCTTCAGGTATTCCAGATGAGATCGCTGCAAAGATGCTCGATAATACAGTGGGATTCATCGATGCTGTCACCCCTTATCCGACTATCGATCATTATTTTCAAGAAGGGGAAATGGTCCCGATTGGATCATTAGAATATGAAGTGATTTTCACACCTGGTCATTCAGATGGCTTGGTTAATTTTTATAATAAAGAGAAAGGTGTTTTATTTTCGACGGATCATATTTTGCCGAGAATCACACCGAATATATCGTATTGGTTCCACGGGAATCCGAATCCGTTAGCTGCTTATTTAGACTCGCTTGAAAAACTTAAAAAACGGGACGCTTATTATGTGATCCCGTCACACGGCGAACCTTTCTATGGGGCGAACGATCGGATTGAAGAAATCAAATCACACCATGATGATCGGCTCGTTCAAACATTGGATTCCATTCGTGGCGGAAATACAGTTTATGGAGCTTGTCAGCACTTATTTACCTTTCAATTAACGATCCACGAAACTCGCTTTGCGATTGGAGAAACCCTCGCCCATCTTGAGTATTTACGTGCGAAAGGTGAATGCACCAGGGAAAATCAAGCGGGTAAATGGGTGTATCATCCGTCATTTTAGTCGTTATGGAGTAGTCGGTAGGAGCAGCCATTATCAAGTTGATACATTGGGAGCTGAAAATACTTTACTGATGTATCTTATATCTGGTTTGAGGAAAGATACTATATCATAGCTCGTGCCATGGAATAGCAGAGTGGAAAGCATGATGTGAACCGGTTGACATAAGTAGACAATCCGATGAATTATAGTGTATTATGAGATCAGTTCAGCAGGTACTCGAGCAACAGATCGGTCTGTTCCAACCTAGAAGTGCATTTCCGTTGCGATAGAGCGGTGCGATGTAAGATGACGAGTCAACGAAAGATGGTAAGGTGTCATCCTGATAAAATAGAGGAGTGATCATATGCAAAATATCGGTATTCCAAGTCTGATATTAATCCTTGTTGTTGCTTTAATTATCTTTGGTCCTGCAAAGCTCCCGGAGATTGGGAAAGCGGCGGGCAGTACATTAAAAGAGTTTAAGAAAGCGACAAAAGATTTGATGTCTGATGATAAAGATGAGGACGAAAGTCCAAAAAGTTAAGTAGAGAATAGATATAAAAACGAACAGTTATATTTACTGTTCGTTTTTTCGGTTCTTTGTCAAATAACGTTGGTGAA
>Ga0209487_1003218_pt1 | contig 12908 bp, 19 predicted proteins | sample Poulit2012_FD_187524 | JGI IMG/M metagenome (GOLD analysis project Ga0209487, IMG submission 187524) | Agricultural soil microbial communities from Georgia to study Nitrogen management - Poultry litter 2012 (SPAdes) (version 2) | ecosystem: Environmental > Terrestrial > Soil > Agricultural land... | reverse complement strand
TAGCGATACGTAAAAATGATGCTGATGATGACGAAGTGGTCAGTGGCCCGACCCAAGAGGAAATCGATCAGGCAGCTCAGTTTGCGGATAAGCTGGGTAAGTCTGGCGATGGCTCGGATGGGCATCATTAAAATTGACCTTTTAGCTGTTAAAAAGTCATTTCGCTGATGTGTTCGCCGTCCAAACACCGATTGGGTTTGGGCGGCGATTTCTTTTTATGCGCCGCTGAGTCATCGGTATTAAAGAGGAAACGGGCTATACTTTGTTTGGTTTTTAGATCCTAACCGCAGGTTATAGGAGTCTCGCCATAAATAGAGTTGCTCACTGTATGCTTTCTGTGCTCAGGGCGCCTTATTTGCTGTTTTTTTGCTTATGTCTGGCACTTGCTTTGTGGGTGCCTACGCTGCCTTTTGCGCTGCAGATTGATGAGTCCCAGCTCAAGGCCACAGCGCAGCGCGAGCACGGAGCACAAGGGGTTAATAATTTAGAAAAATGGTTGGATACGCTGGCGGTCATGCAGGGGGTGTCCGAGGCGCAGCAACTAGAAGAGATCAATCGGTTTTGGAATCAGATTGCGGTGGCGGGCGAGGATATTGATATTTGGGGTGTTGAGGATTATTGGGCCAGTCCTTTAGAGACTTTAGGGGTGGGGGCGGCGGATTGCGAGGATTATGTCATAGGAAAATATTTTTCCTTGATTCATTTGGGTGTTTCCCCTGAAAAGCTACGTTTGATTTATGTGCGTGCCCAAGTGGCAGGGCGGAGTATTGCTCATATGGTATTGGGTTACTACCCTGAACCTAATGCCGAGCCACTGATTTTGGATAATTTGACCGGGCTTATCAAACGAGCCAGTCAGCGGCCGGATTTGACTCCGGTGTTCAGCTTTAATTCGCAAGGGGTTTATGTATCCGGGGCAAGTCCGCGCTCGGTTGATAATATCAGCCGTTGGCGCAATTTATTAGAGAGAATGCGTAATGAGGGCTTTACGCCTTAGGAGCATGGTATGTCATTATTAAGGCAGCTATTAGTCAGTGTCAGTGTGGCAGTTTTTGTGATTTTAATCGGTGTTGTGTGGTTAAGTACCCAGTCTGCCCGTGAGTATTTGAATACCCAATTACAGATACAAGCAGATTCGGCAGTGACTTCTTTGGCTTTGACACTATCTCAGCCTGCCAATCAGGATGAAATCACCAGGGAATTGATTGTTGCGGCAGTTTTTGATACCGGGCAGTTTAGCCGGATTGCGTTCAAGGATCCCGAGGGGCAGTTGGAGGTTGAGCGATTAGCAACCCGATTGGATATTCGCGGGGTTCCTAATTGGTTTGTGCAGTACGCTGATATTGAAACCGCACGTGCAGCAGCCCAGGTTAGTGATGGCTGGACCCAGGTGGGGCAGGTGTTGGTGCAGGCCGATCCGAGCTATGCCTATCACAGTTTGTGGAATAGCTTTTTAAGACTGGTCGGTTGGGTCGCAGCGGCCGGTATCTTGTGGGCTGTATTTGTGCTTTTCTTGATTCGTTGGCTGCGGCGGGTGCTGCATATAGAGGTAGCACAGCGGCTTAACACTTTGGCTCAGGCCGATAGCACAGGGGCTATCGTGCTGCCAAGTGAGGGGATGCCCACTTTTGTTGAGCTTCGTGAAGTGGCACAGGCATTGGATAGCGCTCGACAAAGCATATTGGCCACTGCCGAAGAGCGACAGATGAAAATCGAGTCCCTCGAGCTTGAGCTGAACCAGGATTCTGTCACCTTGTTGGCCAATAGAAAATATTTTATTAATGAGCTGCGTCAGCGCTTGGAAAAAGGGCAAAGAGGTTGGCTCCTGATTGCTCGTTTACGGGATTTGGCGGAAATTAACCGTTCGCTATCACGTCCTTTGGTCGATGATTGGCTTTTGAGCATGGGCCAACAACTACACGCGCGGGTGATAGAGTTGCTCGGTGAGCAGGCGGTACTGGCGCGATTGAATGGCTCGGATTTTGTCGTTTTGCTCGATGACCTGCCCGTTAATGAGTTAAGGCGTATCACACAATTGCTGCGTGACGAGCTTTTACAACAGCGCATACAGTTGGGCAGTGGTGCTTTTTGCCGCTGGGCATTTGCGCAAACCAACTTTCAGGATGATGAGTCCTTTAGCCAGGTGCTAGCTCGCCTTGATCAGGCTTTGATGCGTTCAGAGAGCGCTGGCCATGAACAAATAGAAATCCTGACAGCCGATGATAGCGGGCTGGCCCAGGCTTTTTTGACCAAGGGTGAGACACAGTGGCGGGAGCGACTGGAAAAGGCTTTGCAGCAAGGGCAGTTTAGTCTGGCTGTTCAGCGTCATAAAGAACGGGCGGGCTGGCATGAGGCGACATTGATGCTGGCAGATGACGGGCAGAATTTGCTGTCCGCCTTCCAGTTCATGCCCGTAGCTGCGCGGGTAGGGTTGTCAGGAGCCTGTGATCTGCAGGCTATCAAATTGGCACTACAATGGTTACAGGAAAATGATTCATGCTTGGTTGTGCGGGTTTCGTTGCCCTCCCTGAGTCAAACAGCCTTGTTGGATCATATGACAGCTGTATTGCAGCGTGAGGAGTATCGGCAGGCAGCCAACCGTTTATATATAGAGCTGGATGCCTATGCGCTAGATGCAGCTTTGCCAGCAGTCCAGAGGTTTGTAGATAAGTTGCGGCCGTATGGAGTAAATTTGGGCGTAAGACGTGTTTTGCAATTACCCCAGGTTGTGCTCGAGTTTCGAGCGCTCGGTGTGCGCTATGTAAAGCTTGATGCCGACATGTTGGCCGCAATGAGTAGCCGGTGCAGTGGGATGAAATTTATCAAGGCGCTGTGGGATATCAGTCAGCAGGCCGATACAGCATGGTTTCTGGAGCAAGGACAGCAAACAGAGAACACACCGCTCATACGGTTGTTGCGAGAAAACGGCATTTATTTTAAATAAACGGCGCATTGCCTAAAATATGGGCCAAACTTGCATTGTTATTTTTTATGGGTTAATATTTACATCTTTACCCAATTGAGGGTAAGGGTTGCAGTACCTGATACATCATATAGGTACTCATTGTCACTTCACAAAGTTTCAACCTGGGGTTAGGAGCAGCAATGCTTATAGCCTGACGGGGCCAAAACTGGTTGTCTTGGGATGTTTGGCGCTAGGCCGGATATGCAGGGCAGTTAAGTTGGATTAGGAATAGTCATGATTCAAATGCAGACCACGCTTGATGTGGCCGACAACACGGGTGCGCGCTCTGTGCAGTGCATCAAGGTGTTGGGCGGCTCAAAGCGCCGCTATGCTGCCATTGGTGATATTATCAAGGTCACCGTCAAAGAGGCAGCGCCGCGCGGGCGCGTAAAGAAAGGCGAGATTTACAACGCTGTTGTCGTGCGTACCGCAAAGGGTGTGCGCCGCAGTGATGGCTCGCTGATTAAGTTTGGCAGCAATGCTGCGGTATTGCTTAATGCAAAGTTAGAGCCCATTGGCACACGTATTTTCGGTCCTGTGACGCGTGAGTTGCGTACCGAAAAGTTTATGAAGATCGTGTCGTTGGCGCCAGAGGTTCTATAGGAGCCAAAACATGAGAAAAATCAGGAAAGACGACGAGGTTGTTGTGCTCGCAGGGCGTGACAAGGGCCGTCGGGGCACAGTGCTCAGTGTAAAGGGTGACCGGGTAACGGTCGAGGGTATCAATATTGCAAAAAAGCACGTGCGACCAAACCCAATGACTGGCGAGCAGGGGGGCATCGTTGACAAGACAATGCCACTGCATATTTCAAACGTTGCTTTGTATAACCCGGAGACGGGCAAAGGTGAGCGTGTAGGGTTCGATGTCGTTGATGGGCGCAAGGTTCGTGTTTTTCGTTCCACTGGTAAGGTCGTAGGCGCCAAGGCATAAGGATACAAAAATGGCACGTTTACAGAAATACTACCGTGAAAATGTCACCCAGGAGCTGATGAAGCAGTTTGGGTACAAGAGCATCATGCAAGTGCCTCGCATTGAAAAGATTACCCTTAATATGGGGGTTGGCGAGGGGGTTGCAGATCGTAAGCACATTGAAAATGCGGTCGAGGATTTGACCCAGATAGCAGGTCAAAAGGCGGTTGTTACAACAGCGCGCAAGGCCATTGCAGGCTTTAAAATCCGCGAAGGCTATCCCATCGGGTGCAAGGTCACATTACGTGGCCGCCGCATGTATGAGTTTTTAGATCGATTGATTTCGATTGCATTGCCGCGTGTGCGTGACTTCCGCGGGTTGTCTGCACGGTCCTTTGATGGGCGCGGTAACTATAATCTCGGGGTTAGAGAGCAGATTATCTTCCCCGAAATCGAATATGACAAAATTGATGCTGTTCGTGGGCTGAATATCAGTATTACCACATCAGCACAAAATAACGAGGAAGCAAAGGCGCTGTTATCGGCCTTTAATTTCCCGTTTCGTAACTAAGGGGTGATGACGTGGCAAAACTTTCACTCATCAATCGCAATTTAAAACGCGAAAGATTAGTCGCAAAATACGCAGAGAAACGCGCAGAACTCAGAGCCATTATCAACGATCAGTCAAAGTCTGACGAGGAGCGTTATCTGGCTCGCCTGGAGCTGCAAAAGCTACCACGCAACTCAAACCCAACCCGGGTGCGCAGACGTTGTGCGGTGACTGGGCGTGGACGTAGCGTCTACAGACAATTTGGTATTACTCGTCACAAGTTGCGTGAGATGGCACTGCGTGGTGAGATACCAGGCATGACCAAATCTAGCTGGTAGGAGAACATATATGAGCATGAGCGATCCAGTCGCCGATATGTTGACACGTGTGCGCAATGCACAAATGGTCAATAAAGAGTCGGTTAGCATGCCCTCCTCAAAGCTAAAGGTTGCCATTGCGACCGTGCTAAAAGACGAAGGCTATATCGAGGGTTTTCAGGTTGAAGGCGATAAAAAGCCCGTCCTGAAGATCAGTTTGAAATACTATGCAGGACGCCCTGTGATTGAGCGTATCGACCGTGTGTCGCGCCCTGGTTTGCGTGTGTACAGGGGGAGCAACGATCTGCCACAGGTAATGAACGGGCTGGGCGTAGCGATCATATCCACCTCTCACGGGGTGATGACCGACCGCAAGGCACGTGATACTGGCGTCGGAGGCGAAGTCCTCTGTTACGTGGCATAAGGGGGGTTAGCATGTCACGCATAGCAAGTTATCCAATTGAACTGCCCAAAGGGGTAGAGGTCGCTATCGGAGCTGATGACATTACAGTCAAGGGTCAGCAAGGTGAGCTTAGGCAAGCACTCGATAGCAATGTCAAAATCGAAATTAGCGATAATCAGATATCGTTCGGGCCTGCAAATGGCTCACGCCATGCCGCAGCCATGGCGGGTACCATGCGTTCACTGGTGAACAACATGGTTGTTGGTGTGAGCGCTGGGTTTGCCCGCAAACTCAACCTTATCGGGGTTGGATTCCGGGCACAGGCCCAAGGTCAGGCATTGCGCTTGCAGCTCGGCTTTTCACACGATATCGTCCACGAATTGCCCGAGGGCATTACTGCAGAGTGTCCTTCTGCTACCGAGATTATTATCAAGGGGATGGACAAGCAGGTGGTAGGCCAGGTGGCAGCTGAGATTCGAGGCTATCGCCCTCCCGAGCCTTACAAAGGCAAAGGCGTACGCTACGAGGGTGAGCAGGTGTCTCTGAAAGACGCGAAGAAAGCATAATCGCACAGGCAAGGACGAATCATGGATAAAAGAAAATCTCGTTTACGTCGTGCAGGAGCAACCCGTCGCAAGATTCGTGAGTTGCGCGAACACCGTTTGGCGGTACATCGCTCTAACCTGCACATTTACGCCAATATTATTTCTCCCGAGGGCGACAAGATATTGGTCAGCGCCTCTACTGTTGAGCCAGAAGTCCGCAAGGAGCTCAGCAAGGGTAGCAACGTCGAGGCCGCCGCTTTTATTGGCAAGCGGGTGGCAGAAAAAGCTAAAGCAGCCGGTATCGAGCGCGTAGCTTTCGATCGCTCGGGCTTTCGTTATCATGGCCGCGTAAAAGCGCTGGCAGAAGCCGCGCGTGAAGCTGGCTTGAAGTTCTAAGCAAGGAATGTCAAATGGCTAAAGCACAAGGCAGACATGCCGATCAAGATCGCGAAGACGGCCTGCGTGAAAAAATGATCGCGGTAAACCGCGTCAGTAAAGTCGTCAAAGGCGGTCGTACCATGAGCTTTGCTGCACTGGCAGTAGTAGGTGATGGTGATGGCCGCATAGGTATGGGCAAAGGGAAAGCACGTGAGGTGCCCACAGCTGTACAAAAAGCGATGGAGCAAGGACGTCGTAATTTGTTTGCTGTACCTTTGAAAGGGGGTACCATTCATCATGCGGTGATTGGACGTCACGGCGCCTCCAAGGTGCTGATCGCTCCTGCCGTTGAGGGTACAGGGGTTATCGCAGGTGGTCCAATGCGTGCAATTTTTGAAGTATTAGGGGTTCGTGATGTTGTGGCCAAAAGTTTCGGCTCCAACAACCCATATAACCTCGTACGTGCCACTTTAAACGGGCTGGCATCATGCAATACTCCATCTGAGATTGCTGCCAAGCGTGGGAAAACCGTCGAAGAGATACTGGGATAAGGCTATGGCACAAAAACAGATTAAAGTCACACTCGTGCGCTCTGTGATTGGCACAAAGAAAGACCATCGCGCAACTGTGCGTGGACTGGGCTTGCGTCGTATCAACAGCAGCCGTGTTCTTGCCGATACGCCAGAGATTCGGGGTATGATCCGCAAGGTGGATTATTTGGTGTCGGTATCAGAGGTGTAAAGGAATAGCGATGAGCACATTGCAATTAAATAACCTCCAACCTGCGCAGGGCGCCAAACATGCGCGCCGCCGGGTTGGCCGTGGTATGGGTTCGGGCTTGGGCAAGACCTCTGGCCGTGGACATAAGGGCCTTAAAGCTCGTTCAGGCGGTAGCGTCAAGCCAGGGTTCGAAGGGGGGCAGATGCCTTTGCATCGCCGTTTGCCCAAGCGCGGCTTTAACGCTCGCGGTAGACACCTGCGTGCAGAGTTGCGTTTGTCCGATTTACAAGCACTTACTGCTGAGGAGATTGATCTGCAGGTACTCAAGCAAGCCGGCCTCGTAGGTCAGCTGGTGCGTACCGTCAAGGTCATCAAGTCAGGCGAGATCTCACGCAAAGTAACCCTCAGGGGTGTTCGTGCGACCGCCGGCGCTCGTGCCGCCATCGAAGCAGCGGGCGGCTCAGTTGTTGATTAAAAGGGGTTACGGTGGCTAAAGCACAGGCTAGGGGTCAATCAGGATCGGGCTATTCAGATTTACAGCGTAGAATAATTTTTCTACTGCTGGCCCTCGTCGTGTACCGTTTGGGTACACATATCCCCGTGCCAGGTATCAACCCTGACGCACTCTCCGATCTGTTCAGACAAAACCAGGGCGGTATCCTGGGATTGTTTAACATGTTTTCCGGGGGTGCGCTGCAACGCTTTTCAGTGTTTGCATTAGGGATTATGCCGTATATTTCGGCCGCCATTATCATGCAGTTGATGTCTGCAGTGGTACCCACCCTGGAGGCCATCAAAAAAGAGGGCGAAAGCGGGCGACGCAAGATTACTCAGTACACACGCTATGGAACGGTATTTTTAGCCTTGTTTCAGGCTGTGGGGATTTCTGTGGCCCTTGAGTCGCAGCCCGGGTTGGTCATTGATCCTGGGGTTGTGTTCCGCTTTACCACTGTTGTGACTTTGGTCACGGGCACGATGTTCATGATGTGGCTGGGTGAGCAGATCACCGAGCGTGGTATCGGCAACGGTATTTCCATATTGATTTTCGCAGGTATTGTCGCAGGGCTACCGAGCGCACTGGGTGGTATGCTCGATTTGGTGCGCACGAATTCGATGTCCATTATTTCGGCACTGTTCATCATGCTGCTGGTAGTGGGGATTACCTACTTTGTGGTTTTTGTAGAGCGTGGGCAACGCCGTATTACGGTAAACTACGCCAAGCGCCAGGTAGGTAACCGCATCTACGGCGGGCAAAGTTCACACTTGCCCCTCAAGCTGAATATGGCCGGGGTTATCCCACCCATTTTTGCGTCATCGATTATTTTGCTGCCGGCAACAATTGCTGCCTGGTTTTCTACTACGCCAGGGCTTGCCTGGTTGCGTGACCTTGAGGCGGCTTTGTCTCCTAGACAGCCGCTCTATATCACGCTGTTTTCAGCCCTGATCATTTTGTTCTGTTTTTTCTATACGGCGCTGGTATTTAACAGCCGGGAAACAGCAGACAACCTGAAGCGTAGTGGGGCATTTATTCCCGGGATAAGACCTGGGACGCAGACTGCGCGTTACATTGACAGGATTTTGACCCGGTTGACACTGGCAGGTTCGATTTATATCACCATTGTCTGTCTGGTCCCTGAGTTTTTACAGATGCGCTGGAATGTCCCGTTTTATTTTGGGGGTACATCCTTACTCATTATTGTTGTCGTCACGATGGACTTCATGTCTCAGGCCCAGGCCTATGTGATGTCGCAACAATATGACTCGTTAATGAAAAAGGCAAATTTCCGCGGCACTGGTTTGCCTATGTGATCAAAGACAATGGCTAAAGACGACGTCATTCAAATGGAAGGTGAGGTCATCGAAAACCTCCCAAACGCAACATTTCGTATTCGCTTGGAAAATGGTCATACCGTATTGGGCTACGTTTCCGGAAAAATGCGAATGCACTACATCCGGATTCTACCGGGGGATAAGGTCACTGTGGAGCTCACGCCTTATGACCTTAGTCGCGGTAGGATTGTGTTCCGCTCTAAATAAGCGGCCGGTATTACACTAGGAGTCAACCATGAAGGTAATGGCATCAGTAAGGCGTATTTGCCGTAACTGTAAAATAGTAAGACGCCATGGTGTGGTTCGAGTAATTTGTACCGATCCCCGTCATAAACAGCGTCAAGGCTAATTAAGCTTTAATGCAAGGTATTTAAACAAGGAACAATTATGGCCCGTATTGCTGGCATTAATATTCCGCCTCAACAACATGTAGGCATTGGTTTGACCGCCATTTATGGCATTGGTCGAAGCCGTGCGCGCCAGATTTGCAGCGCCGCTGGAGTAGATGTAACGAAAAAGGTAGCAGATCTCGACGACAAGGAGTTAGAGGCGATTCGGGAGGAAATCACTAACTACATGGTAGAAGGTGATTTGCGTCGTGAAGTTCAATTGTCCATTAAGCGTCTCATCGATTTGGGCACTTACCGTGGCATGCGCCACCGCCGCGGGTTGCCTGTGCGCGGCCAGCGTACACGCACCAATGCACGTACCCGCAAGGGACCCCGTCGTGCTGCGCAGGCACTTAGAAAATAAACGAGGAATAGAAGATGGCAAAAGCTTCTAGCGCTGCTCGCGCTCGCAAGAGAGTTCGCAAGAATGTCACCGATGGCATTGCCCATGTTCAGGCGACATTCAATAACACAGTGATAACCATCACCGACCGTCAGGGCAATACACTGTCTTGGGCAACGTCGGGAGGTGCTGGTTTCAAGGGTTCGCGTAAGTCCACCCCCTTTGCTGCCCAGATGGCTGCCGAGATGGCAGGGCGCGCAGCAATGGAATATGGGATCAAAAACCTGGAGGTTCGTATCAAGGGCCCTGGTCCTGGTCGTGACTCCTCCATCCGCGCCCTCAACGCATTAGGTATTCGTATTGTTAGTCTTGCCGACGTCACGCCGATTCCACACAACGGCTGCCGTCCGCCCAAGCGTCGTCGCATTTAAGGGGAAGCTCCGTGGCACGTTATACAGGTCCAAAATGTAAACTCTCGCGTCGCGAGGGTACAGATTTATTTTTAAAAAGTGCACGTCGTTCTTTAGACTCCAAGTGCAGACTCGAGACTCGTCCAGGTCAACATGGACGGATGTCCGGTATGCGCACTTCGGACTTTGGTCTACAGTTACGCGAAAAGCAAAAGCTAAAGCGTATGTACGGTGTGCTTGAAAGACAGTTCCGCCGTTACTTTGCCGAGGCAGATCGCCGTCGCGGTAACACGGGTGAAATTCTTATTGAGCTGCTCGAGTCCCGCCTGGACAATGTGGTGTACCGCATGGGCTTTGGTTCTACTCGTGCTGAGGCCCGTCAGTTGGTCAATCACCGTGCAGTAGAGCTCAATGGTCAGCGTGCTGATATTGCCTCTATGCTTGTCAAGCCCGGCGATGTAGTCAGCATCCGTGAGAAATCACGTTCACAGGTACGCATACAGGAAGCTTTGGAGCTCGCCGAAGAGTCAGGCTTCCCACAGTGGGTTGAGGTCGATGCCAAGAAATTCACTGGCGTGTACAAGCAACATCCTGACCGTACGGATGTCGCATCCGATATTGATGAGTCACTCGTCGTTGAGTTGTACTCTCGCTAAACGCTCCAGCGGGGAACAGTGGCAGCTACTTATGCTTATGCTGTAGCTGCCTGGTTTGTCCTTGGCTGTGTGATGAGGTTACAGCACACTGCTTATCTTTCCGGTTTACCGGTTTTCCATCAGCCTTATCGGTGTAACGAGCCGAGGGTATTGAAAAGGAATACATATGTCACAAGGTTTTCTAAAACCCCGTTCTATTGAAGTAGAACCAATCACCAAACACCATGCCAAAGTCGTTATGGAGCCTTTTGAGCGTGGGTTTGGACATACGTTGGGTAACGCCCTGCGTCGTATTTTGCTGTCCTCGATGACCGGATATGCACCTACCGAGGTACAGATCACGGGGGTTGTACATGAATACTCCACTCTGCCTGGAGTACGTGAAGATGTGGTGGATATCATGTTAAACCTCAAAGGGATCGTCTTCAAACTGCATGGTCGTGATGAGGTCACCCTGACGCTAAACAAGGAAGGTGAGGGTGAGGTGCGCGCAAGTGATATTGAGCTGCCGCATGATGTAGAGGTCATTAATCCTGATCACGTGATTGCCAGCCTGACCGATGAAGGCAAACTGGAAATGCAAATCAAGGTCGAAAAAGGACGGGGTTATGTTCCGGGCAATGTTCGTGCCCTGGCCGATGATAGTCGCCAGCATACGATCGGACGCATCATCCTGGATGCTTCCTTTAGCCCGATTCGTCGTGTTAGCTACGCTGTAGAAAACGCCCGGGTAGAACAGCGTACGGACTTGGATAAGCTGGTCCTGGATATTGAAACCAATGGCGTATTGACGCCTGAGGATGCCGTACGGCATGCAGCAGGTATTTTGATGGATCAGATTTCAGTATTTGCCACCTTGGAGGGTACCGAGGAGGAGTTCGAAACGCCTGAGCGTGCCGAACCACAAATCGATCCCGTATTGCTCCGTCCGGTAGATGATTTAGAGCTGACCGTTCGTTCCGCTAACTGCCTAAAGGCAGAAAATATCTACTATATTGGCGATCTGATTCAGCGCACAGAAAATGAGTTGCTCAAGACCCCAAACCTGGGGCGCAAGTCACTCAATGAGATCAAAGAGGTATTGGCTGCTCGAGGGTTAACACTGGGCATGAAGCTGGAAGACTGGCCACCCCTGGGCCTGGAGCGCCCATAAGCGTTGTAAAAAAAGCTATTGATATCGATATTTAGCTTGCTATCTAGCTAAGCATGTTATAGTTTTTTGCTTGTTTTAGAACTTGGCCTGCAGCATATTGCTGATAAAAGAGCCTTGGTATGTGAGGAGTGTCGTCTTGTATTCCGACGCATGGTTTTAAAAGAAGACCTCCTCTTCATTAAGATTCAATTATTTTTTCAAGGATAGTGCTATGCGTCACCGTCACGGTATGCGAAAGCTAAATCGCACCAGTAGCCATCGTTTGGCTATGTTCAGAAATATGTCGGTCTCCCTCATCAAGCATGAGGCGATCAAAACCACTTTGCCCAAGGCAAAAGAGCTACGTCGTGTGATTGAGCCTTTGATTACATTGGCAAAAAATCCTACAGTAGCCAATCGCCGCACTGCTTTTGCACGCTTGCGTGATCGTGAGGCTGTTACCAAGCTCTTTGATGAGCTGGGCCCTCGCTACAAAGAGCGTCCAGGTGGTTATACTCGTGTGCTCAAGATGGGTTTCCGTCAAAATGACAATGCGCCCATGGCGTTCATGGAATTTGTTGATCGTCCTGAGGAATTGGATGATGAGGGCGCAAACGATTAATTAGCGCAGATCAGATATTGTCTTACAGCCGGCCTTTAAAGGCCGGTTTTTTTATGCGCTTAAGAAGAATAATAGTTAATTTTTGTTAGCAAAAGTTTATATTGGCGTTGCGGCCAATAGTGCTAATTTATTTTCTCTATTATCCTGTACAGGCTTGTTACAAGCTTGTGGAAAATATTACTTATTCGGGATATGGAAATGGCTAATCAAACAACGGTTGTAACCACATTAAATGGTAGTGCCTGGATCAGAAATGAAGATGGCACATTAACTCCTATCAAGGAAGGTGATGTAATCACTGCTGGTGCAGAGATCGTTACGGGAGAAGGGGCTGAACTACAGTTGGCTCCGCAACAAGGCAACCCATTTACTGTGGGAGAGAGTCAGGAGTTAGTCCTCTCAGAGGGTATGTTTGATGATAGGCCCGATAGCAGTACAAACTCAGTGTCCCCGTTAGGTGATCTTGCTGCTGAGCGAGTTATTGCTGCGCTGGATGCCGGCGAGGATCCATTTGATGAGCTTGATCCGACTGCCGCAGTCTTGGCCGGTGGTGCAGATGGCGCTGGCGGCAGTTCCTTTACCCGTTTATTAAGTATTATTGAAACCACATCCCCTTTAGCCCTGGCCTATCCCAAGCCGGCATTCAATCCCGAGGATCCCCTGCACTTTTTTGGTGGGGCTGCTGGGGGACAGGAATTAGCTGCTGGCGAAGTACCAGGGGCCCCTATTATTATCGTT
>Ga0209487_1003217_pt1 | contig 12911 bp, 10 predicted proteins | sample Poulit2012_FD_187524 | JGI IMG/M metagenome (GOLD analysis project Ga0209487, IMG submission 187524) | Agricultural soil microbial communities from Georgia to study Nitrogen management - Poultry litter 2012 (SPAdes) (version 2) | ecosystem: Environmental > Terrestrial > Soil > Agricultural land... | reverse complement strand
AGGCAGCAGCCATGGATCAACTTTAGACATTGACCTAAACACTATTTTCACTGAAAATGGACATTGTAAATTGGCCATTTATGAAAATGGTGAACTCATCGAAGTAATTAATTAAATTTTCAAAAAACTCATACTACCAAAAAAAGCTGCCTCAAAAATGAGGCAGCTTTTTTAATGCATTCGATCCACGGATTAATATTTTATTATAAATTAAATTCACTCTTGAATTTTAAGAAAATCTGCACCCGTCGGTTCTTCAAATACTTCAAGGTCAAATTCTCTAACGATGGTCAATAAATGATCGAAAATATCAGCAACTATACCTTCATAATACAACCAACGAATATCATTAGTAAAACAGTAAATTTCCATAGGCAAACCATGAGGAGTTGGTGCGAGTTGTCTAACCATAATGGTCATATCTTTATTTACACCTTCAACTTCTTTCAAATAATTGTTGACATAAACTCTAAACATCCCCACATTGCTCAATCGCCTAACATTGGCAGAGATAAATTCAGCTTCAATGCCTTTGTTATGCTCTTCAATTTCCTTTTCTTTTTGTAGAACGTAATCCTTTAGCAATCTATATTTTTTGAACTTTTCTAAATCTTCTTCTTCCAAAAACCTGAAACTATTCATCTTTAAATATATAGCTCTTTTGATTCTTCTGCCTCCAGATTCTTGCATTCCACGCCAATTTTTAAACGAATCTGAAATGAATGCGTACGTAGGAACTGTAGTTATAGTTTTGTCCCAGTTTTGAACTTTTACAGTGTTTAAATTGATCGATAAAACATCGCCATCGGCTCCATATTTAGGCATTTCTACCCAATCTCCTACCCTGACCATATCATTGGCCGAAACTTGAACACTCGCAACAAATCCTAAAATGGTATCCTTGAAAACCAACATCAACACTGCCGATGCAGCACCCAAAGAAATTAAAAAGGCATAGGGCGATTTACCAGTGAGTGTTGTAAACACTATGATTCCACAAACAAAAAATATAAATATTGCAACGACTTGTGCATAACTGTCCAAAGGTTTGTCCACAAAAGCCTTTTTGGTGCGGAGATAATCTCTAATTGTTCTGACAATTCCATTGGCAAAAACTCCAATAGTTATGATCATCACTACATCCGTTAACTTTATTGCTACGCTCGTCCATTGTGGAAAACCAATAAAAATTATAGGAATAAAAAATCTGATTACTGTAATAGAAATTATATGTACAAAATATTTAAAAACCTTGTGTTTGAATAAATAATCATCAAATACAGTTTTACTTTTACTAACGAGTTTACTGACTGTGATCAATAGAATTCGACGGAATATATAATCGATTACATACAATACAGCAACCAATAAAACCATTAGAATAACTGCATTGAATACGTGAGTCGTTTGTTCAGAAAGACCTAAATTAGATAAATTATTAAACATCCATTCGTAAACCTTACTATGTACAGTGAGATAAGTTTCGTTCATTTTTTTGGTACAAAACTAATAAGATAAATTCTCAGTACTTAGTAGATAGTGAGTTTTAACCTTTCTTAACATTTAAAATCTTAGAAATAAAAAAATCCGACTTGAAAGTATCAAATCGGATTTCATAAATTATAATTTATATGAACAAATAATATTCTTATTCTTTAACTTCTTCTTCGCTACCTTTATTCTTATTGAATTTAGCGTATTTATTTCTAAATTTATCAATACGACCAGCGGTGTCAACCAGTTTCATCTTACCTGTATAGAAAGGGTGAGATGTACTTGAAATCTCCATTTTTATCAACGGATATTCTACACCGTCAATCTCAATCGTTTCTTTTGTATCAGCTGCTGAACGACAAATAAATGTTTCATCGTTACTCATATCTTTAAACGCAACCAAGCGGTAATTTTCTGGATGAATATCTTTTTTCATTTCTTTTTGACTTTTGAGTGTGCAAATATAAGGATTTTTATTAAAGTACAAATCTTTTTATGAAAATTGTTTTTAATTTCAATTCTCCATCTTAATTATCAATAAAGCAAGCACTCTACTTTGTACATTGAACAGATTTAATTAGTTTTGTTTCACTTAATTTGAATTTATGAAAATCCGCAATATTATAGTTCTTAGCTTTATCGCACTTTTCATCGGTTTTGCTTCTTGTCGTGACGATTTTGACTTTGACATAGCTTCAGATGAACTTGTTTTCTCCAAAGATACACTAAGTTTAGATACTGTATTTAATTATACAAATTCTCAAACCTATCGACTAAGCGTTCACAACCAACAAGACAAAGATGTTTTTGTATCCAAGGTATATTTATCTCGTGGTGAAAATTCTTTGTTTAAAATAAATGTGGACGGAATGCCAGGGTATAATTTTGAAAATGTAGCAATTCGTAAGAACGATAGTATTTCTATTTTTGTTGAAATCGCTGCAGGTGAAGCGCCAGCAATTCCACATTACGAAGATGAAATTGTCTTTGAAACCAATTATGGCTTTCAACAAGTGAAATTGATGTCATATATAGAAAAAGCTAAATTTTACAATACTGAACTTGATGAAAACTATGTTTTGTCCGAAACCAATTGGGATGATCAATTTGCAAGAGTTCTTTATGGAAATATAAATGCCGATGAATTGAACATTGGTCCAAAAACGAAAGTTTACTTTCATAAAGATGCCAATTTGTTGATCAATGGCCAACTTAATATCAATGGAAGTCTTCACAATGAAGTGGTTTTCAGAACAAATCGAATGGATGAACGCACGGATTCTCTTCCTGATTATTGGGGAAAAATAAAAATCAAATCACCCAATAACAGCGTTTTAAATTCAATCAATTATGCCATTATAAAAGGTGGAAATGTCGGTTTAGAAATTGAAAACTCTCGACTTGACATCAAAAATTCCAAAATACTGAACAATGAAAAAATCGGTTTGTATGGAATCAATTCGATAATTCGTGGAGAAAATGTTGTCATAAACAATAGTAATTTAGCGGCTTTGGCCATAGAAGGCGGCGATGTTCAATTTGTTCATTCAACCTTTGCCAACTATTTCAACATAGGACAAGGCGCAGGTGGAAATTATAGTTTGTTTTTAGGAAATTTGGGAGAAAATGATGTTTCTCTTCCACTTTTACAAGCCAATTTTTACAACTGTATTTTCTATGGACGTTCATCGAATGCTATCATCTTTGAAGATGGCGGTGCGATGTTCAATCATAATTTCAAAAACAATTTGATCAAATTGAATTTCCCTAATGAAGTTGAAGGAATTGATGAAAGTAATACCATTGGTTTAGATCCAATGTTTGTCAATCCAGGTTTCGGAAAAAATGATTTGAGATTGAAAAGTGAAACAGAAGCTGTTGGTATAGCATCTCCTACATTTGCAGAAATAGTTCCATTGGATATTTTAAATTTCCCAAGAACCAATTCACCTATAGTTGGTGCTTATCAAGAATTGGTCGATTCAGAATGATTTAAATTTCAAGATAAAAATTAACCAATAAAAAATGCGAGTTCATGATTGAGCTCGCATTTTTCTTACAAAATAATAACCCTAAAAATATTTAAAATCTTGATTGTTTTCAATTCTTTTTACAGCTTCATACATCAAACGAATGGTATTTTCCACATCTTTTTTATGCACCATTTCAACAGTTGTATGCATATATCTAAGCGGTAGAGAAATCAAAGCCGAAGGCACACCACCGTTGCTATAAGCAAACGCATCGGTATCTGTACCCGTCACGCGGCTACTCGCAGCGCGTTGAAAAGGAATCTTCTTTTCCTCAGCTGCATCAATGATGAGTTCTCTCAAATTATTTTGAACCGCTGGCGCATAAGTTACAACTGGACCATCACCACATTTTAGATCACCTTCTTTATTCTTACTCATTTTAGGCGTAGAAGTATCATGCGTAACATCAGTAACTATTGCCACATCAGGTTGAATGGTTTTGGTAATCATTTCTGCACCTCTTAGTCCAACTTCTTCTTGAACTGAATTTGTAAAATACAATCCAAAATCGATTTTATCTTTATTTTCATGTATCAATCGAGCCACTTCAGCTATCATATAACCACCTACTCTATTGTCCAAGGCTCGACAAACAAAATAATTATCATTCAACACCATAAATTCATCAGGATAAGTAACCACACAACCCACATGAACACCCAAAGCTTCAACTTCCTCTTTTGAACTCACTCCACAATCGATCCAAATCGTATCCAATTCTGGAAGTTCATCCTTACCGTTGATTCTCGTATGAATAGCTGGCCATCCAAAAACACCTTTAACTATTCCCTTTTTCGTGTGAATATTTACTCTTTTCGAAGGAGCTATAACAGCATCAGAACCACCATTTCTAATCACGTAAATCATTCCTTCTTTAGAAATATAATTTACATACCATGAAATTTCATCCGCATGGGCTTCCAAAACCACTTTATATTTTGCTTCAGGATTGATCACACCATAAGCTGTTCCATAGTTATCCGAACGAATTTCATCTACATATGGTTGAATATATTTCGTCCAAACTTTCTGACCTTCCATTTCATAGCCCGTTGGAGAACTTGTATTTAAATACTTTTCTAAAAAACCCATAGATTCTTCAGTAAAAAACTTAGATTGTACCATAATTTATAATTTTCACAAAAATAACAAAATAGGAACAATTTTTGATAAAGCAACTACTATGACTTGGAAAGTTTCACTTTTAATTTTCTTTTTATTAAGTAATTTTATATTCGGTCAAGAAACAAATAACTCAGCAGAGATCAAGCGAGAGTTTGCTGAATTGGATTCTATTGCTGTCGATGATTTATATGTTCATGACACTGTTTTATTGGAAGATGCAAAAATTCTCCACGTCAATCTTAAAACGGAAATGGAGAAGAAATATTACATTTGGCTGAGAAAAAGAGTCAGAGATGTTTGGCCATATGTTAAAATCGCAGTTGACGAATACAACTCCATTCAAGACACCGCTCAATATTTCACCAATAAAAGACAAAAGAAAAAATACATCAAACAAAGGCAAAATGAATTAGCCAATCAATTCGAAAAACAATTGAGAGATCTTTCTTTATCGAGAGGTCAAATTCTCATTAAATTGATCCATAGAGAAACCGGCAAAACCGCTTATGAAATCATCCGAGAATTAAGAGGTGGTGTCAATGCATTCATTTGGAACGCTGCAGGAGGCGCCTATGAATTGGACTTAAAAACAGAATTTGATACGCATAAAGTAAGAGAAGATTCATACATAGAAGTGATTTTGCGCAAAGATTTTCAATCCGGAAGATTGGAGAGAATTCGTGAATTTGAATGATTAAATGTTTGATAAATAATTACTTTATTATAAGAGATACATTCAGTATCTTTGTGAATCTAAAAAGAACTTTGTTAGGTGTCAAAATCAAGTATTAAAACCATAGGAGTACTAACATCTGGAGGTGACGCACCAGGAATGAACACAGCCATTCGTGCTGTAGTTAGAGCTTGTTCTTATTACAACTTAAACTCAATTGGAATCCGTGAAGGTTATGACGGATTAATCAACAACCAACTGTCAAAATTAGACGCACGTTCAGTTAAATATATCATCAATCGAGGCGGAACTTTCTTAAAAAGTGCACGCTCTGATGAATTCAGAACCAAAGAAGGCCGAATGAAGGCTTATCAAACCATTCAAGAAAACGAAATCGATGCACTCATCATCATCGGAGGTGATGGTTCTTTCAGAGGTGCAAGTGTATTTTATGAAGAATACGGCATTCCATTCATAGGAATTCCCGGAACCATAGACAATGATATATTTGGAACGGATTATACCATTGGATATGACACTGCGCTCAATACTGCAATCGAAGCCATCGATAGAATTAGAGATACTGCTACTTCTCACAATAGAGTGTTTTTCATCGAAGTTATGGGAAGAGATGCTGGTTTTATAGCTCTCAACAGTGGAATCGGTTCTGGTGCACAAGATATTTTAATTCCAGAAGTAAAAGATAGTTTAGAGGAATTGTTCAGCAGTCTTGAAAAATCTGAAATTTCCGGAAAAAACTCAAGTGTGGTAGTCGTAGCCGAAGGTGAAGAATTGGGCAATGTTTACGAATTGGCCAATGCGACCAAAGAACACTTTCCAGATTATGATATCAGAGTAACTGTCTTAGGACACATTCAAAGAGGCGGTAGTCCAAGTTGTATGGATAGAGTTTTGGCGAGTAGGCTTGGTATCGCTGCAGTAGAGGGCTTGACAGAAGGAAAAACCAATGTTATGGCAGGTTTACAATCCAACAAAATAGTGTTCACTTCAATAGAAGAAGCCATAAAAAAACACAACGAGATCGATAAAGAATTAATAAAAGTAGCTGAAATTTTAGCTCGTTAAATAACAACTATAAAAACATATAAGATGTCAACAATTAAAGTAGGAATTAACGGTTTTGGACGAATTGGAAGTCTTGTAGCACGAGTTTTACTTGAAAGAGAAAATGTAGAACTCGTAGCGATCAACAGTACTTCATCGCCTGAATACACCGCTTATCAATTAAAATATGACTCAGTTCATGGTAGGTTCAATGGTGAAGTTGAAGTCGATGGCAACAACTTAATCGTAAATGGTAAAAAAATCGTTTTATTTTCTGACAGAGACCCAAACAATTTGAAATGGGGAGAAGTTGGAGCAGATTACATCATTGAGTCAACGGGTGCATTTTTAACCAAAGAAAGCGCTGGTGCACATCTTAAAGTGGGCGCGAAAAAAGTAATTTTATCGGCACCTTCAAAAGACGACACACCTATGTTTGTAATGGGTGTAAACCACACCGAATTGACTGATGATATCAAAATTCTTTCGAATGCTTCATGTACAACCAACTGTTTAGGTCCATTGGCAAAAGTTATCAATGATAATTTTGGAATTACAGAAGGTCTGATGACAACCATTCACGCAACAACTGCTTCTCAAAAAACAGTAGATGGTACTTCAAGCAAATGGAGAAGTGGACGTTCGGCACTTTTAAACATTATTCCAGCATCTACAGGAGCTGCAAAAGCAGTAGGAAAAGTAATTCCTGAGTTGAATGGAAAGTTAACTGGTATGGCATTCCGCGTACCGACTGCAAACGTTTCGGCTGTGGATTTGACCGTAAGATTAGAAAAATCTACTACTTATGAAGAAATCTGTAAAGTGATCAAAGAAGCTTCTGAAGGAGAAATGAAAGGTATACTCGGATATACTGAAGATGAAGTGGTTTCACAAGATTTTGTAGGTGATCCAAGAGCTTCAATATTTGACAAAAACGCTGGAATTATGCTATCACCAAACTTTGTTAAACTTGTTTCATGGTATGACAATGAAATGGGTTATTGCAACAAATTGGCTGACTTGACCATATATGCAGCTGGCTTATAACAATTTACATCTTTTAAAATAAAAACAAACCACCTCAATTTTGAAGGTGGTTTGTTTTTTTATGAAAAAAATCATTGTTTGATTAATATTTTTATATATTTGTTCAGTATAACAATAAAAAAACATTGCCTATCGAATGATATTTATCTTTTTTAACACTTGATGATTTAAGATGAATATACAAACAATTGAAGACTCCCAATTAGTGAAACACTATCTAATGGGCAATGAAGATGCGTTAGAAGCACTCATCACACGTCATAAAAACCGAATTTACGGTTATATTTTCTCGAAAGTCTTAAATAAAAACATTGCGGAAGATATCTTTCAAGATACTTTTGTAAAAGTTATATTGACTTTAAGAGAGGGAAAATATACAGAAGAAGGTAAATTTCTTCCTTGGGTTATGCGCATTGCACACAACTTGACCATTGATCATTTCAGATCTATAAAACGCATGCCTACCATAGGTGAGACTTTTACCAATGAAGAGTTTGGGATTTTTGACTTTTTAGCAGATGCTGAAGATTGTACTGAAACAAAGATTATTAAAGACCAAATTTTAAAGGAACTAAGACTTATCATTGAATTCCTTCCGGAAGATCAAAGAGAAGTTTTAGAATTGAGAATGTTCAAAGAACTCAGCTTCAAAGAAATTGCTGAAGAAACTAATGTAAGTATCAATACTGCCTTAGGACGAATGAGATACGCCCTGATAAATTTGAGAAAACTGATCGATGAGAAACAATTAAATTTAACATTAATTTAACAATTCAAAGAGTATATCTTACAATATTCCAATCAGTTATACGTTAATTAAGTATAACTTTTAAATCTAAATATATGGAAGACAATTACTCTTTAATCGGTGAAATGTTTTCACCAAAAAAATCAACCATTCAGAATATTTTAAATTTTTCAAAAACATTATCAGTTATTAAAAGTAGTGTCTTGAACGATTACATTACTTTGTTCAAGAACTAAAAAAAGGGGAAAGTAGATGGTAACTTTCCCCCTTTTTTCAACACATTTAAATTTATTTTTTTCCACCAAACAATCCTCCTAAAAGTTTTCCTCCTAAATCTGACAATCCTCCACCTTTATTAGAAGATCCCCCCAAAAGACTGTCCAACAAGCCACCCATTTGACTCGATTGACCATCACCTCCGAGCAAACTTCCTAAAACTGAAGTTAAATCGCCTCCATCCAACTTTCCTTGATTCTTCTCTTTGCCCAAATAACCCATTACAATTGGTGCAATCATAGCTAAAACTTGAGAAATCTGTCCAGCACTCAATCCAGAAGACTTCGCAACTGCATTTGAAACATCATTCTGTTTATTTCCCAAAACATGCCCCAAAATACTATTGCCATCTGAAAAATTCCCTTCATTCAAAAATCCACTGATATTATCCAATATACTTCCATCATGCTTCGACAAAGCATTGATTATATTATTAGCATCACCATTCTCTGCATTTTTATTTAAAGCGGTCAGCAATAAAGGAACAGCCGTAGAAACTGCAGTCTTAGCTTGTCCCTCTCCTATCCCAAGTTGACTCGATACTCCGTCAACCATTTGTTGTCCCAACGGACCATTCAATAATTCTTGAACATTCATATTTAAGTTGTTTATATTTTATCAAATATATAATTTTATAACACAAATTCTTTTAGTTTATCTATTTTTGTTATTATTTTATGCATAATTAGTTGCTAACTTAAATCGATTTGATAATGAGAAGAATAGCTCAAGTTTTAATAATAGTTTTTATTGCCATATTTATCATTCCATTCTTTCTACCTAACACCATCAACGTATCAGTAGAAAGGGATTTTAAAGTTCAAGCAGGGATGATTTTTGAAGATTTCAACAACCTCAATGAATTCTCCAAATGGGAACCTTGGACTTACAATGACACGACTGCACAAAAAAACTTTTTCTCTCCTTATCGAGGTGAAGGCGCTGGATACAGGTGGAATACAAAAAATAAAAATGGAACATTGACCATTACAAAATCGCAACCAACGGAAACTATCGAATATAATTTAGAAGGTTTTGATTTAGGGAGAAATTCCCAAATGAAAGTCTTTTTTGAGACCGTAGATTCGGCTACAACTAAAGTAAAATGGGAAGTTTCCAGTGAGAAATTAAATTACTTTTCGAGATATTTCGCTTATTTCACTTCGCAAAATCTTGTCAGTAAATTGGAAAGTGGATTTGAGAATTTAGAAAATTATGTCAGCACAGCAGTTCTAACCACTGAACAAGCACAAGCACTAAAACCTGGTGATATTAAAATTGAAAATTTCGAAGGAAAAAAACTAATTGCTATTCACAATTTGACTTCATTGGAAAATGAAGAATTGAGAACGGCAGTCGATGAATCTCTGGGAGAAATCTACAGTTATCTCGTGGACTATAAAAAAGTCAATCCTAATCTCGTCGGAAAAGCAATTATTTATTTCGATAAAATAAACATAGCTGATGATGAAATTGAATTCTACAGCGGTTATCCCATAGTCGAATCTGTGGAAGCAGCTGAAAACATGGAATTATTTGCCATAGAAGCCAATCAAACCCTCGTATGCATCCACCAAGGAAGTTATGAAACCTTGGCTGAAACCATCACAGAAATGAAAGCTTATGCCAAAAACAACAACATCAATATTGGTCATAAATATTGGGAAGAAATCATCATAGTTCCGAACAATGATAACAATACACAACCTCAAATCAAAGTATATTTCCCAATTCAGAGCTAATTAAAATCTAAATAAGGTTTGGATGATATTCTACTACTAAATCACTAACTTTGCCGATTGATTTTCAATCAAATTATGAGTGAGTTTATAGAAATTTATGGAGCAAGAGAACACAATTTAAAAAACATTGACGTTCAAATTCCAAGAGATAAATTAGTAGTAATTACAGGACTGAGTGGAAGTGGAAAATCCTCTTTGGCTTTCGACACGATTTATGCCGAAGGACAGAGGAGATACATAGAGACTTTCTCGGCTTATGCAAGACAGTTTTTAGGTGGACTGGAAAGACCTGATGTCGATAAAATCGAAGGATTGTCGCCCGTGATTTCCATCGAACAAAAAACAACTTCTAAAAGCCCACGTTCTACCGTAGGTACGATCACAGAAATCTACGACTTTCTACGATTATTATACGCAAGAGCTTCTATCGCATATTCGTACAATACAGGCGAAAAAATGGTCAGCTATACCGACCAACAAATCCATGATTTGATTCGAGAAAAATACGCCAACAAAAAAATAGCTCTACTTTCTCCATTGATTAGATCCAGAAAAGGTCACTACAGAGAATTGTTCGAACAAGTTTCCAAAAAAGGATATATGGAAGTTCGTGTCAACGGTGAAATTAAAGATATCACTCCCGGCATGAGACTCGATCGATACAAAACGCATGACATTGAACTCCTCATTGATAAAATGATTTTGAACGATAGGATCAGTGAAAATCGATTGATGAATTCCATAGAAGTTGCCATGCAACAAGGAGAAAATATATTGATGGTTTTGGATTATGAAACCAATGAAGCCTTGTTTTATAGTCGAAATCTAATGTGTCCAAGTACAGGTATTTCTTATCCAACACCTGAACCCAACACTTTTTCGTTCAACTCGCCCAAAGGTGCATGCCCTACTTGCAATGGTTTAGGAAATCTGAATGAAATCGATACAGAGAAACTATTTCCAAATCCTAAACTTTCCTTCAAAAAAGGTATGATTCCTATTTTGGATGAAATTAAAAATACCACTCGAATTAGAAAACAAATCGAATCGATTTATGTCAAATATGGCGAACAATTAGACACACCTTTTGAAAAATTAAACAAAAATTTAATCCAAGATTTAATGTATGGATTGAATGAAACTGTGGATGTCAAACTGAAATTCGCAGATGTCAATAAAGTTTACAAAATCAATTTCGAAGGTCTAATTCCATATTTCAATGAAATTCTAAAAGACAAAACACATACTGCCTACAGAACGGTTTATAAAAACCTTGCAAAAAATATTGTTTGCCCTGAATGCGACGGCAATCGACTCCACAAAGAGGCATTACATTTCAAAATCGATAACAAACATATCGCAGAAATCGCAAATTACGATTTGCAATCTTTATTGAATTGGATCAATGTTCTGGACAAGAAACTCGATAAAAACCAAAAGAAAATCGCCTTAGAAGTGCTAAAGGAAATCAAAACTCGATTGGTTTTCTTGTTAGATGTTGGGTTAAATTATTTATCGATCAACAGACCCGCAGGTTCGCTTTCGGGTGGTGAAGCTCAAAGAATTCGATTGGCAACCCAAATCGGTTCTCAATTGGTCAATGTGCTTTATATTTTAGATGAACCTTCGATTGGATTGCATCAAAAAGACAATCAGAAATTAATCGATTCACTAAAAAAACTAAGAGATATCGGAAATTCAGTTTTGGTTGTTGAACATGACAAAGACATGATTTTAGAAGCTGATCACGTCATCGATATTGGTCCAAAAGCTGGAAGAAAAGGAGGTAAAATCGTTTGGCAAGGTGCTCCTAAAGATTTAGAAAATGCCGATACTTTGACTTCTGCTTATCTCAACGGAACCAAAGAAATTGAAATTCCTAAAACCAAAAGAGAAGGAAATGGAAAATCTCTTAAATTAATCGGTGCCACAGGAAACAATTTGAAAAATGTTGACTTAGAAATTCCTTTAGGGAAATTGGTGGTCATCACGGGTGTATCTGGTAGCGGAAAATCAACATTGATTTCCAATACACTCTACCCTATTCTTAGCAAACATTTTTATAGAGCTGAAAAAGAACCTTTGCCTTACGAGAAAATCGAAGGTTTGGAGCATTTGGACAAAGTTATCGAAGTCAATCAATCTCCAATCGGTAGAACACCAAGATCTAATCCGGCAACTTACACCAATTTATTTTCAACGATTAGAAACCTTTTCACCCAATTACCCGAATCGAAAATTAGAGGTTATAAACCTGGTAGATTCTCTTTCAACGTAAAAGGTGGAAGATGTGAAACCTGTCGTGGAGCTGGTTTAAAGGTCATAGAAATGAACTTTTTACCTGATGTTTATGTGCCTTGTGAAACTTGTCAAGGAAAACGATTCAACCGTGAAACTTTAGAAATTAGATACAAAGGAAAATCGATTTCTGATGTACTCGATATGACGGTAAACGAAGCGGTGGAATTCTTTGAAGCCATTCCAAAAATTTATAAAAGTGTAAAAACTTTACAAGATGTAGGTTTGGGATATATCACTTTGGGACAACAATCCACAACTTTATCCGGCGGTGAAGCTCAAAGAGTGAAATTGGCATCAGAACTGAGCAAAAGACAAACTGGAAAAACCATTTATATACTCGACGAACCTACTACTGGTTTGCATTTCGAAGATATTAGAGTGTTGATGGATGTAATCGATACAATCGT
>Ga0209487_1003216_pt1 | contig 12912 bp, 11 predicted proteins | sample Poulit2012_FD_187524 | JGI IMG/M metagenome (GOLD analysis project Ga0209487, IMG submission 187524) | Agricultural soil microbial communities from Georgia to study Nitrogen management - Poultry litter 2012 (SPAdes) (version 2) | ecosystem: Environmental > Terrestrial > Soil > Agricultural land... | reverse complement strand
CTCGCCCGCCAGGTGCTCGAAGGGGTGCTGGCCGGGGAGGGGTCGCCGGAGGAGGTGCTCACCGCCCGTGGTCTGGAGGTGGTCTCCGACGACGGCCCGCTGCTGGAGGTCATCGACGCCACCCTGGCGGACCAGCCGGACATCGCCGAGAAGATCCGGTCTGGCAACCTCGGCCCGATGGGGGTCATCATCGGTGCGGTGATGAAGGCTACCCGCGGGCAGGCGGACGCTGGCCGGGTGCGCGAGCTGGTGATGGAGCGCCTCGGCTGACTCACCGCTCGCGAACGCCCTGGTTCGCAGCGACACGCCGGGCGGAGGCCGCGAACCAGGGCGTTCGCGATGACCGGGTCAGCCGGCCACCAGGCGGTGGGCCACCTCCGAGTGCTGTGCGACCAGCGCCTCGGTGTCCAGGCCGACCACGTGGGAGTCGATCACCCGCCACTGGCCGGCCACCATCACCCGGTCCGCGCGTTCGGCCCCGCACAGCAGCAGCGCGGTGAGCGGGTCGTGCGATCCGGAGAACGCCAGCCCTTCCGGGCGGAACAGCGCCAGGTCCACCTGCCCGCCCACCTGGAGAGAGCCGATGTCGGTGCGGCCCAGCGCCGCCGCCGATCCCCGGGTGGCCCAGTCCAGGGCCCGGCCCGTGGTGACCGTCTCCGCGCCGTAGCGCAGCCGTTGCACGTACAGCGCCTGGCGCACTTCCCGGATCATGTTCGAGGAGTCGTTGGAGGCCGACCCGTCCACGCCGATACCCACCGGGGCGCCGGCGTCCTGCAGCTCCACCGCGCGGGCGATCCCGGAGGCCAGGCGCATGTTCGAGCTCGGGCAGTGCGCCACCGCTGTGCCGGCAGCGCCGAGCCGGGCGATCTCACCGTCGTCGAAGTGGATACCGTGCGCCAACCAGGTGCGGTCGGTCAGCCAGCCCACCGACTCCAGGTAGTCGACCGTGCGCATGCCGAAGTGCTCGAGGCAGTAGTCCTCCTCGTCCAGCGTCTCCGCCAGGTGGGTGTGCAGCCGCACGTCCAGCTCCTCGGCCAGCGCGGCGCTGTCGGCCATCAGCGTGGTGGACACCGAGAACGGTGAGCACGGCGCCAGCGCGATCTGGATCCGGGCGCCCTCGCCAGGCTCGTGGTAGGTGCGCACCAGCCGCTCCGAGTCGGCGAGGATCACCTCCGGGTCCTGCACAGTGTGCTGCGGCGGCAGACCGCCGTCGTCCTCCCCGACGCTCATCGACCCACGGGTCAGCACTGCACGCATGCCCAGCTCCCGGGCCACCTCGACCTGCACGTCGATGCTCACGTCGCCACCGTCTGGGAACAGGTAGTGGTGGTCGGCAGTCGTGGTGCAGCCGGTCTCGAGCAGCTCGGCCATCGCCACTGTGGTAGCCAGCTGCATCGCTTCGGCGTCCAGCCGCGCCCACACCGGGTAGAGCCTCACCAGCCAGTCGAACAGCTTGCTGCTCGCCACCGGTGGCCAGGCGCGGGTGAGCGTCTGGTAGAAGTGGTGGTGGGTGTTGACCAGCCCTGGGGTGACCACGTGCGCCGAGGCATCGAACGTCTGCTGCGGGGGAGTGGTCGGTGTGCCGCCGCTGGCGACCAGCTCGGTGATCGTGCCGCTGTCGCTGTCCACCACGATCCCACCAGCAGCGGCATCGGACGGGGTCTCGGCGCCAAGATGGATCGCCGAAGGGTTCTGCAACCACAGGGTGCTCATCAGGTGCTGCCTCTCTGCGGCGGCACCTGCCGGGGCTCGTGCCGCCAGCTCAGGTGTTACGGCGTCTGCTGCTCCGCCGACCGGACGTCCTCATCCGGCGGACGGCACGCTAGCCCGCTGCACACACCGTCGTCAAGAGTGGCGAAGACCTCCTGACCTCTCTTGAGATCGAGCGATCTGCTATCGTTGAAGGAAAGTAAAAGTCCGCGATGCGGAATCTCTGCTCGTCGAAGATCCCGGGTGACGCCGTTCGCCCGCCCGAGAGCGTACGGCGACGGGCGGCGGTACCGTTGCGATCGCGGCTGCTCGCGAGGACCTTCGACCATGGGAGACCAGATGGGTAACGTCAGCGGAATCGAGATCGTCGGCGATCTTCCCGAGCGGGCGGAGGAGGTGCTCACCGACTCCGCGCAGGAGCTCATCGTCGAGCTGCACCGCACCCTGGCCGGTCGCCGGGCCGAGGCTCTCGCCGCGCGCGAGCAGCGGGTCGCCGACCTGGCTGCCGGCGGCACGCTCGACTTCCTCGAGGAGACTGCCGACATCCGTGCCGACGAGAGCTGGCAGGTGGCCCCGCCCGCTCCGGGCCTGGTGGACCGTCGGGTGGAGATCACCGGCCCGACCGACAAGAAGATGACCATCAATGCCCTGAACGCCGGGGCGAAGGTGTGGCTGGCCGACCAGGAGGATGCGAACACCCCTGACTGGGAAGCGGTGATCGGTGGGCAGGTCAACCTGCTGGACGCGATCAACCGCACCATCGACTTCACCGCGGAGAACGGCAAGAGCTACGCGCTGAAGCCGGACGAGGAGCTGGCCACCATCGTGGTCCGCCCGCGCGGTTGGCACCTGGACGAGAAGCACATCCTGGTCGATGGCCAGGTCACCTCCGGCGCGCTGGTGGACTTCGCGCTGTACGTGGCCACCGCCGGTCTGCGGCAGATCGAGAAGGGGCAGGGCCCGTACTTCTACCTGCCGAAGATGGAGCACCACCTCGAGGCGCGGATGTGGAACGACGCGTTCACCCTCGCCTCGGACCTGCTCGGCTTCCCGCGCGGGACGATCCGGGCCACCTGCCTGATCGAGACCATCCCGGCCGCGTTCCAGATGGAGGAGATCCTCTACGAGCTGCGCGAGCACTCCGCCGGGCTGAACGCCGGCCGGTGGGACTACCTGTTCTCCGTGATCAAGAACTTCCGCACCCGCGGCAAGGAGTTCCTGCTGCCGGACCGCAACGCCATCACCATGACCGTGCCGTTCATGCGCGCCTACACCGAGCTGCTGGTGCGCACCTGCCACAAGCGCGGCGCACACGCCATCGGCGGGATGGCCGCCTTCATCCCGAGCAAGGACGAGGCGGTCAACGCCGCCGCCTTCGACAAGGTGCGCGCGGACAAGGCCCGCGAGGCTGGGGACGGCTTCGACGGCTCCTGGGTGGCCCATCCCGGCATGGTGGCCACCTGCAAGGAGGTGTTCACCGAGGTGCTCGGGGACAAGCCGAACCAGATCGACAACAAGCGCGAGGACGTCCGCGTCACCGCCGCCGACCTGCTCGATGTCGCCGCCACCCCCGGTGAGGTCACCGAGGAGGGGCTGCGCAACAACATCGACGTGGCCCTGCAGTACCTGCGCGCCTGGCTCGGTGGCCTCGGCGCGGTGGCGATCCACAACCTGATGGAGGATGCGGCGACCGCAGAGATCTCCCGCTCGCAGATCTGGCAGTGGCTGCACAACAGCATCGAGCTCGCCGACACCCACGAGGTGGTCACCAAGGAGCTCGTCGAGCGACTGGTGGACGAGGTCGTGCCCACCCTTCCCGGGGAGGCGTCCGACTACGAGGAGGCCAAGTCGCTCTTCCTGGAGGTGGCGGTCTCCGACGACTATGCCGACTTTCTCACCGTGCCCGCCTACGAACGGATGGACTGATGCCCAAGCTGACTGCCGGGGCCACAGCGCCCGACTTCACCCTGACCACGCACACCGGTGAGCCGGTCTCCCTCTCTGGTGCCCTCAGTGGCGCGAGCCAAGGGGTGATCGTCTACTTCTACCCGAAGGCCGCCACTCCTGGCTGTACCACGGAGGCGTGCGACTTCCGGGACAACCTCTCCTCCCTGGCCGCTGCCGGCTACGACGTGATCGGCGTCTCCCCGGACCCGGTGCCCGAGCTGCAGGCGTTCGCCCAGGCGGAGAACCTCACCTTCCCGCTGGCTGCCGACACCGACCACGCGGTGGCCGAGGCCTACGGGGTCTGGGGGCCGAAGACCTTCGACGGGCGGACCTTCGACGCGGTGCACCGGTCCACGTTCGTGGTGAACCCGGACGGTGCGCTGCGCAGTGCCGAGTACGACGTGGACGCCACCGGGCACGTGGCCCGGTTGCGCGCGGAGCTGCTCGGCTCCTGATCCCGACGACGAGCGACGGCCCGGTCTCCTGGTGGAGGCCGGGCCGTCGTCGTGCCCGGCAGTACATCGTTGTTCGCAGCGCCGGTGGAACCATTTCCGCGTACCCTCTTGACAGCATCGCCGGGGATCCCCTAATGTTCAAATCATAGAAGTTTGTTTCCACTTGACGGAAACTCTCCGAGGAAGCCATCCCGGTGTAGCACGTTCAGGTGGACGGAAGAATTCATCACGAGTTCGGACGTCCATCCGACGTCCGTGAACATGAGGGAAACGGCAATGGAGCTGAACGACTTCAACACCGCAGCACCCGATGAGGCCAGGGAGCTGGTCCGGTCCTGTGCGCACGTCGACCGCTGGGTCGACGCAGTGGTCGCGGGCCGGCCGTACGCCAGTGTGGACGAGGTGGCCGAGGCGGCCCTCACCCTGGCCCAGCCGTGGACCGACGACGAGGTCGACTCCGCACTGGCCCGGCATCCGCGGATCGGCGAGCAGGCCCGCGGCCAGGAGGCCGATGCGCAGATGTCCCGCCAGGAGCAGTCCGGTGTCGGCACCGATGCTGGCACCCAGGCACGCCTCGCGGAGGGCAACGCCGCCTACGAGGCCAAGTTCGGCCATGTCTTCCTCATCCGCGCAGCCGGCCGCAGCGCGGAGGAGATCTTGCAGCAGCTGCAGCAGCGACTGACCAACACCCCAGACGACGAACGCCGGATCGCGGCGGAGCAGCTGCGCGAGATCGCTGCGCTCCGGCTGAGAGGAGCCCTGAGCTGATGACCTCCCACCTGACCACGCACGTGCTGGACGCTTCTGCGGGCCGTCCGGCCGCGGGCATCGACGTCCTGCTCGAGCGCCGGGACGGCGCCGGCTGGACCGAGATCGCCAGTGGTACGACCAACGATGACGGCCGGATCGGTGAGCTCGGCCCGGACCGGCTCGAGACGGGCACCTACCGGCTCACCTTCGCCGTCGCGGACTACTTCGCGGCGACCGGCACGCCCACGTTCTATCCGGAGATCACGGTGACCTTCGCCGTCGACGCCGGTCAGCAGCACTACCACGTGCCCGTGCTGCTGAGTCCGTTCGCCTACTCCACCTATCGCGGAAGCTGAAAGGAAGCACTGAGATGAGCACTACTGTCGACACCACCCCCCGAGAGCTCACCAGCGAGAACGCGCAGATGAACGGCGCCTCGCACGGCAAGGGCGAGGTCCACCTCGTCCGCGTCGAGCGCGAGGGCGCGGTGCACCACATCAGCGACTACACCGTCTCCTCGGCGATCCGGGGCGACCTGGACCGCATCTACACCCACGGCGACAACGCCACCTGCGTGCCCACCGACACGCAGAAGAACCTCACCTTCTCCCTGGCCCGCGACGGCGTCGGCACCCCGGAGGAGTTCGCGCTGAAGTTCGGCCGGTTCATGTTCTCCGAGTGGCCGGAGATCGTCACCGGTGGCCGCTGGGAGGTGATGAAGGTCGAGTGGGACCGGATCGTCGGGGACCACGGCCCGCACGACTTCTCCTTCGTCCGCCAGGGAAAGGAGGAGCGGTATGCCGTCGTCCAGGCTGAGGGGGAGAACTTCACGGTCGTCGCCGGGCTCAAGGGCCTGACCGTACTGAAGTCCTCCGGCTCGGCCTTCGTGGGCTACCCGAAGGGCAAGTACACCACCCTGGCCGAGACCACCGACCGGATCATGTCCACCGATGTGTCCGCCTGGCTGGAGTACAACACGCTCGAGGCCGACTGGGACGGCATCTTCGCCTCCGTCCGGCACATCATCCTCAGCGAGTTCGCCGAGCGGTTCTCGATGGCGCTGCAGAACACCATGTGGGCGATCAGCGCACGGATCATCGACACCCACCCGGAGATCAACACCGTCCGGATGCAGTGCCCGAACAACCACCACTTCGTGGTCGACCTGGAGCCGTTCGGCCAGGACAACCCGAACGTCGTCTTCTACGCGGCCGACCGGCCGTTCGGCGACATCACCAGCGAGGTCGTCCGCAAGGGCACCACGCCGAGCCCGCTGGCCTGGAACACCATCCCTTCGTTCACCTGATCATCGACCGGTCGTGACCCGGTACGGGGGAACGCGGCACGACCACCCACCATTGCTCAAAGGAGAGATCATGACGACCGCAGTCGACGTCGCCAAGGGGCAGCGGCCCGAGGACGAACGCCTGTCCGTCGGGGCAAGCTTCGCCTACGGCCTGCAGCACGTGCTCACCATGTACGGCGGCATCATCGCTGTGCCGCTCATCATCGGCCAGGCGGCCGGTCTGGACGCGGTGCACATCGCGCTGCTCGTGGCAGCCAGCCTGTTCATCGGTGGTCTGGCCACCATGCTGCAGTCCTGGGGAGTGCCGTTCTTCGGGTCCCAGCTGCCGCTGGTGCAGGGGGTCTCGTTCGCCGGCGTGTCCACGATGCTGGCGATCATGGGTACCGGTGACCTCGCCGACGCCTCACCGGAGGCGAAGCTGCAGGCGGTGTTCGGTGCGGTGATCGCCGCCTCGCTCATCGGCCTGGTGGTCGCCCCGTTCTTCGCCAAGATCGTCCGGTTCTTCCCGCCGGTGGTCACCGGCACGGTGATCACGGTCATCGGCCTGTCCCTGATGCGGGTGGCCGCCGAGTGGGCGATGGGCGGTGCCGGGATCGCCGGCACCCCCGAGTACGGTTCGATCAGCAACATCGTCCTGGCCGCGATCACGCTGGCGATCGTGCTGATCCTGTCCAAGGTGGGCGTCGGGATGATCTCCCGGATGTCCATCCTGCTCGGCATCGTGGTGGGCACGATCGTCGCCCTGCCGTTCGGGAAGGTCGACTTCTCCGGTATCGCCGACGCTGGTGTCGTAGCGTTCCCCACCCCGTTCTTCTTCGGTATGCCCACCTTCGCGATCGGCGCGATCGTCTCCATGTTCGTGGTCATCCTGGTGACCATGGTGGAGACCACCGCCGACATCCTCGCCGTCGGGGAGATCGTGGAGACGAAGGTGGACTCCAAGCGGATCGCCGCCGGGCTGCGCGCGGACATGCTCTCCTCGGCAGTCTCGCCGGTGTTCAACTCCTTCACCCAGTCAGCCTTCGCCCAGAACGTCGGCCTGGTGGCCATCACCCGGGTGAAGTCCCGGTTCGTGGTGGTGGCCGCCGGGGTGATCCTGGTGGTCCTGGGTCTGCTGCCGGTCGTCGGCGGCGTCGTGGCGGTGATTCCGCCGCCGGTCCTCGGTGGTGCGGGCATCGTGCTGTTCGGGTCCGTTGCCGCTGCCGGCATCCGCACCCTCGGCAGTGTGAAGTACGACGGCAACATGAACCTGATCATCGTCGCGGTCGGTGTGGCCGTGGGCATCCTGCCCGAGGTGCTGCCGGACTTCTACGCCCAGTTCCCCACCGCTGTGCAGATCATCTTCGGCTCGGGTATCTCCTCGGCAGCGATCTTCGCGGTGGTGATGAACCTGCTGTTCAACCACCTGCGGGCCGGTACCCCGGAGAACCCGTCGGTGTTCGCTGCAGGCACCGGCCGGGTGATCACCGAGAAGCAGTTCCGGCGGCTGCAGGAGGGTGACTACGTCAAGGACGGCAAGCTGCACCGGTCGGACGGCGCGGAGGTGCCGGTCGTGACCAAGCAGCAGGCGATCGCGGTGACCGAGGCCGTGGAGGCGGGTGAGATCACCTGCGACGAGGACGTGGAGAAGGTCATCGCCAGGGCAGACGGGTCCACCCGCTGAGCGCCCCGGACGAGCGGAGCAGACACGTGGTCACGGTACAGGCCCGCCGGGGCGCTGGTGGCGTACGTGCCTGCCCGCCCGGCTGGTCAGCCCGCGCGGAGCAGGTCGGCGATCTCGCCGGCGATGTCCTGCAGCACCGGTACGGCGCGCTCGCCGAACTCTGGGGTCACCCGTGCGTCGGGGCCGGAGATGGACAGTGCGGTCGGGGTCGGTGCGCCGAGCACAGGCACGGCGAAACAGCGCACCCCGATCTCCTGCTCACCGTCGTCGACGGCGTAGCCTCGCTCCCGGATCCGGTCCAGCTCGGTGAGCAGGTCGGGCACTGTGTCGATGGTCTTCGACGTCGCCGGGGGCATGCCGGCCCGGGTGAGGATGTCCTCGACCGCCGGATCGGGCAGCTGGGCGAGAATCGCCTTGCCCACACCGGTGGAGTGGGTGAACACGCGCCGGCCCACCTCGGTGAACATCCGCATCGAATGGCTGGAGGAGGCCTGGGCCACGTAGACCGCCATGTCCCGGTCGATGATCGCCAGGTTGGCACTCTCCCCGAGCTCACCGGCCAGGCGCGCGAGGAAGGGGCGAGCGTCCGCACCGAACTGCCGACCGGCCGAGTCGCCCAAGCGGATCAGCCGCGGGCCCAGCGTGTAGCGCCGGGAGGGCAGCTGGCGCACGTACCCGCGGGCGAGCAGGGTGCGCATCAGCCGGTGGATCGTGGGCAGAGGCAGCGAGGTCTTGCCGGCCAGCTCGCTCAACGTCGACTCCCCGCCAGCATCGGCGAGCAGCTCGAGCAGGTCGATGGCACGGTCGACCGACTGCACCCCACCCGATCGTGGCTTGGCCTCGCGCTCGGTGTCTGTCATACGGAATTCCCTTTCCTCCGGGGTGATCTTACGGTCTCCAGCCCGACCCGCCGCCGTGGAGGGTTCCCAGCAGCCTGTTCCCGTACTACCATCACCTACTATTCCTGATAGCGGAAACGATACTCCACATAACGAGACGTTCTGAGAGATTGGATGCACGCCATGGCAGCAATCCCCGGGCCCAGCTACTCGATCACACTCCGGATCGGAGCGCCCACGGGGCCGCGCACCACCACTGATATCGTCTCGGCCGTCGGCGCCACGGGTGCGGCCGTCACCGCTGTGGACGTGGTGGAGTCCACCGACACCCAGATGGTCGTGGACGTCTCCGCCAACGCCCGCGACGAGGCGCACGTCCAGGAGGTCCGGGACCGTCTGGACGCGCTCGACGGCGTCGTGGTGCGGCACGTCTCCGACGCCACCTTCCTGCTCCACCTGGGCGGAAAGCTTGAGGTTCGTCCCAAGGTGAACCTGCGGCACCGCGACGACCTGTCCCGCGCCTACACCCCGGGTGTGGCACGCGTGTGCCTGGCGATCTCAGAGCGGCCGGAAGATGCCCGCCGACTCACCGTGAAGCGGAACACCATCGCCGTGGTCACCGACGGCACCGCAGTCCTCGGCCTGGGTGACATCGGCCCGGAGGCCTCGCTCCCGGTGATGGAGGGCAAGGCGGCCCTGTTCAAGCAGTTCGCCGGTGTCGATGCCTGGCCGGTGCCGCTGGACACCACCGACACCGAGGAGATCATCCGCATCGTCAAGGCGATCGCCCCGGCCTACGGCGGAGTGAACCTGGAGGACATCTCCGCCCCCCGCTGCTTCGAGATCGAGCGCCGGCTGCGGGAGGAGCTGGACATCCCGGTGTTCCACGACGACCAGCACGGCACGGCGATCGTGGTGCTCGCTGCGCTGATCAATGCCCTGAAGGTGGTCGGCAAGTCCCTGGAGGAGGTGAAGATCGTCATCTCCGGGGTCGGTGCTGCCGGCTCGGCGATCATCCGGCTGCTCCAGGGTCAGGGCGCCCAGCACATCGTCGCCTTCGGCAGCCGTGGCGCGATCACCGCTGAGAACGGCTACACCGACCCCGACCGGCAGTGGATCGCCGACAACACCAACGCCGAGGGCTTCTCCGGCACCCTCAGAGAAGGGCTGGAGGGAGCGGACGTGTTCATCGGCGTCTCCGCCGGGAACATCCTCACCGGTGAGGACGTCGCCACCATGGCCGACGGCGGAATCGTCTTCGCCCTTGCCAACCCCACCCCCGAGGTGGATCCGCTGGAGGCTGCCCAGCATGCCGCCGTCGTGGCCACCGGCCGCAGCGACTACCCGAACCAGATCAACAACGTGCTCGCCTTCCCGGGACTGTTCCGCGGGCTGCTGGACGCTCGCGCGCGCTCGATCAACGACGAGGTGCTACGGACCACAGCGGTGGCCATCGCCGGTACGGTCAGCGACCACGAGCGGAATGCCTCGTTCATCATCCCGAGCGTGTTCGACCCGAAGGTGGCCAAGGAGGTGGCTCGCGCGGTGGTGGACGTGGTGCACGCCGAACGAGCCGCGGCCGGTGAGCCGGAGCCGTTCACCGGTGCCCTGCCGCTGGGCACGGGGGAGGAGTGATGGCGGCGCTGGACGGGGTACGGGACCGGATCGAGGCGCTGCTGGCGGGTCCGGATGCGGCCACGGCGGCCCGGTATCCGGGGGAGGCGGCCGCCCGCCAGCCGGTGCACTCGGTGTACGTGCCCGCTGACCGGTTCGACGCCGACCTGCCGACCCGGTGGGGCGCCGAGGCGCTCGCCGCAGTCGAGGCGGCTGGTGGAGTTGGCCACCTGCTCGGTGTGCACGACCTCGTCGAGGATGTGACCGAGGCGGAACAGATCGGTGCGCTGGTCCTGGACAAGCTGCGCCGTGAGCCGGTGGAGGACCTGCGCATCGACTTCGAGGACGGGTACGGCGACCAGGGGGACGAGGCGGAGGACGCTGCCGTGACCGCGGCGGTCCGAGCGATCCGTACCGCCCGCGACGCCGGCACCCTGCCGCCATTCCTCGGCATCCGGTTCAAGTGCCTGGAGCCGGACACCCGGGCCCGCGGGCTGCGCACCCTCGAGTCCTTCGTCACCGCACTGGCGACCGACGGGCTACCGGACCACCTGGTACTCACCCTGGCGAAGGTGACCACTGTGGAGCAGGTGCAGGCGATGGTCCTGGCCCTGGAGGCCCTGGAGGGTGCCCTCGGTCTGCCGGTCGGACGGCTCGGTTTCGAGATCCAGGTGGAGACCCCGCAGGCGATCATCGGCCCGGACGGGTACTCCCTGGTCGGCCCGATGATCGCTGCTGGTGGCGGCCGGGTGACCGGCATGCCCTACGGCACCTACGACTACAGCGCCTCCCTGGGCATCGCTGCCGCCTACCAGTCGATGGAGCACCCGGCCGCCGACTTCGCCAAGCAGGTGATGCAGGTCAGCACTGCCGGCACCGGCGTGCGCCTGTCCGACGGCTCCACCAACGTGCTCCCGGTCGGCGAACCTGCAGCAGTGGACGCCGCCTGGGCGCTGCACGGGCGGCTGGTGATGCGCTCGCTGCGACGCGGCTTCTACCAGGGCTGGGACATGCACCCGGCCCAGCTGCCCAGCCGGTACGCGGCCACCTACGCGTTCTTCCGCTCCGGGCTACCAGAAGTGCTCACCCGGTTGGACAACTATCTGAACCAGCGGGGCGGCGGCGTGCTGGACGAGCCGGCGACCGCCAAGGCGATGGCCGGCTTCCTGCTCCGCGGGCTGGACTGCGGAGCAGTCCGCGGCGACGAGGTGCCGTTCGATCTCGCTGCCCTGCGGGGCCTGCTCGGCCAGCAGGCCAGTTGACGTGCCATCCCGCGATCCCGTAATATTTCGCGCAATAGAAGGAAGATTCCGAGATATGAAACCCAGTCGACCGAGGAGGCTGACGTGACCAACGCCCGCTACACGGTGAACTGCTCGATCCTGCTCACCGACCTGCCGCTGCTGGAGCGCCCTGCCGCTGCCCGTGCCGCCGGCTTCGATGGCGTCGAGCTCTGGTGGCCGTTCTCCACCTCCACCCCGGACCCGGACGAGGTGGACACCTTGGTGCGCGCGATCACCGACGCCGGTGTGCAGCTGACCGGACTGAACTTCCACGCCGGGGACATGCCCGGCGGCGACCGCGGCCTGGTCTCCTGGCCGGAGCGGTCTGCAGAGTTCCGGGCGAACCTCGACGCGGTCACCGCGATCGGTGAGCGCACCGGGTGCCGGGCCTTCAACGCCCTCTACGGCAACCGGATCGAGGGCGTGGACCCTGCCCAGCAGGACGAGCTGGCCGCGGAGAACCTCGCCCGGGCCGCCCAGGCGGTCGCCCGGATCGAGGGCACCGTGCTGGTCGAGCCGGTCTCCGGCGCCGCCGCCTACCCGCTGAAGAGCGCAGCGGACGCCATCGGCGCCATCGACCGTGCCGGAGAAGAAAACATCGGCCTGCTCTTCGACGTGTACCACCTGGTCACCAACGGCGACGACGTCGACGCGGCGCGCACCGCCTATGCCGACCGCATCGCGCACGTGCAGATCGCCGACGCCCCCGGCCGGGACCAGCCCGGCACCGGCGAGGCGCCGATCGCCCGCTGGACCGCCGACCTCCTCGCCGGCGGCTACGACGGCTGGTTCGGGCTGGAGTACAAGCCCGCCAGCCCCGCCTCCCAGGCCGACCCGTTCGCCTGGCTGCCCGCCACCGCCCGCAGCGCCCACTGACCGACCGACCCGGACAAGGAACTCATCATGACCAACATCGCCTTCATCGGACTGGGCATCATGGGTGCCCCGATGGCCGTCAACCTCGTCAAGGTGGGCTTCGCCGTCACCGGCCACAACCGCTCCCCGCGCTACGACGCACTGATCGAGGCCGGCGGCAGCTCCGCCGACACGGTCGCCGAGGCGGTGACCGGGGCGGACGTGATCATCACCATGGTGCCGGACTCCCCGGACGTGGCCGCCGTGCTGCAGGGGGAGCACGGCGTGTTCGCCAACGCCAAGGCCGGCGCGCTGATCATCGACTTCTCCACCATCCGCCCGGACGTCGCCCAGGAGCTCGCAGCCGAGGCCAAGGACAACGGCCTGCGCATGCTGGACGCCCCGGTCTCCGGTGGTGAACCGGGCGCGATCAACGGTGCCCTGTCCATCATGGTCGGTGGGGACGCGGCAGACTTCGCCGAGGCCGGCC
>Ga0209487_1003215_pt1 | contig 12913 bp, 11 predicted proteins | sample Poulit2012_FD_187524 | JGI IMG/M metagenome (GOLD analysis project Ga0209487, IMG submission 187524) | Agricultural soil microbial communities from Georgia to study Nitrogen management - Poultry litter 2012 (SPAdes) (version 2) | ecosystem: Environmental > Terrestrial > Soil > Agricultural land... | reverse complement strand
GCCCAGCTCACCGTGCGTGGGCCGGCCGGCACCGTCACCCTGCCGATGGCGGTGACGACGATGCCCGATGACGTGGTCTGGCTCCCGGAGAACTCCCCGGGCTCCCACGTGCACGAGATGCTCGGTGCGGGTGCCGGTGCACTCGTCGATCTGGAGGTGACGCGATGATGTTCGCGCCCATGCTGGTCCCGGACGCGCCGGCCGCGCCGTCCGCGGACTTCAGCAACGACACCTGGTGGATCTGGGTGATCAAGGCCGTGGCGATCGTCGTCATGCTGCTCGTCTTCGTGCTCATCGCCATCTGGGCCGAGCGCAAGATCCTGGGACGCATGCAGACCCGGCCCGGGCCCAACGTCCACGGCCCGATGGGCCTGCTGCAGTCCACCGCCGACGCGATGAAGCTGCTGCTCAAGGAAGACATCAACATCAAGGGCGCAGACCGCTTCGTCTACCTGCTGGCGCCCTTCATCGCGGCCCTGTGTGCCTTCCTCATCTATGCCGTCATCCCCTTCGGCCCGGAGGTCTCGATCTTCGGGGTCACCACCCCGCTGCAGCTGGCCGACACCTCGGTGGCGGTGCTGTACATCCTCGGGATCGCCGCGCTGGGCGTCTACGGCATCGTGCTCGGTGGCTGGTCGTCCAACTCCACCTTCCCCCTGCTCGGCGCGGTCCGGTCCTCGGCGCAGGTGATCTCCTACGAGCTGGCGATGGGCCTGGCGCTCACGTCGGTCTTCCTCGTCTCCGGGTCGGCGTCGACCTCCCAGATCGTCGACTCCCAGACCCAGCTGTGGTGGGCGATCGTGCTCGCCCCGGCCTTCGTCGTCTACCTCATCTCGATGGTCGGCGAGGTCAACCGGCTGCCCTTCGACCTGCCCGAGGCCGAGGGCGAGCTCGTCGCCGGCCACATGGTCGAGTACTCCTCGATGAAGTTCGCCTGGTTCTTCCTCGCCGAGTACGTCAACATGCTCAACGTCGCGGCGATCGGCGCCACCCTGTTCCTCGGTGGCTGGCGCGCGCCCTGGCCGCTCTCGACGATCAACGACGGCATGTTCAACGAGGGCTGGTGGCCGCTGCTGTGGATCGTGGCCAAGATCTGGCTGCTGATGTTCTTCATGTTCTGGCTGCGCGGCACCCTGCTGCGCTTCCGCTACGACCAGTTCATGAACCTGGGCTGGAAGGTGCTCATCCCGATCGGGCTGGGCTGGCTGGTGGCGGTGGCCGTCGTCCAGGGCCTGCTCCAGTTCACCGGGATCGACCTGCGCACCCTGCTGTTCGTGCTTGCCGGCGTGTTCGTCGTCGTCCTGCTCCTCACCCTGGTGTGGCCGGAGAAGAAGCCGGCCGGCGACGAGACGGAACCGGCCGGTGCGCCCGCTGGTACCACCGGGGACGGTGTCGTCGTCGACAGCGAGTTCGACGCCTTCGCCGGCGGTTTCCCGGTGCCGCCGCTGCCCGGCCAGCAGCTTCCGCCCTCTCCGCGACGCCGGCTGCGCGAACAGCCGGCCCGCAGCACGACCCAGACCATTTCGCCGCCCGCCGAGGAGGCCACCGATGAGTAAGCGTCAGGAGCACGAGCCGCGCAAGGAGGGGCTGCGTAAGCAGCTGGCCAAGCCGGACAAGCGGCGCGGCGAGGTGGGCGAACGCCTGCCGATGGAGTTCGAGCCCGACAAGAAGGGCCCCATCGGTGAGCTGCTGGCGCCCGTGGCCGGATTCGGGGTCACCTTCTCCTCGATGTTCCGCCCGGTCGTCACCGAGCAGTACCCCTTCGAGAAGGTGCCCACCCAGCCCCGCTACCACGGACGCCACCAGCTCAACCGGTACGCGGACGGGCTGGAGAAGTGCATCGGCTGTGAGCTGTGCGCCTGGGCCTGCCCCGCAGACGCGATCCTCGTCGAGGGCGCCAACAACACCCCCGACGCGCAGTTCTCCCCCGGCGAGCGGTACGGCCGCGTGTACCAGATCAACTACCTGCGCTGTATCTTCTGCGGGTTCTGCATCGAGGCCTGCCCCACCCGCGCGCTGACCATGGGCAACGACTACGAGATCACCGGGCCCACCCGCGAGGGGATGATCTACGAGAAGCAGGACCTGCTGGCTCCGCTCGCCCCGGGCATGCTCGCCCCGCCCCACCCGATGGTCGAGGGCAGCGACGACGACAACTACTACCGCGACGAGATCACCGGTCCGACCCAGGCGCAGGTCGAGTGGGTGCGTGAGCGGCGTCCCGAGGACCCGAGCCTCGAGACGGCCCGCCCGGTCGAGGAGGCACGGGCATGATGCTGCCGACGACGCTCGCGGAGACGGGCGTGACGAGCAGCGGCGAGGCGCTCTTCTTCTGGATCGTCGCGCCGCTGGCCGTGCTGGCCGCACTGGGGCTCATCTTCGCCCGCAAGGCGATCTACGCGGCGATGGGCGTGGTGTTCGTGATGATCGCCCTGGCCGCGTTCTACATCGCCCAGGAGGCGCTGTTCCTCGGGGTCACGCAGGTGATCGTCTACACCGGCGCGATCATGATGCTGTTCCTGTTCGTCCTCATGCTCGTGGGCGTGGACGCCTCGGACTCCGTCGTCGAGACGCTCAAGGGACAGCGCTGGATCGCGTTCCTCGGCGGGCTCGGCCTGGTGGTGCTGCTTGCCGGCATCGCGATGCGCGCGGTGATGCCCGACCCGCAGGGGCTGGCCGCGGCCAACGCGGAGACCAACCCGGTCGGGGTCGCCCGCCTGCTGTTCGGTGACTACGTCTTCACCATGCAGGTCGCCGGTATCCTCCTGGTCACCGCCGCCGTCGGAGCCGTGGTGCTCACCCGCCGCGAACGGCTGACTCCCAAGCCCACGCAGCGCGACGTGGCCGAGGCCAAGATGCAGGGCTACGCCGCGCGCGGGGAGCGGATCCGCAGCCTTGCCGCGCCGGGTGTCTACGCCCGGCACAACGCCGCCGACGTCCCGGCCCTCGGTGCCGACGGCAGGCCGATCGACGAGTCGGTGCCCCGCGTGCTGCGCATCCGCGGCCAGCAGCGCACCGTCGCCTCGGTCAGCCCCGAGCTCGCGGCCCAGCTGGCGACCTCCCGCAGCAGTCACGCCGGCGACCACGGTGCGCGGACGGTCACCCAGTCCGGCCTGCCCGGGATGCCGGGTACCGAGCCGCCACCGGGAAGCCCGATGGAGCAGACCGCCGCCGGTGAGCTGCCCACCAGCCAGAGCACCGAGGACACCCGCACGGACGACCCCCGGGAGGAGCAGCCATGAGCCTGGTGAACTACCTGGTGCTGTCCGGCATCCTGTTCTCGATCGGTGCGGTCGCCGTCCTGCTACGGCGCAACGGCATCATCGCCCTCATGGGGGTCGAGCTGATGCTCAACGCGGCCAACCTCACCTTCATCACCTTCGCCCGCTGGCACGGCAACCTGCACGGAGAGGTGTTCGCGTTCTTCGTCATGCTGGTGGCCGCCGCCGAGGTCGTCGTCGGCCTGGCAATCGTCATCTCAATCTTCCGAACCCGCAGGACGGCGTCCATCGACGACGTCAACCTGCTCAAGAACTGACGGGGAGCAACGTTGATGTCGGGAATGCCGGCCCTGTCCGTGCCCACTGCGGTGAGCGATGCCACCGCGCTGGGCGGTGCCGCCTCCGTCGGCTGGCTGATGGTCGTCCTGCCGCTGCTCGGTGCCGCCGTGCTGCTGCTCGCCGGGCGCCGCTCCAACGCCTGGGGCCACTGGCTCGGCGTGCTCGCCTCCGCCGGCGCCTTCGTCGTCGGCCTGCTCATCGTCATCCAGCTCATCGGGCTGGAGCCCGGTGAGCGGGTACTCGGGTTGCACCTGTTCACCTGGCTGCCCGCCGGTGACCTCACCGTCAACGCCGGTCTGCAGCTCGACCCGCTGTCGATGACCTTCGTCATGCTCGTCACCTTCGTGGGCACACTCATCCACGTGTACTCGGTGGCCTACATGGAGCACGACGACCACCGGCGCCGGTTCTTCGCCTACCTCAACCTGTTCGTCGCGGCGATGCTGCTGCTCGTGCTGGCCGACTCCTTCGTCCTGCTGTTCGTCGGCTGGGAGGGCGTGGGCCTGGCCTCCTACCTGCTCATCGGGTTCTGGAACCACGTGCCGGAGTACGCCACCGCGGCGAAGAAGGCCTTCGTGATGAACCGGGTCGGCGACATCGGCCTGCTCCTCGCGATGGGAGCGATGTTCGCGGCCTTCGGCGCGGTGGACTTCCAGACCGTGTTCGCCGGGGTCGGGGGCGCCAGCACCGGCGTGCTGACGTTCATCGGACTGATGCTGCTGCTCGCGGCCTGCGGCAAGTCCGCCCAGTTCCCCCTCCAGGCCTGGCTCGGTGACGCGATGGCCGGCCCGACGCCCGTCTCGGCGCTCATCCACGCCGCAACGATGGTGACCGCCGGCGTCTACCTCATCGTGCGCGCGGGCCCGGTGTTCGACGGCGCACCCACCGCCCAGCTGGTCGTCGTCATCATCGGGGCGATCACCCTGGTGTTCGGGGCGGTCGTCGGAGCGGCCAAGGACGACATCAAGAAGGTCCTGGCGGCCTCCACGATGTCCCAGATCGGCTACATGATGCTCGCCGCTGGGCTGGGCCCGATCGGCTACGCCTTCGCCATCTTCCACCTGGTCACCCACGGCTTCTTCAAGGCCGGGATGTTCCTCGGCGCCGGCTCGGTCATGCACGCGATGGACGACCAGGTGGACATGCGCCGCTTCGGGGGCCTCGGCAAGTACATGAAGGTCACCTGGCTCACCTTCGCGGCCGGCTGGCTGGCGATCATCGGCTTCCCCGGGCTCTCCGGCTTCTGGAGCAAGGACCTCATCATCGAGGCCGCCTTCGTCGGGGAGGGCTGGCGTCCCTGGGTGTTCGGCACCATCACCCTCCTGGTCGCTGGGCTCACCGCCTTCTACATGTCGCGGCTGTTCTTCATGACCTTCCACGGCAAGGAGCGCTGGGCCCCCACCGCCGAGGGCAAGAAGCAGGACCCCCACGAGTCCCCACTGCTGATGACCGTCCCGATGGTCATCCTCGCGGTCGGCTCGGTCGCCCTCGGCGCGGTCCTCGCATGGGGCGACGGCTTCGTCACCTGGCTGGCCCCCTCGGTCGGCACCGTGGAGCACCACGACCCGGTGGTCCCGATCCCGGTGATCATGGGAGCCACTATCGTGCTCATGGCACTGGGTGTGGCCCTGGCCTGGCGCCAGTACGCCGCCTCCGAGGTGCCGGTCGAGGCTCCCCGAGCCTCGGTGCTCACCCGTGCCGCCCGCCGCGACCTCTACCAGGACGCCGTCAACGAAGGAGTGTTCATGCGCCCGGGGCAGTACCTCACCCGCGCTCTCGTCTACGGCGACTCCGCCGTGGTCGACGGCGCGGTCATGGGCGTGGCCCGTGGCACGGCAGGCAGCGGAAGCGTGCTACGCCGCCTGCAGACCGGTTACATCCGGTCCTACGCCGCGATCATGCTGATCGGCGTCGTGGCCGCCCTTGTCGTCGTCCTCGCCGCGCGCGGCTGAGCCAGGAGAGCGAGATATGCAGACTCTGAGCGAACTGCCCTGGCTCACGATCCTCATCGTCGTGCCACTCGTCGCCGGCGCGGCGATCTGGCTGGTGCCCGGGCTCCAGCGCATCGCCCGGCCGGTCGGCCTGGTCGTCTCCCTGCTCGTGCTGGCCGGCTTCATCGTCATGGCCACCGGCTTCGACCTCGGTGCCGGGACCACCTACCAGTTCACCGAGCACGCGGCGTGGATCCCCCAGCTGGGCGTCTCCTACGCCCTGGGCATCAACGGGCTCGGCCTGGCGATGATCGGCCTGTCGGTCTTCCTCGTGCCGCTGGCCATCCTGGCCGGCTGGCGGGAGCAGGAGATCGTCCCGGAGGGCACCGTGGTCGCCCGCCGGCAGGCCGGCTTCGTCGCGCTCGTGCTGGCGCTGGAGGCGACGATGATCGCCGTCTTCGCCGCCCGTGACGTCTTCCTGTTCTACGTCGTCTTCGAGGCGATGCTCGTCCCGGTGTACTTCCTCATCGGCAACTACGGCGGCCCCAAGCGCCGCTACGCCGCGATGAAGTTCCTCATCTACTCCCTGGCGAGCGGGCTCATCATGCTCGTGGGCGTCGTGGCGGTCGGCATCCTCGGTCCCGGCGGACCCGAGGGCTACCTCATCGACACACTCGCCGGCACCGAGTTCGGGCTGTGGGCCGAGCGCTGGATCTTCATCTCCTTCTTCATCGCCTTCGCGGTCAAGGCCCCGATGTGGCCGGTGCACACCTGGCTGCCGGACGCGGCGCAGGAGGCCTCTCCGGGCACCTCGGCGCTGCTGGTCGGCGTGCTGGACAAGGTCGGCACCTTCGGGATGCTCGCGCTGTGCCTGCCGCTGTTCCCCGAGGCCTCCCGCTGGGCGGCGCCGGTCATCATCGTGCTCGCGGTGGTCTCGGTGCTCTACGGCGCGATCGTGGCCGTCGGGCAGCGCGACCTCATGCGGCTGATCGCCTTCACCTCGGTGTCCCACTTCGGCTTCATCGTCCTGGGGATCTTCGTGCGCGAGGAGGTCGCCCTCACCGGCGCGATGCTCTACATGGTCGCCCACGGGGTGTCCACGGCGGCGCTGTTCTTCATCTCCGGCTTCCTCACCCAGCGTGGCGGTACCCAGCGGATCGCTGACTTCGGTGGCCTGCAGCGGGTGACCCCGGTGCTCGCCGGCACCTGGCTGGTCGCCGGTCTGGCGACCCTCTCGCTGCCGGGCCTGTCCGGCTTCGTCCCGGAGTTCCTCGTGATCGTGGGGACCTTCCGGGTCAACCTGTGGGCCGCGATCGCCTCGGTGGTGGCGGTGGTCATCGCCGCCCTGTACATCCTGCTGCCCTACCAGCGGATGTTCACCGGCCCGGTCAAGGAGAACCTCGCCGCCCTGCGCGACCTCGGCGGCCGGGAGAAGTGGGTGGTGGCGCCCCTCGTGGCCGCCATGCTCGCGCTGGGCATCGTGCCCGGCCCGGTGATCGACGTCGTGCGGCCGGTGGCCGAGGAAGCCGCGATCGAGCAGCCCAGCTCGCTGGACACCGCGGACGGACCTGACGGATCGAGCGACGCGGCAGCCGCGGTCGCCGAGGGGAGCGAGAAGTGAACGTCGTCCCACCCGAGATCGACTGGGCGGCCCTGACGCCTGTCATCATCGTGCTCGGCGCCGGCCTGCTCGGCGTGCTGGTCGCGGCCTTCGTGCCCCGTTCCGCACGCCGCGGGGCCCAGGTGGCGCTGGCCACGGTGGCCACCGCCGGCGCCCTCATTGCCATCGTGTGGCGGTGGACGGTCGTCGACGCCCAGGGTCCGCAGGAGGTGGTGGGCGGCGCTCTCATCGAGGACGGCCCCGCGCTGCTGGCCCAGGGCATCATCGCGCTGACCTCCCTCATCGCGCTGCTCGTGATCGCCGACCGCTCCGAGTGGGGCGAGGACGCCTTTGCCGCCCAGGTCGCGAGCCGTCCCGGGAGCCCGGACGAGGACGAGGCCCAGCGCGCCGGCCTCAGCCAGACCGAGGTCTACCCGCTGGTGATGTTCGCCATCGGCGGCATGCTGCTGTTCCCGGCAGCCGGGGACCTGCTGATGATGTTCATCGCCCTCGAGGTGCTGTCCCTGCCGCTGTACCTGCTGACCGCGATGGCCCGCCGGCGCCGCCTGCTCTCCCAGGAGGCAGCGCTCAAGTACTTCGTGCTCGGTGCCTTCTCCTCGGCGTTCTTCCTCATGGGAGCCGCGCTGCTGTACGGCTTCTCCGGCAGCGTGCGCCTCTCCGAGCTCGCCGTGGCGGTGCCCGCCACCGTGGGCATGGATGGGCTGTTGCTGGCCGGCAGCATCCTGCTCATCGTCGGCCTGCTGTTCAAGGTCGGAGCGGTGCCCTTCCACATGTGGACCCCCGACGTCTACCAGGGCGCGCCCACCCCGATCACCGGCTTCATGGCCGCCGGCACCAAGATCGCGGCGTTCGGTGCGCTGGTGCGGTTCGTCTACGTCGTCGTGCCCGGCATGGGCTGGGACCTGGAACCGGCGCTGTGGGGCGTCGCGATCCTCACGATGGGTGTGGGCACCGTCATCGCCCTCGTCCAGACCGACGTCAAACGGATGCTGGCCTACTCCTCGATCGCCCACGCCGGGTTCGTCCTGGTCGGTGTCATCGCCCTGGTGGAGGAGGGCATCTCCGCGGTGCTGTTCTACCTGCTCGCCTACGGACTGGCCACGGTCGGCGCCTTCGCCATCGTCACGCTGGTGCGCGAGCGGGACGCCGAGGGCACGGTCACCGGTGAGGCGCTGCACCTGTCCCAGTGGGCCGGGCTGGGGCGTCGCAGCCCGTGGTTGGCCGTCGCGATGACCCTGTTCCTGCTGTCCTTCGCCGGCATCCCGCTCACCGCGGGCTTCATCGGCAAGTTCGCGGTGTTCTCCGCCGCGGTCGCCGGCGGCGGCACGGTGCTCGTCGTGCTCGCGGTGCTGGCCAGCGCGGCCGCCGCGTTCTTCTACATCCGGCTCGTCGTGCTGATGTTCTTCACCGAGCCGGACGGCGAACGCACCGCGGTGGTGCGGTCCGAGGGCCTCACGACGGTGGCCGTGGCAGTCTGTGCGCTCGGCACCGTGGTGCTGGGCGTGCTGCCCGGCCCGGTCCTCGACTTCGCCGCCCAGGCGACCAGCTTCCTGCCGTGAGCGTGACCAGCTTCCCGCTGGGCGACGACGAGATCGGCGAGCGGCTCACCCAGCGACTCGGGGAGGTCGAGGAGCGGCTGATGGCCGCCGTCACCGGGGCCGACCAGCTGGTGGACGCCCCGCTGCGGCATCTCGCGGCGGCCGGTGGCAAGCGGCTGCGCCCCGCCCTGACCCTGGTGGCGGCCGAGTACGGGTCCGCGGCCGGTGACGAGGTCCTGCGGGCCGCCGTGGCCGTGGAGCTCACTCACCTGGCCACGCTGTACCACGACGACGTCATGGACTCCGCGGACCTGCGCCGAGGGGCACCCAGCGCGCACGCGGTGTGGGACAACTCGGTCGCCATCCTCACCGGCGACCTGCTCTTCGCCCGCGCCTCCCAGCTCGTGGCCTCCCTGGGTGCCCAAGCGGTCAAGGTGCACGCTGAGACCTTCGAGCGGCTGTGCCTGGGCCAGCTGCACGAGACCCTGGGCCCCCGCGAGGGGGAGGACCCGATCGCCCACTACATCCAGGTGCTGGCCGACAAGACCGGCTCCCTCATCGCCACCTCCGCCCGGTACGGTGCGGTCTTCTCGGGGGCGGGGGAGGAGACCGCACAGGTTCTCGAGCGTTTCGGCGAGAAGGTCGGCGTCGCCTTCCAGCTGGCCGACGACGTCATCGACCTGGCCTCGGACGCCGAGACCACCGGGAAGACCCCGGGCACCGACCTGCGTGAGGGGGTGGCGACGATGCCGGTGCTCCTGCTGCAGCGTCGCGCTGCCGAGGGGCGTCTGGACGCGGCGGGGGCGGCCGTGCTGGAGCGCCTGGCGACCGACCTGGAGTCCGACGCGACTTTGGGCGCGGTGGTCCAGGAGCTGCGCGGCCACGAGGTGCTGGAGGAGGCCCGCGACCTGGCCCGCCGCTGGGCCGGTGACGCCGTGGCCGAGCTTGCCCCGCTGCCCGACGGGACGGTGAAGGAGGCGCTCACCGCCTTCGCCGGCCTCATGGTCGACCGGCTGGCCTGACCCGGGTCTGCATCGCTCACCGCCTTCGCGGGATGCATGGTCGACCGGCTCGCCTGACCCGGGCCTGAACCGCTCACCGCCTTCGCGGGATGCATGGTCGACCGGCTCGCCTGGCCGTGTCCACCGCGGCACGTGACCCGTAGCACAGCGCGGCAGCGCGGCGGCCGCTCGGCATAGACTGGTCGGCGGAATTCTTCGCTCTCCCGACCAGACGAGGCTCTGTGACCAGTCCACTGCGCGTTGCCCTCATCGGCGCCGGCCCGGCCGGTATCTATGCCGCCGACATCCTGTCCAAGTCCGAGCTCGACGTCTCGATCGACCTCTACGAACGTCTGCCCACCCCGTTCGGGCTGGTGCGCTACGGCGTGGCACCGGACCACCCGCGCATCAAGCAGATCATCGTCGCGCTGCACAAGATCCTCGCCCGCGGTGACGTGCGGTTCATCGGCAACGTCGATGTCGGGCGCGACGTCAGCCTCGCCGAGCTACGGCAGCACTACGACGCCGTCATCATCTCCACCGGGGCGGATCGGGATGCCCCGCTGCCCATCCCGGGCGCCGACCTGCCCGGCTGCTACGGCGCCGCCGAGTTCGTCTCCTGGTACGACGGCCACCCGGACGTGCCCCGCACCTGGCCGCTGGAGGCGCAGTCCGTCGCGGTGCTGGGCGTGGGCAACGTCGCGCTCGACGTCGCCCGCATCCTCGCCAAGCACGTCGAGGACCTGATGTCGACCGAGATCCCGGCCAACGTCGCCGAGGGCCTGCGGGCCAGCCCGGTCACCGACGTGCACGTGTTCGGGCGGCGCGGCCCCGCCCAGGCCAAGTTCACGCCGCTGGAGCTGCGCGAGCTGGGCAAGGTGCCCGACGTCGACGTCATCGTCTACGAGGAGGACTTCGAGTTCGACGAGGGCTCCGAGGCGGCCATCCGCTCCTCCAACCAGACCAAGCAGGTGGTCAAGACCCTCACCGACTGGACGCTGCGGGACCCCGAGGAGCTCACCGCCTCGCGGCGCATTCACCTGCACTTCCTGCACCGCCCGGTGGAGATCCTCGGCACCGACCGGGTCACCGGGATCCGCACCGAGCGCACCGAGCTGGTGGGCGACGGGACCGTACGCGGCACCGGGGAGTACGTCGACACCCCCGTCCAGGCCGTCTACCGGGCAGTGGGGTACTTCAGCTCGCCGCTGGCCGATGTCGCCTTCGACGACGTCGCCGGTGTCATCCCCAACGACGAGGGTCGGGTGCTGGACGAGGACGGCACCATCGTGCCGGGCCTGTACGCCACCGGATGGATCAAGCGCGGCCCGGTGGGCCTCATCGGCTCGACCAAGTCCGACGCCCAGCAGACCATCGGCCACCTCGTCACCGACGTCCAGGAGGGCGCGGTGCAGCCGGGGACAGCGCCGGGGCAGCCGGATGACCTCGTCGCCGCCCTGGAGGAGCGAGGGACGCCCACGACGACCTGGTCGGGCTGGGAACTGCTCGACGCCTACGAGCGTTCTCTGGGAGAGGCCGAAGGGCGCGAGCGCGTCAAGGTCGTCCCGCGCGAGGAGATGACGCGGGTGTCACGAGGTGAGGAGGGCTGAGATGGACGCCGGGCGGCGCCACCTGAACGGGGTCAAGACAGCGGCACTGTTCGGCGTGATGTGGGCCGTCCTGCTCGGGGTCGGTGCCCTCGTCGCCTCGGGTACCGGGTCCGGCGCGTTCATCTGGATCTTCGCGCTCATCGGCCTGGCCACCACCGCCTACGGCTACTGGAACTCCGACAAGATCGCCCTGCGCGCGATGAAGGCCCGCCCGGTCTCCGAGGCCGAGGCCCCGGCGATGTACCGGATCGTGCGGGAGCTGTCGACCCGCGCCCGCCAGCCGATGCCCCGGCTCTACATCTCACCCGCGGCCCAGCCCAACGCCTTCGCCACCGGACGCAACCCGCGCAACGCGGCCGTGTGCTGCACCACCGGCATCCTGCAGATCCTCGACGAGCGCGAGCTGCGCGGGGTGCTGGGCCACGAGCTCATGCACGTGTACAACCGCGACATCCTCACCTCCTCGGTCGCCGCGGCGATCGCCGGGCTCATCACCTCCGCGGCCCAGTTCCTCCTGTTCTTCGGCGGGCGCGGCCGCCAGGGCGGGGGCAACATCCTCGCGGTGCTCGCCACCGCGCTGCTGGCCCCGATCGCCGCCTCGCTCATCCAGCTGGCGATCTCCCGGACCCGGGAGTTCGACGCTGACGAGGACGGCGCCCAGCTCACCGGGGACCCGATGGCGCTGGCCTCCGCGCTGGCCAAGCTGGAGCGCGGTACGGCTGCCGCCCCGCTGCGTCCCGAGCCTCGACTCGAGGACGTCTCGCACATGATGATCGCCAACCCGTTCCGCGGCGGTGGCATGTCCAAGCTCTTCGCCACCCACCCCCCGATGTCCGAGCGCATCGCCCGCCTCGAGCGCATGGCCGGCTACTGACCCGCCGGGCCGCCGGCGTGCCAGCCGCCCACGCGGCCCGGGTGCCCGCCCGCCGGCCCCGGCGCCCCGGCGCCGCGGCCCACCCACCGGCGTCGCGCGCCCCAGTCGCCCACCCGGCGCTGCGGCGCACACCGCCTTCAGTACGCCCATAGCGCACCGCCAGCCTGGTCAGTCGGTGCGTCGCAGTGTCAGTAGGTCCGTCCTCAACGCGGGGGTGGGTCGGCGGGCCCACCAGGGGCTGGGTTCGGCTGCCCGGCTCAGCGGTAGTTGACGAACTGCAGGGCGGCGTCGATGTCGTCGGCGGCCTTGAGCATCGCGATGACCTCCTGAAGGTCGTCACGCTTCTTGCTGGACACCCGCACCTCGTCGCCGGTGATCTGGGTCTTGACGCCCTTGGGCCCCTCGTCGCGGATGAGCTTGGTGATCTTCTTGGCGTTCTCGGAGCTCAGCCCCTCCTTGAGGCCGGCCACCAGGCGGTACTCCTTGCCCGAGGCCTGGGGCTCGTTCTCCCCGGTGTCCAGCGCCTTGAGCGAGACCCCGCGCCGCACGAGCTTGGTCTGCAGCACGTCGAGGGCCGCCAGTACCCGCTCGGCGGAGTTGGCCTTGATGAGGATGGCGTCCTCCCCGCTCCACGCCACCGAGGCGTCCACGCCCTTGAAGTCATAGCGCTGGGCGATCTCCTTGGCGGCCTGGTTGACAGCGTTGTCGACCTCTTGCCGGTCGAGCTTGCTCACGACGTCGAACGACGAGTCCGCTGCCATCGCTGGTTCTCCTTGGG
>Ga0209487_1003214_pt1 | contig 12914 bp, 13 predicted proteins | sample Poulit2012_FD_187524 | JGI IMG/M metagenome (GOLD analysis project Ga0209487, IMG submission 187524) | Agricultural soil microbial communities from Georgia to study Nitrogen management - Poultry litter 2012 (SPAdes) (version 2) | ecosystem: Environmental > Terrestrial > Soil > Agricultural land... | reverse complement strand
TTTAATCATAGGCTCAGCTCCACCTGGGTATTCTTCACCCGGTTGGAAAAACAACTTAACAGTACCGCCAAATTGATCACGATTTTCTTGTAAAATTTTCGCTGCGCCTAATAACATGGCAGTATGCCCATCGTGCCCACATGCATGCATATTTCCATTTTTGGATGCATAAGAATGTCCTGTATTTTCTTGAATAGGTAGACCGTCCATATCTGCACGTAAAGCTAAAACTCGATTATTATTTTGAATCTCTTTTTCACCTTTAATCATAGCTACAATCCCATTACCATCAACGTAAGATGCGTCATACTCAATAGCTAAATAATCTAATATTTTTTTAACATAAGCCACTGTTTTAGGTAAAACCAATCCTAATTCTGGCATTTGATGTAAATCACGTCGCCAATGAATCATTTCTTCTGATACTTCTTTTGCAGCTAGTAGAACATTTAATTTATTCATAAACTTCTCCTTTTATTAAAATATTCGAAAGAAAACTTCCGCAAACAATACACACATCAACACTGTCCCAATAATGACTAAAAGAGATACAATAACTCCCCGATAGCCAATTTGTTTAAATAGTGGCCAATCTTTACCCACTGTTACACCAGCATAAGCCAAAATTGGTGTTGTAGTTGCTAATAAGTTAATTCTTTCAACTTGTGCTACAACAATTTCTGAAATAGGCGAAAGAGGCATGGAAAATAAAATAGCAATAATTGAGATATAAGCTACGGCCGGTAAATCTAACGGAATAATTTTTTGCATAATAAAGCCTAAAAAAGTGAATAATACAAGCCACAACATTCCAGGCATTGAACTCAAAATTGTCTCTCCATAACCAAGAACATTTCCAATTAACATAAGCCCGCCAGAAATGATTAAAACAATGATCCAGTCGTATACTTCATATTTGTTTAGTCTATTTTCCATCTTGATTCACTCCTTCGTGCAATGGTCTTTTAATATTTTGATTCTTTTTAGTCTGAAATCGATTCAAGAACTTATAGGCTTTTTCCGTTAATGGGAGCCCAATAAATAATGCGATATAAATATTAACAACAGAGGAAACTAAATTTGACATAGCTGCATAAGCTTCTAAGGTCGTTGCTTGTTCTGGAAATTGTTCAAGCAGCGTTCCCATTCCACCAGCCATCATAGAAGCCGAACCAATACCTGTGGCTAAAGCAATAGACTTAGGAGAAACAAATGGAATTTGTACTAAAGCAGAGATTAAAAAGCTCATGGCTATAACACCAAAAATTGTCCCTACAATGTAGTTTGTCATAACTCCACGAAACTCAGGAGAGTCTGCGCCATATTTATCTGAGATAAGTGCAACGTTTGCTTCACGACTAACTCCAAAGGACATTCCGATGGACTCTCTCTTTAATTTGAAGAAAAGTACAGCTATCGGTAAACCTAAAATGAATGAAAAACCTTCTCCAATATTTTGTAAAGTAATTGCAATACCTGCATTAAGTACTTCTTCTAAAGCTGCACCACTTGAAACACCTAGTTTTGCAATAAGAATCCCACCTGCTAAAGCCATCATTTTTGAAGCATTTAAACTATTTTTTTCTGATATAATCTTTTGCTTAGGTATGAGGTAAAAAATTGTCATCAACAACATAGAAAATATTAATGGAGCTAAAGTCATCGAAAATTGACCAAAACGTATGGTTTGAGATCCAATCATCTCTGCTATGACAGTAAATACAAAGACCATTAAATGTAATCGCCAATCTTTCCAAATAGGTTTTGAATATTTCATACTAAACGCCTCTTTTCTCATATTTATAAAACGCTAGGAAAACAAAAAAAGTATCCGTCTCTTTATCCACCATAAAATTAATAGATAAAGGGACGAATACTTTCGTGTTACCACCCTACTTCGTTTATTCATTAAAATAAACCTCAACAGTACAAAACAAAATGTTTATACCTGGCAATCTATCGGTTGCAATCCGTTTAGAAGTTTTTCTTCTAAATCCACTCAGAGGTAGTTTTCACTTATTAAACAGTACCTATTTTCATCTAGTAAGGTTTTCTGTAACTGTTTTGATAAGCTACTCGTCTCGTCAAGGTGATCATTTATTTAAAGCTTTAAAGGATTGTAGCTGTAAAATTATTTGATGTCAAGCTAAATTCTAATCTTATTTTAATGTTTCGATAAATAATATCACTCACGAATTTGTCCTTTTCCTTGTATGACATATTTATAACTCGTTAAAGCTTCAAGACCCATTGGGCCACGTGCATGTAATTTTTGAGTACTGATCCCAATTTCGCCACCAAAGCCAAAGACTTCTCCATCTGTAAAACGAGTGGAGGCATTAACGTATACTGCGGCAGAATCGACATCATTTAAGAAATCTTGGGCTTTTTGATAGTCTTTTGTCACAATAGCCTCTGAATGATGCGTTGAATATTTTGCGATATGTTCAATCGCTTCTTTGTAACCTTTGACAACTTTAACTGCTAAGATTAAGGCTAAAAATTCTTCATGATAATCTTCTTCCGTTGCTTCGAGAATATCTTGAACTAGTTCTTTTGTTTTTCTATCTCCACGAATTTCAACTCCGGCTTCTTTTAAAGGCTGTAGGAAATTTTCTAATTCTATTTCTGCAATTTGCTCATCAATAATTAACGTCTCAATAGCATTACATACAGAAGGTCGTTGTGTTTTAGCATTGAATAAAATATCTGCCGCCATTTTTATATCTGCAGTATTTTCAATATATAAATGAGAATTTCCGCTGGCCGTTTCAATCACTGGAACCAATGAGTTGTTTTTTACCGCTTGGATTAACCCTTGTCCACCTCGAGGAATTAATGTGTCTACATAATCTGTCATACGCATTAATTCGTTTGAATATTTACGATCAGTGCTTGACAGAACCTGAATGGCTTCTTTAGGAACATGAGTTTTCGATAAGCCAGTTTGCAAAGCTTGTGCAATCGCTAAGTTGCTATTAATCGCTTCGCTTCCTCCTCGTAAAATTGTGGCATTTCCTGATTTTAAAGAAAGCGCCGAAGCATCTGCTGTTACGTTAGGACGAGACTCATAAATAATTCCGATAACACCAAGAGGAACACGACGACGACCGATGCGCAGCCCATTGTCATTTACCCATTCTTCATCAGTAACCGATAATGGATCGGGCAATGAAGCCACTTTTCTTATGCCGTTAACCATTCCTTGAATACGTTCTTTATTTAATGTGAGACGTTCAATTAATGGTTCTGCTAATCCTTTTTCTCGAGCAGTTTCTATATCCTTTTGATTCGCTTTGATAATATTTTCTGCGTCCAATTCTAATGAGGAAGCCATTGCTTCTAATGCAACGTTTTTTTCTTTAGTCGTTAAAGTAGCTAATATACGAGAAGCATCTTTCGCTTTTTTACCTAAATGAAGCATTTCTTGACTAAATTCTTCCATGTTTATTTTCTCCTTTACTCTGAGTATTGACCAAATAATGTTCCAATATTTTCTCCTGCTAAAATCTGGAAAACGATTCTTGGATCTTTTGCATTTGCAATGACCATATGTCGATCATTTTCTAACATTATTTCAGCGGCTCTTAACTTGGTTTCCATTCCACCTTTTGCAAACTCTGATCCTTTTCCAGAAGCCATACTGTTAATTTTACCAGTAATCTCATAAACTCGACTTATTAGTTTTGCGTCAGCTGATTCGTTAGGATTTGCATCGTATAATCCATCTACATCACTTAAAATAATAAGCAAATCTGCGTCTACTGTTCGAGCTACAAAGGCGGATAAAGTATCATTATCTCCAAACTTCGTTTCGTGATTCAGCTCATCAACCGAAACCGCGTCATTCTCATTAATAATAGGAATAATCTTTTTTTCTAACAAGCGATTTAAAGCAGTTTGCATATTTTTATATGAAGTCGGAAAATCAATTACATCTTTTGTAAACAAAATCTGGCCAACGTATTGATTATATTGGTTAAAAAATTGACTATATAATGTCATTAAGGTTGTTTGTCCAATGGAAGATATCGCTTGTTGATCAGGAATTGTTTCCGGATATTTTTCAAGGCGCATCAAACTAGCTCCAACGCCTACTGCCCCTGATGTTACAAGAATCACTTCTACACCATCTTGCATTAAGCTTTTACAAACATAGGCAATCCGGTCAATTTGACGATAGTTAACTTCCAATGGCGATTTCATAATAGATTTGGTCCCAATTTTTATGACAACACGTTTTGTTTTTTTAATAAATTCTCGGTTCAAAAGTATTCCCCCTTATCAATTATCTTTTAAAAAATTATCCAAGAATTAATGAATCATCTGATAATTCTGCACCACTTTTGGTTTGGAATAAATTCACTAGTTCCATGACAGTTAAGTTTTGTTTTTGTTCCCCACTAACATCTACAACAATATTCCCTTCATGTAACATGATTAATCGATTCCCTTGTTCGATCGCGTGCTGCATATTGTGGGTAATCATCAATGTCGGAATATTTTTTTCAAAAACTAGCTGATCGGTCAGCTCTGTTACCATTTTACTTGTTTTTGGATCAAGTGCAGCTGTGTGTTCATCAAGTAATAAAACTTTTGGTGTCACAATTGTGGCCATCAATAAAGTTAAAGCTTGTCGCTGCCCACCTGATAATAATCCGACTTCCATTTTTAAACGGTTTTCTAAACCTAGTTGAAGTTTCTTTAATTCTTCTTTAAAGAAAGCACGATCTTTTGCTTTAATCCCACGACTTAAACCACGCTTCTGGCCACGCTTCGTCGCAATTGAAAGATTCTCTTCAATTGTCAAACGGCTAGCTGTTCCCATGCGTGTATCTTGAAAGACACGACTAATATATTTTGCTCGTTTGTTAGCGGGCATTTCTGTGATATCTTTATCTTCTAAAAAAATCTTTCCATAATCAATCGAAAAAGAACCTGCAATACTGTTTAAGAAAGTAGACTTTCCAGCACCGTTTCCTCCAATAATTGAAATGAAATCATCTTTTTCCATATTGAGATTGATTCCTTTTAAGGCATGGTTTTCATTTGGTGTTCCCACTTCAAATGTTTTGTGAATATTTCGTACTTTTAATATTTCATTCATTATTTTACCTCATTTCTACTATTTTGGCGTTTCATTCGTTTATACTTCCAACGACTTCTAGCAGATGGTAATGCTAAAGCTATAGCAAGTAAAATAGCCGAAATCAATTTCAAATCTTGAGGATTAAACTGTAATTCTAAAGCACCAAGAATAAGTAATCGATAAATAATTGAACCAATGACTAAGGTTGTCAATCTTCTTGCCAATGTTAGATTTGAAAAGAATGTTTCACCAATAATAACAGAAGCTAAACCAATAACAATTGCTCCAATCCCCATATTGACATCAGCATAACCGTTGTTTTGAGCAAGCAGTGCACCCGATAAAGAGATTAAGCCATTTCCTAACATAAAACCAAGTATTTTAGTGAATTCAACATTAATACCATTAGCTTCTGACATCGCTAAATTATCTCCTGTTGCGCGAACTGACAAGCCCAGTTCAGTATTGAAGAAAAAATGTAATAAAACTATAACAATGACAATCGCAATAATTCCTGCAATAATGACAGCCGTTGTTTTATCTACACCAAGTGTTTGAATTTGGTTAATTAACGTTTCAGAATTAAGCAATGTTAAGTTTGCTTGCCCTAAAATTCGCAAATTAATTGAGTAAAGTCCTGTCATTGTTACAATTCCAGCTAGTAAGGCTGGTATTTTTAACTTAGCATGTAAAAATCCTGTAATTAAGCCAGCTAAGCCACCTGCTAAGAAAGCTACAACAGTAGCAATCCAAGCAGGAATGCCCGCGACAATCATTGCACTGGCCACTGCTGCCCCTAAAGGAAAACTTCCTTCTACTGTAAGGTCAGCTACATCTAGAATGCGGTAAGTTAAATAAACACCCATCGCAAGTATTGACCATAATAAACCCTGTGAGATACTTGATAATATTAAATCCACTATTATTCCTCAATTCTATTAATATGAAATTAATTATTCGTTCATTTGGATTGAAGCAGGATCAATACCTAAAGATTCTGCCATCTCTTCATTCACAAATAACTCTAATACTTCAGCCGTTTCTACTGGAAGATCTGCTGGTGAGATGTTATTTTCTAAAATTTCTACAGCCATTTTTCCTGTTTGTTTTCCAAGTGATTTGTAATCAATACCGTATGTTGCTAAACCGCCTTCTGCTGTATGGTCGATTGAACCAGCAACAATTGGAATTTGATTTTCGATAGCTAATCCGCCAACTGTTACAGCTGCACTAGATAATGTATTGTCTGTTGGAATGTAGACAGCATCAACTTCACTCATTAACCTTTCTGCAACTTGTTGAACATCATTTGTGCTTGTTACAGTCATAATTACTGCTTCACGGCCAGATTCTTCGATAGCTTTTGTTGCTAGATCTGCTTGTATTTCTGAGTTAGGCTCACTTGAATTATAAATAATGCCAATACGTTCGGATTCGGGCACAATAGAAATTAGTAGTTCAATTTGTTCTTCAAAAGGTACCATGTCGCTCGTTCCTGTAATGTTTCCGCCGGGCGACTCCATAGATTCAACTAAACCCGCCCCTTCAGGATCCGTTGTTGCTGTAAATAAAATAGGTGTTTCATCAGCAACGGACGCTAAAGACTGAGCAGCTGAAGTCGAAATCCCTAAGAGTAAATCACTCTCGTTAGCTAACTGCTGTGCCATATCATGTAAATTCCCCGATGAACCTTGAGAATTTAAAACATTAATCTTTATATTCTCTCCATCTATCAAGCCATTAGCTTCTAGTTCTTCAGTAAAGCCTTCTTGCGCGGATGTTAATGCACTATGTTCAGCCGAAAGAAGAATTCCTATATTTATTATATCTCCATCATTTGCCGAACTGCTATCTTCACTAGAACCGCAAGCTGTCAATACCAAAGCAATGAATAACAGTCCAATGCTAATTCCCCAATTTAAAAACTTCTTTTTCATTTTCACCATCTCTTTTCCTCTTTTTCTTTTATATTTAAAAATAAAAACACACCTACATAGATAAAATAATCTCAGTAGGTGTGTAAGAGTTTTATAAACGGTCTTTTAGCCACTGTAGATTATTTTATCTACGTGACTATTTGTTGCTTCTAGCCATCATAGATACAAACATGTTGAATGTTGTTTGTATCCACGAAAACATGCATACAAACATTATCTATAATAGCCATAATAGTTGTGGGGAACTGATACAAAAACATTTGATAAATTGTTTATTTTCTTCATGTTCTCCACTCCTTTTTTAATCGTGGGCTCATCTTAAGCTAATTTATAACTTCTGTCAAGCCTTTTATAATTTTTATGGAAGAATAGATTTTAAAAGCAACATACACCTACTATTTATCTTATTACACCTGTATCTGTTTCATTCATAAATAAATTTAATTAAAAATTATTCTGGGATTTGAATCGAATCAGGATCAATAGCTAAAGATTCAGCAACTTCTTCATTGACAACTAAGATAAATTCAGCTGCATTTTCATAAGGTGTTGTTGCTGGCTCAGCTTGTCCTTTTAATATTTCAACAGCCATCTCTCCTGCTTGATAACCTAATGAAGCATAGTCAATACTATAAGTGGCAAGTCCACCGGCTTCAACCATCTCAGGCGCACCTAAAACGGAAGGAATTTGATTGTCAATCGTAATCTCTTTTACAGTAGGCATGGTTCCTGCAATAGTGTTGTCAGTTGGGATATATAATAAATCTATATCTCTCGCAATACTCATTAAATTCTGTTGGACATCATTTGTCGAAGTGACTGTAGTCACAACAGCTTCCAAGCCAGCATCTTCAATGTATTGAATCGCTTCTTTAGCTTGAATCTCAGAATTAGGTTCACTCGAATTATAAATAACGCCAACTGATTGTGCTTCAGGATCTAGTGAAAGAAGTAATTTAATTTGTTGATCAATCGGCATATAATCACTTGTTCCTGTAATATTTCCACCGGGTGCTTCTTGGCTTTCGATCAAACCTGCACTCACTGGATCTGTAACAGCAGTAAACAGAATAGGTTTTTCTTGTTCAACATTCGCAAGAGCTTGTGTAGTGGCTGTGCCTAAAGATAGAATCATATCATTACTATTTACTATTTGTTCAGCCATAGGATTTAAGTTGTCTTGAGCCCCTTGTGCACTTACGGATTCAATTTCTAGGTTTTCTCCCTCGATATAGCCATTATCTTCTAAAGCTTGGTAAAATCCTGCCTCAGCAGCACTTAAAGATTCATGCTCAATAAAATTTAAAGTTCCAATCTTGATGACTTCATCTGTATCAGCAGTTCCTTCGTTTGAAGAGCAAGCCCCTAATAAAATAACACTTCCCATTAATAGACTCACTAACCATTTTTTCACTTTCATTTTTACATCCTCCTCTATTTTTTACCAAAATAAAAACACCCACTTAGGGAATAACCTAAATGGGTGCGTAAAATTTAATTTATCCGTTCATTGTGAAATGACCACTTAGATTATTTTCTCTATGCGGCCTCTTTCAACTTAAAAAGCTTTAGCCATTAGAGATACAATTCAGTTTGATGACTGCGTTTGTATCCATAATGCCTGACGTTATGTTTACAAACGGTACCTAAAAAAGCTAAAGAAGAAGAAATTATTTAATTGTTGTATATTTTTCTGATTCATTTTATCTCTTCCTCAATTAAGTTGTTGAAAGTATATTATCACTCTGACTTTTTTAAATCAAGCATAATTTTAATTAAATTTTAATTAAAATCTTATTATTGGTAAGCTATGTATCTGCTAATCCTTAAGAACTACTAGAATTTTTTCTTTGTGTATCTATTAACTCATCCACTGCGATTAAAACAGCTACTGATAAGTCCATGAAAGTTTCATCGTAAATGGTAATTTCATAGGCATCTCCCCAGCTGAACCACTTTTTATTTATACTAGCTAGTTCTGTTCGTTCAGTGTATAAAGCATAATTATGTGCGAAGAAATCACCTTCTACTTTCAATGTGAAGTCCTCAACCTCAATATCAAATTTATGGCGAAATAAAGTAAAGTTGGTACGAATGGTAATTGTCTCCCCAGTTGCAAAAGTTATTGTATACACTGGAAGAAAGAAAGCAAAACCACGCTCTATAGTAAATAGCACTTTTCCAGTAACATCTGTAACTGTATAAAACTTTCCGATAAATTTAAATTCCTGATCGACATAATAAACCGTTTCTTGATGCTCATTAACGATGGGATAATGATCTGTTATTTTGAAAACGGCTTGCTGAATGTAGAGTTTCTTCATAATAATCTCCTTACTATATTCTCAATGATGAATAAATAACGAATATGAACTTTACAAAAATTATACCATGTTTCAACAAAAAAATATAAGAGCCTAGTACTTTCTACTAGACTCTCAAAATTAACTATAAATGAGTAATATTATACCCTGCAGATTTTAATGCTTCTTCTGTTCTCTCTCCTGTTTCATCAGCTGTTTGTATCGTGATTTCAATTTCTCTATCTATTCGATTTACCATAATGTGAGAAACACTAATATCAGCATCTGCTAATGTTTTAGAAATATCTGCCAAAATTCCCACACGATCTTTATCAATATGAATTAGAAAACGTGAGCCTGCTTGGTTATAGCCTGATAAGTCAATTAAAGCTTTAAAGATATCTTTATACGTAACAATTCCTACGACACGTTTTTCTTCATCTAACACTGGCAGTACTGTAACATTTTGATTTTTCATAATCGTTGCAGCCTCTTCAAGTAAAGTATCTGCCGTCACGGTGACCCCCTGACGGGTCATAATTTCACCAACTGTCACTTTATCAAATAAATAATTCATTTCATAAATACTGAGACTGGTTATACTTGAAGGTGAATTTTCAGCAATTTCTTCATCTGTTACAAGGCCTACATATTGATCATTTTTTACCACAGGTAATCGATGGAAATTATTTCTTTCCATCAAGTCGATTGCATCTGTAATCCGAGTATCAGGCGTTACAGTCACGACGTTTCTTGTCATAAAATGTCCTACATTCATAAATTAACCTCCTAAGTATGCTTTTTGAACTTCATCACTATCTAGTAACTCTTGTGCAGAGCCAGAGGCTACAATTTTCCCAGTTTCGATAACATAACCACGATCAGAAATTTCAAGTGCGATATTTGCATTTTGTTCGACGACTAAAATAGTGGTGCCCCGTTCGCTTATCTCTTCAATAATATTAAAAATTTCTCGAATAAATAAAGGAGCAAGTCCCATTGAAGGCTCATCTAACAATAATAATTCCGGATCTGATAATAAAGCTCTCCCCATGGCCAACATTTGTTGTTCTCCTCCAGAAAGAGTTGCTGCATCTTGCCCGAGTCGTTCTTTCAAAATTGGAAAACTCTCATAAACTCGTTTTAAATCTTTTTGAACTTTTGAACGATCTTTACGTAAAAAAGCTCCCATATCTAAATTTTCTTTAACCGTCATTCCACTAAACACACGACGCCCTTCTGGAACTTGAGAGATTCCAGAAGCTACAATATCTCGTGTACTAGCTTTTGTAATGGGTTGATCTTTATATAAAATTTCCCCTGAAGTAGGTTGAATCAATCCAGAAATTGTATTTAGAATTGTTGTCTTTCCAGCGCCATTTGCCCCAATCAGGGAGACTACTTCTCCTTTATTTACTTCAAATGATACACCTTTAATCGCTTCTATTACCCCATAATGCACAACGACATCATTAATTTTTAACATTTAATCCCCACCTAAATATGCACGAATAACGTATTCGTTTTGTTGAATTTCTTGAGGTGTTCCTTCGGCAATCTTTTTGCCATATTCTAAAACATAAATACGTTCAGAAATATTCATAATAACTTTCATATCATGTTCAATGAGTACAACAGCCAAATCAAATTCTTCGTGTATTTGTTGAATAAGTTGAGTTAACTCTCTACTTTCCCTTGCATTCATCCCTGCAGCCGGCTCATCTAAGAATAAAAGCTTTGGATTTGTGCCAAGCGCTCGTACAATTTCTAATTTACGTTGATCTCCATAAGGTAAATTAGAAGCTTTATAATTCGCTTTATCCTCCATATTGAATATTTTCAACAATTCCATCGCTTTTTCAGTCATGTCTACCTCAGTACGATAATATTCTTTTGTTCTAAAAAAGGATTGAAACACGTTCGCTCCTAATTCAGTATGCATACCAATTCGTACATTTTCTAAAACACTTAAATCTTTAAAGAGACGAATATTTTGAAAGGTTCTTGCGATGCCCATTTGACCAATTTGTGAAGTGTTTTTCCCCGATAATTCATACACTTCATCATTTGGTTTAAAAGAAATGCTCCCTTCAGAAGGAACGTAAACACCAGTAAGCAAATTAAATAAAGTTGTTTTCCCGGCACCATTGGGTCCAATTAATCCAATAAGCTCATTATTATTAATCTCTAAATCGACATGCGAAATCGCCGTTAAGCCGCCAAAGTTTTTTGTTAAATTATCAACATTTAGTAAAGTCATCTTTTAAGCTCCTTTCTCTTGTTCCATATTTTCAATAGAGCCTGGAACATCTTGTGGTCGCTTAAGAAGTTTACTTAGTGAAAATTCAACATTACCCATAAGGCCAGACGGTCTGAAAATCATAATTAAAATTAAGACAAGTGCATAAACAATCATTCGAAGAGCACCAAATTGTTGTAGGTAAACATTAATTACACCTAAAACAATTGCTGCGACAACACTACCGGTTACACTTCCGATACCACCAAACACAACAATTATTAAAATATCAATCGATTTATTAAAAGTAAATTGACCCGGATTGATCACTCCAAAATAACTCGCATGGATACTTCCGGCTAATGCGGCTGTTACAGCACCGATTAAAAAAGCTAAGTTTTTATAATACGTTGTTTTTATACTTAGAGATTCAGCTGCAATTTCATCTTCTCGAATGGAGATGGTTGCTCTTCCCGGACTACTACGAATATAGTTTGTAACAGCTAAAATCGTCAAAGCAGCCGCAAAAAAAGCAAAACGCCAATCAACTATAAGTGGGATTCCACTTATTCCAACGGCTCCATTTGTTATTTCAGGTAAATTTAAAACAGCCACACGGATAATTTCACTCGCTCCAAGTGTTGCAATAGCGAAATAATCTCCTCGTAATCGTAAAGTAGGTATTCCAACAATTAAAGCTAAAATACCCGCTAAAAGCATCCCTAGTAAAATACTCATAATAAAACCAGCAGTACTCATCATATTTGTGAGTAAAACTCCAGTCGCATAAGCTCCTATTGCCATAAAACCGGCATGTCCTAAAGCCAATTGTCCTGAAAAACCAACGACTAAATTCAACCCAACAGCTAAGATGATATTAATAAAAATATTTACAACAGTGATTTCATAGAAAGGGTCAATAATTCCAGCCCAAGTTAATCCTTCAAGTATTAAATATGTTAAAACGATTAAAACAATCCATCCAATATTTGTACGATTAAAAATTTTCATAAAATCACCTACACTTTCTCTGGTTCATATTTGCCTAGGATCCCTGTTGGACGAACAAGCAAAATGACAATTAAAATTAAATAAACAACTGCATCTCGAATCATAGAGTTTCCAAAAGCCGAAATCATTACTTCGGTCATACCAATCAGGTATCCACCGACCATAGCTCCTGGAATACTTCCAATTCCACCAACAACTGCTGCAATGAAAGCTTTCAGACCAGGTCCTGCTCCCATGATTGGTGTAATGGTATTGTAATACATTCCAACCAGTACCCCACCTGCTCCAGCTAACATAGAACCTAAAAAGAAAGTAAAACTAATTACTTGGTTAGA
>Ga0209487_1003213_pt1 | contig 12915 bp, 15 predicted proteins | sample Poulit2012_FD_187524 | JGI IMG/M metagenome (GOLD analysis project Ga0209487, IMG submission 187524) | Agricultural soil microbial communities from Georgia to study Nitrogen management - Poultry litter 2012 (SPAdes) (version 2) | ecosystem: Environmental > Terrestrial > Soil > Agricultural land... | reverse complement strand
CTACCTTACTTGAAACACCGTCTTCAAGTAAACTTAAACCAAAAATCACGCACTACCTTACTTGAAACACCGTCTTCAAGTAAACTTAAACCAAAAATCACGCACTACCTTACTTGAAACACCGCCTTCAAGTAAACTTACGACGAAAATGTGCGTCTATCTTACTCCGAGCACCACCACGAAGTAAACTTGAAGCAAAATTCCCGCTCGACCTTACTCCGAGCGCCTCCCAAAAGAAGCTCTAACAAAAACTGAACTATTCCTACTCCATCCTACCCTTCTCACACACGCCATCATTTTTCAAAAATCTTTTTTACCCTTGCATGACAAGATAGCTCATGATATAGTATAACCATACCTTGTTAAGCAAGGTACTTAAGTTTACGTCCTTGCCTTGTTATGCAAGGTACTAATCCTTGAAATTCTACCTTGTTATGTAAGATATTCTTTTTACCAAATTACCTTGCATAACAAGTCACTGAAAGGAGTTCGTCTATGGCAAGATCCCAAATGTTAAAAGGCATTCTTGATGGCTGTATTTTAGCCATCATCCAAAACAAAGAAGTATATGGTTATAAGCTCGCCGAGAAACTTGCAAGTTATGGCTTTGATGATCTAAGTGAAGGAACGATTTATCCCCTCCTTCTTCGGATGGAAAAACAAGGCCTTTTACAGTCAACCTTTAAAAAGTCAACGTCCGGCCCTCGCAGAAAGTATTATCGATTATCAACGGAAGGAGAGCAGAAATTACTTGAATTTACCAAGCGTTGGGAAAGCTTATCTAAAAATGTAAACCATGTGTTATCCCATGAAACTAAAGGAGCTGATAGTGATGAAACTATCGAAGGAAAGTGAAAAATTTATCGGAGATTTACGGGTGTACTTATTTTCAAGTGGAAAAAACGAAACAGAAACAGAAGAAATTATTGACCAACTAATTGTCCATTTACATGAAGCTGAAAAGGACGGAAAATCAATTGAACAAGTTGTCGGCAGTTCTCCTGAAGAGTATATGGCCATGATTTCAGAGGAGATGGAGATTGATTATAAACAATGGAGTAAATATGCAGCCCTCATTATTTTCGGTTCCTTTGCTATTAAAATATTTACCGATTTACTCAATGGTCCTTTATCCTATTCTATGCTAGCCATTAGTGGCCATGTTGTGATTACTCTCCTTTCTCTCGGGCTGATCTTTAGTATCTTTCGCTTGATCGCCACAAAGGATTTTAAAGAGCGAACACAATTTATGTTAATTCTTCCAATCGTCTTGCTACCCATTGCCTTATTTGTCGGTCTTATTTTCCTTGACCGGGCAATAGAAACTCCAACGATTCATTTTGGAAGTGTCGGAAGTACGATTATCGGAATCCTTGCTGCTCTTTTACTTATCGCTATTTCTATTTGGGCAAAGGTTTGGATACTCGTCATCATAACATTGGCCCTTGTTTTACCGACTTTAATTTTACAGTTTACGAATCTATCTGAGGAAATCCGTATCGCAACAGGTTCTTTAATTTCTTTTGTAGCTATTCTAATTTATACAATTTTTAATAATCAAGACGAAACGAAAAAAGAAGATCATTAATAAAAAACGTCCCTCTCCGATAAGAATGTCTATCGGGAAGGGACGCTCCTTTTGCCTAGTCTTACGATACTTTTGTGTCTAAAACTGGATAGCCTAAACCTTCAATAATTTTTGCTAGGTCTTCTGTCTTTGTTTTTCCTTCATCAAAGTCAACGCGCACCTTTCCGGAATTAAATAATACTTTCGTTGTTTCGACTCCTTCTGTTCGGTTTAAGGCAGTTTCTATTTTGTTTACGCAAGACGGGCATGCGAGGGGTTCAAGTTCAAAAATTGCTTTCATCATGTATATCTCCTCCTTTTGTTACCTTTATTGTAACCGAGTCATCGAAAGAAAAAATTGACGCACATCAAGTTTGGAAAAAAATTTTTTAAAAAAAGAGCAGACGCCCGCAGCGCCCGCCCTTTCACATATATAGGAATACAATTTTATACAGAAACTTTTTCTGAATCACTTTTAATAAGCGGCTTATCTGCCCGCTTCGGCACACCAAAGCGTAACACAAGATCTAATTCTGATGGTACACAGGCCTGGCAAACTTCAGCATCCCCTTGTAAGGACATGTAAATCGCCGCTTCTGTCTTGTCCCACCCGTAATTTTCAACGAGTAAATCTTGCATATCAGATGTAGCTAGTTTTAGTGCATCATTAAATTCCTCCGCCGTAGCAATCGTATACCATTTATCCTCTGTTTCAAGAACAGGACGATCACCGGCACCACCTTTAACGACATCAAACTTCACCTTAACCGTTCCTGCTACCTCTAAACCGGCACCACTAATTTCCCCATCGCCCATCGCCGCATGCAAATCACCACATTGGAAAAGCGCACCTTCAACATGGACTGGAAAATAAAGCCGTGCACCTGTCTTAATTAACTTATTATCTAAATTACCGCCATGAGCACCAGGCATCCCACAAGGAATCTCCCCTTCCTTCGGTGCGACACCAATAACTCCAATCATCGGATTCATAGGGAACTCCATGTCATTAAACTTCACTTTCCCATCTTCAACATGAATAAGTTTTGTTTCATTTGTCACCTTATCTTGTAAAGGACCCATACCCGGACCATTCACGCCAATACCTTGAGCAGCAACTTGTACATCTAAAATATCGACAACTAAATAATCCCCAGGCTCCGCTCCTTCGACATAAACAGGACCTGTTGCTGGGTTCACTTTACTAAAATCAACAGACGTTAACTCATCTTCCTCCGACTGAATTTGATTTGAAAAACAGTCCAATGTCTCAAGCGTGACAACCTCTCCTTGACCAACCTTCGCCACCGGTTCATGATCCGGCGAAAAAGTATAAACATATTTTGTCACTATATGTTCTGACATGAAAATCTCCCCACTTTCTTGTTGTAATTATGTATAGTAAAAATTTGTGTATTAAGAAAAAACTATACATGCCTTTTTTAAAAATGTCAATCGTTACGATAAGATGGGGAAAAGAAAATTTCTTAGCCAAAGGAGCGTCTCTATAGATCCACATCCGCCCTACCTATAGAGAAAGAACGTCAATGCTCCACGCGATCAAACTCATAAATATTTCCATCCTCATCAAAAGTATAAAAATAATCAACATCAGGTTCATCGACAAAAATAACGACAACAGCGAGCTTTTTTTCATCTTCCCCGACATTGACGATATCTAATTCTTGAATGTCTTCCTCAAGATCAACCCCTTGTTCCTCTAAATAAGCAAGGGTATGTTCATTCACTTCCTTTTGGTCCTTAACAATGACATACGTTGTAAATCCTAAACCGATACTTATCACTAATATAATAACAACAGAAAGCTTCCCTTTAAAATTTTTCACGGGTAAACTCCTCTCTACACTTAATCAAATTATTTGGTTTATTTCTTCGTACTTTTCCCACTTATCATATCAATGGAAAATCCTTTCTCAAATCTTTTTGCACTTAAAGATAAAAACATGTAAGTAACGCCAAACACAAAAATTAGTAAAACAATAATCGCTAAACTATTCATCAACAAAGGATATTTTACTTTTAACAAAAGGGGAGTTGTAATTAAACTCGCAAAGAATTCTGCCATTATCGTCCCGTCTGTCGAAATATGGGCGTCTATATTGCTTAAAATATCCGTCGGTAATCCCGCATAAACCATTGGTATGAGCGCAATAAGTAAATAACCATAGGATAAAGCCATCAGTAATATCGTTGAACCGAAACTTAAGCGTTGATTTGGGTTTGTTGGATTGTACCGTCCACCAATCGTTCCAATCCACACTCCCATGCTTGATATCCCTGCAGAAATGAAGATTTTTATTACAATACCTAAAAGGAAAAAGAGAATCGACCAATTTAAAACGAAAAACAACACAATATCTAGCACGAGAACGATAAGAAAAGGCATCAACCAACTAATCCAAAATTTTCCGAGGGTCAATTGCCATCCGGTCATCGGTAATACTTTACTCATCCAAAAGCTTTGTCCCTCTCTACCAATCGAAGCAGCAGCTACCGTACCATTCGTTAAAGCAATAACAAATAAAAACATCCCTTGAACGAGCATCCAAGATATTTTTGGATAGTTACGCACCTCGCTCATATCTACACCACTTCCGAAAAATCCGATAAGGCCAAACACAAAGAAAAAGAATATCGGCATCAAGGTAAGCCATTCACGAAGGTCCCGCTTCACTAAATTCCATTCTTTTACCGTTAGGGCGACAACAGGACGTTTGAGAGAAGATTTTTTTCCTCCTTTTGTCGTTTTCTTACGTCTTCTTTTTCGACTTGATTTTTCTCCCATTTGAACCCAGCCCGTTAAAAAGCTTCTTTCTACGAGCATTGCCGACACGATCATAAACACGACAGTCATAATGATAAGTAAAGCAAGAGGAAGAAGGACACTTCCCTCTCCATCAAGGGTTGCAATGATAGAGCGGCTTGCCCAAGTGATAGGAAGCCAATCGGGAAAAAGGGGTAAACCTTTTAAAATGACTTCAGAAACCGGTCTATCAAGTAACATATCGGGCAAACGTATCATTAAAAAAACAACGATTCCAGATATAAAGCTTGTCACCATTAAAAATTCATTCGCCCGCCGAGCCGGGAGGATTTGTATGAGAAGTAAATTGATTAAATAAATGATCGATAAACTAATTAAGGTAATTGCTAATAAACTGATAAATGAAACAACAAAATAAACAAAAGGTGCTTGAACAGCAAAACCGTATATATACATCGGAACAATCATAACAACAAACATGAAAAGTGCTGTACTAAAATAACTTTGAATAAATTTCATCCAAAAAATACTCTTCGTTGGTATCGGCATCGCAAATAACATTTCTAAATCCGAACTATCAAATAAACTTTTAAAAACTTGACCTAAGCCCATCAAAATGACTAAAGCAAAGACGATGACGAAACCAAAGCCTAACAAACCTTCTAAAACATTTACCGTTATTTGCTCGCTAAACCTCCAAATAAAACGGCCGATAAACACTATGAATATGCCAATGAATACGACGGCGATAAACGTCCCAATTATAGTTTGCAGGCGTGCTGTACGAATTGAATTTTTAAGCATACGAAGTTGATTTTTAAATAGCACGTTTATCATGTTTTGTCACCTTTGTTGGCGATCTCTTCAACTATTCCTTCCTCACCACTCGTTAACTCTAGAAAAATATCTTCTAAACTACTTTCGTCTCTTTCACCTAATGCTTGAAGTTCTTCCATAGTCCCAAGGGCAGTTAGATCTCCTTCATAAATAATACCAATTCGATCACACATTTGTTCCGCAATTTCTAAAATGTGTGTCGACATAAACGTCGTCATTCCTTTTTCCGCTCGCTCTGTTAAAATATCTTTTAACTCCCGCGCACTTTTCGGATCAAGACCAACAGTTGGTTCATCTAAAAACAACACTTCTGGTCGATGGATAAGCGCCCCGCAAATCGCTGTTTTTTGCTTCATCCCGTGGGAATAACTTTCTATTAATTCGTCCGCCCGATCTCGTAAAGTAAAAGCATCTAACAAAGGATTGATATCTTTTGTAAACTCATCTTCATCCACTTGATAAACAGAAGCAATGAATTCAATATATTCTCTTCCTGTTAGTTTTGGATATAAGTTCGGATGATCGGGGACGTAGGCGAGCTGCTTCTTCGCTTCGATAGGATGCTCCCAAATATTAACCCCATTTAAAATCACCTCTCCTGAAGTTGGTTCAAGAAGTCCTGTTAACATTTTTATCGTCGTCGTTTTCCCAGCACCATTCGGTCCTAAAAAGGCGAAAATCTCTCCCCGGCCAATCTCCAGATCGAGATTTTGTACAGCTTTATTTGCACCAAAATATTTCGATAAATCATTGGTTTGGATCGAAAGGTTCATCATTTTTTAATTTCCCCTTTATTGTTTATTTGTTCAATTGTATCGGTTTATCTATAGGTCGGTCAACGGTCTAACTGAATTTTCCAACTCAATTTAACCAATTTATGTATTATTTTTCCTCAAAATTAAAAAAGTCTAACAAAGTTTGATATTTAATCGTATTTAAGAGCGATTAGCTAATTTTTAACTCCATATACGATACTTGAATGAATTTGTATATATTTCTTTCTCCCATCACTCCTAATCAAGTTTGCGATATATCACAATAAATCTTAGCATGATTCACAGACTCTTTTATTTAGTGAGGAGTGTATGTGTTGGCATTTTATAAAACTTTAGTACATTAAAAAGCTTATTCGAAAATTAATACGAAGAAGATATCAAATTGGTAAAACGAAATGTTATTGGATTATTCGTAAGTATGTTTATGATCACATTTATGGCCGCTTGTGGTGGTGAAACAAACGATAACGCAAATGAAAATGAAAATAATGATGATGTTAATTACAGTGAAGCTGTAGACTATACAATTACTGGAATTGAACCTGGAGCGGGAATTTCTGTCACAACAGAAAGAGCTCTTGAAGAATATGATGAACTCCAAGGTTGGGAAGTCGAACTTTCTTCAACGGGAGCAATGATGAGTGAATTAGATACAAAAATTGAAAATGAAGAACCAATTATTGTAACAGGTTGGAACCCCCATTGGATGTTTGCTAAATATCCTGATTTAAAATATTTAGACGATCCAGATGAAATTTACGGTGGTACAGAATCTATTCATTCCCTTACAAGATTAGGTTTTGCAGAGGATCACCCGGAAGCAAAAAAGTAAACCCCTTAGACATGAAAAGAGCCGGAAGAAAATATCTTCCTGGCTCTTTGTTATTCCTTGTATGTTTTAATTAGGGCAAGTAATACAGGCATCATAACGATAATACTAACAAAATAAAAGATTTCCTTAATACCTATCATCTTTATTCACTCCAATTTGTGAAACCTTTCGCTCCTGCTTCTATTATACAAGCAACAAGAAGAGTTATGCTAGTTTAAAAGGGAAGCGGATTTAGCCATTGTCCTCCATCCATCGTTACGACTTCCCCATTTATATATGCCGCTTCATCGGATAATAAAAAGTAAGCAAGTCCTGCAATTTCCTCAGGTTTCCCAAACCGCTGCAAAGGAACAGACTTTTTCGTTCGCTCGGCCATTTCCTCGGATAACATTAATTTTTCCGCACCACCTGTACGCTCAATCGGACCTGGAGCAATCGCATTCACTCGAATACCATACTTCGTTCCCCACTCAACAGCCAGCGTTCTTGTTAAGCTTAACACCCCGGCCTTCGCGGCAGCACTATGAACGACTCCTGCCCCGGCATCCCAAGCATACGTCGCTCCCATATTGACAATCGAACCTTGAATATCCTTTTCAATCCAATATTTACCGACCGCTTGGGAGCAATAAAAGGTTCCATTCAACACAATATCAATTACAGCCTTCCAACCATTCGGAGATAAATCCTCCGCATTAACGATGAAGTTTCCAGCAGCATTATTCACAAGATGATCAATGCGACCAAAGATCTCTAACGTTTCTTCAACCATTTTTTCTGCGCCTTCTACTTGCCGTACGTCCATGGAAAAGGTGTGTACCTTTCCGGTTGCCGTTTTTTCGATAAAGGACTTTGCCTCCTGTAATCGCTCCTCATCCCTTCCTGTAATAACAACCTTCGCCCCTTCATCAGCAAACTTTTTTGCCATATATTTTCCCATTCCACTTGATCCACCTGTAACAATAACTACTTTATCTTTCATCGGAATTCCTCCTTTAGATTGAATGAGTATTCATTCACACTTGCCTGTATGCGTTTACAACTAAGTATAAAGCATAACTCATTTTTTTCAACAATTCTAGGGCTGTTCAGCATATTCTATATAAAGAAAAGATACAATAATTCCAGCCATTCCAGTTCCTAATAAAATGAGCAAGCTCCCCGATGTAAGAATTTGTTCTTCTCCTACAACACCACTATAAATTGCGGGAATTGACCAGGGAAAATAAGCACCAAGCCCAACAACACTTATGATTTGTGAAAGAATAACAGTAACAATAACATAACCTAAAGGAAGTAAGTATCCTCTGCCTAGCATGGCAAAAAAGGCAACCGGTGTGCTAATGATAAGCGTCATTATGGAAATAAATATAACGTCAAAAATTCCATTCATTAACAAAGGTAATGAGAAATCAGGAATGTGTAAGATACTACCTAGTAAGACACCAAGGAGAAGCATATAAATCGTTAATAAAATTGATACAATAACACTCATTAAATATTTGGCTAAAACGATATACACTCGGGCAAAGGGAAGGGCTAATAAATCCGTCATCGTACCATCACTATACTCACGGCCAAACAACCAACTTAAGACAAAGCCAAAGGCAATGATCCCACCGATAGAAATAATCTCTTTAAAAAATGTTACATATATTTCCCAGTTCGCACCACCATAGAGATCAATGTAAGTACCAAGCATGCCTGTATTTCTCGCCATGTCTGGATCCATTAAAATATAAATAAAAAAAGCAGCGAGAAGTGCAGCGAGCGTGAAAATCACAAACATAATTTTTAACATATATGAACGAAAGGTCTTTTTTACTTCTACTTGTAAAGCAATCATTAAATATCTCATATCCTTTGCCCCTTCGCTTCAATAACTTGTAAAAAATAATCTTCTAAACTTAGCCGTTCAACAGATAAATGAGTGAGTGAACATTGTTGGAAAATAAGTTCCTTCGCAATTGTATCCCTTGTTTGGATAGCTCGCTCATCAGCTAAAACAATTTTTTCATCCACCTTCCTTGGTGAAAAGTCCATATTCATTAAAATTTGCATGGCTAATGAATTGTTTTTCGTCTCAAGAACAAGCCGTTCATCCGTTTTATTAGCCAACGCCTTAGCACTCGTTTCTTCCAGTAACTTTCCTTCATGAATAATACCAATTTGTGAAGAGATGTGGGCGAGTTCACTTAAAATATGACTAGAAATTAAAATCGTGACCCCTTTTTCTTTGGCCAATCGTTTTAATATATGACGAATATCAACAATGCCACTTGGATCAAGTCCATTCATTGGCTCATCTAGTAACAATATACTCGGCTCATGCACAAGGGCTTTTGCTATGCCAAGACGTTGTTTATTTCCTAAAGATAAATGTTTTGCTTTCGTGTGTTTATATGTTGTTAACTCAAGTAGTTGAAGCATTTCCACAATAACTTTTTCATTCTTTTGAAGCCGAAGCTTTGCCATTAGTTGCATATTTTCAAGTACGGTTAGTTCCGAATAAGCATAGGGCGTTTCAATCATATATCCTACATCTTGATAAACTTCATAAGCCCACTTACTTACCCTTTTCCCGTTTAAATAACTTACACCACTCGTCGGCTTATTCATGCCAAGAAGCAGGCGAAAAAGTGTCGTTTTCCCGGCACCATTTAAACCGATAAGCCCATAAATATCTCCTTTTTGAATCGAAATAGAAACATCCGATACAGCCTTTGTTCCGTTTGGAAATTGTTTAGACAAATATTGTGTTTCAATAACTACTGACAACCGTCACACTCCTTTCATAAGCCCATCAACAATTCGTTCAATATACCACTCAATTGTTGTCTCAAAATAATCTTTTCCTATTTCATACTCATGCAATGTTAAAACAAAAAGAGCTCGGATAATACTAGCAACTTTCGTCGGGTTTTGATGATTGATAAGTCCATGTTTTTGCCAAACCTGAACAACAGAAACAAATGTATCTTCATCCCGTTTAAAATGATCTTCTAAAACAGCTTGGGGCAGTTTATGTGTCAGTCTTTTTAGCTGATCACTATCTAGTAATTGTTGAATGAAAGGGTTTCTTTGAATATCAAAGACAACTTTTGATAAAAGCTCATGTAAAATTTCTCGACGATTTCGCCCTTTTATTTCTGGGATGTCTTTCAATGTTTGTTGCATGACCTTTTCTTCCTGTTCTAAAACAGCAAAATATAAATGCTCTTTTGATGAAAAATAATTGTAAAAAGTTCCCGTTGCCACACCTACTGATTGTGTAATGTCTTGGATCGTTGTTTTTTGTAAACTATATTGAATAAAGAGTTCTCTGCCCGCTTCTATTAAGGATTGTTTGAATCGTTCCGTCAATATATCCACCTCAAATGAATATTTTATGTTTTTATTCATATATTCATCATAATGAATAAAAAAAGAACTGTCAATATGAATATATCAAAAACTGGAATGAAAGATTCATCCTTCATTCCAGTTCTTCTTATTCATTCCGTTGTTTCTTTCGACTTCACTGACCAAGGTGTTCCTAGTAACGGTAATGCCCAGCGGTCAAGTCCATACCAGCCGGCTACTTTCCATGCCATCATTAGAGCTAAAGCAATTAAAAACATAATTGGATTCGTACTTACCGTACCAGCGAGTAAAAAGGACATATTCATCACTGCCCCGAAAAAGGCAGCAATACCAGTTAAAAATCCAACAATAAGACCAAGTCCTACTAGAACCTCACCCCAAGCAACCATGTATGAAAAGGGAACGGCATTTGGTATGACAACAGCTTCTAAAAACCATGCATACCACGTCGGAACGTCTCCTGCTTCAACTAGTGACAATGCTCCTTCCATAAACCCTTTTACAGCTACTCCTGCTTGTTCACCAGTCCAAGCCGGATCGGTTATCTTACCCCATCCAGCAACTAACCATGAATAACCAAGATAAAGTCTGAGGACAAGCCAAATCCATGCAGACATCGTATTCGAAAATAACCATCTTGATACCGGATTTTCCTCAACAACGATTTGCTTACCACCTTTTGCTTTGTTAATTTCTACCATAGTTATCACCTAAAATTCTATAATATAATAAGTACAATTATACAATAACACGTTTTTAACTAAATGGAAATAGATTGTGAAATATTTCACAATATTGTCAAAGTTATGTTTCTATAAAAAACCCTTACTTCATCATTAATTTCTTTCTACACAAGGAGAGTGTATTTTACGGATAATCATGTAACATTACCTTTTGCTCCATAACACCTTTTCGAACGAACAAGAGAATACATATAGCGACAACCGCTTCTGCTACTGGTAGGGAAAGCCATATTCCTGTTATACCGAAAAAGTAAGGTAAAATAATGAGCATCGCAATTAAAATAACAAATCCCCTTGCAAATGTAATCATAATTGAAGGCTTAACCCGGCCAATCGATTGATAATACGTCATGTAAATAAAATTAACACCCATGAATAAATAACCGAGGAAAAATAACTTTAAACCGACCGTCGTCATATCGAAAATTTCAGCGGATTCGACCCCGAAAATCGCAACTAAATAATCGGCCCCTAAAAACCCAATTGCTAAAAATAATATACCTAAAGCAAATCCCGTTCGTTCGGCAATTTTTAGCGTTTGATTGATTGATCCGTATTCCTTTGCCCCATAATAAAAACTAATCATCGGCTGTATCGTCGAACCAATTCCTAAAAATGCGAAAAACATAAACGTATGTAAGTAATTAATGACGGAAAAAGCTGCTAAACCACTCGTTCCGACATATATGTTCATAACAATGTTATAACCCATCACAAAAACACCCATACCTACCTCAGATAAGAAGCTTGGAAAACCAATCGAATTGATACGTTTAATCCTATCCCAATTCCACGATATTTTAACAAGTTTTAAACCAGAACCTTTTTTGAAAAAGTGAATCGTATAGACAAGAGCTCCGATCCCCGTTGCTATTGTCGTCGCAAGGGCAGCACCTAAAACTTCCCATTCTAAAATAAAGATCATCCAATAGTTTAGGATTATATTTAAAATAGCTACTACTACTAACCCTGCCATTGCAAGATTTGGTGCTCCATCATTTCTAACAAATACACTTAGGACAACTTCAAAAGCAAATAATAATGAAAAAATAAATAACACAGACATATAGTCAATTACATAATCTAAAGTTTCCTCATTAGCTCCGAACAAATAAGCTAAACTTTCGATATTTAGATAACTTATGACACTAATAATGACTGTAACAATTCCAGTCAAATACATAGACATTGTAAATATTTCTTGAGCTCTTTGCGGAGCTTCTTCTCCCATTGCCATGGAATATAGTGTCGCTCCACCGATACCGATAAGTAAAGCAATTGAAATGATAATAGAGAAAACAGGAACAGCAATATTTACACTTGCAAGAGCAACAGAACCTACACCATTCCCTACAAAAATACCATCGATAACAATATTAACGGACATTAACATCATACCGAAGAGTGTAGGTAGAAAATATTGAAAGAAGCTTTTACTGACAGATTGTGTACGAAGCCTTTGATTTAACGTTCCCATTTCTTATCACCCCATAACTTTATTCGCCTAAATACTCCTATCAGTTTAATTTTTCTTTCAATATTTGTCCATTTTTTGCTCTTATAAATGAAAGAGTGCGAACATTTCGTCCGCACTCCTTTCTTTAATCTAATTCTACTTCTAATACTTCTCCTGTCATTGCATCAACTTTTACTTCATAAACAGGGCCTTCTGTTGAAACAATATCAACCTCATAATACACCCGGCCTTTTCTTCGTTCTAGCTCAGCACTTACGACTTCACCTGGAACTTGCCGCCTAGCAATTTGGATCGCATCTTCGATCTGTAGTTGCCGTGAGAAATAATGCGGTGGTCCTTGATGATATGGCTGAGGGTGTACCCAAGTACCCGCTTGATTTTGATAAGGTTGAAACCCTTGACGGTGCATTCTATCCCTCCTAAACAGTCTCGTTATAAAGTATGTTATTTTTTCAATCAGGTGAATCGTTTAAATGTATATTTAGTATAAATAATATCTAATTTCATAGTAAATTGTTATAATAAAACTACCTTT
>Ga0209487_1003212_pt1 | contig 12915 bp, 10 predicted proteins | sample Poulit2012_FD_187524 | JGI IMG/M metagenome (GOLD analysis project Ga0209487, IMG submission 187524) | Agricultural soil microbial communities from Georgia to study Nitrogen management - Poultry litter 2012 (SPAdes) (version 2) | ecosystem: Environmental > Terrestrial > Soil > Agricultural land... | reverse complement strand
CCGCTGGTCTGGAAGGATGAACCTATGCCCACCCCATTTCCCAAAGAGTTCCGCGATGATGTTGTCCGAGTCGCGCTGAATCGTGATGCTGGTGTCACGCTGGTCCAAATTGCCAAAGACTTCGGCATCCATGTCGGAACCCTGGATAAGTGGATGCGCCAAGCCCGCACCGATGCTAGCGAGCAACCTGACGTGACAACGTCAGAGCACGATGAGTTGAAGGAATTGCGCAAACGCAACCGCTTACTGGAGCAGGAAAATGAAGTCCTGCGCCGTGCGGCAGCGTATTTATCGCAGGCCAATCTGCCGGGAAAAGGCTCTACCCGCTGTGAGACTTGAGGTAGCTGGTCTGGGATCGGCTGGCAGGATAGGTACTGGCCGTTCCATCTGTGGATGTGACTCTTCTACCCGTTGGCCCCTGTGGGTGCCTTGTACGAGACTTGTCCGTTCCAGGTGGCGGCCAGTACCCTCCGGCCCACTTCGGTAGCTTAATTAGAAGATTGTCCGCCAAGAAGGCTCAGCGTGACTCATCACAGTGCTGTTCCGATGTGATGCAATGCCCGGACTGGTACCGGCCGTCTGACGGCCGCTAACCCTGCCCATCGCATTGGAAGGTACACCGACCGCTATGTCTATTGTCGCTGATGCACATCCGTTTGTCGTGGGTGTTGACACCCACGCCCGAAACCACGTCTACACTATCCTGCGTGTCGCCACCGGTGTGGTGATCGATACCCAGGACTTCCCCACGACCACCGCTGGCATCAACCGAGCCATCGCCTGGGCCGCCCGACGCACCGACGCTGATGCTGACACCTTGTGGGTGATTGAAGGGGCCGCATCCTATGGGGCCATTTTGACCGGCACCCTCGCCTCGCACGGTTATCCAGTGGCCGAAGCACCCCGAATGGATACCAAACAACGCTATGGAGTTGGCAAATCCGATACCTTGGATGCACACCGTATTGCGGCAGCAGCTTTGCCCGTGCCGGTAGACAAGTTACGGCGGCCACGACTCAACGACGGGATCCGTCAAGCCATCCAGATCTTGGTCACCGCACGCAATGCCATCACTAAAGACCGCACCCGGTCAATCAACGCGCTGACTGCCTTATTACGCAGCAACAACCTGGGCGTGGATGCTCGTAAGGCGCTGAACAAAGCCCAGGTCGCTGAGGTGTCGAAATGGCGCGCACGCAACGAAGAGCTGTCTGTGGCTGTTGCGCGGGATGAGGCAGTGCGACTGGCCAAACACATAGTCGAGCTGGAACAACAGCTGGCAGATAATGAGCGCCACCTGACCGAGTTCGTCCAGATCAGCGAAGCCGCACCATTGCTCGACGAAAAGGGGTTCCAAGCCATCAGCGCGGCCAAATGCCTAGCCGCCTGGTCCCATCATGGCCGCGTGCGAACCGAGGCAGAATTCGCTTCATTAGCTGGGGTCAACCCAATCCCTGCGTCCTCAGGCAACACCGTGCGACACCGTCTCAACCGCGGCGGCGACCGAGCACTGAACAGTGCCCTGCATATAGTGACCGTCAGCAAGATGACCCATGATGCACAAACCCGTGCCTACGTGGCAAGACGAAGCGCCCAAGACAAAACCGACCGAGACATCCGTCGATGTCTGAAACGCTACATCGCCCGCAGAGTCTTCCGCATCCTCAACACTCAACATAAGGTTTTGCAACTTACTTGACCGACATAGAAGAGTCTCGTAAGACAGCTGGCCACCGAAGGGATTCCTGTGGTGGTATCGTGCCGGGTACTCAAGCTTGCTCGTCAACCGTATTACCGATGGCTACACCAGCCAGTACCGGAAGCTGACCTGGTGGCAGCGTATCGTGCCAACGCGCTTTTTGATGCTCACCAGGATGATCCAGAGTTTGGCCACCGGTTGTTGGCAGATGAGGCCAAAGCCTCCGGCCAGCCGATGGCTGATCGCACCGCCTGGCGGATCTGTCACGACAACCAATGGTTCAGTGTCTTTGGGCGGCGCACAGCACGCGGCAACGGTATGCGGCCTGGTCCTGCCGTCCACGACGATCTGGTGCAACGAGATTTCACAGCAGCCCGGCCGAACCAGGTGTGGTTAACGGACATCACCGAGCATCAGACCGGTCAAGGCAAGCTGTATGTATGCGCGGTCAAAGACGTCTTCGCCGGCAGAATCGTGGGGTATTCCATTGATGCCAGGATGACCTCACGGTTAGCTGTCAACGCATTGAATAATGCGGTGGCCCTGCGTGGCAACGTGGCCGGTTGTGTGGTGCATTCCGACAGGGGCTCTCAGTTCCGTTCCAGGAAATTCGTGCGCGCGTTGAAGCGTCATGGGCTGATCGGTTCGATGGGCAGAGTCGGTGCAGCCGGAGATAATGCTGCGATGGAATCGTTCTTCTCGCTACTGCAGAACAACGTACTCGATCGACAACCGTGGCTCACACGAGATGAGCTTCGCATCGCAATCGTCACCTGGATTGAACGAACCTATCACCGCCGCCGCAGACAACACCGGCTCGGCCGGTTGACCCCCGTGGAATTTGAGACCATGATGAACACCCAGGTAGTACTCGCTGCCTGAGACAATAGCTGTCACCTATTCGTGCAGCAGGCCCACCGTCGGCATTCATCGCTGGGATACACTGCCATAGCCGACTATGCTCAAACCTGCACCCACGTCATAGAGAAAAACGACTCACATACCGTCTGGACCTAAACACGGGGGCGGCCCACAATCTGCTTAGCGCCGCGAAAGTCACCACCGTCCAGCTCCCCCTCGCGTTGAGCCACCTGGGCCCGAGAGCAATTCCCAGGCGCTCCGCTGCTTATCTGCCAGAAATAGTGTTTGCCAATCTAGCAAGAAGCGACGTTGAACCTGATGTGCTTGTAGCTTCTCGGGCGTCGGCGGCACCATACGCTCGATAGAGCGTTGACGCTCCGAGCCAGCGAAGCGGTTCTGGCTCCCACTTTCGCGGTGAACGGTCAATCCAGCCCAGGCGAGTCAGTTCAGTATCCTTGCCAAGGATAAAGTCTGCAAGTGTGCGACCTGCCAAATTAGTCGCAGATACCCCATGACCAACGTATCCGCCTGCAACACCTATCCCTGTATCCGGATTCATGGATACCGTTCCAGACCAATCTCGGGGGACTCCCAAGATACCAGTCCAGGCGTGAGCAATAGGTGTGCCTTGAGTCCCAGGGAACAAGGTATTCAATCGTTCGATCAGTTGAATAATCGCACTATCCTTGGTGCGACCTTCCCGATTAAATGAATTACCGAAATTGTATGGGATCCCTCGTCCACCCAGTGCAATGCGACCATCTTGGGTACGCTGCGCATATGTGAAGCTGTGCGCCGCATCACCGAGAGTTTCAGCATTGCGCCAGCCGATCTCCTCCCAGAGATCCTCCGAGAGCGGCTCGGTGATGAGCATACTGCTGTTCATGGGTAATATGCTACGAGAATGACCCCGCAGTTGAGATTGATAGCCCTCTATAGTCACGGCTAACTTTGAAGCCCGCACTCTACCACGGTCTGTATGGAGGATACTCGGAGTGATTTCCAATACTGAGGTGTCTTCATAGATCACCCCACCCAATGATTCCACTACTTCAGCCAGCCCTCTTACCAGCTTCCCGGGGTCAATGCGTGCTGCATGCGGGGTGTAAAGGGCGCCAAATGCATCCGGCACGTTGATGCGAGCCCGCATTTCGGAACCGGTGAGCAGCTTCAAGTCCTCCGAGGCCCAGCCCCAGTGCATAGCGCTTTTGCGCCGCTGCTTCAGTCGCTGCAGTTGCGCTGAGTTTGTTGCTACGAATAGCAATCCATCTTTACAAATTGACGCGTCGATACCATGGCGATCGGCGACATCTATTACCTCATCTACGGTTGCGAACATCGCCCGCTGAAGCTGGAGGGTGGCTTCTCGACCCTGACTTGCGGCGTATTCTGCCATCTTTCCCGGAGGTTCTGCGCTGAGCCAGCCACCATTTCTGCCTGATGCGCCGAAGCCGACAAATTCTTTCTCTACAACAACCACAGACAAATCTGGACGCTCTTTCAGCAGGTAGTAGGCCGTCCAGAGGCCCGAGTATCCTGCTCCGACAATGGCGACGTCCGCAGTCGTGTCTTCGGATAACGGCTGGCGCCTGGGCAACGGTCCAAGCTGATCTATCCAAAAAGACACTTTGCCATTAATCTTAGGCCAAACAGCGTCATGCTTAAATGTATTTGCTAATTTCAAGAGATTCTCCTTCGTCCCTATCGGATTGGACTGTTGCGCCATTAAATCACTGGAGGACTGCTCGCCAATCGTGCAATTGTATGTAACCGATGAGCGGTTTTTAGGTTTATCAATCTGTATTTTTATTTGTTGACACTCGGAGGGTAGGGGTTTTCTACGATCGCAACAGCCACACCAGCTGCTTGGTGTTTTTAATCGCCCGTGCCTCACAGTGCCACCGGGACGCTGTAGCTTCGGCCTTATCACCCAAGGCAGGTAACAACTCCACACACGCCCCGTAGTCCACGAGGAAATACAGGAGACACGGAAACTGGCCTAATCTGTGCCTCTTCAAAGGTGGAGACACTCGATATGCCGATGGATATCGGCAGTGTTATATGTCTGAGGGCAGAAGTGCCATATGGGCCTTGCGATAGCGGGTTGGTGGCTGGCCGAACTTTTGACGAAAAGAACGACTAAGATGCGCTAGATCCATATAGCCATGACGTTTTCCAATCTCACTAAGTGTTTGATCGGCTTTCTTTGGATCGAGCAGCTCTTGCTTGATTAGTTCAAGTCGTCGCTCTCGCACATATGTCGACACCGTTGTTTTATGAGCCGCAAAAATCGTTCGCACCTGACGCGGCGAAACATGAAAAATCTCCCCTAATCTTTCAGAATTGAGCGGTTGCGGGTCGCCTAGGTGTTCCTCCAGCCACCAAGCCATACGGTTAAAAAGCGTGAGCGATCTTCCGTCGAATGCTTCAGTGCTAGCGTCGGCGACTACGGCTTGGACTAGCGAGAAAACTGCCTCAGCCGTTCGTAAACGTGCAATATTCGACAAGCCGAAGTGGTCTTTCGCAATTTGGCCAAGGAAGGAACCTAGCAGCCCGGCCGAACGATTTTCATGAGTGTATAAGGCCCTACCTAATTCTGTGAGGTTACGCACCCCAAGTCGAACTATTGGGACTTTCACCACGAGGTAGTCATGTTTGCCTGGGGCCGAGACTTCGTACATTTGCGTATTACGATAGAAGGCAAAGGTCCCAGGTATAAGATCGGTGCGACGGTTTTCCTGCACGATACTGACCTCACCGGCAAGGCAGAGCCCAATTAATAATCCAGTGCTCTCATGATTCGGTCGATAAGGTACCGCTCTCAAGCCAGTGTCCGACCGGTACCGACTAAACCGGAGGGAGCCCAATAGCCAAGACTCCACATCAATGGATCGAGACCCGCCCCCAACGAACCGGACCACCACGGACTCATATGGCATGTCTGGCGAATGTTCGACGGCTTTATCAATCAGTACTCGTTTCCGAGCACCATCCTCATCGCGTATGTATGTCATCGCTTCTCCACTACAGCACCTGGTAGATCTCTATGCACACTTGGCCAACGTCGGAGCGGGCCAAGCCGATAAATTGATGTTCCGCAAGCCAACGATAAGCTGAAGCGTCAGTTTGGAAAACTGGTGCGGTGCGATAGTACGGGCTAATTAACTCCTGTTGCGCGGTATCTTCCCCTCGGTAGTAACCACGATTTAAAATATCGATGAGCGCCCCATCTTCGGATTCCAGAACATACCTAGCCTCAAGCTGTGTCGTTCCGGATCGACGGACAGACCAATCTCCGCCGCCTGGAAGGATCCGACCGCGTAACCGGTGGCCCTCGACGAATCCGCCGACAATGGGTGTAAAACGGAGTTCTTCATCGATGCCTCGGCCGATGTGAACTGTCGAATCGACTTCTATGTGTAGTTCGAAGACGTAGCTAAGTTCAGGAGGAATCTTCATGCCTGTCCCATCTGTTCTTCAGGTAAGACCGTCATATTAATCCGCGGGCTATGTTCCCCACCGAGGAATATCGTCTGTGTATTCGGAACCGTTTCAATGGTGGACCAGGGATCCTGGCCATTGCCAGGTCGAGTTATAAACTCAGGAAAGTCGCTACTGGAAACCGTGATCGCGAAGCGATGGCCAGCCTGAAGGAGGTATCCGGCATGAAGCATATCGACTTGGATAGACCGTGCATTGCGTGCCTCTTCGAAGCAGACTTGGCCACGAGCGATTCGTGTTACGGAGCCGTCCGGAGCTAAATCATACAGACGGACGAACACATCCATGTCCGGTCCAGTCGATTTGAATGTTCCTGTGAATTCGATAGGACCAGCAAGTATAACTTTTTCAGAAAGTGGCTCACTCTTCCAAGTCAGAACATCGGAACGGTCGAGTATACAGCGTTCATCTGGCTCTTCAAACACATATTTGAACGGATCACTCACGCTACTAGGCACAGGGGTGTTTGGATCATGTATCCAAGTCATTGCGTGCGAACGAGTGCTGGGATGGTCAGTGAGAGTTCTTTCCTTTGTCAGGTGTAACACTAAAGTCTCCACGCCTACCGGGGGCCACTGGGATGATATGCGACGTTCATCGTGGACCAGATCCCAGGTCACTTGAGGAATTGTGTCACTAGGCCCGAGGTTGCGCAGGTGAATATCAAAAAACTCAAGAGTGGGATCAAGCAACCGAGCCAAACGCTCACGCCTCTGCTCCCATGTGGGCTCCAAGGCGCGATCTTCGTGACCAAAAACGAAATTGAAATGGTCAATCTGTTCGAGTCTCAGATGTAGGTGATCCTGCCATGACGCCTTTTTCTGTAGAGCGCGAACATCCTCCCAGGACCATGGGGCGCAATTATCCCACCAGCCGATCGTAATCAATGTGGGGATAGGAGGCGCATCCGCAGGATGCCCTTCAGGAAAACGACGCAGTCTGACCACCTGGGGGTACCACAGATCGAACGAGGGGGACCGCGCGCCGACCTCGTCGAAAAACTTCTCAATCTGGGCAATCCATGGTCGATTCGCCCAATCGATTTCCCAGAAGTAGGAATCCGCGGAATGGAAAAAGGTTAGTGGATAGCGCAGCGCTATGCTTTGCTCGGCCTCTTTAACTCCCGACTGCTCGAGCGGCCGGGCAGGTTCGCCGAGCATCGTACCAGTAACCCGGGGGGAGATAGCCCGAAGGGCCGGATGACGTGAAGACAACGCGGCCCATTGCGTGTAACCGTAATAGCTATTACCCGCCATCCCAACGATGCCGTCGGACCAGGGCTGGTTCACAACCCAATCAATCGTATCGTACCCATCGTTCGCCTCGTGAATGAATAGGAGGGGGTCTCCCTCTGATCGGAACTTTCCACGTACATCTTGTAGAACGACGCGATATCCGCGATCAGTCATGTATTGTGCGTACTCGCCCATTGGAGACCCTATTCCATTGGTTTTGTCATACGGCATTCTCACCAAGATTGTCGGGCCCGGCACGTCTTGCTGCTCAGAAGGAAGGTATACGTCGGTCGCGAGCTGTATACCGTCGCGCATCCGCACGCTCATCTCGGTGGCACCCTCAGGGACGGGCTTCGGCCCTTCTCGTACGATCTCCATTTATGTATTTCCTCTTTTATCGTGAGCTTCTTTAGACCGCCTACCCCATCGAATGCATGAGGATTCGTAAAGGAATGTAGACGGCGATTCTGTTGAAGGGTTCGGTGGCACACCACGTCGTTCTTCGCCCGTCAAGTTTTTGTCGGTAAGTGTCGACGCTGGTTCTTGAAAGGCGCGATCAACTGTAAACCAAGATCAGCCAAGGTGTTCGACGCTCTGGTGTTATTTTCAACCCTTTGTTTCACGCGTCGCCAATCGCGCTTCATCGAAATCCTACTTGGGATAATCTGCACAATCTTGAGTTCCTAGGCATAGATATTGCAAATTCTGGCAGAACCTTGTCAGCAGCGGACATAAAAGTTTGTGATCTAATACAGTAGCCCTTGACCGCCCCATGTGATCCATACAACATCGAACTCCTCCAGGACGACCAAATCAGGTAGAAGCTAACCTCGCATCTCAGGTCTGCTAAAGCCTATGGGTGCTGCGGGCTGTCACATCGACGAATAAACCACACCAGCCGGTGCCGCCTACTGAATATGCATGGCACACCAGCAAGAAGAGGAATCATTTCATGAAAGTTCAAAAATTCATGTTCCTGACATCAGCTGCCCTCGCAACCGGCCTCGCACTCTCATCGTGTGCTGGTAGTGCCGGCTCGAACGGCTCGGGCGACGGTGAAGGCGTTCCAGTGGGAGCCAGTGACGAGCAGTACCAACAGGCCCTGGCTGATATGCCGGAGACCACTTTAGTATTTCAAGCCTCACCTCCTTCTCCCGATGCGATCGCTGCTCCGCGATCTCTGGAGTTCAAAAAGCGGGTAGAGGAAGCATCCGGTGGAAAAATCAAGATTGACATTGTGTGGGGACAAGCTATAGCGTCCCATTCCGAGCTCGACGATGCCCTAGTTGACGGCCGTGTTGACATCGCCACGATCGCCCCGATCTATAATCCCGCTGAATATCCGGTGAATGACGCTTTCGTAAGTGGCACCACCTTGAGCAGCTCCTCACCTCGCATAGGTGACCTCTCATCCAACGCCGCCATGCTGGAGGTGGCATGGAATTCACCAGAGCTAATGGATGAATTCACATCCAAAGGGCTCCACCCCCTCCTGCCCTTTCAGCCGGACGGAGACCAGCTGTTAATGTGTACCGATCCTGTTACATCACCAGAGGATTGGGAGTCCCAACAGATCCGGGTGTCATCAGCCAGTCAAAGTCAACAGATCGAAGCCATAGGCGCTACTGCCGTATCCGTCGAGTTTCCCGAAATTTATGAGGCACTTCAACGTGGCACTATCGATTGTGCAATATCGAGCGGCGCCATGGCGATCGATATGGGATTCTTGGACGTCGCCACGCACCTTTATTACCCTGAAGATTCCGCTCTCGCTCCCGGCGCCTTGTCCGTTGTGGCCGGAAGTGACTATGAGAATCTCCCTATGGCCGCTCAACAACTGATCTTTGACTCGTTGGTAACCATGTTTGAGCAGCATCGAGTCACGAGCCTAACGGGTAGCGCAGACATGGCAGCAGCAGTGCGAGATCTCGGTGGAAGTATCGAACAACTGGACGACTCCGTCGTTCAAGACCTACAGGCCGTGTCCACTGAAATGGTTAGCAATCGCATCGAGAACGGCACAGTTCCAGAGAACTTCGGGGAAGAGGTGGAGCAGTCCTTGGAAAAGTGGCGGGGCATCATTGAGGAGATGAATCTAGGAGCTGAGGGCGAATTCCAGAATCTCGATGAGTGGCATGACCCTGAGCAGGTTGATCTCGTTCCCTTCGCGGAACGTGTCTACCAGGAAGTCATGCAGGAGCATCGACCAGAGTGATACTGAGGCCAACGACGCATACTCAGGGCCCCAAACCTTATAAGACGGCGTCCATGGCCGTCCGAAATCAGGAGAAAGCGATGACAATTCGGAGAGTGAGCAAGGTTCTTGACAGCGCGCTGACAGCACTAACGGCCGCTGCGCTCATCTGGATGATGCTACACATAACGATCAATGCCTTATCTCGGCAGTTCCTCAACTCCCCAATCAGCGGGACGAACGAATTGGTCGCCTATTGGTACATGCCAGTCGTCGCCTTGATCGGTTTCGTAACTGCACATATACGGCGGGAACACATCAGCGTCTCCCTGGTCGTTGACCGGCTACCGCCTCGCAACCAAGTGGAGTATTTTGTTTTCGGCAGGAGCCTAACGGCTATGCTCTGTCTTTTACTAGCGTGGTTTGGGCTATCCAAAGCGTGGGAAAACCTAGAGACAGGACTCACGGCAGGCGTGACGAGCATCATTGTCTGGCCGGTCAGCTTTCTCGTCCCCGTGGTCTTTGCCATGTTGACCGCGCTTTTCATTGTGGACATTATTCAAGCTCTCAAGCATGGAGATCCAGCCGTCGACGAGCACACCGCGGCCACCGATCAACCCACGTCGTGACCACAAAAAAGTCCCCTTTTGACGCAAAGAAAGTCGCATCATGCCCTCAAATAATTCCTCTACTGGGGCCCTATCAGCCCCTAAGGAATCCGTGTCGAGCGATTCCTCTACCTCGCCACGAACGACCGGGAGAGGACGATGGAGCCCTCGCCTTGTCGGGGTTGGCCTGGTAGTTCTCTGCGTGGTGGGGATTTTTCTGAGTCCCACAGCAGCCGTTGCAGGGGGCTTCGTTATAGCTCTGATGCTCGTTCTGCTATTCATGGGTCTGCCCGTAGGTATCGCTCTAGCCCTGGCCAGCCTTATAGGCATCTATGCTCTCAGCGGCATTCCTGCCACCATCAATATCCTCTCGGTGGCCCCCTACAATGCCGTATCGAGCTGGGCTCTAAGCGTGTTGCCTATGTTCATCTTCATGGGGATGCTTCTCACAGCATCCGGTATGACAACTAAGATCTACCGAGTAACCGATCAATGGTTCGGTTGGCTACCCGGCGGCATCGGCATCGGCACCACGGCCGCAGGGGCCGGGCTCTCCTCTGTCTCGGGGTCGACGATCGGCATGACCTACGCACTGGGCCGGGCCGGGATCCCGGAAATGCTCAAGGCAGGCTATGATCGTCGGATCGCAGTCGGCACCGTGATTGTAGCGGGCCTCCCAGGCAACCTCATCCCTCCGAGCATCCTGTTAGTGGTCTACGCCGGGATCGCCAATGTGCCGGTAGGTCCTCAGCTTATAGCAGGTACCGTTCCGGGTATCCTCATTGCACTGATGTTCGCGATCTTCATCTTCTTCTTCAGCATGCTGGCACCTAACCTCTTCGGCCGCAACAACAAAGGCCACCAAAAGCGCCAAGCAGTCTCCTGGCACGAGCGGTTCACATCTCTCCTCGATATCTGGGGCTTCCCGGTCATCATGTTCGTACTATTCGGCGGAATGTTTTCCGGGGTTTTCACCCCGACTGAGGCTGGCGCCGCAGCCGCGTTCATCGCATTGGTCCTCTGTCTTTGGTACAAGCGTGCTGATCGACCCTTGGCTACAGTCGGTCGCGCGGCCGTTTCAACAGTCAGTGCGACCGCCGCAATCTTCTTCTTGTTGATCGGTGCAGAGATGTTGACTCGAGTGTTGGCCATCACCGGACTCGCCGAGCTCATGACCAGCTTCATCACCGGCCTTGGTCTGTCACGAATCGCATTTCTCTGCGTCCTACTTGCGTTGTACCTCGTGATGGGAATGTTCTTCGACACCCTATCCATGATGCTACTAACCATTCCGGTACTCATGCCCACCCTAGAGACCATGGGGATTGATGCCCTGTGGTTCGGCGTTTTCGTCATCATTCTGGGTGAGCTCGCGATGATCACCCCGCCCGTTGGAGTACTCTCCTACATCGTGCATAACATGACCAAGAGCAAAGAGGTCAACGTCGGACACGCAATCAGCCTGAAGGATGTCTTCACCTCATTACTTTGGTTTCTACCCGTTGCCATAATCTTCATATTCGTGTTGATCGCCTTCCCAGATATCGTGACCTGGTTGCCAAACATCCTAACGTCCGGATGATTGGTTCTACTGCCGCCTCCACTCCATAAGAAATGCAGAGCCACATCGCCTAAGATTTATCAAGCTTGCTGTCCTCACACAGTCGATGGCGGGGGCAGTGAGCAAGAGATGAATGTTAAAGGACGAGAACATTCTTTCACCAATCCATTTCTGCATTGATCAGTTATACGTCAATAAAGGAATGTGATAAAACGCATTTTCTCAGCATGCACTAGCCCATGTGGCTAGGCCGCACGCACCAGGAGTAGTTCGTCCCAGTGGGTGGTGTAGCGCGGGGACATCATATTGCGCCGCATCTGCCAGGCGGGACCCTCGCGCAGTCCGGCTCTGCCGAGTCCAATAGCGGCGGGGCCGTGTTCGTGTTTGATCTGTTCCAACAGTGGCCCGATGTGTTTGGCTTCGTGCGGGGTCACAAATGGCTCAAACATCGGTTGCGCTCCAACCGGGCGCAGCTCGGTGACCACGATCCCAGCTCGGGCGTAGCGGGTGCCAGGGCGGAGCTTGGGCAGCAGGCTTTTCCCGGCCTTGGTCAGCACCACCGGATCAGCACTATAGCCCGGCAGGGCAACGGTCACTGCGGGTTGGTGGGATTGGTCGTCGTTGTAGTAGCTGGTCATCGCCCACGCGGTGAGCACTTTGGCCTCGCGCTGGTGGCGATGCAGCCGGGTGGAGGCCATTTGTGCATAGATGCTGAGCACTTGTTCCATGTCGTCGCGGGTGGTGACCGGTTGGGCAAAGCTGCGCGAGTAGATCAGCTGGTCTTTGATTTCGCGTTCTTCTTCCAACGGGATACACGGTGTCCCGCGCAGCTCCAAGACGGTGCGCATCTGCACAATCGAAAACTTCTCACGAATATGTACCGGATCGGCGTCTCGAAAATCGGCCACGGTAAAGATGCCCATCGAATTGAGGCGTTTGGTCACGCGAGGGCCAATCCCCCAGACCTCGATCACTGGCAGGCGGCGCAGCACATGGTCGCGGGTAGTCTCAGGTACTCGATCCCAGACGCACACTCCCCCAAGCTGTTCGACCTTCTTGGCCGCTTCATTCGCCAGTTTCGCCAGGGTCTTCGTTTTAGCGATTCCAACACACACCGGCAGGCCGGTGAGCCTCAAGACTTCGGCTTTGATCTGGTGGCCCACGGCGTGCAGCTCGTCTAGGGTGCCACGCAAGCCTAAAAACGCTTCATCAATGGAATAGACCTCGATCCAGGCCGAGAACCGGGACAGGATCGC
>Ga0209487_1003211_pt1 | contig 12919 bp, 8 predicted proteins | sample Poulit2012_FD_187524 | JGI IMG/M metagenome (GOLD analysis project Ga0209487, IMG submission 187524) | Agricultural soil microbial communities from Georgia to study Nitrogen management - Poultry litter 2012 (SPAdes) (version 2) | ecosystem: Environmental > Terrestrial > Soil > Agricultural land... | reverse complement strand
TTTATCAATTAAACTTCTAAGTTTCGGATTCGATGGCCTCGGAGCATCAGCATTGATGATCTTGCCTTCCTTGTCCAATAAGATAAACCTTGGAATTCCTCTGATACCATAATCGACCACAAATTGAGAATTCCAGTCGTTGTCAGAAAAGATTTGAACGCCTTGCAAGTCTTTTTCTTTGACCATTTTTTTCCATTTCTCATGGTCAGATTTAGGGTCAATGGACATACTGACAATAGTAATGTCCTTGTCTTGGTAATCTTCTGTCAATCGTTTTAAATGTGGAACTTCAGCCAAACAAGGTGCACACCAAGTTGCCCAAACATCTATATATACTAATTTGCCTTTCAAATCATCCAAAGAAACCATTTTACCGTTGATGTCAGGATAATTGAATGTAGGCGAAGGATTGCCTGGCAATAAATTCTTTACTTTTTCATAAGCTTCTTGAGACTTTGTTTTCAATTCTTCATCGGCTGAATTTGCTTGTATAAATGCATTGAATTGTTCTGTATAAGGATCGCTCGACATAATTCTATAAAGCAAAAGATTATCCATCATTTTTTCTTTGATGACAGAAGATTTTATAGAACCTATGATGTTTTCGATTTCAGTTAAATCATCAGTTGCTTCAACTTTCTGAGAAATGATTGAAGTTACTAAATCTCTGTATGAAGAAATGTTTTGGAAATCCTTCTCATTGTCTAAATCCACTTCAGCCAATTCATTTTTAAAAGAACTCGTTTCAGGTGCAGCTGATTGACTATAAAAAGCATTTGCAATGTCGTATTGCGCCAACATCAAATAATAGTTGTATTCGATATGTCTTTTTTCCATTTGTTTAAAGTCCATACTGACTTTCAATTCATCTAATTCAGCCAATAAATCGGATTTTATTTTTTCAGCATTTGCTTTGTATTGATCTTTTTCAACCGAAAAGAAAGCCGACGGATCCGACATGATCAAATCTATTTCTTGTAATTGCTTTTTGGCAATGAAGTTATTCTCAGCTTCGATTGTTCCCAAATAAGTCAATTCTTTATCAAAATCAAGCATAGAAGTGCTGATGTACAAACTATCTCCTGGATTTAAGAAAATTTCTGTTCTTTCTCGACTGGAAAGAAAATAAAAATAAGAAGGTTCAGTCAGTTTCAGAGTATCAGAAAATTCTCCGTTTTCGTTTACTGCAAAACCTTTTTTGAAATTGTCTTTATATACAAAAACACTATCTGTTTCTATATTTTCTATTTTTCCTGCAACAGTTACATATTCTTTTTTAGGGCGATCGCTACAAGAATAAACAAGCGTAGCTACAATGGCAGCAATTATTAAGTTTCTCATATTAGGTATTTATAAAATTTCATTTAAAATTAATTAAATTATTGGATTCTTCACTTTCTTCAAAGCCACTATCGATTTTCAGATCAGTAGAGTTGGCTGCCTTAACGGCTAATTCATCGGCGATTTCATTGTATTTATTTCCTGCATGACCTTTGATCCATTGGACTTTGACTTTATGTTTTCTATAAAGAATTAGAAATCTTCTCCACAAATCGGGATTCTTTTTTTTGGCAAATCCTTTTTTCTCCCAGCCGAAAACCCATTTTTTTTCAATCGAATCTACAACATATTTGGAGTCGGTATAAATGGTAATTTCTGTATTGGGAAATTTGAGCTTTTCTAAAGTAACTATCACAGCCATGAGTTCCATACGATTGTTGGTCGTCAATCGAAATCCTTCAGAAAATTGTTTCATGACTTTTTTCTCAGTATCCATAATTACGATACCATATCCGCCAGGACCTGGATTGCCAAGAGAAGAACCATCTGTAAAAGCTATAATTGCCAAAGTAGAAAAGTTTAGTGCGAAATCAATTCATGCTGCAACTTTTCGTAACATGAATTTTTGAGTTCACTTTTATTTTTCAAAGATAAGTTTTCAGTGTGAAATACATCGATTAATTTCACTTTTACTTTGCCAGGATAGCCTTGAGACCATGTTTCAGGCAACATTTCTTTCAGTCCTTTGATCGCATATAGAGCGATTGGAACTTGAGTAGAAATCGCTATGCTAAAGGCTCCATCTTTGAAACGATTCAAGACCAATTCCTTGTCGTCTGGTATTCCTCCTTCCGGAAATATCACTATGCTGTTGCCCAAATTAATTTTTTCTTTGGCAGATTGATAAACATTCACCCGACTTCTAATATCGCTTCTATCGACTATGATGCAAATTCTTTTATAAATCATCCCAAAAATTGGGATTTTACTCAGTTCAGCTTTTCCCACAAAAACAATCGGATGATTTTTGTGAAGTATAGATAAAACCAAGATGTCGAAGTACGAATGATGGTTAGATGAAATGATATAAGCTTGGTTTTTATTTAATTCTTTTTTGTTTTCAACTTCCAAACGAAATCCACTGCCATAAAAAATCAATATAGACCAAAGTCTAATGCCTTTGTATGCCAACGGAAAAGTTCGGTCCGATAATGCCAATGGGAAAGTCCAAAATACACCTATCAATAGTGTCAATATGCTCGCAAGTAGCATTATCCAAGCTTTCCAGAGTAAAGTCAATATTTGTTTTAAATATTTCATTTAAACGCAAAAATAAAAAAATAACGAATGTGAAAAGTAAAACAATTTCGGATATAAAGCTTGAAATCGATTGGATTTTAGTTGAACTTGAAATTATCGTTCAGGATTCAATCCAAATGTTTTGAAAAATTTGTATTTTTGCTGACTTGAAGAATTAAAGATATGGCTGAAAAGACATTTAGAGAAGTTATCGCCGAAGCGATGAGCGAAGAAATGAGAAGAGATCCTTCTGTTTATTTGATGGGAGAAGAAGTAGCGGAATACAACGGAGCTTACAAAGCTTCGAGAGGAATGTTGGACGAATTTGGTCCTGAGCGTGTAATAGATACGCCGATTTCTGAAGGTGGATTTACAGGTATAGGAGTAGGTTCGGCTATGAATGGTTGTCGTCCAATCATAGAATTTATGACTTTTAACTTCTCGTTGGTAGCTATTGACCAAATCATCAATAATGCTGCGAAAATGTATCAAATGTCAGGTGGACAATGGAACATTCCAATTGTTTTTAGAGGACCAACTGGTTCTGCAGGTCAATTGGGAGCAACCCACTCTCAGTCATTCGATAATTGGTATGCCAATACACCTGGACTAAAGGTTGTAGTGCCATCCAATCCATATGATGCAAAGGGTCTTTTGAAATCTGCTATACGCGACAATGATCCAGTGATTTTTATGGAATCTGAGCAGATGTATGGTGATAAAATGGATATTCCTGAAGAAGAATATTTAATTCCGATTGGAGTAGCTGATATCAAAAAAGATGGTAAAGATGTGACCATAGTTTCATACGGTAAAATGATGAAAACTGTTCTGGAAGCAGCTAAACAATTAGAAGCTAAAGGCATCAACGCTGAAGTTATCGATTTGAGAACTATTCGCCCGATGGATTACAACACCATCATTCATTCAGTCAAGAAAACCAATCGATTGGTGGTAGTTGAAGAGTCTTGGCCATTTGGTTCAATTTCTTCCGAAATTGCTTATATGATTCAACAAAAAGCATTTGACTTTTTAGATGCACCTATCAAAAGAATTACTTCACCTGATGTTTCAGCTCCATATTCTGCTGAATTATTTGAAGAGTGGTATCCGAAAGTTGAACAAATAATTGAGGCAGCTCAACAAGTTACTTACAAACAATAAAAAAACTTATTTAATGTTAATAAATAAAACCTTCTTTATCAAGAGGGTTTTTTTGTTGATATTTGCACCACCTATGAAGAAGAAACATTTCACCCTAATATTGTTTTTGATAAGTATAATTACTTTTGGTCAAACAAAAATTTCAGGAAAAGTAATCGATAGCAATACTAAAAAACCAATTGCATACGCCGATTTGTCTTTGCCAAATTTGATGGAATACTCTTTTGCAAATTCCGACGGAAGTTTCTATTTGGAATCTGAAGATAACGATAGTATTCTTGAAGTTAGGGCTCAAGGTTATGTCACTAAAGAAATTGTATTAAAATCACGAATTAATTACGATCTGACCATAGAATTAGACATAGTAAGTCCTATGGATAAAGACGAAACTGTCGAGTTGGACGGAGTTGTAATTACCCAAAGAAAAAGAAAATATAAAAACAAAAAAGAAAATCCAGCTTATGCAATTCTGAGAGAAGTTTGGGCGAGAAAGAAGCAAAATGGATTGAAAAATGTTCCTCATTATGAATATGAAGAATATGAGAAACTTCAATTTGACCTAAACAACATCGATAGTGCATTTGTCAATCATCGATTGTTTAAAGACATGGAATTTGTTTTTGAAAATGTCGATACTTCAAATGTAAGTGGAAAGGCTTATTTACCACTTTTTATCAACGAATCCATTTATAAAGTTTACGGACAAAATAGTCCCAACAAAGGTTTCAGAAGAGATTTGATAGCCAATAAAAATTCGGGTTTTGAGAATAATGAAATCGTAATTCATACTTTGAAAAACCTTTACAAAGATTATGATATCTATGACAATCGATTGAATTTTTTCAACATTAATTTCGTCAGTCCAATTGCAAGAGATGGATTTTCAGTGTATGAATATGAATTGTCTGATACGGTGGAAATCGATGGAATAAATACTTATAGAATAAAATATTATCCGAGAAGATCAGGTGAACATACTTTCAAAGGTGATTTTTATATAGCTACTGAAAGCTATGCTGTGAAAGAAATTACGATGGAAAGCACAAGAAGTATGAATGTGAATTTCGTCAGAGATATCTTTGTTTATCATCAATATGATTTGATCAATGATTCGGTATTTTATCCGAAAAGAGATTATGTTCTACTCGATATGAGTTTGCTCGACAAAAAGAATTCTTCCAAAGGTATGTTTGCTCATCGAACAGTTTCGTACAAAGACTTTGACTTAGATACACCAAGAGAAACTGATTTTTATAACGATAGAAATTATGATCCTTATTTGTCAGGTGCTTACGAAAAAGAAGATGAGTTTTGGGCAAACGCTAGACATGAAGAACTTTCAAAGAATGAAGGTGGAATTTATGTAATGTTGGATAGTTTACAAACTGTTCCAAGGTTCAATAATATCGTTAAAGCTGTTGAAGTTTTGGGTTCTGGTTATTACAATGTTTGGAACGCCATAGATATTGGAAACTTATATTCTTCTTTTGGATACAATGAAATCGAAGGATTTAGATTGCGTGCAGGTGCAAGAACTTATTTTTCGCCCAATGATATGTGGAGAATTGCTGCTTATACTGCTTATGGTTTCAAAGATAAACAATTCAAATATGGAGTAGAGGCGAGGATGATGTTCGATAAATACAATCGTTTTCAAGTAGGAATTGGAACCAAACGCGACATCGAACAATTAGGTGTTCAATTGACTTCGTCCAGTGGAATTATGGAGCGAACTTTTGCTTCATCATCTGTTATAAGTCAAGGGAAAAATGATTGGTTGAGCCATATCAACAAGACCAGTGTTTATACTTCAATTGATCCTTGGAAGAACTTTAGCATTCGCTTGGATGGAAATTATCAAACCATACGTTCTGCTGATCCAGAATTGTTCAATATAGGCTATGTTCACAATGGGTTTTATGATGAACATTTGATCGATACCAACGTGAGTCTTTCGTTGATTGCAAGGCCTGGAGCTAAATTTTCTAATTATGGAATCGATAGATTTGAACATATAACTTTGGCACCGACTATTTTGTTGAGATATACCAAAGGTTTTTCAGGTTTATTCAACAGTCAATTCAACTACGATAAAATCCAATTTTTGTATCAACAACCATTGTTGATCGGTTCTTTGGGACGAACCAACATTATAGTAGAAGCCGGAAAGACTTTTGATTCGGTTCCTATGTCTTTGTTAAGTGTGATTCCAGGAAATGAGAGTTATGGACAAGTTCCGGGTACATTTACACAATTGGATTATTATGAATTCGTTACAGATACTTATTCCACTTTGATGATCGATCATCAGTTCAGAGGTTGGATATTTAATAAAATACCTTTGATCAAGAAGTTGAAAATCAGAGAAGTTGCATTTTTTAGAGCTGCTTGGGGTGAAATCTCCGATGCTAACATAGAAATGAATCATTCGGATGTAAATTATTTAGCACCCAAAGATCAAATCTATTATGAGTATGGATTTGGGATAGAAAACATAGGTTTTGGTAATATCCGTCCACTTCGTATCGACTTCAACTGGAGAGGAAACTATTTGCACTTGCCAGATGCGAGAAAATTCGGTGTAACTGTTGGACTTGATTTTTCTTTCTAATTTTCAATTGTTGAAAGCTCGAATTTCTCAAAGAAAAACAGAATTTTTAAGTCAATTGTTTTAAATGTTTCTTAACAATTAGCATTATTTATTCAAACCAATAATTCATTGATTTATTCTCAAAGAAACTTAAATTTTTCAATTAAAATCCGAATAAACAAAGGTTTTCTTTTTTAATTACTTGAATATGTTATATTTGTATATAGCTAAAACAAGTATTTTATTATGAAAGAATTAACTTTATGGATACCCGTAGCCCTTTCTGTCATTGGGTTACTTTTTATGTTATATAAATTTTTATGGGTAAAGAAACAAGATTCAGGTAATGAAAAGATGCAGGGTATATCGAAAAGTATAGCCGAAGGTGCTATGGCTTTTTTATCTGCAGAATATCGATTATTATTGATTTTCGTCATTGTCGCTTCATTGGCATTATTTGGGATTTCACGCATAGTAGAAACTACGAGTTGGTTGATAGTCCCTGCATTTATAACAGGAGCAATATTTTCAGGTTTGGCGGGTAATATCGGAATGAAGGTAGCTACAGCAGCCAATGTTAGGACAACACAAGCAGCGCGAACGAGTTTGCCCAAAGCATTGAATGTTTCATTTTCAGGTGGAACTGTGATGGGTTTAGGAGTTGCAGGTTTAGCGGTTTTAGGGTTGACTTTATTTTTTATATTATTCTCTTCACATTTTATCGTAGGCGAACGCTCTTTTTCCGAGGAAATGGTTTTCGCATTAGAAGCATTGGCAGGTTTCTCATTAGGTGCTGAGTCGATTGCATTATTTGCAAGAGTTGGAGGTGGAATTTATACCAAAGCAGCTGATGTAGGTGCAGATTTGGTTGGAAAGGTAGAAGCTGGAATTCCAGAAGATGATCCAAGAAACCCAGCGACTATAGCCGATAACGTAGGTGATAATGTCGGTGATGTTGCAGGAATGGGAGCGGATCTATTTGGATCGTATGTAGCTACAGTTTTAGCAGCTATGGTTTTGGGAAATTATGTCATCAGAGATTATGTAGAAGCCAATGGAACTGCTTTTGTCGATAATTTCAGTGGAATGGGACCTGTGATTTTGCCTATAGTGATTGCAGGAGTTGGAATTATAGCATCTATCATAGGTACATTTTTGGTGAGAACAAACAAATCAGACGCTTCAGAAGCTGATGTTCAAAGAGTTTTAAATTTAGGAAACTGGTCAGCAATTATCATAACAGCGGTTGTAACTTTCTTTTTGATTCGATGGATGTTACCATCGACGATTTATATGGACTTTTTTGGTGAAGGAATTTTAGAAGTCGCAAGCATAAATGTTTTCTATGCATCCTTGATTGGTTTAGCTGTTGGAGGTTTAATTTCAGCAATTACTGAATATTATACAGGAACTGGTAAAAAGCCAGTGATGAATATTATTAAAAATTCATCAACAGGAGCAGCGACCAACATTATTGCTGGATTAGCAACAGGGATGATTTCAACTTTCTTATCGATTCTATTGTTTGCAGCTGCGATTTGGGGATCTTATGAATTGGCTGGATTTTATGGAGTTGCAATTGCCGCTTCTGCGATGATGGCAACTACAGCTATGCAATTGGCCATAGATGCATTTGGACCAATCGCCGATAATGCTGGTGGTATTGCTGAAATGAGCGATTTGCCAGAAGAAGTTCGCGAAAGAACTGATGTTTTGGATTCGGTCGGAAATACAACTGCTGCTGTTGGAAAAGGATTTGCAATTGCTTCAGCAGCGCTAACAGCCTTGGCGTTATTTGCAGCTTATGTAACTTTTACAGGCATCGATGGAATCAATATTTTCAAAGCGAAAACTTTGGCAGCCTTATTTGTAGGCGGAATGATTCCAGTGGTTTTCTCAGCTATGGTTATGCAATCGGTTGGAAAAGCAGCGATGGAAATGGTTCAAGAAGTACGTCGTCAATTCAGAGAAATTCCTGGAATACTCGAAGGTACAGGAAAACCTGATCATGGAAAATGTGTGGAAATATCGACCAATGCAGCCTTGAGAGAAATGATGTTGCCAGGTGCTTTGACCATAGTGACTCCGATTTTGATTGGATTTTTTATGGGCGCAGAATCTTTAGGTGCATATATGGCAGGTGTAACTGTTTCTGGTGTGCTTTGGGCAATTTTCCAAAACAATGCCGGAGGTGCTTGGGACAATGCAAAAAAATCTTTTGAAGCTGGAATTGAAATCGATGGGAAAATGACTTACAAAGGTTCTGAAGCTCACAAAGCTGCAGTAACTGGTGATACAGTAGGAGATCCTTTCAAAGATACTTCTGGACCTTCGATGAATATTTTGATCAAATTGACTTGTTTGATAGGCTTGGTAATGGCTCCTATTTTAGGAAGTGAAAATTCAGCAAACTCTGACATGGCTACAATTGATCAATCAAATGAAATTCATGTAGAATCCATAGATGAAGAAGGAAATTTAGTTTATGATTTAGGTGAAATGATTGAAATTGAACTTCCTTCGGGTGAAGTAATCAATGTGGGAAATAAAAGTTCTGAAGCCAAAATCAATGATTTCATGTCTTCTGCTTGGGTCAATGGAAATTTAGTTAATCAACAATCGAATTGGATTACTTTGGATCGAGTTTATTTCAAATCCGGTGAATCGAGAATGTTGAGAAATTCAATGGATCAACTGAAACACATTGCAACTATAATGGATGCATATCCAGAAATGAAAATTAAAATAGGTGGATTTACCGATAAAATGGGCGATGAAGAAAGGAATTTGAAGATTTCATCAGATCGTGCCAACTTTGTGAAAGATTTTTTAGAAAGAGAAGGTGTTCGAGGCGATAGAATGCAAGCCGAAGGCTATGGACCACAACAATTTGTTTGTGCAGCCAACGATACTGAAATTTGTCGAGCAAAAAACAGACGCATCGATATAAAAGTAGTTCTTAGTTAACTTCAAAATCAATAATTTATCTAAAGCAGTTCAATTCGAACTGCTTTTTTTGTGCTTTAATTTTTAAATCGGAGTATCTTTGCCAACATTTTCGCCTCATGAAACTCCTGAAGATATATACTGATTCATTTAGCGGACTCTCAAAAGAGAGTTGGATGCTTGCCATAGTTATGCTCATCAATCGAGCGGGTTCAATGGTCTTGCCGTTTTTAGGAGTTTATATGACCGATCATTTAGGATTTAAATTGGAAGCAGCAGGTTTGGTTTTGAGCTGTTTTGGAATTGGGTCTGTTTTAGGTTCTTGGTTGGGCGGATGGGTTACAGACAAAATAGGCGAATTCAAAGTACAATCGCTGAGTTTGTTGTTGAGCGTTCCCTTATTTTGTATGATTCCATTGTTTCAAACAGAAATCGGTTTGGCAACAATTATTTTACTCCAAAGTACAGTGAGTGAATTTTTCCGTCCCGCCAATTCGGTGGCAATTACAAAATATGCGAAACCGAGCAATATGACGCGATCGTTTTCGCTCAACCGTATGGCTGTCAATTTAGGTTTTTCTATCGGTCCCGCGATGGGTGGAATTTTATCGGCGATTTCTTATGATTTCTTATTTTATTCCAATGCTATAGCAGCTTTAATTGCCGGTATAGTTTATATTTCTTTTTTCAGAAATAGAAAATATAGAAACGATGAAGAGCTTGAAGCCAAGGAAATTAAATCGACAATTTCACCTTATCGAGACGGAAAATTCCTGCTGTTTTCGTTTTTGTGTATGATGTTTTCTATTTGTTTTTTTCAACTGCTCAACACTTTGACAATTTTTTACAAAACGGAAGCCAATTTGACCCAACAAGGAATCGGTTATCTATTGGGATACAGTGGATTTATCATAGTTTTATTGGAAATGTTATTGGTTCAAATTGCCGATACTCGTTTCCGATTGAAATTCACTTTGTTTATAGGAACTTTATTGTGTGGAATTTCATTTGCGATTCTCGGTTTGAGTAGTTCGATTTTCGTTTTGGTCTTGGCAATGACTATTTTAGCGATAGGTGAAATTTGGACCATGCCTTTTATGTCAACAATCACTGCACTTCGTTCAGGACCGAACAACAAAGGAGCTTATATGGGATTGTTGGGTATTGGATTTTCTTTGTCATTCATCATTACACCTTATGTAGGAACTTATATCGCGCAAGAAAAAGGATTTACCTTTTTATGGTTTGGCACAGGAATTCTGATGGCTCTTACCGCTTTAGGGTTTTATTTCACCATTCCTTGGATGTTGGGCGATAAAAAAGTTGATGAAACAAGTTCGATTTAATTTACTCAAAATCATTTTCATCATTTTCTCTAAAATATTCAAGCGTAGATTTGATTTGTTTCAAGTAGCGATTGTACAATCTATCCATCCAAAAAACTTTTGCAAGTACTGTGAGTATCACTAAATAAACGATAAATGAGCCGATTGAAATAATTATATGGCTGATTTTTAGTTCGTTAAGAGAATCTGTGTCAGCGAGTATTATCCAAAATAAAATAAACATAAAAGGAACCAAAGAGAAACTGAATGATTCGTAATTTTGGATATAAAGCCGAACTTCATAATAAGTTTCATAGAGTGCATCCTTTGAGTTCATATTGTAATTTTGGGATTTTTTGTAAAATAAATACATGTTTAACAAGAAATAAAAGCTGATCAACACAAAAGGTGCATAAATCATATAAAAGAGGTTTGTTTTCAATGGATCAAATCCAAAAACAAATGGGAAAAAGGCAATTAAAAACATACTGATCGATTGCAGCCAAATGTCTTTGATCACGTTATTTCTAAATTTACTCAAGGGCAAATTGTTCACCTTTTTTATCTGAACCTTTTTTGGCGGCAGGTTTTGATTGTCCCAATCTTGTTTTAATTTATCAAAATTCATAGCCGTATTTTTTAATTGTTTTTTCGAGCTTAGTTTTAATTCTATTCAATCGCACCCGAGCATTTCCTTCGGATATACCCAAGTTATTTCCAATTTCTTTATGAGATAAACCTTCTAAATAAAGGAAGATTAGTGCTTTATCGACATCGTTCAATTGGTTGATGGCTTTGTAGAGAAAATCCAATTTATCAGGATTCTCATTCGTCTCCATTGCTTCAGTATTGTCTTGAATTTTAAGTTTATCTTCGATTTCTTTTTGTTTCTTTTCTTTTTTGAAAAAGCTAATTGCAGTATTCAGTGAAACTCTATACATCCAAGTCGAAAATTGACTATCACCTTTGAAACTTTTATAAGACTTCCACAGTTGATAGACAATTTCTTGGTACAAATCTTCTTGGTCAACCTCGTTGTCCATATACATTCGGGAAACTTTATAGATAATCCCTTGATGTTTTTCGATTTTACTCAGAAATACTTGTTCGAGTTGAGTCACTGATTTACAATTTTTTTTTCAATGCATAAAGCCATTGTTATCGAATCAAACTTTTGTTTGGTTAGTATAGAAATGATGAAAACGTTACAGGTTTATTGATAGACTTTGGAAAAAGAGACCAAAACATATTTAAAATTAAGTAAATATTTGATTTTCAATTAACTTTAGTCTATGAGTTTTTTTGTAATTTTGCAGATTCAAATCAAAGGATATGACGAAAGATGGAAAAATGGAGTTGATGGCTCCAGCAGGAAACTTTGAATCACTACAAGCAGCATTGGACAATGGTGCTGATTCGGTTTATTTTGGAGTAGAGCAACTGAATATGCGTGCTCGTGCATCGATTAATTTTACGATTGATGATTTACCAGAGATTTCAAAAAGATGTTCAGAATTAGGCGTTAGAACTTATCTGACGTTGAATACGATCATATATGACCATGACTTGACCATTATTAAAACACTTATTGACAAAGCGAAGGAGGCCAATATTACAGCTGTGATTGCAATGGATCAAGCGGTAATTTCTTACGCTCGTCAAGTAGGGATGGAAGTTCATATTTCTACTCAAATCAACATTACAAATATCGAAACTGTAAAGTTCTACGCTATGTTTGCTGACACTATAGTTTTGAGTAGGGAATTGAGTTTGTCACAAGTAAAGAAAATCACCGAAGAAATCGAAAGAGAAAATATTTGCGGTCCTTCAGGACGCTTGGTCGAAATAGAGATTTTCGGTCATGGAGCTCTTTGTATGGCGGTTTCAGGAAAATGTTATTTGAGTTTACATTCTCACAATTCATCGGCCAACCGAGGTGCATGTAAACAAAATTGCCGTAAAAAATATACTGTAATCGATCAAGAATCTGGATTTGAGATTGAGTTGGACAATGAGTACATGATGTCACCAAAGGATTTGTGTACGATTGACTTCTTGGATCAAATAGTCGACGCAGGAGTTAAGGTTTTAAAAATCGAAGGTCGAGGGAGAGCACCCGAATATGTTGCTACTGTGATTCGTTGTTACAGAGAAGCAATTGATTCTATAGCCGAAGGAACTTACAGTAAAGAGAAAGCTGAATATTGGATGGATTTATTGCAAACTGTTTACAATAGAGGTTTCTGGGATGGTTATTATTTGGGTCAAAAACTTGGAGAATGGTCTCCAGCCAATGGATCTATGGCGACACAAA
>Ga0209487_1003210_pt1 | contig 12919 bp, 11 predicted proteins | sample Poulit2012_FD_187524 | JGI IMG/M metagenome (GOLD analysis project Ga0209487, IMG submission 187524) | Agricultural soil microbial communities from Georgia to study Nitrogen management - Poultry litter 2012 (SPAdes) (version 2) | ecosystem: Environmental > Terrestrial > Soil > Agricultural land... | reverse complement strand
TAAAAGTGTTAACGGAAGTTGCCCGACATTTGCTAGAGCTTCTGACGTTAAACGCCATATTTCAACGAGTTGTGGGGATAACCGTTCCTTTGAGCTGACGGCAAGTGCAACGCCTATTTGTTCATGCAGAAGATCCAAATGATATGTCAACTCATGAAAAGCCCGTTGATACGTATTTTCAGCTTGAATTAATATTTCATTTTTTTCCCGATGTTCTTGATAGCCCCATAATGATGTAGCGAATAAACCTAATACTAATACCGAAATTGCTAGCCAGCGAATCATAATTTCACTCCCTTCTATTTACAAAAAATGTGCTTACCAATTTTTTTAATTTGTGGTCGGGACCAAATCCAGCTAGACGTTGCTGTATCAGGATTAAAATAATACGTAGCATTTCCCGATGGATCCCAGCCATTTATCGCATCAATGACCGCTTCTCTTGCCGTTTCATTTGGTGTTAACCATATTTGTCCATCAGCAACGGCTGTAAATGCGCGTGGTTCAAAAATAACACCGGCTACAGTATTAGGAAATGTCGGGCTATTGACACGATTTAAAATAACTGCAGCGACAGCAACTTGACCTTCATACGGCTCCCCACGTGCTTCTCCATATACAGCATTAGCCATTAATTGAATATCGTTTTGCGAAAAACCTTTAGGCATATTAACCGCCGGCGTAATTGTAACTGCCTCATCATTTGTTGATACATCGGTCGGCTTTTTTTCCTGTTCTGGTTTTTTAGCCTCAGTTTCCTTTCCGTAATGGGTAAATGGACGATCTTGATGAATTTGTTTTTTTACCGTTTGTTCATCATATTCAGTGGCAGCAACTAATTTATTTTTCGTTTGTTCTCCGGCTAAACCATCTATAGGTAAACCGAATTCATATTGGAAGTTTCGTAAAGCCCAATATGTACCCCAACCGAATACACCATCAATTTTCCCATGATAAAATCCAATATATTGTAGTCTCGATTGCAATTCAATGACATCATCACCAACAGCTCCTTGTTGAATGATCTGTGGACTAAAAGCATGAACAGTCGTTTTTTCAATACTATTAATCGCTCCCCAAGAAAAGAGAATTAAACAAAATCCAAAAAATAGAGCGAATGCACTTCTTTGAATCATTTAGAAACGCTCCTTTATTATCAAATTTGTTCGCACAGTTTAATTTTGTGTTGGCCGTGTAATTTTATGCATGAAATTCCCATAAAAAAACCTTGCTACACATATTGCATAGCAAGGAAATAGTTTTTATGTTTAAATCCATCCTCTAAATCTCATAACTTCAGCTAATCTTTGAAGGGCGACAATGTATGTTGCCACCTTCGTATTTATTGAACGATTTTTCGAAGTTTCGTAAACGTTTTGAAAAGAAGATGCCACATAATTTGCTATTTTCTCATTCATTTCTTCTTCGGAAAAACGTTCATGACGTTTATTTTGTAACCACTCAACATAAGAAAGCATTAAATCTCCGGTAGAGGTTAATAAATCCGGCACTACAAATATATTATCCTTAAACAATATTTCATAAGCTTCGAATGTGATCGAGTTATTAACCGCTTCAACAATAACTTTTGCGTTAATGTTATGAGCGTTTTTTTGAGTAACTTGACCACTAACAGCAGCTGGTACTAAGATGTCACATTCTAATTCCAATAACTGTTGATTCGTAATTGTTTGATCAAATAGTTTCGTAATTGTCCCAAAACTATCTCGGCGATCGTATAAATAGGAAATGTCTAGTCCATCTTCTTTATAAATAGCACCGTATGCATCAGATATTCCAATAATTTTCGCACCTAAATCATGCAAACGTTTAGCAATAAAACTACCTGCATGACCAAATCCTTGCACGATAATTCGCGCATCATTAAGAGGTATATTTTGCAAACTTGCCGCTTGTTTAATATATGCAATGATATTTTTAGCCCGCGCATCGTTTCGTTGTTGCATGCCACCTAAAACAAAAGGCTTTCCCGTAATAAATAATGGTGCAGCGGTCGGATTCATGCGATTATATTCATCTAACATCCATGCCATTATTTGTGAATTTGTAAATAGTTCAGGCGTTAAAATATCTCGTTGCATTGTCATAAATGGTCCAATAGCTCGAATGTAACCACGACTTAATGCTTCTAATTCTCGAAAAGACATCTCCCTTGGATCACAAACAATACCACCCATTGCTCCGCCTAAAGGGAGATCTAAAACACTTGCTTTTAAAGTCATCCAAATCGCTAACATATTTATTTCTGTTTCACTCACATTTGGGTGAAAACGAACACCACCGATTGTTGGACCTATTGCGTCGTTATGTTGTGAGCGAAAGCCCGTAAAAACTTTGATAGAGCCATCGTCCATGCGAACAGGAATACGAACCTTTAACGTCTTTAATGAGTCTTTTACTAAATGATAAAGTTCATCAGGATATCCGAGTAGTTTAGCTGTATCTTTAATCGTCGTACGAATTAAGGTGAGTTGATCTAACTCCGTCAATTTGTACTCTTTTGACATATCATTTGACACGATTGTTTACCTCCATATGTATGAAAATAAATTCGTCATTTTCGACGGATGATGTGTAAACCTATTAAAAATAATCTTTTGTTCTGAAAACATAAGATCATAAATGACGAGAACAGCAATGATTAATAAAATAATGAGAACTATTATTAAACGCCAAAAAGATTTGCTTAATTTAATTTTTAAACCTTTCTCATGAGCTTTGTGAACTTCCCTTCTAGGAGGTAAGTTTAAAACATCAATTTTTGGTTGTTCAATGTCATTTTCCGATATTATGTCTACAGAATGTGGATGATGCAATGTAGCTTCATGCTCACGAACTTCTTGAAAAATTTTTTCTAATTCCTTCGCTTGGTGATGTTTCTCTTGCTCGTTCATCGTGCAATCACCTCGTGTAATCGGTAACGAATGATAAGCCCTAAAATGAAGTCAACGAGAAAATGGGCGACAATCGTCACTAACAAATTACCTGTTATTTTATACAAATATCCCAAATAAAAACTAACGAGTAAAACGGAAATAAGTAAGATAGGCTTTTTTAAATAACGTACATGGACAAGTGCGAAAATCGTACTTGCGATAAAATAACCAAACACCGTTTGAATAACTCCGCGAAACAAGAGTTCCTCGCTAATAGAAACGATGATAGCGATAAACATAATTTCACTAATTGAACGATTTCGAAAAATTCTTTCATTTATTCCGCCATCATCAAAGGATTCCTTCGGTAACACTCGCATTAAAACAATATCAACTACAACGATCAGCAATCCAGGTAAACAACCGTAATAAAATATGTCGGATACATTAAACGTAAACAACTGTAACCATTTAGTAAAATGATCAAATAAAAACGTACTTAAGATAATAGCTAAACTAAATAACATAAGTTGCGACATGAAAAGTGATTGTTGTAATTGGCCATCGGTCATTTGATCAATTAATTTTTTTTGACTCATAAGATCCCTTTATAAAAAACATATTTTTTAATCGTTGCTTCCAGTTATGTTCATCTTGTTGTTGCAACTGTCTATCACTAGTTTGCCACGCTTTAATTGAAAAGCCACATAATTGACAACATTGTTTTGTTAATTTTGTATATGATGATTGAAACTTTTGATAAAGTGCTTTACGTAGACATTCATCAGCTTGTAGCCACTCTATCATCTCATCTAGTTGTTTATATTTATATTGTAACCGATCATTTTTTACTTTTATTATATTTTGCAATGATTGCTCCCAATGAACATAATTGTACATGATCCGATTATCATTAATCATACCACTTTTTTCAAATTGATAAAATAAAAATCTCCATTGGGTAATATCACAATTAAATGTATTAACAATTTGTTCTTCAGTCATTGGTAAACTTTTATTATTGTTATAGATATTCTTAAGTTGATTAAAAATATAAACAATTTGATGATTAGTTGGTAGTTCATTTTCAATGAGTCGTTTAGGCAAAGATAAATCATTCATATGGTATAAAACGATTGAAATACTTTCTTTTCCATCACGACCTGCTCGGCCGATCTCTTGTATAAATGATTCGATTTGACTTGGAATATGATAATGTACAACTAAACGAATGTCTTGTTTGTTAATCCCCATGCCAAACGCACTCGTACAACAAATAATATCGAGTTGATCATTCATAAATTGTTGTTGAATATGAAGTCGATCAATCGCCTCCATACCGCCATGATAATATGAAATTCGATGACTCGGTAGTTTGTTTTGTAAAAAGTGAGCAACTTGTTCTGTAGCTTTACGACTAGAAAAATAAATTAATGTTGGTATATATCTTTCTTTAAGCAATTCGTAAAGATAATTATTTTTTTCTAAATCATCTATTGTTCGTTCGATATTTAAAACGATATTTTTTCGGTCCATTGGATAAATATGTTTGACCATATGTGGGCGGTTTAAAGACGTTAAAATATCATGTTTAACTTGCGGTGTAACGGTAGCACTTAATGCTAAAATTGGTGGGTTATTAAATTGTTGGATAACATTTTGCAGACGTAAATAGTCAGGTCGAAATTCATGACCCCATTGGGAAATACAATGGGCCTCATCAATAACAAACAGGCTAACTTTTAAACGTTTTAAGCGATTTAACAAATAATCTTGTTGTAAAATTTCTGGTGAAACGTAAATTAGTTGATAATTAGCTAAATGATTATAAACATGTTGCCTCTTTTCATAAGACATAAAGCTATTAAGCGCAACTACACGTTTAAACCCATTAGCTTTCAACTGTTTTACTTGATCGATCATTAAAGAAATTAATGGTGAAACAACAATTGTATGCCCATCTAATAAGCGAGCAGGCAATTGATAACATAATGATTTACCCGAACCGGTTGGTAATACACCTAAAACATCTTTTCCGGTTAAAACATCGGTAATAATTTCTTTCTGCCCTTCTCTAAAATGACTTAGACCAAAGTAATTTTGCAAATGATTTTCAAGATTAATTTCCGCTAACATGATTAAACTCACCTTCTGCAAACACATTTTTAATTCGTGTTAAGGCTAAACGAATTTGAAAATACGATAATTCTTCCGTAACGAATTGTTTAATCGTTTTTAATTGTAACGATTGGGTCATTTGAATGGCCCGCTTTACGTGAGCAATTTGTTCATTATTTATATATTGTTCAATCGGAAACTGTTGATCATACCAACAAATTTCAATAATATGATCATAAATCGTATTAATTTTTAAACGGCGAATTGACGTAATTTGTTCAACCGAATGTTGTTTTTTTAATAAATTGTAAGTTACTCGTGCCGAATTTGTTAACATATTTAAACGGGGTAAATCATCAACAATATTACTTAACAATTTCGTCTGAACTTTATTATCTTTAATTAATAAAAGCATCTTATGGACAATCGCTCGTAATAATAAGCGAGTATGCTCTTCTGACAACTCATATTTCTTGCTAATTTGATGAATGCTTAAGCCGTAATGTTTATAAGATGTTAAACGATCAACAAACATCTCTGCTTCCTCACTTGTTAAGTGCTTTAGCAATGAATACAGATCATCGTATAAAAAATGTAAATATTTATCTAATTCGCCTTTAATCTCACGATATGTTTTTCGCATCCAAAACAATATTTTTGGATTTTCAATAATTGGGATATATGATGAGTTATTTTTATATTGGTTCGTTAACACTTGTGTGAGCAACAATATTTTTTTATAAAATAACTCATCACTTTTATAAAACGCAAGCCCATTAAAATAATTGACACTTTTATCAATGTTGCTTAAATGCGTTATACCCTCTTTTGTTAAAGAATAATTATCAAAATTACTAGTTATATGTTTATCGAGTAATCCTTGTTTCGTATAAGATTCAATATGTTGATTAAATGCTTGCCGAGATAGTGAAGGAAACACCCCGTAAAAGCGGTCCAATCCAAATAAATGGGCATCTTGAACCGTTTGGATTGATCGTTTTCCTGTTAATAAATGATAAATAGCACTCGTTGAACGTTGATTATGTAACTGTTTTATACATAGTAAAATTATTTGCTTAAATAGCATAGAAACATATCCTTTCCAACAAGTTTATCCTTCGTCTAAATCATTTTCTCTATATAAGTGATTTAACATTCGTGGAATTGTAAAACTAAAGGTTGTCCCTACATTTACTTTACTTTTAACAGTAATCGTTCCTTCATGGGCTTCGACAATGTTTTTTACAATAGCTAGTCCAAGGCCTGTTCCTTTTTTTGCACCATTTCTCGTACGTGACTTGTCAGCTTTGTAAAAACGTTCAAAAATAAAAGGTAAATCTCCTTCTGGAATCCCTTTACCACTATCTTTAATATGAACGGTAATTGTCTCATCATTAGATTCAATATTTACATGAACTTCTCCATGTTCATTCGTATGATCAAGGGCATTGTCAATTAAATTTGTAAATACTTGTTCCATTTGATCATGATCAAATAAAGCTTGTGTATTTTCTATATTTGTCGATAAAGATAGTGTAATGTCTCGTTCTTCGGCAATTCCTTGAAACTTTTTTATCATTTTTTTAGAAAACTCGTCTAAATTTACGTGCGTTACATTTAATTGTGCATGACCCGCTTCCATACGTGCCAAATCTAACAACTCATTAACGAGCCGACCCATACGTAATGATTCTTCATAAATTATTTCTGCTAATTCATTTTTCTCCGCTTTACTTTCAGCGATATTATCAACAATTGCTTCACTATAGCCTTGTAGGAGTGATATCGGTGTTCTCAGTTCATGTGATACATTTGCAATAAAGTCTTTTCGTAATTTATCAAGTCTTCTTTCCTCGGTCATATCACGTAAGACAACTACAGCCCCGCGCACACGGGATTGATCATATAATGGTGTCATAATCATCACCCAACTACGGCCTTGTAAAATAATTTCCCTTGCAGATTTTTGTTCACCGTCGATAATTCGTTCAAACATTTCCCGTAGTTCATATGGTAACGTTTTGTTGTCATCTATATTTACCATATTATGTTCATAATACCAGTCTGCTAAAAACCGTTCAGCAGGAGGATTTGTCATAATCATTTGTCCATCACGGTTTAAAGTAATTACACCATCAGCCATAGAAACAACAATACTTGATAACTGTTCTTTTTCCTGGCGTAATGCATGAATATGAAAGTTTAATTGCTTTCCCATTCGATTAAATGCTGTCGCTAATTCCCCGATTTCATCATTCGTTAAAATCGGAACTTTCGTGTTAAACTCACCACGAGTTAGATCAAAAGCAGCTTCCCGCATTTTAATTAAAGGAGCGGTTATTCTAGTCGATAAAAAGAATGCAAAAATAGTCGTTAAAATAATCGCAATTCCTGCTGCTAAAAAAATAATTCGTGTCGTTTCCGCTCGGGTATGGTTAATGACATCTAAGGATTGGTAAACAAAAACGGCGCCACCTTCACCTAAAACAGGTACTCCGACAATCATTATTTCTAAATCTTCATCTGGAATCGTTAATTGTTTATTAACATTTTTACGTTCAGTTAAAACTTTTGCTGTATTTAAATCATTTTGTAACCACTTTTCTTCTAAAACGAGTAAATCATCGTTTTCTGTATTTGATGTCCACGTACTTCCATCTTTAAATACAATGACAACCCGGCTAAAGGGATCTTTAACACTTTCCGTTTGTTCGAATATTAAATGTTTTTCATCGTAATGTTCGATCATAACAGATACTTTATTAGCCGTTTGTAACATTACCTGTTCTGCTTCTTGAACGTGAAAATTTTTAAAGAATTCTAATAATAAAATTGTCAAAATAAATAACACAAAAGAAACTAGCAATAAAATCGTTATTGCTAGTTTTCCAACGACACTACGCCAAAACATTTACTGACCCTCTTCCTCAAGTTTATACCCGACACCCCATACTGTTACGATCATTTTTGCCGCTTCTTTAGAAACGCTTGATAATTTTTCACGTAATCGCTTCACATGTGTATCAACTGTTCTTAAATCTCCAAAGAAATCATATTGCCACACTTCTTTTAAAAGTTCTTCTCGTTTAAATACTTTATCAGGTGATTCTGCTAAAAAGACGAGTAGTTCATATTCTTTTGGTGTTAAATTAACTTCTTTATTCGAAGCTGTTACTCGGTAAGCATCTAAATCAATCGTTAGATGTGGAAAGACGATTAAATTTTTGGCAGAAGCATCTGTTCGACTATGGTCACCTGAAACCCGACGCAAAATAGCTTTTACTCGTAGGACAACTTCTCTTGGACTAAAGGGTTTAACGATATAATCATCAGCGCCCACTTCAAATCCTTGCACACGATTTGATTCTTCGCCTTTTGCAGTTAACATTATAATAGGAGTTGTTTTTTCTTTGCGAATTTCCTCGCATACTTCTATACCATCCATTTCCGGCATCATAATATCAAGAAGAATCGCATCGTATTCATTTTCTAAAGCCATTTCTAAGGCTTCTTGTCCATTCGCGGCTTCTTCTATCATAAAGTTTTCCCGTTCTAAATACATTTTGAGTAGTCGACGAATGCGATCTTCATCATCGACGACTAAAATCTTTGCATGTGCATTTTCCATCATTGGACCTCCTACTTTATTTAGATCAAAATAACGTATGAATAATAAAAACATGGTACATTAATTATAATATACCATGTTTTATTTGTTTAGTGTTAGTTATGCATAGGAATGTAATCCAGCTAATACTAAATTAACGACGATTAAGTTGAACATAATAATCGCAAATCCACCAACGGCTAACCAAGCGGATTTTTCCCCATGCCAACCTCTTGATAATCGTAAATGTAAAATGGCAGCATAGAAAAACCATGTAATAAGCGCCCAAACTTCTTTCGGATCCCAACCCCAGAAACGATCCCAGGCAATTTGTGCCCATATTGCTGCAAAGATTAATCCCCCGAGGGTAAACATCGGGAAGCCAATTGCTATGGCACGGTAAACAATTTCATCGAGTAAATCTGGGTTTGCATTTTTAACGAGCGGTTGCATAGCTGCACCGATTCGTTTACGTAATATTAATCGCACAATTAAGTAAATAACTACACCTGTTAAAAATGACCATAAGAGTGTATTAAATTTACGATCAGCATCTGCCCCTTGCATCCAACCAGGCGTTGTCATAATAGGTTGCATGCTGTCAGTTACTAACGTTGCATCAGCAGGTCCTGAAATTGGCGGTAAATGATATTCAATGGTACGATCACTATCGTTTAATTCAAAGGTCGCATTATAATCCATCAAATTAAATGTCGTTGTCGTAACAACAAAACCGATAAAAACGACGAGAGAAAAAATAACTATTTCTAACCAAACATTACTTTTATTACGTGTCGATTGATCAACTTGACGTACTAAATAAATAAGACCTGCCACAAAACTTATACCCAAAATACCTTGTGATAAAGAAACAGTTGTTACATGTATCCATAACCAAGGACTTTGTAATGAAGGTACGAGTGGCGAAATTTCTTGGGGAAACATACTTGCATAGGCGATAATAATTAGCACAATAGGTAATGCAAATAACCCCAAAATCTTTAATCGATATATAAAGTAAATAATAATAAATGCTAGGACTAAACTTAAGCCTAAAAAAGTCATAAACTCAAATAAATTAGATAATGGAGCGTGTCCACTAACAATCCAACGGGTAATAAAGTAAATGACTTGCATTACGAAACCGATAATTGTTATCGAGATAGCAATTGTTCCTAATATATCTTTTTCCGCCTTTTTATCACGAATACTTATCCCAAAGAAAATTGTTGCAATTGAGTATAAAGCAAAGGCGCTGTATAAACTAATCGTACTAATACTCGTCAGGCTCATTATTCTTTATTCCTCCTTCAAAAAATCTCCATATTACCTCATTCACTATCTAATTCACGTTGATCGATTACCATATTTACATTCGTATGTTCAATTGCTTTTTCAATATCTTTTTTAATACCAAACCAGTTTTTATTCGTATGTGCTGCAATGAGCAGTTTATTTTCTTTCGGATGAATCCAAATTCTACGATGTTGCCAATACATGCCTTGAATAACTCCGATCATAAAAATAAGTGCACCAAGTCCGAATAAAGGTAATGTATAATCCCGACGAACGGTTAATCCACTTACATGACGCGTTTCAAAGTCAATAACACCAATTTTATATTGGTTGCTTTCGTCAGCTATGTTTCTACCAATTCCGATAAAATTAATTTCCTTTTCCCCATTATCTGGTGGATAAACAGTAAATACAAACGCCGGATTTCGGGGATATTTTGATTCAGATCTCGGCTCCCCATCATCTAAATAATAATCAGGGAAATAATCATTAACTTCTACTTTCATACCATTATCTAAATCGTATTCAGGTTCAGGTGATGTTAAATCAACTGTAAAGGTTCCAATGGCTTCTTCATCTTTATCATTGACATCATATATTTTAAAGGACATTTTGGAAAATTCATTTAATTGATAACCTGCTTGGTATAACGTATATTTATCGAATTTCAACGGCTGATTCATTTTAATTTCAGCTGTAGTAACCTCTTCTAAATTATCCTCATCCGTTGCCATATTTTCATCTTTCGCCTGATAAATAACAGCATTTGTTTGATAGTTTTTAGCTATTAATTGTGATTGTTTTTCAATCGCTTCTCTAAATTTTTCATCTTCTTCAGAATCACTATCATATGTTTCTAAAATAAATTGCTTATTTTCAATATAAAATTCCCTTTCAGTACCGGGAATAACGACGGTTTCGCCTTCTCTTACCCAAACATATTCATCAAGGAAAAATAAAGGTGTTGATCGTAACAATGCAGCAATTAAAATAATAATTAGTCCGATATGGTTAACGTAGGGGCCCCATCTAGAAAAGCGTCCCTTTTCTGCTAAAATATGTCCGTTCTCTTCACTTATGTTATATCTTTGACTTTTAAGTCGTTCAACTAACGTCTGTTTTGTTTTGGCATCAATATTGTCTGATTCACTGTAAAGCCGTTGTCGATTTACAAAAGTTTCATGACGTTTTGGGCGTTGCATTTTAAGTGCTCGATAAAGTGGTACAAAGCGGTCTATACTACAAATAACGAGTGAAACACCAATAAGGGCGATTAAAATCATGTACCACCATGAACTATATAAATTATGAAACCCTAATTGGTAATAAATTTTGCCTAAGATCCCATGTTGCGCCTCATAATAAATAGCTGGATCACGAGAAGGTGCCTCAGCTGGTATGTACATTTCTTGTGGAAAAATTGTACCTATACTTGATGCGATTAGTGCTAAAACGATTAACCAAACACCGACCTTTACAGAAGAGAAGAAACTCCACGTTTTATCAACAATTGATCGATTAAAGGTTTGTGATCGTCGAGCGCTACCATCATAGCGCATATTTAACAATTTACGTTTATCATTACCATCTAAATGTTGGTTTTCTTCAATAGGCTTTCCACAAGCTTCACAAAGTACCGTTCCTTCCGGGTTAAAGTGGCCGCACTCACATTTTAACTTCTTCATTAAAATCCCTCACATTATTGTTAACGAATTATGGTAAAATTTGTTGGAAATAACCTTCCAAGCGATCTAAAGTTAATGCGCCATCAACTACTTCTGTTATAACGCCATCTGGGTCAATGAAAACAGTACTTGGAATGTTTGTTACTTTATATAAATCACGCGTTTCTCCTTTTGTATCGTGGGGAATCGCAAACGTTAAATCGTATTTATCAATAAATTTATCGATAACTAATTCAGAAACATCTAAACTAACAGCAATTATTTCTATGCCTTTTTCTTTATATTCAGGATAAAGCTCTTGCATATAAGGCATTTCTTCTTCACAAGGCTTACAATAAGTTGCCCAGAAGTTAAGCATAACACCTTTACCTTTAAAATCACTAAGACGTATTGTTTCTAATTCATTGTTATCATTCACTTGTTGTAAAGTAAAGTCAGGTGCTTGATCTCCAGGCTTATAAATCGCCCGATCCTTTTGAAAATTAGAAATTAAGGCAAATATAATTGCACTTAATAAAATCGCTAACACGACAACTCGAAAAATATATCGATTGCGAATTCGCTTGCTTTTTTTCTTTCGAATATTATCTAATGTCATCTTAATCACTCCCTAACCAAGTATACCACTTAACATTAGTTACAAATATGACTATTTTTTAACATTTCTTAAAGCGAGTTCCCGCATAACTTTTACTTCATGCGGTGTAAGTGGTCGATAATCACCTGGTTGTAGGCCATCTAAAGTAAGATAACCGTATTTTTCCCTTTTTAAACGTTCAACTCGGAAACCTAAAGCATCCATCATGCGTCGTACGTGACGATTTTTCCCTTCGTGGAGTGTCAACTGAACGATTGAATGATTGCTTTTTTTATCAATGGATAATATTCTTCCATGAATCATTTTTAATAATTCGCCATCAGTATAAACACCTTTGCGAAGGCCGTTTAATGTTTTACGATCTATAATGCCTTTTACTTTAGCGACATATACTTTGTCAATTTCATATCTTGGGTGCATAAGTAAATTAGCGAATTGGCCATCATTCGTTAAAAGTAAAATACCTGATGTCTGATAATCTAGTCGACCAATCGGATAAATGCGTTGTTCGATATTTGGAAAAAAATCAGTAACGACTTTTCGTCCTTTATCATCATGAACGCTCGAGATAACCTCTCGTGGTTTATAAAATAAATAATAAACAGGCTCTTCTCGTTGAATTGGTATATCATTAACTTTTATTTCATCTTTTCTTGATACCTTTGTCCCTAATGTTGTAACAACTTTATTATTGACTTTAACTTTACCATCTATAATA
>Ga0209487_1003209_pt1 | contig 12923 bp, 17 predicted proteins | sample Poulit2012_FD_187524 | JGI IMG/M metagenome (GOLD analysis project Ga0209487, IMG submission 187524) | Agricultural soil microbial communities from Georgia to study Nitrogen management - Poultry litter 2012 (SPAdes) (version 2) | ecosystem: Environmental > Terrestrial > Soil > Agricultural land... | reverse complement strand
TCTTGAATTTACAACAGGTGACTACGATGATTACTATCTAGATATATCTCCAAGAAATCCAGGGCAAGGTGAATATATATTAGATAACCTTATTCTTGATGAAATTGTTGATTCAGAAGTACCTACCATATCTGACTTGATCGAGTTAGTAGAACAATACGAAGCTGATGATGATATCTCAGATGCTAAGGTTGCCCGTGCACTGAAAGTACACTTAATGGCTGTAAAACAATATCAAGATACAGACAAGGCAGCAAAAGTTGTTAAACACATGGAAGGTTTCGAAGTTCTACTTGAACACCATAAAGAGAATGATGCACTATCTGAAAAAGCGTACACTACTCTAAAAGAAGGAACAAAAGCCATAATAGACAAGTGGGAATAAATTTGGCAGCAGAGCTGAAAAACATACAATAAACTAATGAAGAGAAGCATCTATTATGAGGTGCTTCTCTTGTTTTAATTTTTGTCTAATTATTGTTGCCGATTATATTAAATGCAATTGAAATATCTGATGAATTGGGACGGTAGGGACAGGCACACTGTCCCATTTTTTCGAAGACTACATGATGAGTCATGGATGTTAGAAATACATCTTTTGGTATTGGGTTTTAGCCGTAGCTAATTATGTGTGTGATTCCAACAGACTATGACTAAGTGTATAAATTCAATGAATATCTATAACGATTTTTCCAAATGGTTTTAATTAGTTGTTTTCTTTAAAAAACTCATATTGCTGGGTGATTTGCCTGTAGTTTCCGAGGTCTTTAATGGGTAGGTTGGTTTCTAGGCTGTAGCAGTGTTGGTGTGTGAGCGTGTTGAGTTGGTCTAGGAAGACGGCGTGGAGTGGTTCGAGTGGGACGCGGCAGACGCTGCAGTGGATTCGCATATGGATTCCTCCTTTTTTAGTTTCTTTTTTATCTTAACTGAATATAGGTTTGTGAGCGCATCTTAAAAGGTAGCGAGTACCTTTTAAGATGTGCATTTTTGTCACGGCTAGCTCAAGCGCCTAGCCCGCTCGAGGTCTTAAGCAATAACTCTACGTGGCCAAGAACATGCCACTACGATTTCTTGCTTAAGCTTGTCGGGGCTGACCAGGCGCTTTCGCATTTGATCGTCTAGTTTAAGCGCCTAGCAACTATCAAGCTTCGAATGCCTTCCTACGATAAGTCGACCTTGAATCGCTCCGCTCTTCAGATCTCCTTTATCTCGTCAGGCCTTCTCCAGCTTGTACGTTGCTGACCAGGCGCTTTCGCTTTTGTTGTTACCCATAGATCCCTTTCACGCCCATCATGCAGGTGAAGGTGCGTTCGTATTGTTTTTTGAATATGTATTGTGAAATGGGCAGGATGATGTGTTGGTTGTTTTTGAATGTGATGCGTGTTTGGTTGAGTTGTTTGGTGCCTTTGATGTTGCAGATATGGTTGAAAAAGAGCCAGTAACATTCCAAGTCTGTGGGTGCATTGGGTGGGAATGTGAAGATGTTAAGTTCGATGTTGATGGGAATCGGTACTTTCTGTCTGAAATTTGTGTGATGGATGACGGCTTGACGTTTGCCTTCGTAGGTGGACCAGTTCGCGATGCAGGCGTCTTTGATGAGATCGAGTGGTGATTTGTTTACTTTGTATGTCGTGTTTTGTTCGATGACGATGGTTTCATAATTGATTTCTTTGGCGGGGCAGAGGGCAATGGTTTGATTATTGATTAGATAAGAATTTTGTATCACTTTACTTGGTCTCCTTTGTGTGGACGTTGGGTTGTGGGGGTTGAGAGAAGTTTTGAAGTGCTTTCGAGTTATGTAATCGTGTTTGATCGTGGCTGAGTGTCGGCGGGACTTTTATTCATTTATCATTTGTTCATATTCTTTGATGCAATCGTCTAAGGTGAAATTTAGATAGAGTTGGAGTTTGATGAGGATATGAAGGCCTACTTCTGTTTGGCCTCGTTCGATGTTACCGAGATGTGATGTATCTGTTCCTACATTCCAAGCTACTTCAGCCCTGTTTTCATTAATTAAATTTCTTCGTTTGCGAATCACTCGTCCGACAGCTTGTTGTAATATTTTTTTATCTAGGTATATTTTTTTCTCACCCATCATGACCCGTCCTTTTTTCTATATTATCTTTGGGAATGACAGATGGGTACACAGACTACAGACCATATTTTGGGTATAAATGGTAAAATAGGTAGAATTATTTTTGGGGATGAGAAATGAAGGGTTTTGGGTCGTTGTTTGAAAGGTGCGGTAATTTTGCGAGAGGCTTGGGAAGTATAATTTTAGGGGTGGAAAAGACGTGAAAAAGGAAGTTTGAGAGGGGGATAGGATAAGTTAGCGCGTGCTTAAGTGAAGTTAGCTGGCAGGCGCTTTTATTTTTATCTGCTTAAATATGTGTAAATACAATTTAAGGAGTGGATGACATGAATTATATTCAGGAAATTAATGCCTTTTACGCGCGGGTGGAAACGAATCCATTATCCGGAAGTGCGGTGTGTTTATGGCATACGCTGATGCATGTGAACAATCGTGCGCACTGGGTGGAGGAATTTACCGTGGCGGCGAGTGTGCTCTGCAGCAAGTCGGGATTGGCTTCGAGTACGTTTAAACGAGCCCGGACGGAGCTGAAGGAGAAGGGGTATATTAAGGTGACGTCGCGTGGGACGAAAGCGCCGATTTATCGGGTGGTGTCGTTGTGTGAGGGAGCGGTGGAGCAAGACGTGAGTGAAGGCAGTGGTGGCTCGGGGGACGTGGATCAAGCTATAGTCCAAGACGTGAACCAAGTGGTGGACCAAGCAGCGAGCCAAGTGCCGGACCCATTAATTAAACAAAATAATAATAAACAAAAATATATAATTACTAGTACTTCTAGTACGTCTGGATATATTTTGGATTTTTACAATGACAACTTTGGGAAATTGACGAATTATATTAAATCGGAGTTCGAAGTTTGGTCAAATGAATTAGGAGATGAGCTTCTGTATGAAGCCTTAAAGCGAACGGTTGAAAACGGCAAATCGACATGGCGTTATACGCTTGGTATTTTACATAAATGGAAAAAGGATGGCCTGCGAACGATCGATGACGTGGTTGCTGCTGAAGAAGCGTTTCGTCAAGAGCGCATGTCTCCTCCTCCGCGTGCAGAGCAACGACATGCGGGGTATGAGGATGCTTCCAGGGCGTTGTATTATGGTGGTGAGACAGGACGTTACACGCCACGTGGGCAGCGAAGCACCGAGGTGATCCCGGATTGGTTTCGGGAGTTGAAAGCGGAGAAGGGGATTATTGTTTAGTGGGATGATTCGTCTTGAGAAAACGATGATGTGGAGACTTGCTTTTGACAAGGGGGATGCGTAATGTCTGTGGAGTTTGAAGCATTTTTGCGGTTGAATGAAGGACGAATTCATTTGCAACTTAGACAACTAGGAATTTCAGGGGAATCGTACGACGAGTTTTACGCAGAAGGAGTGGTTGCGCTGTGGCAAGCTTACAGCTCGTATGATGCTTGTCGTGGGAAATTGGGGACGTTTTTAAATTACCGAATCCGTTACCGGCTGCTCAATTTGCTGCGGAAAAAATCACGTGAATCAAAGTACTGGGATGACGCCGTGCTGCAGCGGATGGTTGAGCTATGTGATGGGAACTGGAAACGAGTGTGCAAGGCGGATTTGCCTCTGTTTGATGGACGTGGCGTGGTTATAGATAGTGAACTCGAGACATTTTGGCGTGACGTGCGGTCGCGGTTGAGTGAGAAGCAGTGGAAGTGGGTGGAGTATGTGGTGATTGCTGATTTATCGGTGAAAGAAGTGATGGAGCTTGAAAACGTGACGGCCGATGCGGTGAAGGGATGGGGGAAAGAGGTGAGGCGGAAGTTGGGGTTGAGCCGTAATTACTTATAGGGTGAGAGTATGACACACTGCGACCTCGTCTATAGAATCTGGGCAAGTTAATAACGATTCATAGATAATGTTAAAGGCGGAGAAGTTGTTATAATAAAGTTTTATAAAATAAATAAACTTTTTTTCAAAAAGAGTTAAACAATCTGTTTTAGTTACCGATATAAATAATGAGTCATCAAGGAGGATGATAAAAGTGGCACTAACGTTAGGTCGAAAACCAGGCGAAAAACTTTATATCATGGATGAGTACAATCGAGAAATAGAGGTTGAAGTAGTGAAGGAAGAAAGTGGCCTTAAACTACGAATTGATGCTCCCGAAGAATTTAAAATTGTTCGTGGGGAAATTTTAAATCGGTAGTAACTCCTAATTTAGGAGATTATTATATAACACTAGCATTTCAAAAGGATAGGTCTTGCTAGTAAAACAAAAATACATGGAGGTTGATTAATTATGATTATTAATCACAATATTTCAGCACTTAACACACATCGTCAATTAGGTGCAAACAACAATGCAGTACAAAGTTCATTGGAGAAACTATCTTCAGGCCTACAAATTAACCGTGCAGGAGATGACGCAGCAGGTCTTGCAATCTCTGAAAAAATGCGTGGACAAATTCGTGGATTGGATATGGCTCAGAAAAATGCGCAAGATGGTATCTCACTTATCCAAACTGCTGAAGGAGCGCTTCAAGAAACACATTCTATTTTGCAACGTATGAATGAACTTGCGGTTCAATCTTCAAACGATACAAACATGGACGACGTTGACCGTGAAGCAATGCAAGCAGAATTAGATGCATTAATTGAAGAAATTGATGATATTGCAGGACGTACAGAATTTAATACGCAAAATCTGCTTGGTGGAGAATTTAAAGATAAAGTATTCCACATTGGTGCAAATGAAGGACAATCTATTAAAGTATCTATTGAAGCAATGGATGCGGCTGGTATAGGTGTTGAAGGATTAAAGATTGATGGGCAAGCAGAAGCTGATGCAGCAATTACGACAATTCAAGAAGCAATCAACACTGTTTCTACACAACGTTCTAACCTTGGTGCAATTCAGAATCGTCTAGAGCACACAATCAACAACTTAGGTGCATCTTCTGAAAACCTAACAGCAGCAGAATCACGTATTCGTGACGTTGATCATACCGAAGCTGCATAACTTGTAGCGAAAGGTATAGTCGTCCTAACTGGTAACGGTTAGCGATAACGATCGGGTGAATTGCTGGAAACCCCTTAGAACTTTTCTTACCACAACGCAGTCGGAAACGGCAAACGTGAAGGTTAAAAAAAGACAAGATTGGGCAATCAGCAGCCAAGCGCCTGTGGCGAAAGCCTGGCGAAGGTTCAACGACTAGGATAGACCATCTAACAGTATACCGCTCATGATGATGAAATCCATAGGTGAAACAATGATCATCAGCATTGTGGATCCGAAGTGCCCGCCCCCTACCAAGGAAACTTGAAGGGTGAAGATATAGTCTAGTCATTTATGAAAGTAAATGTTCGCACGATGGCGAAAGAAATGATGGCTTTCACTAAGAATAATATTCTTACACAAGCATCACAAGCAATGTTAGCTCAAGCACAGCAAGTACCACAAGGAGTTTTACAACTTCTTCAGTAATGCTGTGACCGGGCGTCTAACTTGGTAACGGGTTAGAGCGACAACTGGGTGAATTGCTGGAACCTCCTAAAGTGTCTTGTACCACAACAGAGCTGGAAACGGCAGATGTAACGGTTTAAAAAGTGAGACAATGAAACAATGGATAATCAGCAGCCAAGCGCCTACGGTGAAAACCTGGCGAAGGTTCAACGACTAGAATGCACTGCCTAAAGCAACTGCCACGGCAATGAGATTCGTAGGGTGATTGAGGACAATCATTCAAAGTGCCCAGCCCCTGAAGAAACAAGCAGGGTGAAGATATAGTCTATTCTATGATCGAAAGACATAGCGGCAAAGCAAGCCAACCAAGTACCACAAGGTGTACTACAGTTACTTCAGTAATAGTGAATAATTACAAAGAGACTCTAGAGATTTTAATAGAGTCTCTTTCTCTTTGCTAAATTAAGTTACTTTTGCACGTGTTTTAATATAAAGAGCTTTTAAAAAAATGAGGATAAAATGTTTAATAATGAAAACAGTGGCCTAAAGATATTTGGATATCAACTATTCGGTATAGATATAAGTTTATTTAAAGATAGGCATTATAAAAGATGGTATGCTAACGGCAAATATATTATTGTAATCAAGTGTCAAAGATTTTACTTACACTAAAAAAGTTAAACCATATATAAGATGGGTTTCAACTAAATATCCAAAGCAAAAAATGCGTGACGTGGCAAATATTTATCTTTGTGAATCCCTGGAAACAGTTGTAAATCCACAAGAACTTTGTGCTATGATATCAATAGGTCTAGAAAGAAATGTGATACTTAACTATGTGTTTGGATCTTTTTATTATATATGAAAAGTAGTGGAACAATTACTAAAAGCCCTATAAAAATGGGGAAATACAAAACCGGTAATAAAATTATTAATGTAAGTATTCCTCTTATAAAATCTATAGATAGTAAAATTGGCAAATTGTATCGTAAAAAGGAGCTAGGATAAAGATGTCACTTCGGTGGTAGTATAAAGCTCTATTTGAAGAAGAAATTGTTGATGCATTTATCAGTTATTGGATAGCTTTAGAAACCATTGTTAAAAAAGGATTCAGGTATTTTTGATATAGATGGAAGACTAGAAGAAATATACGATAAAAAGGTAATGGAGAAACAATGTAAATTTCAAGTTAGTAGATTGTTTGGTATCCTTAGCGCTATAGTACATAATGGTAAAAGTAAAAAGCTGCCTTCAAGTATTTTAGGATTTCTTAACGCAATGTATATTGATATATTATTTAAGATCTTAAATCTTGATACGGAAAAAAGACTATTAAAATTTCAGCTCAAGAATAAACTAGACATTTCAAAATATACAGTTAAACAAAATTGTAGGAAACTTGACCACTTGACCTAGTGACATAAATTTAATGCTATTAAGGAGTAACATACTTGTTTAGGTTTCTAATGTTAAATCAAGAAAGACTCTAGTTAGGCTAGAGTCTCTTTTCAATTAGAAAAAACAGTTATATTTCTAAGGTATAAAATTATTACTGTAACATAAGTAGAATCGAAAATTAAAATACCTATATGTCATAAACAGTTAATAACTGAAAAATTTAAAGCTTATATTTAATTATTCTTTTTTACATCTTCCTGACGTGCTAAATTAATGGAATAGGGTATTGCGTGTCTAGCTAAATCAAATTCAAAATTGATAATGCCTGGTTTATTAACATTGACTTCAATTAAATATGGATTACCGTTATAATCCAGAGCCAAGTCAAGCGCTATTTCATTAAATGATTCATTGTATAATGTTGAAAATGTGTTAGTTACATGTGTTGAAGCAATTTTAATTCCTTGTTCTAATTTTTTGTTTTGTATTTCGGGAAAGTTTCGCCCCAGGAATCCAGATATTCTTCCAACGTATCCTCCTTTACTAGTAACAGATATCGTAGCGTACCGAACCCCTATCCTTGGATATATATCCACAAAAGACCATTCGCCTTCTCCACCTTTCATCATATGAACCCGAATATCGAAAGGCTGTCCATCAATAGTACGTGTATTAATATATTGCTGAACAATGAATGTCCCCTTATCTAATAACTCATTTAGATATTTTCTCAGGGAAATCTCACTGTGTTCAATTTCTTTTTCACCTTCAGCCATAAAATAATTATTATTGTCTTGTTTAGAGATAAAATGGACTCCTCGAGCAAATGAGCCAACCTCTGGCTTTACTATAACTGCCCCGTATTCATCTATATATTTAAAGATAACTCCTGTTTTATCAATTTTTTCATAAGGTATTAGAATATCGTCCAGTTCTCCAGTAGATTTAAACTTGTCATATACTTCTAATTTACTAATTGAATTTCCATAGAATTCGTTTGTGAATGGAATACCATCAAGTTCTTCGTATACATTACTATAGCCTTTAACCCCCCGTAAACGAAACCTATCATAAATAACGTCGGGGTATTCGATAATTTTTGACACCCATTCACCATTTTCGAAAAACTGTCCTTTAATTAACATTTCATTATAATCAATGTCTTTCGGAGTAAAAGTATAAAACTGTACCTTTTCATAATGTGCTACATATGCACAGGCTACAGCCAACTTTTCATCGTCCTGTTTACTTTTCAACATACCAATTCTATAACAATTATCAACTTCTGCAAAAGGTAGTTTACTTGTTTTTACGTTAAATTGTCCCTTGCTATTCTGCAACTGATTATTCTTTACAATCCCTTTTTCAGCGATATAAATAGCGTATCCAATCGTATTTACAGCTCGTTCTGCTTCATGATATGCTGATTGAGGTCCATTATTCGCCTCATGAAGCCAAAAGCGCCCATTATTATCAATCGCAAGGTCCAATCCTAGTTCATCAAGTGAAAAATTATGAATACGATCAAGGTAATTCGTTAAATCAAGGGATAATTTCCGTAGTTCTTTATCATAATTTTCACCTATTTTATTTCCAAATTCCTCAAATAAGAATGTTCTTAAGTTGTCTGTGCGCCCTCCACGACTAATATTACTAAGAATACTATGCTTGTTTCCGATTCGAGGATAAATTTTAGTGATTGCCCATTTACCTTCTGCATCCTTTTGCATGTGTGCACGAATATCGAATGGTTCGCCATCCCTAGTTTTACATTCAACATACCTTTGAGCCATATAGCTGAATTTTCTTTTTAATAATGTATTATGAATCCATTCATTAAATTTAGCGCTGTTATATATTCTTTCTTGACGATGTTCTGTGACAGTGTACCGATTTCCTTTTTTTTGAACAAAATATATGCTTTCACCTCGAGCACCGAGAATTGGTTTTAGAACAGCTGTTTTTTCATTTTCTAAGTAATCATAGACAACCTGTTCATCAGCCACCATTCGAAATGGCACTAATAAACTTGCATAGCGTCTATGTTTCACCATTATTTTGGGGAGGTAAAACTTATTACCTACTCCAAAGCTAGTAAAGGGAATTAATCGTCTTAGTTTTCTTTCTGTAATAGATTGTTGATGTTTAGATGCTATTCCAACATTATGAATAACATCTGGAAAGTTATAAGTGATTGTCTCCCAATATCCGTCATTGTAACATTCACCGTGGATTTTCTTGTTTCCAAAATCCACATCCTTTGATTTGAAAAAAATTAGATTGGCTTGCTGTACTTCTCCTTCTTTAATAAGAGCATCAATCCTTTTTTTTGGATAAACGTCTCTTGGATTTGCTTTATCATGATAAATCCCTATCGTAATTTTCGGTTTTTCTATTGAGTGAGTTAAGAATGTCCTATTTAACTTCCTAAAGTTAGGCATTAACGAAAATTGTACGATTTCAGTTATTTTTATTAAATTTTTTAATTCAAGCTGATTGGCAACAAAAACTAAATTTCTTTCAATTTTTATTAGTAAATCTGTTGTACTTTTTGAATTATTTCCGTATAAGGTATGCATTTTTTTTATAGCTTCATACCCTTCAACAATGGAGCTGAATATATGAATACTTTGGGCAAATTCTCTATCTTTAATTTGATTTGAGAAATGCTCCGTTGCTTCTATTAAAGTATCCGAAATATTCTTCATCTGGATAAGTTGTTTATCTTTTATTTTTAGATCAGTCATGGTGACACTCCTTAAGCTACTATCTAAAATAATAATTGCTTCTTTTTGGTCATAACTCTCTTATGTTAAACCCGATGGGCTAATTAGTTATATATAGTATATATCGGTTAAGGGTAAGCTTATATTAATAGAATTCAGTCGTTCAATTAATTTCCTTAATATATTCACCTAATATTAAAGAATTTAATTCACTATTTGGGATATGATTAAACTTTTTTCATTTAAGTAAATAGATCCTACGCCTAAGCCAATCTATATTATAAGGACAATTCTAGATTCATTGCCAAGAAATGCAGGTAAGCTTTGAATTAATAATAAGGCAATAAACCAATGGCCATTGGAGATAAAGGAAGACCAATAGCAATCAACGGAATCAGAGTTCCTGATAAGTAGGAAGTGTCCGTCAATCCATCCATTGTTGAGATGGCACGGGAAGCTTTCGTTTTCCGCTTTATTCCCCATGAAGCGCTTATAGGTCTTTTTGCTGGACTGGTAGTGATGCTCGCTTTTATGGATGCGGGGACATTAAATATATTCGGGACCATCTTAGTGGTATTGGTATCAGGGCTTTTATACAAAAATGGAGTTAACTACGGTGTGATGTTCATGGCTTTATACGCAGCACCATGGCTAATAGGATTGTTTGGCTGAAAATAGAATAGGCAGCGGTGAAAAGATGATTTCCACGTTGAGAGAGGAGTCATCTTTTTTAATTGATTGGAATAGGTGATGAAAATCGTGAAATTGTTTAGTCTGTATATAAATAGTTTCACGGTTTTTTATATTAAATAAAAATGGAATGGATTCACCCAGAGCGTCAATGATATTCAGGAAGATATCAACGGAATTGTTCTTGGTGATTCAAATTATACTGAAACTGAAGGCAAAGTTGTAACGTACTGTGGCACTCACTACTCGCATCCGGACAGGCAAAGATTGAAGATGGGAAATTCATGAAGGTGAATAAAAACAAGTTCACTGAGGCGTATCCTGTCGTGAATAAATACATAGAAGAGCATGGGGTCGAAAATATCACCTTTGTCGGACATTCTTTAGGTAGTGCTCTTGCTGAGTATTTCGCGGTAAAATACGATTCACATGCTGTCTCTTTTGCCGCCCCTGATATTTATAATTTATTGACAGAGGATCAAAAACAGATGGTGAACAACGGGGCTTTCAAGGATAATGTCATTTCCTATGCTTATCTGGGGGAGTCGGTTTCGTAAAGTGGATTGATAATCATGGTATCATAAACTACACTGGAAAAGACCTGTTTGATGAAACATTGTTAGTTCATCCAGAAAAATCCTCGCTAGTACTCAAAAACAGAGGCATGGAGAATTTTAATATTATCATTAAAACATTTATGTAGTAGACGGAAAGATTGGGACAAAGGGTATAGATCACTGTCCCCATATCCCATTTGATTTTAATAATCACATGTTTTATTTTGACACTCGTCTTTTTTATCAGGAAATCCTTTGCCTCGACCAATACTCCCGATTGTGAAATCACTTTCTAAGCCTATATTAAATTTAGATGATTCATTTACGGTACCGTCCACAGTCAGCTCACCCATCTGATTTTCATAAACATCTATTATTTCTACAGACTTTATGTCTTTATAGTTGTTATTTATGTAGTTTTCTACTGTTTCCTTTGCCGTCAATTGTTTCCTGGTCAAAATTTTCACTGTTCACAAAACATCCTCCTAGTAGTATAATCAAAATAGCGACTGAAAAATTTCTAATTTTCAAGTAAATCACCTCTACTTAAATAATACAAAAAGGAGTTAGGATTGCAAATTGTATATCTTAGCTTTTAATCAAGTTAGCTTATAGGTTTGAGAGGTAAAAATCTGGTTATCGGTTTTTGATGGAAATTTTAGGACGATTAATGCTGGTAGTTGGAAAAATTTTTCCCAAGTTAATATTAAAAATCTCGTAAATAAAGCTACTTTACCAAAAGGATGTAGAAACAATTGATGGGCATGCTTTGCAAAAACATGCAGGCAGAAATCCTTATATTTTAGAAAAGGAAAAGGTGGTCTAAATAAAATAAATGAAATGGTTAAATCTTTTAAATGAGACTTTAGAGGTCCCAGTTATTTTATGGACGTTTAAAATTTAAAAAATATAGACTCTTCGAGAAAGGAGATTCAGATAGGAGAGGAGTTAGATTAAATTTAGTAATTTTAAAGGTTTTATTGACTGGAAAGAGCGGAAATTCGTGGGAAGTATATAAATTATATCATCGTTTAAAGGAGTTAAAGGAGGACGACTAGCTTTGATCTTTCAAAAGGTTTTTTTAATGGTTAAATGGACGTACCGAATTGGAAGAGGTGGATATCATAGTGCTTAACGGTTCCCATGCTTCTTTAGTAATGAAAAAAGCATGGGAATAACTGAATTTTTTAGTAATCACATGACTTTTGTTTACATTCTTCTTTTCGCTCAGGAAAATCATCTCCAAAGCCTATACTTCCTACATTAAAATCGTCATCGAGACTGATAGAGAATTTAGCTTTTTCATTCACAATTCCAGTTACTAAAAGTCCCCCCCATTGGGTTTTCAAAATCACCTTTATCAAATTTAATCTCGTTAATATCGTCGAAGTTATTGTTTAAATAACTTTCTACCGTGCTTTTAGCTTTATTTAACGTTTGTTCCTCTTCTTGGTTCACAAAATAGCCTCCTAATAGTATAATAATGCTTAATATGAAAAGAGTTTTTATTTTCAAACGAATCACCTCAATATTTATAATACAGAAAGAGGTAGTGGCTGTCTAAGGGGAAAATGATCGGGAAGCATCAATGATTGCTCGTGAAACTTACCCGGATAGGATTTTAGTCACATCAAATGATCAAAGTAAATCTACCTACACCGTCATCGAAACCATCGAAGATAAATCCACTGGTTTACATGGTTATGTGTTAGAGAATGAGATAACAAATGAAATTGTCATTAGTTTTGAGGGAACCCAGACAAATTACGTCGTCACCCAAAGGGCAAAGATCTATTTGAAGGATAATAATCTTTTTGTGTGTAATTCTTCATTGCGGATTTCGGGACAAAAAACCTATTTCTTGTCCAGATTAAATGAAAGTGGTGATTTTTTGAAGAGAAAGATAATTATGTGCCTTGCAATGATAATACTGTTAGGGGGTTGTTTTGTGAAGAACAACGAATATAATCAGGAAGAAATAAATAAAGCTAAAGCAACTATAGAAAGTTATTTGAAAAGTAATTATGAAAATATTGAATCAGT
>Ga0209487_1003208_pt1 | contig 12924 bp, 12 predicted proteins | sample Poulit2012_FD_187524 | JGI IMG/M metagenome (GOLD analysis project Ga0209487, IMG submission 187524) | Agricultural soil microbial communities from Georgia to study Nitrogen management - Poultry litter 2012 (SPAdes) (version 2) | ecosystem: Environmental > Terrestrial > Soil > Agricultural land... | reverse complement strand
TCATATCGTTAGCATGGCTTATTAAACTATGGCGTCGCTCCCATCAACAAAAGGACACACGGTGACAGATTCGCCTTCTTCTTCAACCGAACAAACGCCGCAACGGTCTATCACACCGATGGTGCTCATCGTATTAATTACTTTGGCGCCCGTGGTATTTGCCCTCTTAGCCTATTACGTTCCTGCACTTGGGCTCACGCCAGAAGGGCACACCAACTACGGCACCCTGGTAAGTCCCCAGCGCCCCCTGCCAGCTGCTGAAACGCTGGGCTTGCATACGCTGGAAGGCGAAGCGGCGGATCTCAATGAATTTCATGGACAATGGCTTTTGGTCACCGCAGACAAGGCGCAATGTCCGGAATCTTGCGTCAGGAAGCTGTTTATCCTTCGCAACTCACACGCCAGTCAAGGGAAAGATGTGAAACGCCTTGCCAGAGTCTGGCTGATATTGAATGATGGGGATATTGATGAAGAAATTCTGGAGGCTTATAAAGGCACGCATTTGTATCGGGCGGATCCTGAAAATATCAAAGAATTTCTTAGTCCCGTCACCGTCGAAGACACCAACACCGATGCTTTAACACAGCCCATGTGGATCATTGACCCGCTGGGAAATCTTATGATGGAGTTCCCGCCCGATGCCGATCCGCTTAAAGTCCGCGATGACATTCGCACCCTCTTACGCAACTCACGCATTGGGTAGAACCAACTCATGGATACGAATAAAATTCAACGTCGCTACCGTCGCTTGGTTTTTTGGACCTGGTTTTTAACTCTGGACCTTATTATGTTCGGGGCATTTGTCCGGTTAACGGACTCTGGACTCGGTTGTCCCGATTGGCCGGGCTGCTACGGCAACCTAAGCCCCATTGGTGCCAGTGCGCACATCTCTGATGCCTTGCTCTCCATGCCCTATGGCCCGGTCAGCTTTCCCAAAGCATGGATTGAAATGATCCATCGTTACATTGGTTCGTTGCTGGGCCTACTCATTATTGGTATTACCTGGATGGCATGGCGCTGGCGTCACGTTTTGCAACGCCGGCCCACCCTGGCCACTGTTACCTTGGTGACGGTATGCCTTCAGGGCGCCTTTGGGGCCTGGACGGTAACCCATAAGCTCATGCCTATTATTGTCACCACACATCTGCTTGGGGGCATGACGGTGTTGGGCCTGATGACGTGGCTGGCTGCCCGCGAGAAGTATCATCCACCCTTAGCGAAGCCCTACCGGCCCCTTATCCCCTGGGTGAGCCTTGGTTTGGTCTTGCTGGGCGTTCAAATTGCTTTAGGGGGCTGGGTCAGTACCAATTATGCAGCCCTTGCCTGCATGGACTTTCCAACCTGTCACGGCCAGTGGCTCCCGCCAATGGACTTTTCAGGTGGGTTTTCACTGGTACGCGCGCTGGGTGTCCTGCCTTCCGGTGCCATGATTTCCCAAGATGCCTTGACCGCCATTCATTGGACGCACCGAAATTTTGCCTTTCTGGTCTTCATTTACCTACTGGCACTGGCAGTTCGTACAAAAAACCAGGGAGGTCTGGTCGGACCGACCAAGCTCATGATAGGCTTATTAATAGCACAGCTAATAACCGGCCTGACAACAATATTTTTTCAATGGCCGCTAGCAATTGCTGTTATACATAATGGAGGAGCCGCCGGGTTAGTCTTGGTAATGGTTACCATGCTTGTCCGGCTAAGCGGACAGTCGCGCGCGAGGAACGTATCATGACAACACTCTCATCCCATCATTCTGGCTTATTACGTCAATACTTTGTGATAACCAAGCCCAGGGTTACCCAACTCGCTGTGTTCTGCGCTGTCATTGGCATGTTTCTGGCAAGTCCTGGCCTACCCGATGCCGGCATTGTTGTTGCCGCCACCCTGGGAATTTGGTTAATGGCTGCCGCGGCCTTTGCGCTCAACTGTTTAATTGAACGTGAAATTGATGCCCGCATGTTGCGTACGGCACGACGCGGTACCGCACAAGGCACCATCACCAATACCCAGGTCATTGTGCTTTCTGCCCTCACAGGCGGTACGGGAATGATGCTGTTGTATACGCTGGTTAATCCACTCACCATGTGGCTCACCTTTGCCACATTTATTGGCTATGCCTTTATTTACACCATCTTTCTGAAGCCACGGACACCACAAAATATTGTTATTGGCGGGTTGTCGGGCGCCATGCCACCTGCCTTGGGGTGGGCAGCCGTGGCCAATGCGGTGCCTGCGGAAGCTTGGCTGCTGGTGCTTATTATTTTTATCTGGACCCCACCACATTTTTGGGCATTGGCCTTATATCGTGAAACCGACTATGCCAAATCGGGGCTGCCAATGTTAACCGTTACCCATGGCAACGAATTCACCCGGCTACACATCCTCTTATACAGTGCCGTCTTATTTGCCGCTACCTTACTACCCTTTATTATCCAAATGAACGGCCTGTTCTACCTGGTTGCTGCCGTTATCCTTAGTGGGGTATTTCTCAAGATTGCGTGGCAACTGTATAAATCCTATTCTGATGCCCTTGCCCGCAAATTGTTTCGTTATTCCATTATTTACCTTGCGCTACTTTTTAGTGCCTTATTGTTAGATCACTGGGCACTCATTTTGCAAGCATAACCGTTTTTTGTTTTTTTCCTGACCTGTGATTCAATTATTTTCTCGTTTTTTCAGCATTGGACTTAGTGCCCTTCTCATTACCAGCCTCATCGGCTGCTCCCAACAAGAGCCCGTAGAATTCTTTGGATCCGACATTAGCGATACCAACTTCGGTGCGGAGCTCTCCATGCCCGACACGAACGGCGACTTGTATACGTCAGCCGACTTCAAGGATCATGTCACGGTAGTATTTTTTGGGTTTACCCAATGCCCGGATGTCTGCCCCACGGCCCTGGCCGAAATGGCGCAAACCATGGCATTGCTTGAAGACGACGCAAAAGACGTTAACGTTGTATTTATTAGTGTTGATCCCGAGCGGGATACACCAGACGTGCTCAGCGCTTATGTCACCGCCTTTTACCCAGACTTTATTGGGCTAACCGGCTCGGAAGCAGAGCTGGCGCAGGCAGCAGATTCTTTTAAAATTCATTATGAAAAAGTGCCTAATGAAGCGGGTGATGACTACACCATGGACCACTCCGCTTCCTTTTATGTATTTGATAAGCAGGCCAAGCCCCGCATTCTGATTCCTGGCGACGCCCCCGCAGAGGAAATCGCCAGTGACCTGGAAGCACTGTTGTAATTAGTACTCCTGCAAGGCCTCGCGTAATTTCTTGAACGCTGCTGCCTCAATTTGGCGGATGCGTTCGGCGGAAACACCGAACTCATCACCAAGTTCCTGCAAGGTGGCTGCGCCTTCGTCTTGCAGCCAACGGGCTTCCACAATACGTTGCGACCGCGGATCCAGGCCAGCAATGGCATTTTGCAGACCTGTGCCTTGTAGCCGGTCAAAATCGCGACGCTCGAGCACCTGTGAAGGTTCTTCCTGGCCTTGATCCGATAGCCAGTAAATAGGCGCATAGCCATCTTCATCGTCCACCGGTACCTCAAAGGCCATATCCCGCCCGGACATGCGAACTTCCATTTCGCTGACATCTTGCGGTCGAACATCGAGCTCTTCCGCGATGTCGGCAATTTGCTGGGGATCTAGCGTTTGCCCATCGGGTCGCATACGGCGCAAGTTAAAGAAAAGCTTGCGCTGTGCTTTTGTTGTGGCAACTTTAACCAAGCGCCAATTACGAATAATGTATTCGTGGATTTCTGCTTTAATCCAGTGAATCGCAAAGGAAACCAGCCGTACACCACGCGAGGGATCAAAACGTCTGACGGCTTTCATTAAGCCAATATTTCCCTCTTGTATGAGGTCAGCATGTGCCAGGCCATAACCCAAATACTGCCGAGAGATTGAAACGACCAACCGCAAATGCGACATAATAAGCTTGCGAGCAGCATCGAGATCGGCATGATCACGCATGCGCTCGCCCAATTCAACTTCTTCCTCACGGGTTAAAATGGGAGCGCTGTAAGCCGCACTAATGTAGGCGTCAATTGTGCCTAATGCCCCTGGGTTAGAAATTGCTGTTTCTAGCGTATGATTAGATAACGCCAAAGCTTGGGATTGTTCACTCATTTGAATAACAATATCCTTTTAAATAATTACCGCACTATTCATACTTGCCATCCTATTTTAGCACTCGGCAAGGGTGAGTGCTAATAAGACCCGTAAAATTATGGTAAGTTCCCAACATTGCAGTAAATTTGTTTATTTTTTCGCCAAAAGAGGCCTAACAACATGAATCCACTACTTACCTTATTACGCGTTGGACTCGGCACAACGCTATTATGGCTAGGCGCCAGCACGTTGGCCGTGGCCCAAGTAAAAATAGGTGTCGTCACTTCAGCCACGGGCCCCACCGCCTTGGTGGGCATCCCACAAAGCAATACCGTACCACTGCTGCCCACCACCATGGGCGATTACTCGGTGGAATATATTTCTTTTGATGACGCAAGCGACCCCACCCAAACCGTCACCACGTTTAAAAAGCTTATTGACGAAGAAAACGTGGATGCCATTATTGGCCCAACCGGCTCCCCAAATGTCATGAGCGTGCTAGAGTTCGTGGCAGAATCCGCCACCCCCTTACTGGCACCGGTGGGAACCTCTGCTGTTGTGCTGCCTATGACGGAAGAAAAGGCCTGGGTCTATAAAACCACCCAAAATGACGACATCATTGCGCAGGCGCTTGTCGAACATATGCACGATACGGGTGTTAAAACGCTGGGCTATATTGGCATGAATGATGCTTATGGCGAAAACTGGCTAAAAGTCATTACTGAGCTCACGCAAGACTATGACATAGAAATTATTGCCACCGAACGTTTCCAACGCACGGACAGCTCCGTCACCGGCCAAGCGTTAAAGTTGTATGCTGCAGAACCCGATGCCATATTGGTAGGCGCCACAGGCGCAGCAGCGGTGCTACCCCAGGTAACGCTTAAAAAGCAAGGCTATGACGGCACCTTCTACCAAACCCACGGCGCTGCACTTGACGCCTTTCTTGAATTGGGTGGCGACGCCGTGGAAGGCACCATTCTTGCCGCCAGTAACATATTGGTCCTGGACGAAATTGACGATGACAATCCGTCCAAACAAATCGCACTGGAGTACATTGAAAAATACCAAGCGAAATACGACAAAACTCCGGCAACCTTTGGCGCGAATGTTTACGATGCCGGGCTGTTACTGGAACAGGCAGTCCCGCTCGCTGCCAAAATCGCTGAACCCGGTACGCGCGAATTTCGGGTCGCCCTACGCGACACACTTGAAGGCACAACCGATTTGGTCGCAACACAAGGGGTCTACAACATTACTCCTGAAGATCACAGTGGCTTTGACGAACGCGGACGGGTGCTGATTACGGTTAAAGATAACCAGTGGCGCTTGTATCAGGAATAAGTTTCAGGCGGTGAGCTGTTTCTCATGAAACGCGATATGATCCGCCATGAACGTGGCAATAAAATAGTAGCCATGGTCATAGCCAGGATGGCGGCGTAAGGTTAGCGGCTGCTTAGCCGTTTCACACGCCGCCTCAAACACTTCAGGATATAGCTGTTCTTTTAAAAAGCCATCTGCCAACCCTTGATCAATCAAAATGCCGGCAGGAAAGGGCGTTTGGGATTGCTCCATCAATCGGCTGGCGTCGTAAGCTGCCCAAGCCGCTTCATCGCTTCCCAAATAATGGTGGAAAGCTTTCTGGCCCCAGGGACATAACGACGGAGCAGCTACCGGGGCAAATGCTGATACCGATGTAAATTTGTCACGGTGGCGCTGCGCCAGCACCAACGCCCCATGCCCTCCCATGGAATGTCCAAACAAACCAACCCGGCCAGCATCGCCTGGCAGATCACTCGTCACAATATCAAACAGCTCATGCGCCACATAGCTTTCCATGCGATAGTGTTCGTTCCATGGCGCTTGGGTGGCATCCAGGTAAAAACCGGCCCCCGTGCCAAAGTCCCAATCCTCGTCCTCGCCTGGCAAATTGTTCCCCCGTGGGCTCGTGTCCGGGGCCACCAGCATAATTCCTGCCTCAGCCGCCAAACGCTGGGCACCCGCCTTGATCATAAACGTTTCTTCGGTGCAGGTTAGGCCTGCCAAATACATTAACACCGGCACCCGACCAGACTCTGCTTGCGGTGGGATAAACACGGAAAAACCCATGTCCCCCTTAACTGCTTGGGACGCATGTTTATAAAAGCGTTGCTGTCCATCAAAACAGCGATGCTCACTCACCAACTCCAAAGATTGGGACGACATGGCAAACCTCCAAAAAAAATTGGTTAGGGCAACTCAAGCTCGGTGATGATGGGCGCATGGTCAGAAATCTGGCGCCAGGGACTCCCATGCAATACCCGGGCTGTACGCACCGCAAAGCCCCGCTGGTAAACGCGATCCAGGCGTAACCACGGAAACGCCGCAGGAAAGGTGCGGGGTGGCAAGGTTAGACGGGCGGCGCCCTGATTGCCCAACTCCGGTAGCTGGATTTTACTACTGCCAGCCAGACGGTCCTGCAACGAATATCGAAACCGACGCAAGGGGCGGCGCAGACCTGGAATTGCCAAACCGCTATCCGGCGCTACCGCAAAAACCTCATACAGCTGCAACTCATCAACGAATAAAGGGGCCAGGCGGTTATTCCAATCATTAAAGTCGCCCGCAATTAAAATCGGCTCATCATCCGGCACCCACGTCTTGATACGCTTCACCAGTGCCTGGACTTGGCGCTCCCGGCCACCGCCGAACAAGCCCAAATGCACCACGAGACAATGCACCAACGTTCCATCAATATCAATGACTGCGTGCAACAAGCCCCGCTGCTCCAGCTTATGATCGGAGATATCCTGATTTTCATGCAACAAAATGGGGTAACGTGACAAGAGTGCATTGCCATGGTCCGTGCGCGTGCGCATGGCATTACAACCATATGCCACCCCCATATCCAGGGCCGCCGCCAAAGACTCATGCTGGGCGTGTAGGGCAATTCGCCGCTCGTTTCGCCCTTGAACTTCTTGTAAAAACAGCAAATCGGGACGCAAGCCATAAAGCTCTAGACGCAAGTCCGACAACGACTCACGCCGGCCGGCTGCAGAACGACCTTTATGAATGTTGTAGCTTATGACCCGAATAACTGACACATTACCTCCCGCAGACAATTACTCCAACTTCATATCCGACTTACGCACCCGAATATGAAGCTCTTTTAGCTGGGCCTGATCTACTGAAGATGGTGCCTGGGTAAGTAGGCATTGTGCGCGTTGCGTCTTGGGAAAAGCAATAACGTCGCGAATGGAATCGGCCCCCGTCATTAAGGTGACGAGGCGATCCAAGCCAAATGCAATCCCACCGTGGGGCGGTGCACCGTATTGCAAGGCATCGAGTAAGAAGCCGAACTTCTCGCGCGCGGTATCGTGATCGATATTTAAGGCCTTAAAGACTTTGTCCTGAATCTCTGCTTTATGAATGCGCACTGAGCCACCGCCCAGCTCCCAACCATTTAATACCATGTCGTAGGCTTTCGCCCGGACATCTTCGGGACGGCTTTCAAGCCATTCTTCATGGCCCGCTTTGGGGCTGGTAAAAGGATGGTGAGCCGCATGCCAACGCCCCTCATCAGCATCGTACTCAAACATGGGAAAATCAATTACCCACAAAGGCTTCCAGCCGGATTCCAGTAAACCTTGTTGTTGACCGAATTCACTGTGCCCAAGCTTCACCCGCAGCGCCCCCATGGCATCATTCACCACCTTACGGGTATCCGCGCCAAAAAAGAGCAAATCCCCATCTTGCGCCCCCGTGCGCTCAATAATACCTTGCAAGGCATCGGCATGAATGTTTTTAACAATAGGAGATTGCAAACCATCGGGAATTGAAGTGACATCGTTGACCTTGATATAAGCCAGGCCGCGTGCCCCGTAAATGCCCACGTACTTCGTATAGGCATCTATTTCGCTACGCGGTAATGCCCCCCCGCCAGGAACACGTAACGCCACCACACGGCTTGCGGCATCATTCGCCGGCCCTGAGAAAACCCGGAAATCTACATCTTTTAACAGATCGCTCACTTCCACAAGCGCCAGCTTCACGCGAAGATCAGGCTTGTCCGATCCAAAACGCTCCATGGCCTCAGCCCACGTCATGGTGGGGAATGGCGTTGGCAACTCGGCCGCTAACACTTCTTTAAAAACGAATCGAATCAAAGACTCGAAAAGCGCCCGGATTTCTTCCTCTTCCAAAAAAGAGACCTCGCAATCGATTTGCGTGAACTCGGGTTGGCGATCAGCGCGCAAATCCTCGTCCCGGAAGCATTTGGCAATTTGATAATAACGATCAAAGCCCGCCATCATCAGCATTTGCTTAAACAACTGTGGCGATTGTGGTAAGGCAAAAAACTGACCTGCATGCACCCGCGATGGCACCAGATAGTCGCGTGCCCCTTCCGGCGTGCTGCGCGTTAACATGGGAGTTTCTATATCAATGAAACCCTGCTCATCAAGGAAATTGCGCACGGCCCGTGTAACCTGATGGCGCAGCATTAAATTGTGCTGCATTTGGGGACGACGCAAATCCAATACCCGATGGGTAAGACGTGTTGTTTCCGACAAATGCTCGTCATCCAGTTGAAACGCTGGCGTCACGGAAGGATTCAGAATTTCCAGCTCCTCGCACACCACCTCCACCTCACCCGAGGCAAGGTCCGGATTAACGGTGCCTTCAGGACGATGGCGTACCTGGCCTTTAATGCGCAGGCAGAATTCGTTACGAATACGTTCCGCAATGGGAAATGCCGTGGTGTTATCAGGGTTCACCACAATTTGGGCTAAGCCGGCCCGGTCTCGCAGGTCAATAAATATGACACCCCCATGATCCCGTCGGCGGTGGACCCAGCCCACGAGGTTCACGGTTTGATCCAAATAACTTTTATTGACCTCACCTGTATAGCAGGTACGCATCAAAACATACTCCGTTGAGATTACTTTATATTAGCTTTGCGCTGACACCCATGGGACAAGCCAGGCGTATCCGCTGTGAATGCACGAGCGGCTGGCTTGTCATTGATCAATTGCTAAACCTGCCAATTTTAGCCTGTTTCAGGTAAATAAGCTTAGCATCGCTAAAGCGACAGCCCGCTAGGTTACAGACATGCCAACGGGAATCAAGAAGAACACTGCAGCAACAATGGTTGGCAAGGCAGCAGAAAACAGCAGTTTCAGGGGTGAAATTGCGCCATCGGGGAAGCACCCTTTCAGAATCGCAAAACCTGCAGGGTTAGGCGCATTGGCAATAACCGTCAAGCCACCGCCCGTAACACCACCGGCAACCAGCATATAGCGCCAAACGTCACTGGTGCCTTCAACCAACGACCCCAAATACGTGAGCGCCGCGTTATCGGTGATTGCCGTTAACAAGGTTGATCCAACAAAGAGAACATAGGGCGATAAGCCGCCGAGTAACTCTTGCAACCACCATTTTTGCATGCCGCCTAATAATACCAGCCCCGCCAGGAAAAAGCCGACCATTAAGCCTTCACGAATCAGCAAAGGATTCTGGTGGCGGCTGTAAGCATGGGAATACCCGATAAAGAGCATTAAAAAGCCCAGAAAAATAACGGGATGGTGGGACGACAGCACAATGCCAACCAAGAAGAACATATGAATGGCAATGACCCCAGCGGGCACCGCCGGGCGCACCGGCTTATCTGATTGTACCGTGCCCCCAATGGTGCCATCTAATAAATGGGTACGACAGATCAGCGTTAATACTCCGGCATTAATAATGACCGCAGCCGCCGCACGCCAACCGAAATGGGTGGCCATATAGGCAGTATCCCAACCAAAAGTATTGGCGACCATAAGTACTGGTGGTGCTGCATAAGCCGTTAACACCCCCCCAATGGAGATGTTCACAAACAGCACACCAATGGTCATATATTTAAACCCGGCTTGTTCAGAGCGGCTGAAATAGCCATCGCGCAACATTAATGCAGCCAATGTCATGGCCGCTGGCTCGGTGATAAAGGAACCCGCCAACGGCACAACCGACATGATCACAAAGAACATGGCAAGCTCATTGGCCACCGGCAACACCCGCGCAATAACCTTTACTATCATGTTCACCAGCTCGAGCACGGGGCGACTGGCGGCCACTACCATAATGGCGAATACAAAAGCAGGCTCCGCAAAATCACGCGTATCCATGTATTCCACGGCATGATCAAAGCCTGCAATCAGGGCCATGCTAGCGAGCAAAGCACATGCCCAAACCCCAAATACCGCTTCTACTTCAGACAGCAAATGCCATAAGCCGGCGTGAGAGCCCCCCTTGTTGGCCAAGCGGGCAAAAACAGGTACGGAAAAGGTATGAATAATGGCGATAGCGAAGAGAATGGTCGCTACGACTTCAAGAAAACTGGGCATGCTTCAACTGTCCCCTATTATTAATCACACAATGTAATGATTTAATTTTAAGCTGGGGTAACCATACCTCATATTCCACTGGTTTCGCTAGTAGCAACATCACTAGGCGTCTTACCCCCCTATTAGCGTACCGCCCAGTGCGGCGATTAACAGCAAGACCCCAACCGCCATATTGCTTCTGAATAACATAAAGTTACGATCGGGCCGCGCCACATTAAAAACGCGCATTTGCCAAACAAAGTGTAGGCCGATCACCGCCATGATCAAATAGTACGCCCACGAAAGTGACATCGCAACACCGGCAAACAACCACAATGCCAGGGTAGCCGCATAAAAACCGCTAATCCACAGCTTGCCGTTGTCTTGAAACTTTAGCGCCGTCGATTTCAGTCCCAGCTGGATATCGTCTCGCATATCAACATAGCCATAAACCGAGTCGTAACCGACTTGCCAGAGCACCGCCCCCAACCACATGGCAATGGCGCCAGCGGGGACCGTGTTTTGGGTATCTGACCAGGCCATGAGCATGCCCCAGTTAAACCCAATCCCCAATACGATTTGGGGCCAGTACGTAAAACGTTTACACAAGGGATAAACAATCACAATGGGCACTAAGGCAACGGCCAACCAACGGCTATAGCTGTTAATAAAGAATAACAAGATCGCACACACCAGCAATTGCGCAATCACAAAGATAACCGCGTTTTTTAGGGTTAGCTGCCCACTGGTTAACGGACGAAAGCGGGTGCGTTCAACTTGCCGATCAAAATTACGATCAAAAATATCGTTAAACGTGCAACCCACACCCCGCATCAATAACGCTCCCAATGAAAAGATCACCAACCGAGCCAACGTTGGCAAGCCATTCGCTGCTTGTACCAGAGCCGCCAAACAAGGGAGCAGGGTTAGCCATGTTCCAACCGGCCGATCCAGCCGACACAAACGTGCATACGGCCGCCATGCCGGAGGCATCCAGCGATCCACCCAGTCATTGTCATGAATATCGGAAAGATCGGGAATAGGTGACATTTCAGAAATTTTCCAAGCTTTCACGTTCCATTTGGAGGTATTGTCCATAGGCGTTGATGCGGTTCGCATCGTCGAAGGCGGGTTCATTCTCAAACTCACTCCAGTCGATGTCCTTATATGCCTGCTCGAAATCTATCATTTCTTCGACCGCCTGGCCTAATTCTTCGCGTAAGAACTCAAGATAGCGACGCGTCAGGGACATGTCTTTAAGCGGTTCACGCGAGGCCGCTCCATGGCCTGGGATAACCATCCCGGGATCCATGGACAACATACGATCCATGGCCGCAAGCCATACCCTGCTGTCGGCATCACCAACGTAGGGGATACGCCCCGTGAAATAAAGGTCGCCGGCAAACAAAATGTCATCGCTTGGCACGTACAACATGATGTCGTCGGGCGCATGGGCACCACTGACATCGTATAAAGTGAAGCGACTATCCCCCATCTGAAATTCCAGGGTGTCGCCATCCTCAAAAGTAAGCCATCGATCGGCGGGCACCAGCTCTGTCGTGTCGTCAACCCAAGGCGCCAAATCCTCGCGACGCTGTGCCAAACGCTGTTCGGCAAGGTCTGAGGCCAGATAACTTTGGCCTTTGGTATGGGCCCAAACCTCGGCACCTACTGCTTTAAATGCCTGCAAACCGTAGAAATGATCCGCGTGATAATGACTAATAATGACGCGCTTCACGGGCTGATCCGTAACCTCTGCAATGGCATCTATCATTGCTTGCCCCAAAGCGGGCGTTCCTAAGGTATCAAACACCAACACCCCGTCGGATGTCACCACAAAGCCCGCATTGGACATAAACCCCTGATTTTCTTGTGAGGCCATTTCTGAAGCACCCTGGAAGTAGTAGGTATGGGGACCGGCTTGTTTGGGCGTTAACACACTATTCGAGACCGCCATCGCTGGGGCAGTAATTAATAGCAGCATCCCCAACACGATACGCCATGCAAAACGCTTCATAGACTTCATAACTCCTCTTCCAATTTCAAGGATTACAGGCATAATTAAAGAATAACACTACGCAACGATACTATGATTTGCGCACTCATTGGGAGGGGATAATGAAAATTCGCCATATAATACACTGCTCAATGCTGGCATTAGGCGCTTTGGGCGCGGGTATCGGGTATGCAGAGGAACCCACTTTTGCAACCAAAAATCTCACGCCGGAAGCAGCGCTGGCCGCTACTCAGGCTGCTCTGGAAAACTGTCGCGACCAAGGCTATCAGGTGGCGGTTGCCGTTACCGACCGTAATGGCACGCCTATTGCTTTGTTGCGTGACCGGTATGCGGGTGCCCACACCCCCGAAACCGCCAGTCGCAAGGCCTATACCGCCGCAAGCTTCAATATGGACACCATCAGTTTGGCACAGGCCACAGAAGCCGGTGAAGCCGCCTCAGGCATCCGGCAG
>Ga0209487_1003207_pt1 | contig 12924 bp, 7 predicted proteins | sample Poulit2012_FD_187524 | JGI IMG/M metagenome (GOLD analysis project Ga0209487, IMG submission 187524) | Agricultural soil microbial communities from Georgia to study Nitrogen management - Poultry litter 2012 (SPAdes) (version 2) | ecosystem: Environmental > Terrestrial > Soil > Agricultural land... | reverse complement strand
TTAACAGAAGCTGGACTAGACGTCAAAGCGGTTGAAGAGGTGACGGGTTTCCCAGAAATTTTAGATGGTCGAGTCAAAACATTACATCCGTTTATTCACGGTGGGTTGCTGGCCAATCGTAACTTGACTGAACATAGAACAGAACTTGAAGCACATCATATTCAACCGATTGATATGGTTGTCGTTAATCTTTATCCGTTTAAACAAACGCTTGATCAACCGAACGTCACAGATACGGATATTATAGAAAACATTGATATCGGTGGGCCGACGATGTTGCGTGCAGCTGCTAAAAACTTTGAGCATGTAACCGTCGTGGTGGATCCAGAAGATTATCAGGATGTTTTATCAACGCTTACAGATAAAGAAGATTTAGTGTCAATGAGACAGGAATTAGCTGCGAAAGTATTCCGACACACAGCCCATTATGATGCATTGATTGCCGGCTTTTTCACTAGCAAAACGGACGACAAATATCCCGAAACTTATACCGTTACCTATGAAAAAGTTCAATCACTACGTTACGGTGAAAACCCACATCAAGAAGCAGCTTTTTATAAAGATGCACAAGAAATGTCAGGAAGCTTAGCTAGTGGAAAGCAGCTCCACGGAAAAGAATTATCTTATAACAATATCCAAGATGCAAATAGTGCACTTGAAATACTGAGCGAATATGAGCAACATGCAGCTGTAGCAGTGAAGCATATGAACCCATGCGGTATTGGGGTAGGTGAGACGATTGAAGCAGCATTTCAAAAAGCATTTGACGCTGATCCCATTTCTATTTTTGGCGGAATCGTTGCAATCAACCGAGAAGTGACCAAAGACTTGGCTGAAAAATTGAGCGAAATATTTTTAGAAATTGTCATCGCTCCTGGATTTTCTGATGAAGCGTTTAATATTTTAACTAAGAAGAAAAATATTCGTTTAGTAGAGCTAAATGTAGCAGGAGAGCGTTCATCTTACCAACGCTTAACAACGGTTAAAGGCGGAATGCTTATACAAGAGGCTGACCAAGCAGAAGTTAAAACAGATGAACTGAGTTATCCAACAAAACGTCAACCAACAGAACAAGAATGGAAAGATTTGATGTTTGCTTGGAAAGCAGTCAAACATGTGAAATCTAATGCGATTGTATTAGCAAAAAATGAACAAACAGTTGGCGTGGGTGCAGGTCAAATGAACCGTGTCGGAGCGGCGAAAATCGCAATTGAACAAGCGGGTGACAAAGCAGAAAAAGCGGTCATGGCGTCAGATGCCTTTTTCCCAATGCCAGATACGGTCGAAGCAGCAGCTAAAGCAGGAGTCACAGCCATCATTCAACCCGGAGGATCAAAACGCGATCAAGATTCTATTGATACATGTGATGAAGCCGGCATTGCGATGGTCTTTACAGGAATGAGACATTTTAAGCATTAAAGTTGTTGATGGATAATGGTCATTTAGTGCATGACGTTCAATTGAGACGTGAAATCCCGTCGGAAAGATCGTCATAGGGTGAATGACGTTCTTTTGGCAGTTGAAATCTCGTCGAAAAGATCGTCATAAGGCACCTGACATTGATTTGAGGTGTGAAGCCTCATTGAAAAGATCTTCATAAGACGCATGACGTTGATTTGATAGTTACATAAATATGAGGAGGAGTATACCAATGAACGTATTAGTTGTTGGGCGTGGTGGCCGTGAGCATAGTCTTGTTATGAAACTAGTTGAAAGCGAACGGGTGAATAAGATTTACGTTGCTCCTGGCAATGGTGGAATAGACGGCCAAGCAGTTTGCGTGAATATTGCCGAAACGAATACCAAAGCTCTTGTTCAGTTTGCTAAAGAAAACAAAATAGATTTCACAATCGTCGGACCTGAGATGCCACTTGCTAAAGGGATTACGAACTACTTTCAAGAAGAAGGCTTAGCTATTTTTGCACCGACAAAAGAAGCTGCTTTGCTGGAAGAGAGTAAAAGTTTTGCCAAATCATTTATGAAAAGACATAACGTCCCAACGGCAGATTACGAAACCTTCACCAATGTTGAAGAAGCTAGGTTGTATATTGAAGAAAAAGGGGCTCCAATTGTTGTTAAAGCAGACGGGCTTGCTGCTGGAAAAGGTGTCGTTGTTGCTCAAACAAAACAGGAAGCCCTCCAAGCGCTTGACGATATGCTCGTTTCTAAAATTTTCTCAGAAGCTGGATCAACGGTTGTTGTGGAAGAATTTTTAGACGGAGAAGAGTTTTCTTTGATGGCTTTTGTCCATGAAAATCAAGTTTATCCGATGGTGACAGCAAGAGATTATAAACGTGCCTTTGATAACGATGAAGGTCCGAACACCGGTGGAATGGGAGCATACGCCCCTGTCCCGGAAATTACAGAGGAAATTTTAACTTATACAATGAAGGAAGTACTTCAGAAAACAGCGGATGGCATGCAGAGTGAAGGACGGTCATTTACAGGTATTTTATATGCTGGCATGATTATGACGCCAAACGGTCCTAAGGTGATTGAATTTAATACGCGCTTTGGTGATCCTGAAACCCAAGTTGTGTTACCTTTATTAAAAAATGATCTCCTCCAAGTCATGTTAGATGTTAAAGCGGGGATAGATCCTCGACTTGAGTGGCATGATGAATCATGTGTTGGTGTGGTCTTAGCATCCAAAGGTTATCCTGCTCAATCTTGTGAAAAGAATATTCGGATTCCCGACTTCGCATCGGGTAGTCAATCATTCACGGTCTATGCGGGCACGAAAAAGACTGACCAAGGCTTAGTATCCGATGGTGGGCGTGTGCTTCTAGTTGGTGCGAAAGACTCTTCACTAAAGCAAGCAACAGAGAAGGCTTATCATTCATTCACCAGTTTCCCAAGTCATGCAGATTTCTTTTATAGAAAAGATATCGGACTAAACTAGTTAAAGAGATAAAGTTGGCATAATATCGGGATTAGCTCATAACACCCGATTGAATATTCTTTTAAAATTCATTCGGGTGCTATGTTTTAAACTAGTTGTAATCTCCTACAACGAAGCTAATCGTCCCCGGAATCAAAGCTGCTCATAAATCCAGGTAGGCAATCGAGTTAAACCTCCCCGGAATCACTGCTGCTCGCAAATCCAGGTAGGCAACCGAGCTAAACCTCCCTAGAATCACTACCGCTCATAAATCCAGGGAGCCTAAACTAATCCACCACCTCGGATCACTTTAAAAAAAGAATAAATCGTCACAATCATTCATACAAACTAAAAAGGGACAAGGGAATCTTATCTTTTTTACAGCTAAAGAAAAGTGTCACAAAAATTTCACTTTAATTAAACAAAACTTTACTGTATTAAAGTGAAAGATGTGATAGAATAAATAAAATAGATTAATTGGAGAGTTGTTTATGATGGAAAGAGGTTACTGGAGAAATAGAGAAATAAGGCATCATATCGCAGTGGCCGATGGTATCGAAGAGCCAACACTTTTACTTAAAAATGCGACTTACTTAAATGTATTTACAAAACGTTGGATGGAAGCCAACATTTGGATTCATGAGGATCGGATTATTTACGTCGGGGAAGATTTACCACAAAAATTAAACAAAACGGAAATTGTGGATTGTGAAAATAAATTTCTTGTACCGGGATATGTTGAACCCCATGCCCATCCATTTCAATTATATAACCCTGAGCAACTTGCTCTACACGCTGGAAAATTCGGGACGACCACACTGATTAATGATAACTTAATGTGGCATTTTTTATTACCGAAAAAGAAAGCGTTTACTTTACTGGATGATTTTAATGAATTACCGATATCAATGTATTGGTGGGGAAGATTTGACTCACAAACGGCGTTGATGGATGAAGACAAAGTTTTTAATACAAAAGACGTACTTAAATGGTTGAATTATCCTGGGGTTGTTCAAGGTGGGGAACTCACCTCTTGGCCAGGCTTACTTGCTGGTGATGACCGCCTGCTTTACTGGATTCAAGAAACAAAACGACTAGGAAAACCAGTGGAAGGTCACTTTCCAGGAGCTTCAGATCTAACCTTAACCAAAATGAAGTTATTCGGTATCAATGCTGATCATGAAGCGATGACAGGGGAAGAAGCGATTAAACGGCTTGAATTAGGTTATCAGGTGGGCTTAAGATATTCTTCAATTAGACCAGATTTGCCTCGTCTTCTAGAAGAAATATTAGACCAGGGACTTACTACATTTGATAATTTAATGATGACAACAGATGGAGCAACACCTTCTTTCTATGAAAATGGTGTTATGAATCTATGTATAGACATAGCTATTGAAAAAGGTGTCCCTATTGAAGAGGCGTACCGGATGGCCTCTTATAACCCAGCTAAACATTTGCTTCTTGATGAAATGATCGGCAGTATAGCACCTGGTAGAATAGCTCACATCAATATTTTATCGGCGAAAGACAATCCTCATCCAGAGTCGGTTTTGGCTAAAGGAAAGTGGCTAGTTAAAAATAATGAAGAGCAGCAAGTGAAATCAATTATTAATTGGGAAGAATATAATATAAAACCGCTTGATTTAGAGTGGGATCTTGATATGGAAGATTTACAGTTTTCCGTACCCATCGGCCTTGATATGATTAATGATGTCATTATTAAACCATATGCCGTTGAAACAGATGTGACGTTGGATGTTCTACCAAATGATAAAGATGATGCGTTCTTACTATTAATTGATCGTTACGGAAAATGGCGTGTCAACACAGCTATCCGAGGATTCACGAATCGTCTCGGTGCCATCGCTAGTTCCTATTCGACAACTGGGGACTTTGTCTTTATTGGCAAAAATAAACATGATATTTTACTAGCATGGAAAAAGTTAAAAGAATTAGGTGGAGGCATTGTCGTTGTTCACGAAGGAGAAGTTCTCTTAGAAATTCCACTTAAACTTGGTGGATTAATGGATCAAGGTGACATGCCAAAATTAATTAGTAAAGAACAAGAACTTCAAAAATTACTTGAGGAATTCGGCTATCCGTTTGATGATCCTATTTATTCAATATTATTTTTGTCATCTACTCACTTACCTTATATCCGCATTACACAACAAGGTGTTTTAGATATAATGAAAAAAGAGGTTTTATTTCCGAGCACCATGCGTTAATCTAAAGTATATAGGTTAAACTAGTTAAAAACATATGTTAGGTGTGAGGAAAATGAGAAAGAAAAGCAAGATGTATTTTATTTTAATGATCCTTGCTCTCCTGCTTTCGGCTTGTTCACAAGAAAAAGCAGAAGACAATGACGAAAAATCTACTAATTTAGATTCGAAAACAAAACCAAATACAGAGCAAGAGGAAAACACTTATCCATTTACAGGTATTAACACCGATGAAGCGATTGATCAACGGCCAGTGGCAGTAATGGTTAATAATCATCCGAAGGCAAGACCCCAATCAGGTTTATCTCAAGCAGATGTTGTGTTTGAAATTTTAGCGGAAGGTAGCATCACTCGTTTTCTAGCGATTTATCAAAGCGAAGAGCCTGAAGTTGTTGGTCCAGTCCGTAGTGCTCGGGAATATTATTTTGATTTAGCGAATGGCTATGACGCTATCTATGTGTATCATGGCGCGGCCAATTTTGTTGAAGATATGATTCAAAAAAGAGGCGTCGAAAATATCAATGGAGCCAGCTACGATAATGACGGGCAAGTATTCAAACGTGAATCATTCCGAAAAGCGCCACATAATTCTTACTTGTTATTTGATGCAGTGAATGATATTGCGGAGCAAAAAGGTTATGAAACGGAGACGGACGTTGCTCCTTTAAAGTTTTTAGATAATGATTCAGATGACATTGAAGGGGAGCCAGGTGAGCAAGTAACGATTGCTTATGATTCAAATTGGCAAGTACAATACGAGTATGATGAAGAAGATAAGCGGTACTTGCGCTCAAGTGACGGGGAACCGACGGTAGAGTTAAATACTGAAGAACAGATTTACGCCGACAACGTATTTATTGTTGAAGCACAGCATGAAGTGATCGACGGTGAAGGTAGACGAGCGATTGATTTTGAATCAGGAGGCAATGCCTATCTACTTCAAAACGGTAAGATCCAGGAAGTTGAATGGAAGAATGTTGATGGGAGAATTACACCTGTTCAAGAAGGTGAACTAATCGAGTTAGTACCTGGAAAAACATGGGTTAACGTTGTACCATCTTCTCCTGGACTAAATCACTCTGTCAGCATATCAAGCCATTAAGAACAGGAGGTGTTCTTTTTGCAAATTGATCGATTACGTGGAAAACAGTTAGACCAATTTTTTGAAGCGATACTATCTTTAAAAACGATTGATGAATGTTATCGATTTTTTGATGATATAGCTACCATGAGTGAAATTCAGTCCATTTCTCAACGGCTTCAAGTGGCTAAAATGCTAACAGAAGGTCATACATATACAGCGATTGAACAAGAAACAAGAGCATCAACAGCGACCATATCAAGAGTCAGACGCTGCATAGATTATGGGAGCGACGGATACAAGCTTGTACTTGATCGGATGATAGAAAAAGAGAATAGAAAAGAATAAAGGAAAATAGGGGTCTACCCCCTATTTTTTTGTTATAATAACTTGAAGAAGTTTAGTGAACCCATTCGTTAACTTAAACAAAACAGGACTAGTCAAATATTAGCCTGCACAGGTATTCAGGTTTTACTTTAATAGGTGAATCTTTTAAAGATGATTACCAACTAAAAAATCCGAAGGCCTGTTCCTATGAAATTTAAAAAACAAAAGTTAACTCTGATATCTTTGATTGAAATGAAAGGCGGCGACTCCAGCGGGAGGAAAAGCTTAGGTAAGACCCCGCAAGGCGTAGCCTGAGGAGGCTTACCAGCGCCCGCGGAAAGCGTCCGCCTGTAATGGAAATCAAAAGTCGTTTAGCAATATAATAAGTTTGGATTTTTAGGTAGGCATTAACTATGAAATTGATTCAGACCAATGGAGGATATTAAGTTGCACACAAATATGAATGAATGGAAGCATATATTTAAACTTGATCCAGCAAAAGAAATCTCGGACGACGATTTAGAACTTGTCTGTGAATCGGGAACAGATGCTATTATTGTTGGTGGAACTGACAACGTGACATTAGACAATGTGCTTGATCTGCTATCTAGCATCAGGCGGTATAGCGTTCCTTGTATACTCGAAGTCTCAAACATGGAAGCTATCACGCCGGGCTTCGATTATTATTTTATCCCGATGGTAATGAATAGCACAGATAAAAAATGGATGATGGATATCCAACATGAAGCGATTAAGCAGTACAAAGATATTATGGACTGGGACGAGATATTCGTTGAAGGCTACTGTATTTTAAATGAAAACTCTAAAGCCTACCAGCGTACAAGCTGTAGTATGCCTGATGCAGAAGATGTTATTGCATATGCGTATATGGCTGAGCATGTTTTTCATTTGCCGATTTTTTATGTCGAATATAGCGGTACTTATGGTGATCCGGGGCTAGTTCAAAAAGTTAAAAATGAACTGGATAATACGTTACTTTTTTACGGTGGCGGCATAGAAAATCCAATCCAAGCGCGAGAAATGAAAGAACATGCCGATGTTGTCATTGTCGGAAATAGTATTTATACAAATTTAAAACAAGCATTACAAACGGTAAAAGCCGTAAAAGGCAATTGAGGTGGAATGATTTATGCTTAAAGAAGATTTACTTACAGGATTAAATAAAGAGCAGAAAGAAGCCGTCCAACATACAGAAGGCCCACTGTTAATTATGGCTGGTGCAGGAAGTGGAAAGACCCGTGTGCTAACACATCGCATCGCTTATTTAATTAAAGAAAAAAGTGTTGCCCCACGTAATATTTTAGCCATTACATTTACCAATAAGGCGGCTCGTGAAATGAAATCACGTGTCAGCCGATTAGTCGGGCCTGAAGGTGATTATATGTGGGTGTCAACCTTCCACTCGATGTGTGTGCGAATTCTTCGCCGTGATATTGACCGGATTGGTTATAACTCAAACTTTACAATTTTAGATAGCAGTGACCAGCTATCAGTCATTAAACAAGTGCTCAGAAATTTAAATATCGATACGAAACAATTCGAACCAAGAGCCATGCTGAATCGAATTAGCGGGGCGAAAAATGAGCTAATCACCCCAGAAAAATTCAGTGAACATGTCGGTAATTTTTATGATCGACAAGTGGCACAAGTTTATGATGCCTATCAAAAAATGCTACGAAAAAACCAGTCACTTGATTTTGACGATTTGATTATGGAGACAATCCACTTATTTAAGCGTGTACCTGAAGTGTTAGAGTATTATCAACGTCGTTTTCAATATATTCACGTTGACGAGTATCAGGATACGAACCATGCGCAATACTATTTAGTAAAACAACTAGCAACCCGTTTTCAAAATATTTGTGTCGTAGGTGACTCTGACCAGTCTATTTATCGATGGCGAGGTGCGAATATAGAAAATATCTTGACCTTTGAAAAAGACTATCCAACGACTCGAACGATTCTGCTTGAGCAAAATTATCGTTCAACAAAATCTATACTTGATGCTGCAAATCACGTGATCGAACATAACACCGGCCGTAAACCTAAGAAATTATGGACTGATAATCCTAATGGAAATAAAATAAATTATTACCAAGGGGCAACGGAACAAGAAGAAGCTTTGTTTATTACTGATAAAATTCAGGAGCTTATTCGTGAAGAAGGGTATACACCTGGTGATATGGCTATTCTTTATCGAACGAACGCCCAATCACGTGCCATTGAGGATACATTGATGAAGTCGGGTGTGTCTTATCAAATGGTCGGTGGTACAAAGTTCTACGACCGTAAAGAAATTAAGGATCTTATTGCTTACTTACGATTAATCATGAATCCGAATGATGATTTAAGCTTTGAACGTGTCGTTAATGAACCAAAACGAGGGATTGGTAAAACATCTGTGGAACGATTAAGAGCCTACGCAGCGGCAAATGATATTTCATTTTATCAAGCTGTTAAAGAAGTCGATTTTACAGGAGTTTCTAAACGTGCTGCAAATGCATTAGCCGACTTTGGTGAACTTGTTAAAACCTTGTCACAGCAACAAGAATTTTTAACAGCAACAGATATGGTTGAGGCGGTTCTAAAGCGTTCAGGGTATGAAGAATATCTTGAAAATGAACGAACAATCGAAGCACAAAGTCGTCTTGAAAACTTAGAAGAATTTATGACCGTTACAAAAGATTTTGAAGAGAAAAACGAAGATGATAAAACATTGATAGCCTTTTTAACCGATTTGGCATTAGTGGCTGATATCGACCAAGTTGATGAAGAAGATCCAGACCAAGAAGAAAAAATTACATTAATGACACTACACGCAGCTAAGGGGCTAGAATTCCCAGTAATTTTTCTGATTGGCATGGAGGAAAATGTCTTCCCACACAGTCGTTCTATGTTTGAAGAGGAAGAGATGGAAGAAGAGCGACGTCTTGCCTATGTGGGAATCACTCGAGCGGAGAAACAGTTATACGTGACCCACGCCAAAATGCGGACATTATTTGGACGGACAAATATGAATCCAATTAGCCGTTTTATAAACGAAATTCCTCAAGATCTTATTGACGGCGTGGAAGAGACGAAAACGGAGATGTTTGGTAGACAGCCTATTTTCACCGAAGAGGCCATTAAGAAACCTCAGCCAAAAAGAAGAACGAGACGTACAACAAATAACACAGGTGCAGAAACGAAGGGCTGGGCTCCAGGCGATAAGGCTATTCATAAAAAATGGGGCAAGGGAACCGTTGTAAAAGTAGAAGGTGAAGGCGAAGGAATGGAGCTTGATATTGCATTCCCTGCTCCAACAGGAATCAAGCGAGTTCTTGCAAGGTTTGCACCAATCACGAAAGAATAGGGTGTTTACTGAATGAATAAAACGGAAGCAAAAGAAAAAATAGATGCGTTAAAAGAATTATTAAACAAATATGGTTATGAATATTATGTGCTTGATCAGCCAAGTGTACCTGATTCAGAATATGATAAAAGGTTACAGGAATTATTAAAATTAGAAGAAGAGCATCCCGAACTTGTGACTGCGGACTCCCCGACTCAGCGTGTTGGTGGACAACCTCTTGAAGGTTTTGAAAAAGTCGAACATAGACTTCGCATGTTAAGTTTAGGAAACGCATTTAATGAAGCGGATCTTCGTGATTTTGACCGGCGTGTTCAGGAAAACTTAAATCAACAGGTGTCTTACGTCTGCGAGCTTAAAATAGATGGATTAGCTGTGTCGCTAACATATGAAAATGGTCAATTTACTCAAGGCTCAACCCGAGGCGATGGAACTGTCGGAGAAGATATTACAACAAACTTAAGAACCATACGGAGTGTTCCACTGTCGGTTTCAGAACAAGGAACGATTGAAGTGCGCGGCGAAGCGTTCATGCCAAAAAAATCTTTTCTGGCTTTAAACGAAATAAAAGCAGAAAAAGCAGAAGAACCATTTGCCAATCCTCGAAATGCAGCAGCGGGTTCATTAAGACAACTCGATCCGAAAATTGCTGCATCACGTAACTTAGATATCTTTTTATACGGTGTTGGTGAATGGGAAGTGGAAGGCATCACGTCACATAGTGAGCGCCTCACCTACTTATCTGAACTAGGTTTAAAAGTGAATCCTGAATGGAAGAAAGTCAACTCAATCGAAGAAGTCCTTGAATTCGTTGATTACTGGACGAATGAACGCCCCCATTTAAATTATGAGATTGATGGCATTGTTATTAAAGTAGATGATATCGACCAACAAGAAGAACTAGGCTATACAGCGAGAAGTCCGCGCTGGGCTATTGCTTATAAGTTCCCAGCGGAAGAAGTGATTACCACACTTAAAGAGATTGAATTGAGTGTTGGAAGAACAGGCGTTATTACACCAACAGCAGTGCTCGAACCTGTCCAAGTTGCAGGTTCAACCGTTGGGCGCGCTTCACTTCATAACGAAGATTTAATTCGGGAAAAAGACATCCGTGTTGGTGACCATGTGATCATTAAAAAAGCAGGCGATATTATTCCTGAAGTCGTCAAAGTTCTTGAAGAACAAAGAACAGGTCAAGAAAAGAAATTCTTTATGCCTAAACATTGCCCAGCCTGTGACAGTGATCTTGTGCGTTTGGATGAGGAAGTAGCTTTACGCTGTCTTAACCCGAATTGTCCCGCACAATTACAAGAAGGACTGCTTCACTTTGTTTCGCGCAACGCAATGAACATTGAAGGGTTAGGAGAAAAAGTCATCGCTCAGCTATTCCGTGAAAAATTGATTCATACGATAGCTGATGTTTATCGCCTCGACCGTGAAGAACTCCTTAAACTTGAGCGCATGGGTGAGAAGTCTGTGGATAATCTTTTAAACGCCATTGAAGCATCAAAAGCTAATTCACTTGAAAAATTGTTATTCGGACTCGGAATTCGTTTTATTGGTGAGAAAGCGGCTCGTATTTTAGCCGAACATTATGGCACAATGGAAAAAATCCAACAAGCAAACTATGACGATCTTATCTTGATTGATGAAATTGGTGAAAAAATGGCCGAGTCGATTGTCCAATTTTTCTCAGAAGAAGAGGCTAATGATCTTTTACAAGAATTAAGGAATCTCGGACTAAATATGGAATATAAAGGGCTAAGAACTTCAGAACAAAGTAGCGACACCATTTTTTCTGGTAAAACAATCGTCTTAACAGGAAAAATGGAGAGCTTCACACGTAAAGAAGCAAAAGAAAATATTGAAACGCTCGGCGGATCTGTCACTGGAACGGTGAGTAACAAAACAGATATCGTCATTGCCGGTGAAGCTGCCGGATCAAAGTACGAACGAGCAGAAAAACTTGGCATAACAATATGGGATGAGCAACAATTTAAAAAAGCTCTCGATGGAACCAATTAAAATAAACAATTCCTTTGATAACAAGGAGTGAAAAAGTTAATTATGAAGAGATTAAGCATACTACTATTAGGCATACTCCTTTTTGTAACAAGCTGTGCACCAGATGTGCAGGAAGATGAAGAAGTAGTCAAAGATAATGAACAACAAGAAGAGACATCTATCGTACCAAGCAACCAGCTCTCCAAAGATAATTATAGAGTGGTGCTTCCCTACCGAGTCAGTGCAGCAAGAGGGGTCATAACAAACCAACTTGCGAACCGTCTTGATATTGATGAAATGGAAGAGGGCTTAAGACGCTTAGCTAAAGACTATTACAGTCCGGATGACTATTATTTTGAAGAAGGACAGTATTTATCCGAAAGCACAGTTTATGGTTGGCTTGGACGAACATTAACAAAAAAAGAATTGGAAAAAGAAGTTAAAAAGGAAGTAGACAAACGTAAAAAGAACGAAATGAACTACGATGAAGAACAAATCAAAAAAAACTTACAGCAAGGACTTAACCCATCCATTTCTGATGATGAAGATAAAAAAGCCCATAAAGAAAATCCAAAATATTTATCCCACATATTAGAACATAATTTTCTAGTTAAAAACGATGATGATACCGTATCATTAAATGGTATTTCCATTGGTTTAGCGATGAAATCTGTTTATCGTTACCAGACTGAAGAAGGCGGACCATACTACTATGAAGACATTTCAAAAAAGCAGATGCTTAAAAAAGGTTACGAATTAGCTGATACGATTGTTGAACGCATGCGTGGAATGGAAGGTTTAGAAGATATCCCGATTATGGTGGCTATCTATCGTGAGGCCGAACAGAGTTCACCGATTCCTGGAAACTTTGTTGCTCGGGGATTTGTTGATAGTGACAGTGATTCAGTCAAGAAATGGGAAGATATCAATGAAGAGTTTGTCCTATTTCCTTCAGATGATGCAAAGGAAGATCATTTCGATGATTATCAAACTGTCAATAATTTTGGTGAGGAAATAGCTAAATACTTCCCAA
>Ga0209487_1003206_pt1 | contig 12929 bp, 11 predicted proteins | sample Poulit2012_FD_187524 | JGI IMG/M metagenome (GOLD analysis project Ga0209487, IMG submission 187524) | Agricultural soil microbial communities from Georgia to study Nitrogen management - Poultry litter 2012 (SPAdes) (version 2) | ecosystem: Environmental > Terrestrial > Soil > Agricultural land... | reverse complement strand
TGGATTGTTGCAATATCTGCCATCAACTCAACATTTGGTGCTTGTTCGCGCACATAGTTGACGAGTTCGCTGAGGGGCTTTTCTGGACGTGCGCTTGCTGTTGCGTCCATCGCAATGACCTCACAGCCACTTTCGATTAATTCGTCAATTTCTTTTGTCGTGGCAGTAATATACACCCTTGAGTTGGAATAATCTCGTTTAACAATGCCAATGATGGGTAGATCGACTTCCTGTTTTATCGCGAGAATATCATCTTTTGAGTTGGCACGAATTCCTTTAGCCCCGCCTTGTTTAGCGGCTAGCGCCATTTTCCCCATAATAAAGGAAGAATGTAGTGGTTCATCCTCTAATGCCTGGCAAGATACAATTAAATCGTTTGGTAATAACATACAACCACTCCTCGTTCTATCATTGATTGACGTTCTTAAGTCTAGTCTTATTTCTTAAAAAAAGGATAAACTGCTCCGTATAACGCAGCATGATTATATAATTCAGCAACCTTAATCTCCGTTTTTATAAATGAGTCAGGTAAAAATTCTTCCACATGTTTACGGATAATTTCTATTAAAAAGTCTCCTTGTTGAGACACGCCCCCGCCGATAATGATTTTTTCAGGGTCTTGAAGTAAAATAATTTGCGCTAGTCCAGCTGCAACCTCTCGTCCCCAGGTATGAATAATATCTAAGCACGTTTCGTCACCTGCTTTTGCCTGGTGGAACACCTCTTGTGTTGACCACTCTCTCCCCAGCTGTTCCAAAATCTTTTTATTCAAAGCAGAAGTCGAGGCACGTTGTTCGTAAGTTGTGCCTGTCGCTGAATCATATAATAGATAACCGACCGAATTTGCCTGCAGATGGGAACCGCTGACTAATCCGTTATGATAGTAAGCACCGCCAATCCCAGTTCCAAGGGTGATACAGAAAAAGTTTTCACTGTCTCTACCTGCCCCTTTCCAGCGTTCTCCTAATAAAGCGGAATTGACATCATTTTCCACATGAATCGGTAAGTTGGTATCAGCCAACATGTTCTTAAAATTAGTACCTTTGTAATCCTGAATGGTTGGTCCAGCGTAAATGATTTCGCCTCTTTCATGATCAACGATACCAGCCGTGCTGATCCCCACGCCATCCACTGCAAATTGATCTTTAAATTTCGTGATAATCAATTTTACTTCAGAAACAATCGCGTTGTTTTGATTGACCGGCGTACGAACTTTTCCGTGATGACTTAAATTTACCTTGTCATCCAGTAAAGCATATTTAATATATGTGCCGCCAATATCAATAGATAAATAAGTCATGAGCATCTACCTTCCTACGCTTTAGCTTGCTTGATATGACGCGCTAATACTGCTTTCGCTTCGCTTGCATCTTGTTTTTCCAAAGCTTCCACGATTTGCATATGTTCATTCGTCAGTGCTTTATATTCATCCAATGTCAGTTCAATATGTTCAATTTGAAAGAAATAACTGGTGATAACGTTTGTTAATTGACTGAATAACTGATTATTCGTTGCCTGTAACAATTCTTTATGAAAAGCAATATCCGCATTGCGAAATTCAGTCAGCGTCTTTGCGAGTAAGTTTTCTTCAACAATTTGTCTTAATTTTTCAATAGCAGGCTGGTTGTTTTCCGAGACGATATCATCAATCGCGCTCGATTCAAAAATTAACCTGAGACCTAATATTTCCCGAATGTCTCCTTTATTAACTTGCCAAAGGAAAAAGAAATTATCTAACAATTTATCGATATTTGATTCATTTAAAAAGGCACCCTGCCCTTGGCGAACGCGAATAACGCCAGTGTTTTCCAAATAACTCATCGCTTCACGAATGACGGACCTACTGACTCCGAACATCTCAGCTAATTTTCGTTCCGTCGGTATTTTATCGCCAGCCTTCAATGCTTCATCAACAATATACTGTTTAACTGCCTGTATGACTTGTTGCTTTAAGGACATTCTTTCAGTTGCTTGAATCGGTTTCATGATTGGCATCCCTCTAACTGATTAATGTAAGCATTGATTGGCTGCATATGTCTTATCATCACATCTTGAGCCTTTGTCAAATCGCCTTCTTGAAGTCTGTCAATCAACTCATCATGTTCCTTAACAGACTTCAACATGGCATCTTTATTTTGAATTAAATTAATTTTGGTCATAGAAAAATAATCATTAATAATTTCACTAAAATTATAGTATGTTTCGTTTTCAGTCGCTCTCATCAGTTGCTGATGAAAATTCCGATCCGTTTCACGGGTATCTTGATCATTCACAATTGCTTCGTGATAAGCTTGATTAATTTCGCGCAATAACTCCAAATCAACAGAAGTATTTTTCTCAATAATTAACCGAATGGCTCCCAGTTCAATAATCTGACGGATTTCGATGAGTTCTTTTATTTTGACGCCGTGCGTATCATAATGATGTTGTAAAATTTGTTTAATTGCATCGAAGTTTTGATTATTAATATAGATGCCACCGCCACGCTTAATCGTCAACAGGCCGATTGATTGTAGTGAAATCAACGCTTCTCGAATGACCGTCCGACTCACCTGCAAATTCTCGGTCAGTTCTTTTTCAGAAAGATACCTGTCACCAGGTTTGTATTCATTTTCAACGATATGTTGTTTAATCCGGGCAATGGCAATATCAACTAACGATTCTTTTTGCATAAGCATTAAAAACACCTCTTTACCGTTATTAAGCTATTTATATTCTACCATAGTCAGCCACGCCAGAAGATAGGAATTCAATATAACATTCACCTATAAGTCTTTTATTTGAAACCTCTTACAAAAATCAGTTGACAATTAAAGAAAACGGTTTTATGATTAAGGTGCAAATGAAAATTGGTCTGACCATATTATAACTTTTTAAAATACAGGAAGCAACATCAAGGAGGAAACTTTAATGAAAGGCTTATATTCAGCATTACTCGTTCCATATGACGAAAATGGCCAAATAAAAGAACAAGGTTTACGTGAAATTGTCAATCAAAATATTGAAAAACAACAGGTGGATGGTTTATATGTCAATGGAAGCTCCGGCGAAAACTTCATGCTATCAACTGAACAAAAGAAAACCATCTTTCGTATCGTTCAAGAAGAAAATAATGGCAGAGTTAAATTAATCGCTCAAGTTGGATCAGTGAATCTTGATGAGGCTGTTGAACTTGGTAACTACGCAACAGAACTTGGTTACGATAGTTTATCAGCGGTCACACCGTTCTACTATCAATTCAGTTTCCCAGAAATCAAGTCTTACTATGAAACGATTATTGAAGAAACAAATAATAATATGATTATTTATGCGATTCCTGCCTTAACAGGTGTCACCATCGATATGTCTCAATTCGATGAACTTTTCCAAAATGAAAAAATCATCGGCGTCAAGTATACTGATGGCAATTTCTTCACGCTTGAAAGACTAAGAAAACGTTTCCCAGATAAGTTGATTTTCTCAGGATTTGACGAAATGCTTATTTATGGACTTATTTCAGGTGTTGACGGTGCCATCGGTAGTACGTTTAACGTCAACGGTAAACGTGCCAAAGAAATTATGTCACTTGTTGAACAAGGTAAAGTGACAGAAGCATACGAAGTTCAGCACACAACTAATGATTTAATTGAGCAAATTCTTAATCTAGGACTCTACCAAACCTTAAAAGAGATCTTGAATCAAAAAGGTATTGATGCTGGTACATGTAAAAAGCCGATGAGTGGTTTTGATCCAGACAAAATTGGCGAAGTTAAAAAACTTGTAGAAGATTTTAATTTGTAAGTAGAATAATTCAAAGTATTTTTAAGCCCAAAGGAGCCGGGACAAAACAAAGTATTAGTTATTAAATGTCAAATTATCTCAAGTAAGCGCTATTCGCTTCGGAAAAATACTTCGCTTTCCGTGGGCGGCTGATGAGCCTCCGAATGCTACGCATTTCGGGGTCTCATCTAGGCCTCAACTCCCACTGGAGTCTACGTATTTTCCTCCGCTGACTTGAATAGGTGGTTAGAAATATACTTTGAAACGTTCATTTTTACACTAATTTAAGTACTAATGTTCAAGTCCTTTGAGTGACTATTTCCAAGTAACCATTTTCCGGTTACATAATGTAAACGTTTTAAAACTATAAGTCTAGTTAAAAGGAGTGGTTGATTATGGAAAAAGTAGGATTCGGTACGATAAACTGGATTGTTTTATCTGTTTATCTAGTCGCGATGCTTGCGGTTGGTGTTTACTTCACGAAACGTTCAGGTAAAAACACCGATGCGTTTTTTACGGCTAGTGGTAAAATCCCAGCTTGGGCAGCAGGATTCAGCATTTACGCAACAACACTTAGTGCGATCACGTTTATGTCCACGCCAGAGCAAGCCTTTCTGACTGATTGGTCATATGCTGCTGGTAACTTGGCTATTTTTGCAATTATCCCAATCTTGATTTACTTCTACATTCCGTTTTTCAGAAAATTGAATGTAACAACTGCTTACGAATATTTAGAAGAACGATTTGGCGTCTCAATGCGTTCGATCAGTAGTTTATTGTTTGTCCTATTTCATATTGGTCGCATAGCCATTGTTATTTATTTACCAACACTCGCGATTACATCGGTTTCTAATATCAACCCGATTGTCATCACCGCGGCGGTTGGAATCTTATGTATCATTTATACTTTTCTTGGAGGTATAGAAGGGGTTATTTGGAGTGACGTCATCCAAGGTATTCTTTTACTTGGCGGGGCGCTTCTCATTGTGTTGATGGGTATTAACTTGATTGACGGAGGTTTTGCATCCATTGTGAAAGATGCGTCCAGTCAAGGAAAACTTCTCACTGCTGATAACTTTAAATTTGGTACCGCTTCAGCAGCCATACCAATCATTTTCCTTGGATCTATCTTTAATAACCTACACCAATATACAGCGAGTCAAGATGTTGTTCAGCGTTATCAAACAACAACATCCATTAAGGAAACAAATAAATCACTATGGACGAACGGGGTCTTAGCTTTAATCACTATCCCGATTTTCTATGGTATGGGAACCATTCTATATATGTATTACTCTAGCGCAGGTACGCTTCCAGAAGGATTTAATACATCAGCTGTCGTTCCATACTTCATTGTAACAAGCTTACCTGTTGGGGTGGCTGGTCTGTTGATCGCTGCTATATTCGCAGCTTGTCAATCAACAATTTCTTCTAGTCTAAACAGTATTTCAGCTTGTATTGTCGTTGACTTTAAACAGCGTTTCTTTGGAAAAAATCACGGAAAAGGCGACGTTCTTCTAGCAAGAATCACAATTATCATTGCGGGCTTACTCGGCGTAGCCGCTGCCTTGTACCTCGTCGCAACAAACCGTGCTGAAACTTGGAATCTATTCTTAGATATTACTGGTTTATTCGGTGTACCAATTGCAGGTATTTTCGCATTAGGTATTTTTACAAAACGTGCCAATACACCAGGAGTATTAACAGGGTTGGTTCTTGCAGCAATCACAGCTTACTTCGTGCAAACAACCGATTTAACGCCATTTGCTGTCAGTACAGTATCATTCTTTAGTTCCTTTATCTTTGGATATATTGCTAGCTTGTTCTTCACTAACAGTAATAAGAACATCACTGGTTTAACAATTTATACTAAAAATGAAGAGTATGTAAAACCGGCAAAATAAACTTAAAAAAACGCACACACCTGTTTAGTGAGGTAGTGTGCGTTTTTTTCTTACCTCTCTCACTGAAATTATTTGAGAAAAAATTAGTGGTACCCGCTATGAAAATTCTATAACCTTTCATGTGGGGTTATAGCCCTTTAAATTTTTCTATAGCCTTTCATGCAAGTCTATAGCCCGTTAATTTTTCTATAGCTTCTTCATACGAGTTTATAGCCCTTTATATATCTCTATAGCCCTTCATCCCAAATACGAAAACCAAGCGAAACTTTTCAAATAACAGATAATACTATACAATTAAATAAAAGGGATGTGAACAAAATGAGCCTGCCAAGCGAAGAACTTGTAACGTTACAGGAATTTTACCAAATGCGCGAAGAGACAGATCAACTCCTTGAATATATTGATGGCATCGTTTTTATGTCACCTTCGCCTTCCACAATGCATCAGCGCATATCTATGCGGTTATCTGCAAAGTTATTTAACCTCCTAGAAAACGCAGATTGTGAAGTCTTCTCAGCACCGTTTGATGTGAAACTTAGTAATGAAGAAATCCCTGGAGAAAAAGTAGTTATCCCTGATTTGTCAGTTATCTGTGACAAAAGTCGCCTTGATGCGCAACAGTATAATGGGGTGCCGACTTTAATCATTGAAATTATCAGTCCATCCAATCAAGCACATGATCTCATTACGAAACTGAACTTGTATATGCAATACGGGGTAAAAGAATACTGGATTGTGAACCCGCTATTAAACACAATTATGATATATGCTTTAAATGAAAAAGCAGAATATGAACAGAGCGACAATGTCAGGGAAAAGGGTATCGTAACATCAAAGGTTTTATCTAATTTTAAAGTGGATGCAGCCCAACTTTTTCAGGAATGAGACCCCTCCCAAAGAACATATTCACACCAAAATAAACACTAAAAAGGTATAGCCATTCTGCTTAAAAGCACAGAATGGCTATACTTTTCCTTTCTTATTTCCGGGGAATTCTTAGCTTCATATTCATTAACCCTCACTTCGCTCCCCTTTATCCCGTCTAACAAACAGTGCAGACACTAATCCAACAGCGGCAAAAATAAATGCAACAAAGAAAGCTGTTTTGACACCTGCAAGATAATCAACCGGATTCAAACCGGCAGAACCTGATGTCGCTTCCGCTTTCGTGATAAACGAAATAATAAAAGTAAGCCCTAGCGATCCGCCAAATTGACGCGCCGTGTTGATTACAGACGTCCCGTGCGGAATCAATTCATCTGGCAAGGCATTGATACCCGTTGTCATAATCGGCATATTGATTAATGCCACACCACCCATCGCAATCATAAACAAGACCATCGTCACCAAAAATGGTGTGTCGAGATCTAATATAAAGTGGAAACCTAGCGTACTGAAAATCAACATAATAAACCCGATGATTGCAATATTACGTCCACCATGATTATCAAACAACCGTCCTGCAAACAACGACATAACAGCAAGCGTCAATGCTCCGGGCATCACAATTAATCCACCAAAATACGCGGAATATTGCTGTGCATTTTGCACATACATCGGTAAAATCGTCTCCGTTGCGATCAATAAACTAAATCCAATAATGGTAATAAACGTGACTAATGAGAAAATCGGTAAAGCTAACACACGAACTTCCAATATCGGTTTTGTAAGTCGTAACTGACGGAAAACAAAAAATGAAATGGCAAGTGCACCAATGATTAAACTAGTCAGAGTAACAACGTCGCTTAGTCCCGACTCCTCCATCATATTAAATCCATACAGCATTCCACCAAAACCAACCGTAGATAAAATAATCGATAAAATATCTATTTCCGTTTCCCGCTGTTCGGTCACATTATGCATAAATAGGAAAATCATCAACAAAATAATTCCAGCAATCGGCAGTGTTAAGTAAAATAACGCACGCCATTCAAAATGGTTCACAATTAGCCCAGAAATAGGTGGACCAATCGCAGGCGCCACATTAATAACTAGTCCCGCAAGTCCCATCGCAAACCCTCTTTTTTCCCTCGGATAAAGTAAAAAAAGAACCGTCTGCATCAGGGGAATCATAATGCCAGACCCCATACCTTGAATAATACGTCCGATAATCAAAACAGGGAACGTCGGAGCAAACAGCCCGACAATGGTTCCAATAATATAAAGTATTAAAGCACTCATCATTAGCGTTCTCGTTTTAAACGTATCAATAAAATAAGCAGTAATCGGAATAAGAATAGCAATCGTCAACATAAAACTGGTCGTCAACCATTGCACTTGTGTCGAGTTAATCGAAAACTCTTCCATAATTTTCGGAAAAGCAGTCAACAATAAAAACTGTGTCAAAACTGACAAAAAAGAAGCCGATAAAGTGACTGCGACAATTAATCGTTTCTGGAGTGTTGATAAAGTTGATGTCATCTTTCTTGCCCTCCTCTGACTGAACCAATAAAGTAAAACTATAATCTTCTCCACCATTCAACTTATACCATACAAACAGTAAAACAAGCAATAACATCCATTATATAGCAATTAGCGATCAAAACCCAAAAAGAAAAACCACCTCCCCATTCAAAAAAACATTTAATATAGCTAAAATCAATCCAAAACATCCAGCATGTAATACACTCCACTTATAAGATAAGCAGAAGCTATATAAACGACACAGTCATCGCTTCGTGTAGCGGATTAAATAACAGGATAACACCAGCTAAAATGAAAATGATATTTAATATAATAGATATTAAAAGGAAGGCTCTGTTACTATGTACAGCTGGAGTAACCGTGAATAGACTGATAAGGGGACTTAATATAAACCAAAATAACAAACAAAATGCAATAGAACTCGCAAAGAGATTTAACTTTAATACAAATCCGAAGATAATGTTAAGGACACCAAGGGCTATCTCTCATCCCTACGAGATTCTGAGCAACCCTTTCTCATAACGACCGTATACAATTTCCAAGATTCCATAGATTAATCCTTGGTATCACCGTCATTGTTTCTTGTTTCTATTGATAACTGTTATAATATTAATAGGTACATTCTATAACTTTTCTAAATTAAAAGGAGGGAATAATTATGAAATTAAAAGACAAAGTTGCTGTAGTTACAGGCGCCGCTTCGGGTATGGGGAAAGCAATCGCAGAACTATATGCAAAAGAAGGTGCCAAAATCATAGTCGCAGATTTAAATCTTGATGGCGCAAATTCAGTAGTCGAAGGAATCACCAGTAATGGTGCCTCCGCTAAAGCCGTACAAGTTAATGTAGCAAAAAAAGAAGACATCGATAATATGATCGATACAGCAGTGAATGAATATGGAACAATAGATATTTTAGTAAATAATGCTGGCATTATGGACGGATTTGAACCTGTTGGGGAAATATCCGATGATAGATGGGATCAGATTTTCGACATCAATACAAAAAGTGTTATGAGGGCCATGCGTAAAGCAATACCCATTTTTCTAGAGAAAGAACAAGGTGTTATCATCAATACCGCCTCGACTGGCGGACTAAACGGCGCTCATGCTGGAGCAACTTACGGAGCATCTAAACATGCTGTGATTGGTTTAACTAAAAATACCGGCTTCATGTATGCTCAAAAAGGGATTCGCTGCAACGCCATCGCTCCAGGAGCTGTCGAAACAAATATCAGTTCTTCAATGACAAATATTAGTAAGTTCGGCGCTGAACGAACAAAGGTTGTACAAGGCGTCATTCCCGGCGTAGGACAACCTGAGGATATTGCAGACGTAGCATTATTCTTAGCTTCAGATGATTCACGTTTTGTAAACGGAACAGTCGTGACTGCTGACGGTGGTTGGACTGCAGCATTTTAATAAATTCTTTCAAGTCCCCCGTTAGCTTAAAGGGGGACTCCTCGATACTTTCCATGAACCCGTATGTTACCTAACAATTACCCGCTCAGTTATAACCCTCCCCGTAGATATGAAGACAAATAATCTAGTTAGTATTTGACTTCTTTCCATCAACTTCCCACACAGGAATCCCATATCTGTCTATATGTGTCTTTAATTGTTCATTCCTAACCCCTTCATAATGAAGGATATCAAAATAATAAGGCAAGGGATAAATTTCATTTAACAAGTTATTTAACTTCAATATCGTCTCATCACTCACAAAATCCCCCTTCAAAGCTAAATCAACATCAGAACCTTTCTTATAATTACCAAGAGCTCTACTTCCAAAAATTATCGCGCAATCAATATTGTTAAATTGACTAATCGCCTCTCTAATCAATTTCATATCTCGTTCTTGTAACCCACACATCATCATTTTTCCTCCAACAATTTATCATACAACACTTTTAGCATAGGCACGAAGTCTTCTCTTATCTCTTCAACAAACTTTTTAGCCAGTTCTTCATCATAAGTACGTGCAGTTAAGTTTCGCTTAGATAATGCATCTAACCACAGATGACCATCCTCAATCAACCCGATTTGAAAAGCCTGTTTTATTGATTCACGGGGACTCTTAACCACGAATCCTTCCGCCTCTAAATAACCTTTAAGTACTTTCCACGAGAGCTCAAAAGACATCTCAAAAAACTGAATCAAACCCGCCCGCTCCAACTCTGTTTCAATCTTGTCATTAGCATATTTATTTAAGAGATTAAACGATCGATCGAAATTCTCAAACCGTTGCCTCCACCTCACATCTTTTGAATATGCCATATCATCCACCCCTATCTCGCTTCAACGTTTCCTTTATTATATTCAAAAAAATAGATTATAAAAGAAAAAGTGATGGAAAACGGCATCCATCCATATCCACCTGAAGATTTAAACTATGGACTAACCCTATTTTTCTAACCTACCCCAAGAACCCAAGTCGCAACCTACAAAGCCCCGACTCAATCAATAGTGACGGCTAAACCCCGACTCCTTATAAGAAAAAAACAGTTCCTCACTTCATTCCAATCCATGAAGTAAAAGAACTGTTCCAACCGTTCAGCCTAATATTATTGTTTTAAAGCACCACTTTTCTCCGGGATGTCATCCACATCAAGAGCATTCAAATTACAGTAATATTCGAGGAAATTTTCAGCTTCTTTGATTTCTTCTTCATCCTCTTTCATCGCTATGATATCTTTTAAGATTTGAGCAATCCAAATATTTTCAAAGTAACGGAATTTACCGGAATTCCACGTCATTCGATCAGGATAACTCTTATTGATATAATAATTCCAGAAAAGCATATTTTCAGCTTCTTCATCCGTGAGCTCAATTCTATATTCTGCATGCGCTGGTACCAAACCGTGGGCACCAACATCACCACTAAATGTTTCAGTTAACATATATAATCCGAGGATTCGTCTTTCTTTTTCTTCTATATCCGACGCTCTCTCAGTTAGAAGACATGCACTGTTCGGGCGCAAGCGAGCTGGCCTATTAGGCTGTCCCTTATTTTTCCCACTTTGAACCGTACCAGTTGACACTTCCCAATCGGCAAATACATTTTCTTGTTCCTCCTCATCTAACCAAAAAACAATTGCGTTTTCATGGATATGAGGCCTTTTCGCCCGATTCCCAGCTTGACTCTGCCTTATTCTAGCGAGTGCCTGTTGTTCCCTTTCTTCTTCTCGCTCCCTTTCAACTTTCTCTTCTTCAATTTTAGAAATTACCTTTTTTAGAGATTTCGCTGTGTCCTCATCCTTTAGGGATATGAACTTTCCAAAAGCATCGGGGTAAACGAATTTTCTGTTACCATCTTCAAAATCAACAGTGATAATATTTTCATCCTGTTCTACGACATTTCCCGTACCAAACGTTTCATGTGTTATTTTTTCATTTAGTAAATTCATTAACCCACTCTCCTAATATATAATAAATTTCCAGGCTAACAAAAAATAATTACAATAAAAAACCGAACTCAAACTCTATCTAAGAGAAGTTTCGTCCGGTTATTCTTTATTCTCACAAAATTTCACTAAGTTAATAATACCATATAATCTTATTAAATGCAATTTTTCTGTTGACAGATATGATTAGTCCATCATATAATAGAAAGTTATTCGCAATCATCTAAACGTTATTATTAAATAGTTCATCGAATGTTATGCGGCCGCTTATGGATTTTACGATCGACGGGTGCATAACCCACCTCGCCCAGCATAAGAAAAAAAGGAAGGATTGCTCCTCCCTTTTGTTAGTTTATTTTCTTTATCTAGCCTTCGTTTTCACCATTGTCCTCTTCGCCTTGTCCGTCTCCGTCTCCATCTCCATTTCCGTTATCATCATCATTTTGGTCATCCTCTTGTTCATCCGAATCTTGGTTTTCATCCTCTGAATCAGATTGGTCCCCGTCTTGTTCCTCTTCGTGTTCCTCGTCATCCGCTTCTTCTTCCTCTTCCTGCTCTTCTTCCTCTTCTTCCTCATCCTCTTCGTTTTCATCTACTTCTTCTTCATCCTGCTCCTCGTCGTCTTCTTCCACTTGTTCTTGATCAGAATTATCAGTTGGGGGTTCCTCTGGTGTCGCTGGTTCTGCACCACGTACCTGTAGTTCCGAACCAACAGAAACAACCGAATCAGGCTGAGCAAAGTCTTTCACGTCTTGCGATGACACCTCAGACATTAATTCCCGGAAAAGTTGCTTAGCGATATCCTGCGTTCCATCATATTTAATGTACTGCACATCGCCATCTTTATTTTTCATCGACGGGTAACCCGTCCAGACAGTGAGTGAATACTCTGTGGTATAACCAGAAAACCAAGCATCACGCAATCCGTCAGCAATGCCGTACTTTTCCCGATCTTCTTGCGGTATATTCGTTGATCCCGTTTTCCCGGCAACAGGGATACCCGCTATATTAGCTTGTGTTCCAGTTCCACTCGTCATGACCGTCTTCAACATATCCGTAATCATGTAAGCCGTGTAATCCTCCATGGCTTTCTCCGATTTCGAATCAGGTTCCCACTCTTTTCCATCAGGAAAAACAACCTTTTTAACGGCGGATGGTTCATTATATGTCCCACCATTTCCGAATGCCGCGTAGGCCCCTGCCATTTGTAATGGAGACACACCATCAAAACCACCAATAGCAGCCGACTCATATATCGGATCAATATTGATGCCTAGTCCAGCAGCAAAAGCCTGTGCCTTCTCTTCTCCCACCGCTTGGAATGCCTTTAGCGCAGGAATGTTTCTCGACCATTCAAGACCTCTTCGAATCGAAACAGCTCCCCAATATTTACCATCCCACTCATTGATCGGTGTTCCGTCACTATACTCATACGGTTCA
>Ga0209487_1003205_pt1 | contig 12934 bp, 12 predicted proteins | sample Poulit2012_FD_187524 | JGI IMG/M metagenome (GOLD analysis project Ga0209487, IMG submission 187524) | Agricultural soil microbial communities from Georgia to study Nitrogen management - Poultry litter 2012 (SPAdes) (version 2) | ecosystem: Environmental > Terrestrial > Soil > Agricultural land... | reverse complement strand
GTCACGGGGCCGGGGATGCACCAGCGCCGGCAGCCGACCGGCGACGGTCTGCGCTCCGGATTCATCGGTGAGAACCGCACGCGCACCGGCGTGTCGAGCCCGGTCAACGAAATCAGCACCGTGCGCACGGGATCCGGGCACGGCGATGTAGAGATCACCGGGCCGGACGGCGGACGTGTTCAGGCTCAACCCCGTGACCGTCACGTCGTCGTCCACCGCTGCGATTTCCAGTAGTTCGGCAATGTCATTGAGCGCCCATCGCGGCACATGATGGGGACGTACCCGCATCATGTCAGGCACCGAGCTCGATTGACCCATTTAATGAGCCTATCGGCCGCCTCACCACTTGTGTGGAACCTTGGGCGGCTTCGAACCCGTCGGAGGAATGCCGAAGCGTTCCAGTGCCATCGACATGATGTCGGAGAAGACCGGGCCGGCGGTGGAGCCGCCGCCGGCGTTGGAGTGCGGTTTATCGAGTACGACATAAGTAATGAACCGCGGGTTGTCGGCCGGCGCGAAACCGATAAAGGACACCGTGTTTTGGCCTTTCACATAGCGTCCCGTGTCCGGGTTGACACGCCACGCCGTACCGGTCTTACCGGCGACCCGGTAACCCTTGATGGCCGCGGTGTGTGCGGTGCCGTTTTTGGCCGTCACGGCTTCCATCATGCGGGTGACCGACGATGAGGCCTGTTCGGACATGACGCGTTTCTTGGACGTCTTGACCTTGGACGTGCCGTCCTGGGGCGTACGAGTGGCCGATACCACGGTGGGCTCGACCATGACGCCGTTATTGGCGATGGCGCCCACGGCGCGCAACATTTGGATCGCGGTGACCGAAATACCTTGGCCGAAGGCGATGGTCGCGTGTTTGGCATCGCTCCAGTCGCTGGCCGGCGGCAGGAGTCCGGCCGACTCGCCGGGCAGATCGATACCGGTTTTATCGCCCAAACCGAACCTGTTCAGCGCATCGTGCATTTGTTGATCGGAGAGCGCTTGCGCCGCGACCACCACGCCCAGATTGGACGACTGCGCGATGGCGCCGGCCGCCGTGAGATGCAACACCCCGTGCTTCCAGTAGTCGGAGATCTTAAAGCCGTCGATCGTCATCGACGGCGGGACCACGATCTTGGAATCGGGGCGGATTTTCCCGCGATCGGCCAGCGCGGCCATGGTGAGAGACTTTTGTACCGAGCCCGGCTCATAGACGGTTTGGTAGGCACGCGAGACGGTGGTCGACTTATTCTGGTTTGCGCCGGTGTCCGGATTGAAAGTCGGCGCCTGGGACATTTGGACGATCTGCCCGGTTTGCGTATCCATGGTGATCGCCAGGCCCCAATCGGCGCTCGCGGACTTCACGGCCTCGGCCAGCCGGCGGTCGGCGTACCACTGAAGATCGCGGTCGATGGTGGTTACCACGGTTCCGCCGGGTTGCATCTCTTTGACGGTGTTCTCTGCCTGCGGGATCCGCTGTCCCGTAGGCGAGACTTCGAACGTCTGCGAGCCGTCTACACCGGTGAGCACGGAGTTATACCGTTGCTCTAATCCGCCCACGCCGTCGCCGGCGTCATTGAGATGTCCCAGTAGATTGGCCGCCAACGTGCCGCCGGGATAAGACCGCAGCGAAACTTTCTGCCCGAAGACTCCGACGTATCCCGCTTCCTTTATGCGATCGAGCGCGTCTTGGGCCTTCCAGGCGGGCGCCTTCTTGATCAGATATTCAAACCGCGAATTGGGCGTGCGCAGCTTGGTCACGGCGTCGAAATAGTCGATCTCGTCACCGAATACATCCACGAGGACCCGCGCGATTTCGGTGGCGTTTTCACGCGTCATCGACGGATCGGCCGTCAGCGTCATGCCTGCCGTGTTTGCCGCCAGTGCCACGTCATTGCGGTCAACGATTTTGCCCCGCGGGGCGGGCACGGCGATCGTCTGTGTCCCGCTTTCGGCGGCCATGGTGGCATAGGCTTGCGAATCGATGCCCTGAATCTGGAATAGGCGCGCACCGAAAATCGTGAACACGGCGACGATAACGATCAAGCCGGCCCACAGTCGCCGGCGGATCAGGCGCTGATGGCGGGTCATGATGCACCACCCACATTCGTATCCGGTTTGGCCGGGGCAGGCGAACCGATCACTTCACCACGCGACAGATCCAAGAACACCGGCGATGCGCCGGGGACCATGCCAAGCTCGATCGCTGCGTGCGCAATCGACGACGGGCTGCGTTCGTGGGCGACCTCGGATGCCAGCGCATCGTGCTGCGTGGTCAGCGCATTGGACTGTTGATGCAGGCGGCTGAGTTCGAATGACTGGCCTTGTAGCAGCGTGCTGATCAGGATCAGACCCGACAGCCCGGCTGCCACCACGACCATGACTACGAAGACGAACGGGGTCCGGGTAGCCCGTGCGCGCACCGGCGCGACCAAGCGCAACCGGGTGCGCGGTGTCTGCGGCCGGCGCGCACGCGATGGGGCTGTCGCACTCACGGGGGCACTCATGCGGCCGTCCTCTCAATTGCGCGTAACCGCACCGGTTTAGCGCGCGGATTGACTTCGATTTCCTCGGCTCCGGCTTGTTCGGCGCCGCGTGTGACGGCGGTGAACTTGGCGTTGATCGATGTGACGGGCAGGTGTCTGGGCACATCGACCGTGGTGTGGGCGGCGAAGGTACGTTTGACGATCCGGTCCTCCAAGGAGTGATAGGCCATTGCGATCACCCGCCCACCGACATCGATCGAATCCAGTGCATCGGGCAGTGCGCGTCCGAGGGCACGCAACTCGTCGTTGACCTCAATCCGTAGCGCTTGAAATGTGCGTTTGGCGGGGTTGCCACCGGTTCTGCGTGCCGCCGCCGGAATGCTGTCGCGAACCGCATCGACGAGTTGGCTGCTGCGCGTGAAGGCCGTGCTATCCCGCCGGCGCACAATCGTGGCGGCGATTCTGCGAGCGAACTTCTCCTGGCCGTATCGTGACAGGATCGAGGCGAGGGACTCGGCGTCTTCATCGGCCAGCACATCTGCTGCGGTACGTCCGATTCCCGGATCCATGCGCATGTCCAGCGGCGCGTCGTGCGCGTAGGAAAAACCTCGCGCCGCCCGATCCAGCTGCATCGATGACACGCCCAGGTCGAAGAGCACCCCTGCGACGATGCGCCCGTCGAGCACCTCGCCGATTTCGTCGTAGATCGCATGGGTCAGCTCCGTGCGACCGTCGAACCGGTGAAGGCGCGACCGTGCTTGGGCCAATGCATCGGTGTCACGATCAATGCCGATGAGGTACAGGCCGGGGAACGCGAGGAGCAACGCTTCGGCGTGCCCGCCGGCGCCGAGCGTGGCGTCGACCACGATGGGCTCGGCGCGCTCTACGGCCGGCCGCATCAACTCCACCACGCGATCACGCATGACCGGGATATGCGCACTCATCAGGCGCCCACCATCCATATGGCCAGCCACACGAGCGAGGCACATAGCACCGACAGCGCGCATGATACGCCCGCGACGGCGATGGCGTCGGCGATCTCGTGGCGAACTCGCCTCGAAGTGTTCACGTGCGTTCCTCATCTGTGGGTTCGTACGGCCCGATCCCCCACCGCCGGAATGTGCCATCGGGGAAGAGACGTCACATCCCGTCGGGAGGAGGTCCGGCCTTACGTGCCGATCGTTAGAAGATTCCCGGCATCACCTCCTCGGACATATCGGCATAGGCCTCCTCCTCGGATGCTTCGAATTCATTCCATGTGTCGGCATCCCAGATCTCGATCCGGTCCATGGCGCCGATGACCGCGCATTCGCGGGTGATGCCGGCCCAATCGCGTAATACCGCGGGTATGGCGATACGTCCCTGTTTATCGGGTTGTTCGGACGCCGCACCCGAATACAGCATCCGCACAAAATTTCGAGCCTGCTTGTTCGTGAACGGCATTTCGCGGATCCGCTCGGTGAACGCATTGAAGGTGTCCGGCGGCCAAGCGAATATGCAGTGGTCTTGACCGCGGGTGAGAACCACCCCATCGGCCAGGCGCGGACGAAACTTCGCCGGCAGGATGAGGCGCCCCTTGTCATCGAGCCGCGGCGTGAACGTACCGAAGAAGCTACCGGCTTCAACATCATTCACCGCCCCGTCCTTTCCGTGTCTGACCGACGTCGAGGAAAATCAACCACTGTGCTTAACCACTATGCTCCACATTAACCCACAATCCCCCACTTTCATGCAAGCACCTGCCGTGGCGCGCCCGCAGCGATCTTGAACAGCGCCCCATGGGCATAAAAAACAGCGCCCCATGGGCATAAAAAAAACCGCCCCGAAGGGCGGTTTAATGAGAAGTGGAGCGTTGTGGAGCGCTAGCGGCCGTCCCCGTGCTGGCGCCGATTCCAGCGTTCCTCCATACGATCGACGAAGGAACCGCTGGGCTTCTTGGGCGATGGGCGGGCGGCATCCTCCTTACCGGCGTCGCGGAACCCGTTCCGCCACGAGGTGATAAAGAAATAACTGCCGGCGATCATCGCCACGAAACCGGCGACTCCCACGACGGTCAGTGCTAGCACCGCGCCGGTCAGCAGCATGGCGATACCAAGAGTAAACACGGTCGCCGAAATGATCGCGACTCGTCTGTTATGCGCTCGGTATTTCGAGCCGCGCAGCGTCGACGCAAATTCGGGGTCGTCCTGGGCCAACGACTGCTCCATTTGCTGGAGGAGCCGAGCCTCCTCATCTGATAGTGGCACGATAATCTCCCGTGGTCGATTCCTACTTCTATTCTAGGCGGGCAACCGATTGTAGGCCAGCGGCTACCGACCGCAGAGCGTCCCCCGCTAAGCGCTCTAAAGCAAACAACGCGTCGCGGCCCCGCGGCTGCTCTTCAACCACCTGCGCCGGGACTAGATCGGTGAATATGCGCACACCCCGTTCCAGGACCGGACGGAAGCCGGTATCGCGCATCAGATCCGTTAATTCGGCTTCGGTATAGCGACGCGGACCGTCTTCGTGCACGTCCCAGTGGGCCGCCGAGGAGACGAGCAGCTCCTCCGCGGCGCCGAAGTCCCCGGCCACCGCCTTGCTCAATACCGCGCCCAGCCTGCCCGGCACCACCACGCTGACGATGCCGCCCGAACGCAGCACCGGTGCTACCCGGCTCAAAACATCGGCGGGATCATCTACATGCTCAAGCAATCCGTGGCACAGCACCAGATCAATCGTCTTGGACTCCACGACATCACCCAAATCCGAGGCGTCCCCTTGCACCGAGCGCACCGCATCGGTGACCCCCGACTCGGATGCGCGGCGGCCCAGCGACGCCAAGGCATCGGCGCTGGGATCTACCACCGTCACCCGGTGCCCGTCGACGGCCAGCCGCACGGCATCAATTCCCGTGCCGCCTCCTAGGTCGAGCACGTCCAGCGGTGCGCGGCCCGCCAGCTGCACGGCCTCCGTGACGGCCTGCCACATCACCTCGGATCGAACCTGCGCCATGCAGGCAACTGTGCCATAACATCGGATCTATCACTACTGGCCATCAGTATCGGCCGCACAACCCCGACATCGCGGCGCGGCAACGCGCTAGGCTTGTGGATATGGATTTGCACCCCCGCGCCCAATCCGTCGCTCAAGCGCTCGCCGATCTGGGATCGGACGCCCAACCCCGGATGCTTCCAGATTCAGCACGCACCGCCCAAGAGGCGGCCGACTCCCTGGGCGTCGACATCGGCGCCATCGTCAAGTCACTGGTATTTGATTGTGACGGCGAGCCGGTTATGGTCCTGTGCTCCGGCGCGCATAACGTCGACACGGCCGCCGTGGCCCGGACGGCTGGTCTGCCGCCGCTACGCCGGGCCGCACCCGATTTCGTCCGTTCCGCCACCGGCCAGTCGATCGGCGGCGTTGCCCCCGTGGGTCACCCGACACATGTGCGCGCCCTGCTCGATACCGCACTGGCGCAATACCCCCAGGTGTGGGCGGCCGCCGGTCACCCGCATGCTGTGTTTCCCACCACGTTCGAGGAGCTGTGCAAACTCACCGACGGCATGCCCGTCGACGTGCGCTGAATGTCGGCGTTTCTGGTCGTCGGTGGCGGTTTCGCCGGCATGTCGGCGGCGGCGCGTTTGGCGAAACTCCGCCACTCCGTCACGCTGATTGAAGCCGGGCCGGCTCTCGGCGGACGGCTACTGCAGATGCCGGAGGGCCCGTGGTACATGCACCCGCCCACGGTCACCTTGCCGGGGGTGCTGCGCGACCTGTTCCGCAAGTCCGGTAGGCCTCTGGACCGAGAGCTGTCGATGAGAGCCGAACCGGGCCGTCGGCATGTTTGGGCCGACGGCACCTTCCTGGATCTGGCCATGGGAAACCGCGCGGACCAATTCGCCTCCGTGGCCCATGCCATGGACACCGATCACGCCAGGGATTGGAGCACGTGGGTAGACAGTTGGGCCGACACGTGGGATGTCCTGCGCCGTACCGGCCTGGACCGGCTGCTTGCCAGCCACCGCGATTTCCCCGCTGCCCAATGGCGACGCTTGCGCCCACGACGCAGCCTGCGCCGGGCCGCGCGAACCGGTCCCGTTGATCGTCGCTTCACCGATCTGATTACCGCAGACGCTCGACTGGCCGGCCACGATATTCGCCGGTTACCGGCGCTATGGGCCGTACGCCACTACGTGGAGCGTAGCTTCGGGCGGTGGTCGTTCGACGGCGGCCCGGAGACGCTTGCCGCGGCATTGCGCTCGCGGCTTCAGCAACGCGGCGTCGATGTCCGGCTCAATACCCGCGCCGTAGCGGTCTACGAAGGCCCGCGGGTCGACGTCGACGGCGATCATGACGGCATTGAAGCCGACCAACTGGTGTGGTGTGCCGGGCCGCCCCCGGGGCATTCAACGCGCCGGCTGCCATTGGTACCGGCAGCCCGCACGCTCATCGGCTTGACCGAACCGGCGGGGCTGACCGACCACACCGGCAGAACGGTCAGCGACATTATGATGCACGCCGATCCACCGCTTCGAATGTGGTCGGTCGACCAGGTGCACTGGACGATCGCGCATCACAATGCCGTCGACCCCGTCGCGGTATTGGACTCATCGGTTCTAAATTTGTCGGGACGCATCACCGAACGCCACGACGTCCCTGCGCGCAGGCTTGTGACCCGGGCCCATTTCGGTTGGCAGATCGACTCGCTGCGCCAAGGACTGACTCCCCAGCATCGCGGCAGACATCCGGGAATGTGGCAGGCCGGCTCACACGGCAGCTTGGATCCCGGTATCGAGGCGATCGGGATGACAACGGCCGCTATCGCCGATGCGGTCGGCCCGATACCGCGGACGTGAGCGGCACCGGCGGCGCTCGATGACTGGGCCCCGATGCTGGGCTCCGATGCTGGGCTCCGATACTGGGCCCCGATGCTGGGGCCCGATGTTGAGCCCCGCCAGGGTATCGTCCGTCGTGTGGGTGTTTTGCTCGATGAATTCGCCGCCGACGTGCGGTCCTGCCTAACGGACTTCGCACATCATCAGCATGCGCAATTGGAGCCGATCGGCTCGCACATCGCCCCGCTCCTGGATGCCACCGCCGATTTCGTCACCGGAGGCAAACTTCTGCGTCCGGCATTCTGTTTCGCCGGGTGGGTCACGGCCGGCGGCGATCCCCAAGACCGCCGGATCGTCAGCGCGTCCTCGGCTTTCGAGTGGTTGCAGGCAAGCGCGCTGGCGCACGACGATTTGATGGACGATTCCGATACTCGACGCGGCAAACCGAGCCTGCACCGACGGTTTGCCGCCGGCCACGGCGGTGCCGGCGCCGACGCGTACGGACGATCCGTCGCCATCCTGATCGGCGATCTGATGTTGTCATGGAGTGACAGCGCCTTACGTCGCGCATTCACCGATCCTGCCGACGCCGTCCGGTTGCACTCGGCACTGAACTATTTCGACCTCGCACGAAGTGAAGTGGTCGCCGGCCAATACTTGGATATCACCGCCCACAGCAGTAGCGAAAAAACCGGAGTTGCGGTCACAACGCAGCAATCAGCTCAGATCATGTCGTATAAGTCCGCCAAATACACGGTAGAACGCCCATTGCATGTGGGCGCCGCCCTAGCCGGAGCCGGCGATGGGCTGATCGGCCGGCTCAGCGCCTATGCATTACCGCTCGGCGAAGCCTTCCAATTACGCGATGATCTCCTCGGGGTTTTCGGCGATCCGCGCGTCACCGGCAAGCCCGCCGGCGACGACCTCCGTGAAGGAAAGCGCACCGTCTTGATCGCTCGCGCGCGTGAGCTGGCCGATGACGCGGGTCGCAAAATTATCGACGATCATCTCGGCGATGAAGACCGAGTTGATGCCGTGCGCGAGGTAATCGAGGACTCCGGTGCCCGCACGGCAGTCGAAGCCGATATCGATACGCGGATAGAATCCGCACGGGATGCGCTTGACCGGCTGCCGGCTGATGGCCATACACTTCTGGCCGAACTGTTGGTACGCGTATCGCATCGGGAACACTAATCGCGCACGACAGTGCGCACAATCGGGCACGCAACAGGGGACGGCGATGACGACATCAGATGATCACGCCCTGATCGGTCGTGTCATCGACGGTCGGTACACCATTACCGAGCACGTTGCCCGCGGCGGTATGGCTAGCGTGTTCCAGGCACACGACGAGCGCCTCGATCGCACCGTAGCCGTGAAAATCATGCACCCCGGTCTCGGCGAGGAATTCCAGGAGCGGTTTGTCCGGGAAGCTCGATCCGCCGCCCGGCTCAACCATTCCCATATCGTGTCGGTCTTCGATCAGGGCTCCGACGGCGACCTCACTTATTTGGTCATGGAATACGTCGATGGACCGACTCTACGCGATGTGATGCGCGCCGAGGCCACGATGCCCCCGCAACGCGCGCTGGCCATCACCGAAGAGATGCTCATCGGCCTGTCCGCGGCCCACACCGCCGGGATCATCCACCGCGATATCAAACCCGAAAACGTTCTCATCACGCGGTCCGGACGGGCCAAGGTAGTCGATTTCGGGCTCGCCCGCGCCGTGAGCTCGGCTACCACCGCCACGAGCCACACGCTGATCGGAACGATCTCGTACCTTGCGCCGGAAATCGTGGTCAATGAGGGTTCGGATGCACGGTCGGATGTGTACGCCTGCGGTGCGATGCTCTACGAGATGCTGACCGGACTGAAACCCCATGACGGGGACTCCCCCATCCAAATCGCCTATAAGCACGTGCACCAAGACATCGCCGCGCCTTCCGAAACGATCGAATCCGTGCCCGATTACGTGGATGCGCTCGTCGCCCGGGCAACCGCCCGCGATCGTGACCGGCGTGCCGCCGATGCCACCGTCATGCTCGAGCACACCCGGCGCGCCCAGGCAGCCTTGCACGACGGCAGCGACCAGGACCCAGAGCTCGCCGCCGCCATAGCAGCGGGGGCCGTCCCAGAACATCGGCAATATCCCGTCGGCGCCGGCCCGGACTCGGGACAGATGCCCGATACCACCGAGCACACACTGCGTTGGGACCCCTCAGCGCCGCCGGCGGGCACCCGGCGGCCGCCCGCCGAGACGGGCGGCCACGATTTTGCCTTGCGGCAGAAGCGCCGGCGCCGACGGGGCGCGGTGTGGCTAGCGGTCGCAATTCTGATTGCGCTTCTCGCCGCCGCCGGAGGCTGGTACTACGGGGTGGGACGGTATGATTCCGCGCCGAACCTCGTCGGTTCGACGTGGGATCAGGCGCAAGCCTCGGCCAAAGACGCCGGCTTCAAGACGCATCTGGATCACCGCGCCTATTCCGAGACCGTCCCCGCTGACGTCGTTATCTCCACCGACCCCTCGGCCGGCTCGAAAATCCTGCCAGGCAGCACGATCGAGGTGATCGTATCCAAAGGCAAAGAACGTTATTACCTGCCCGATGACCTGGCGGGTATGCCGCTGGACAAGGCCCGCGACAAAATCGAAGAACGCCACCTGAAAGTCGGCGAGGTCAGCGAGAAATATCATGAAAAGATCGCAAAGGGCAATGTCATCAAGGCGAAGGACTATTCGCCCAAAGACGCCCTCAAGCGCGACACCACCGTCGACCTAGTCGTCAGCAAGGGCCGCAAGCCCATCGAGATCCCCGAAGTTGTCGGGAAACCGCTGCCGAAAGCCAAACAAGATCTTCAAGCTGCCGGGTTCAAGGTGACCACCAGCAAAAAGTTCGATGACGACGCCGATAAGAACACCGTCATCGCCCAGGATCCCCGCGGCGGAACCGGATATAAGAACGACACCATTGCTCTTACCGTCTCCAAGGGCCCCGAGCGCGTCAAGGTGCCCGACGTTGTCGGCATGCGTAAAGACGAAGCCACAAAGAAACTCGAAGACGCCGGATTCAAAGTCGACGCCTTCGGTCCGGGAAACTTTAAGGTCCGACATCAAAGCCCGTCCGAAGGAACGAAAGTCAAACCGGGACGCAAAATCAATATTACGTTTTTCTGACGGCCACCAAACTAAGACAAACGCCTCACTTATGCATATGCTGTCGTCATGACACATGCACGAATCGGCCCCGGCCGTCGGCGCGAAATTGGATTTTTCGCCGCCGCATTCGCACACCTCGCCGGGAAATTCACCGGTACCGGACCGCCCGCGGTATTCACCACGCTGGCAAAATCCCGCCGGTTGTTCTGGGCCTGGTTGATCTACAGCGCGATGATGATGCCGTTCGGGCGTCTGTCCCGTCGCGAAACCGAACTGGTCATTTTGCGGATAGCCCATCTGCGCCGATGCGAATACGAACGCGGACACCATGAACGCCTCGCCCGCAGGGCCGGGGTGCGGCACGATGAGATCGACCGGACTCGGCATGCCGATCTCACGTCGTGGCCCCCGCGCGATCAAGCGATGCTGAATGCGGTAACGCAAATTGTTGAACACCGCGATATCGACGATACCGCCTGGAAACGGCTGTCCGCCCACCTCGACGAATCCGAGATCATCGAACTACTGCTGCTGTGCGGGCATTACGATTCCCTGGCCACGACGCTATTGACAGTGCGGACACCGCCCGATACATACTGAATGACGGTAATCACTGGTTGACGGTAATCACTGGTTGACGGTAATCACTGGTTGACGGTAAACACTGGGCAACTGTCAACACTGCGGCGGGCATCATTGCTGAGGCGCGGTGCATGATTGCCGCCATGGCTTGAGGCGTTTAACGTAATTCCCGGTTCGGCTAAGACCCGAGCTGTGTCTACGTAATGGCGGCCGGTGTCTGGCCGCCTCCACTACCGCGGAGAATCCATTGACAATTTCGCCTCTGCCAAGACGTGTCGTTGCGCTTGCCATTGCATTTTGCCTCGCGCTAACAGGGTGCGGCTCGTCTGATAGCGCCACCGGAAGCACAACCGACAAAGAGCCCCTGACCCAGAGCAACTTCGCGAAACGAATGAATAAAGCGCTTGTCAGTGCGGGCTCTGCTCAGATCACCCAGGATCGCAAGCTAGCTCAGCAAGACGTCACGGTAGAAGGCGAACTACAGGTCGCGAAAGCCCCGCAGGAGACCCGCGTAAAAATTACCGGCGAAGCCATGGGCTCTGGATTCGATATCAGAAAAATCGGCGACGCCATGTATAGTAAGCTCACGTTGTTCACGCGGGATCGCTTCGCTCAGCAAAGTTGGTCAGATGAGCCGGAGGGTATTATCGTTCCGTTTTGGAACATGTTAAATGCGGCCAACGCATCGCATCTGGTGAGCGATTTCAAACACGCCACACTGGATTTCGAAAAGAGCGGCACAGAAAAGAAAATGGATGGTGTCAGCGCCCAGCCCTACACGGTCACGGTAGATACGTCAAAGGTCACGGCGATAGCCGAATCTGAGCGTTCGTTGATGCCCGACAAGATTGAGTACACGGTGTATATCGGCTCCGATGATCTGCCGCGTAAGGTCGAACTCAAGCAGGGCTCCACCAACATCACAACCGAGTTCGCACAGTGGGGCTCGTCGGTCGAGGTCGATCAGCCCGAGAAATCACAGTTGTCCGACCGCCAAATTCCTGGCGGTAACGTTCCCCAAGGACGTCCGGATAACGCGGCATCGTGAGTATCGATTCGTGACACACGGTTTGAGTCGCGTCTAGACTATGCGACGTGCGCGCTGCCGGGGACAACAGCGCCGAGCCCAGCGGGGCCGGCGTGACAGTACGCTTGATGGGCACTATCGAAGCCCGTCAGAACGCTTCTGCAATTCATCTCGCGGGGCAACGAATCCGCCATCTGTTGGCGCTGCTTGCACTATCGGCCGGCAAACCCGTCACTATGGACCACATCGCTTCATGCCTGTGGGACGATGAACCTCCGGAAAATATTCGGGCCAGCGTGCAGACATATATCGGCAGACTACGCCGCGCCATCGGCCGTACTGCGATATCCAGGCAACCCGACGGTTACCGGCTCAACGTCAACCGAGCCGATGTCGACCTGTTGAACTTCGCCGACCGCCTTAAAGCCGCAGCCCACGCCGGAGAAGAGCAGGAGTACGCGGAGCTGACCTCGATCATCGGCTCATGGACGGGAGTTCCGTTTGGCGACAGCACGAATCCATGGTTTGAAACCTATGAGACTCCCGGCTGGACAGAACGCTATCTGCAGGCGGTCGAACGCCGCGCCGATCTCGATCTGCGGTCCGGCCGATACCAGGAGTGCATCGTAGCGCTGGCCGACCAGGTTGCGAACTTCGCGCTGCGTGAATCCCTGTGGGCACGATGGCTGACGGCACTGCATCGCTGCGGCCGCACGGCCGATGCGCTGCGACAGTACGAGACCCTGCGCGCACAGATCGCCGACGAGCTCGGAGTCGACCCTTCGGCCCCCCTGCAAGACGTCCACGCCGAAATCCTCAGCAGCGACAAAAGGGCCGGGGCACCAGAACCCGCATCACGGGTACCCCCGTCAAC